>ERZ791905.90-NODE-90-length-115626-cov-5.881424_pt1 | contig 115626 bp, 99 predicted proteins | sample MGYA00510147_ERZ791905 | MGnify/ENA primary metagenome ERZ791905 (study PRJEB30046, sample SAMN00792084) | human gut metagenome | study: EMG produced TPA metagenomics assembly of the A metagenome-wide association study of gut microbiota in type 2...
TGTGGTAACACATGGAGCTGACTGTTACTAATCGATCGAGGGCTTGACCAAATAAGGAGTAAAATGGAAGGACGGGCAAAGAAACAGAGAGGTAAGCTTGCTTACAGAACTGGTTCTTGAACCGGACATACATTTGCCTGCAAATGACACTGAAAATGCGAAGCATTTGAAGTGGCCATTTTATGAAGAAGAAAGAAGGTTATCGAAGCGAAATCGAGATGACCACTTTTGAGATAGAGAAGGTTTGTTTCGGAACCTGTATGAAGTTTTGAAGATACAAATTTATGTAATAAAGTATTGATTTTTTGCATAATATCATATATAGTAAGTGATGACGTACTTGTATACGTCATTTTTATAAACATATAGGGGATTGGTCAAATGGTATGATAGGGGTCTCCAAAACCTTTGGTGGGAGTTCGATTCTCTCATCCCCTGCTTATAGAAGCCTTGAATTTCAAGGCTTTTATTTTTATATTCAGGAGGAAAATGTGATGTTAAAAACAATAAAGGAAAGATTAATTGCTGCAATTCTGGTATTAATGATGGCAATGACAGTTGTTCCGGCAGGAGATGTAACAACGGAGGCTGCAAGTAAAAATAAGGTAATGGAGGTAAATGTCGATTATCTTGAAAATGCTGCGAGGGGTGATGACAGTAGTGTTTATCTAAAAGGATTACTGTCCAAAAAACAGGTCGCATTTGGGAAAAGTTACTCCATGAATATGAAAATTTATGTTCCGGAGACATACTTTAAGACAGGAAGATTATGGATAAAGCCAAGTGTTTATTTATGGGAAGGTAAGGATTATGAAACATTGGCCGGATCTGTGACAGTAAAAGATGGCTATTCCGTGGACAAAAATTCAATTGATGTAAAAAAATACAAAGATTTTTATCTGATAAATGCAAAAATCCCGATGGATGTATGCTACGATTCCGATGGAAATGAAATTTCTATGCCAACTGGAAAGGGGCAGATTTTTGCAAGTGCTTTTATTGCGGGATTTAACCAGGCATACAAGGGAAGCATTTATATTGATGATGTTTCGGTAGTTGTAAACAATAAGGCAGTAGCAAGCCAGAAGTACGAAGATGGAAAGACAGGGGGCAGCACTTATAGTGTAAACTCATCAGACAAGAAAAAGGATCCAAAAGTTGTTTCATTTTCCGGACGTGCATTGCAGGTATCTAAGACATCAATTTCGTTGAAAAAGGGAAAAACGGCAGCAATTAAGGCAACAGCAACACCAACGGCTAAAATCACATACAGTTCTTCCAATAAGAAAATTGTGACAGTCAATGCAAAAGGTGTTGTGAAGGGAAAGAAAAAGGGAAAAGCAATCATTTATGTAAAAGCAAATGGAAAAACGGTTCAGATAAAAGTTCAGGTTAAATAGGATTGCATGAGAAGAAAGCAGAAAAGTCTTGAATATTCAAGGCTTTTTTCTTAAGGGGGAGTGTATGCTAAGAGTCATTTTATTTGCGATCGTGGGATATCTGTCGGGCAGCGTTCTTTTTGCCAACCTGTCTGCCAGATTATTTCATAAAGATATCTTAACAAAAAGCAAAGATCATAATCCCGGTACGGCAAATGCGTTTATGCAGGGCGGATTTTTCTGTGGTATAGTAAGTCTGATCGGAGATCTGTTAAAGGGATATATCCCGGTATATCTGTATTTTCGGACTGGCATGGGACCGGAATCCGGCGCACATGCGTTTGGCGGACTCCTCGGTGCAGCCATTGTGCTGGCAGCACCGGTGGCAGGACATATTTTCCCGGTATTTTATCAGTTTAAGGGTGGAAAAGGCATTGCAGTAACATTTGGATGCCTGTTAGGGTTGTATCCGATGATTGTACCGGTTTTGTTATTTGCAGTCGTATTTATATTTTTATCCGTGGTCTTACGGGTTTCGCCACATTATTGCAGGACGATGACAGCGTATGTGGCAACGTCTCTGCTGCTATGTATTTCAAGGATGCCGGCAGATGTCTGTGCAGGTTTTTTTCTGATCAGCATGGTTGTTGTTTTGCGTTTGTGTGTGAGTGATGAACCAAGAGAGAAATGTAGGGTGAATTTTTTATGGAAGCATTGATTTTATCTTGCGGAACCGGAGGGGGGCACAATAGTGCTGCGCTGGCAATTAAAGAGGAAATGGAGCAAAGAGGACATCGGGTAACGATGATGAATCCCTATAGCCTTGGCGGTCATGGGACTGATCGTCTGGTCAATCAGGCTTATGTAAGATTGGTACAGAAGGCGCCCAAAATATTCGGGTTTGTATATCAGCTAGGAAATCTGTACCGAAGACTGCCAGTAAAATCGCCGGTGTATTATGCAAATGCAGCAATGGCAGTCCGTATGGAGAAGTATTTAAAACAGCATCCCTGTGACGTGATCATCATGCCACATCTTTTTCCGGCAGAACTGATCACATATATGAAGCAGAAAAAAATGAACGTGCCGAAAACCATTTTTGTGGCAACAGATTATACCTGTATCCCGTTTACAGAGGAGACAAACTGCGATCATTATGTGGTTCCGGCACCAGATCTGGTGGAAGAATTTGCGTCAAGGGGAATCCCAAGGCATAAGATCTATCCGCTTGGCATACCGGTAAGCAGAAAGTTTTATCGGGAAGAAGGGGTTTTACAGACCTCAGAGGCAATGATATTACAGAGAAAACGGCAGGAAAATTGCAAGTATATTCTGGTTGCAGGTGGAAGCATTGGAGCAGGAAACGTCGAAAAGATTGTAGAGACATTGCTGAGACGTTATGATGGAGATGAGATTGTGCATATTGTCGTGATATGCGGAAATAATAAACGTCTGTATCATCGTATGAGACGGAGATTTGGAGAACATATTATCTTGGTTGGATACACCAAAAAGATGGCACTTTATATCAGGACAAGTTCCGTGTTTATTACCAAGCCGGGCGGGCTGTCGTCGACGGAGGCAGCGGTGGCAGGGATCCCGATCCTTCATGTGACAGAGATTCCGGGATGTGAAACGACCAACCGGACGTACTTTGAAAAACACGGAATGAGTATTTCATTGACAGACCCCGAACAGGAATTAGTCGGATGCGTGCAGGATATTTTAGATGGAAACAAAATAGAGTGGATGCAGAAAAATCAGAAAAAATATTGTAGAAAAGATGCAGCAAAACAGATCTGTATCTTAGCAGAAAGCGGAAAGCACTAGAGGTTTTCCGCTATTTTTATACTCAGATCCATATAAAGGCAGGGGTGTTGCGGCAATTTTCCGGTAACAAGATAGTCAACGAGCAGGGCAAGAGACCGAGCCCCCTGTTCTTCCGGTTGTTGACAGATCGTAGCAGAAATAATGCCGTTTTGCATCATCTGGATCGTGGACGGAACCGCATCGAAGCTGATGATCTTTAACGGAGTGGGCAAAGTGGCATTGCATACGGCACGACAGCCACCATAGACACCAGCCGCGGTAAAATATAAGGCGGAGAGATCCGGATGTTTCTGTAACAGATCTGATACGACATCATAGCTGATATAATCATCGTCTTTATTTTCGATGATGTCAAGGATCTGCATCCCTGGATGTTTTTCCTGTAAGAGATCGCGAAATCCGATGATACGCTCTTCGTGGCAGAGGATGTTGTGGGAACCGGTTACGATACCGATCTTTGCATTGCCTCCGGTAAAAAGAGCCAGAAGTCCTGCCGCCGTCTGTCCGCACTTATAATAGTCACTTCCTACATAGGCGATACGTTTGGAAGCTGCGAGGTCTGTGTTGATCGTGATGCATGGGATACCTGCTTTCCACAGTTCATCGATCTTTTGCTGGATTTTTGGGTCATTATAGGGAGATAAGATCAGTCCGTGGATGCCGGATGCAACCAGCTCATCAATGGTGTTAAGCTGACTTTCCAGGTCAAAGGAAATCCGGCGTTCTTCCATCGTGCAGCCATAGATGGAGAGTTCCTCTGATTTATGTTTTAAACCGGTCATGACTTCATCAAAAAAAGGGTTTTCTGCACCAAACAAAAGAACCCCTATCTTAAGTTTTTTCTTTTGGGCGGCAAGTGCCATGCCTGCCTTGTTGGGCTGGTAGTCTAAAAGCCTTGCGATTTCAAGCACTTTTTTTTCGGTTTCTGCATTCACAACGCCACGGTGGTTTAACACACGGTCTACGGTACCGCGCGAAACACCGGAGAGTTCTGCGATTTCTTTCATTGTTGTTGCCATAGAAATGCTCCTTTTATCTTTACAAACTACTTCTAAGATAACACATTGGAAAGAGGGATGTCAACTTTCGTGCCTGTGCACAAAAAAATGAAAAGTAGACAAAAAAACTATCAGAAAACTGTTTAAAAATCACATTGAAAAATAAGAAAATACGTTGTATGATATAAAAAAACGTGCACGGGCACACAAAAAGGAGAAAAGGATGCTGTATATTGGAATTGATCTGGGAACATCCGCAGTCAAGCTTTTGCTGATGGATGCGGATGGAACGGTAATAAATATCGTATCAAGAGAATATCCTCTGTATTTTCCGAAACCGGGCTGGTCGGAGCAGAAACCGGAGGACTGGTATCAGGAGACAATGGCAGGATTAAAAGAGTTACTGCAGGGATTTGACACAAAACAGGTTGCTGGCATCAGTTTTGGTGGACAGATGCATGGACTTGTGATCCTGGATGAAAAGGACGAGGTCATCCGTCCTGCTATATTATGGAATGACGGAAGAACAACAGAGGAATGTGATTACTTAAATCAGGTGATCGGCAAGGATAAACTATCGGAGTATACGGCAAATATTTCATTCACCGGTTTTACGGCTCCGAAGATCCTGTGGGTAAAGAAAAATGAACCGGAACATTTTGCACGGATCAAAAAGATCATGCTGCCAAAAGATTACATTGCCTATAAGCTGACCGGTATGCACTGCACGGATGTTTCTGATGCTTCCGGTATGCTGCTTTTAGACGTAAAAAAAAGGTGCTGGTCAAAAGAAATGTGTCAGATCTGTGGCATTACAGAAGAGATGCTGCCAGAACTCTACGAGAGCTATGAATGTGTCGGCACGATAAAGCCGGAGATCGCAAAAGAACTTTCCCTGCCGGATACGGTAAAAGTAGCGGCAGGTGCAGGCGATAATGCAGCGGCAGCCGTGGCAACCGGAACCGTGGGAGATGGGAAATGCAATATTTCGCTGGGCACAAGCGGAACCATTTTTATCTCATCTGCGAAGTTTGGGGTAGATAAAAACAATGCGTTGCATGCGTTCTGTGATGCAAATGGTGCGTATCATCTGATGGGATGTATGCTTTCTGCGGCATCCTGCAACAAATGGTGGATGGATGAGATCATCCGGACAAAGGATTATGCGGCAGAGCAGAAAAACATCACAAAGCTGGGCGAAAATCATGTGTACTATCTGCCGTATCTGATGGGAGAGCGTTCTCCGTATAATGATCCGGATGCAAGAGCGACATTTATTGGTATGACAATGGACACCACAAGAGAGGATATGACACAGGCAGTTCTGGAGGGTGTAGCATTTGCATTAAGGGATTCGTTTGAGGTCGCAAGATCACTTGGGATTACGATCGGGCGGACAAAGATCTGTGGTGGCGGTGCAAAAAGCCCGCTTTGGAAGAAGATCATTGCAAATGTTTTAAACATCAGTGTGGATGTTTTAGAGACAGAGGAGGGACCATCTCTAGGCGGTGCGATGCTTGCAGCAGTGGCATGTGGCGAGTATGCCAGTGTAGAGCAGGCGGCAGCAAAGATCGTAAAGGTTGTGGATACGGTAGAACCGGATCCGGCACTTGCAGCAAAATATGAGGCAAGATATCAGCAGTTTAAGCAGATCTATCCGGCATGTAAAGAACTATTTCAAAAGCTCGGATAAAAATAAAAAACAGTAAGAAGCGGAGGAACAAAAAATGAATAATATTCCAGAAGTAAAAGTAGGTATCGTAGCAGTCAGCCGTGACTGTTTCCCGGAGTCCTTATCTGTGGGCAGAAGAGAGGCATTGGTAAAGGCATATGCAGACAAATACAACAAAGATGATATCTATGAGTGCCCGGTCTGCATTGTGGAGAGCGAGATTCATATGGTACAGGCACTGGAAGATATCAAAAAAGCAGGCTGTAATGCGCTTTGTGTTTATCTTGGAAATTTTGGACCGGAGATTTCAGAGACTCTTCTTGCAAAACATTTTGACGGACCAAAGATGTTTGTTGCAGCAGCAGAGGAGACACAGGACAATCTGATCCAGGGACGTGGAGATGCGTATTGCGGTATGTTAAATGCCAGCTATAATTTAAAACTCAGAAATGTCGGAGCTTATATCCCGGAATATCCGGTCGGAGATGCCACAGACTGTGCAGATATGATCCACGACTTTTTACCGGTCGCAAGAACGGTGATCGGACTTTCTGAGCTTAAGATCATCAGCTTTGGACCAAGACCTCTTAATTTCCTTGCCTGCAATGCACCGATCCAGCAGTTATATAATCTGGGTGTTGAGATCGAGGAAAATTCCGAGCTGGATCTGTTTGAATCATTCAATAAACACGCAGGGGATGCCCGTATTCCGGAGGTCGTTGCCGATATGGAGGCAGAGCTTGGTGCCGGAAATAAAAAACCGGAGATCCTGGAAAAATTAGCGCAGTACGAACTGACATTATTAGACTGGGTGGAAGAACACAGAGGTTACCGGAAATATGTTGCAATTGCCGGAAAATGCTGGCCTGCATTCCAGACACAGTTTGGTTTTGTTCCATGCTATGTCAACAGCCGTCTGACCGGACGTGGCATCCCGGTATCCTGTGAGGTCGATATCTATGGTGCATTGAGTGAGTTTATTGGAACCTGTGTCAGCCAGGATGCAGTAACTTTGCTTGACATTAATAACTCCGTACCAAAGGATATGTACGAAGAGTCCATCAAAGATAAATTTACATACAAACACACCGATACCTTCATGGGCTTCCATTGTGGAAATACCTGCTCTAAGAAATTGAGCAATTGTGAGATGAAATATCAGATGATCATGGCAAGAAGCCTTCCAATCGAGGTAACGAACGGTACCTTAGAGGGTGATATTAAGCCGGGTGACATCACATTCTTCCGCTTACAGTCTACATCCGATAATAAGCTTCGTGCCTATGTGGCACAGGGTGAAGTGCTTCCGGTGGCAACACGTTCCTTCGGTTCTATTGGAGTTTTCGCAATTCCAGAGATGGGAAGATTTTACCGTCATGTGTTGATCCAGAAGAATTATCCACATCATGGAGCTGTTGCATTTGGACATTATGGAAAAGCATTGTTTGAAGTATTCAAATACATTGGAGTTCCGATGGAAGATATCAATTACAACCAGCCGGCATCCTTGCCATATCCGACCGAAAATCCATTTGCATAAGTTTTTTGTGTCATAGGAACTGGAAATATCTACTTGTAGATTTTGATTCCTCCCTTTGCTACAATGCAGTTACAACAAAAATGAAATGAAGTTGTAACAAAATTGTAACAAACGGGAGGAATTTTATATATGTATTCAAAAGTAAAAATGACAGGTCTGCTTCTGGCAGGAGGTATCCTCATACTGCCGGCTGTAACCGTCAGGGCAGATGTGAGAGATGGCCAGCTCTATGCAGGAGTTACCGATGCGATCGGAGCATGGCTTGAGGCCGAGGGAGATCTGTTGTTACATAGTGATGAGCGCATGCAGTTAGAACCGGAATTTTCTGTGACGGAGCTTGCGGAAGTGGAAGAACATGAGGCCGCAGAAGTGGCATCCGAATTTGCGGATATTGCGATCGCAACGGTTTTAAATTATGTCAACTTAAGGGAAGAACCGACCGTAGAGAGTGAAGTCGTTGGAAAACTGTATGCCAATTCGGCGGCTACTATATTAGAAACGGTTTATGATGAGGCAGGAGAACTGTGGTACCGGATCGACTCCGGTTCGGTAAAGGGCGGTTATGTCAAGGCGGAATACGTTGAGGTGGGAAATGAAGAACTGATCCGTCAGGTCAGCACGCGCTATGCCGCAGTCAGGACAACGACTCTTTTTGTACGAATGGAGCCGGGGACAGAAGCACCAGTTTTAACCATGCTGCCGGATGGGGATGATGTGGTTGTACTGGAAGAGAGAGAGGACGGCTGGTTGAAAGTTTCGACTGAAGAGGGCGACGGCTATGTGTCAGAGGAATATGTGGAACTATGGACCGATTATGTGGAAGCAGAGTCCAAAGAAGAGGAAGAGGCAAGGCTTGCGAGAGAAGAGGAAGCGCGCAGGGCAGCAGCAGAGGCGGCTGAAAATGCAAGAAAAGCCAGAGAGGAAGCTGCAAGAAGAGAGCAGGAAGAAGCAGAGCGGGCGAGAAGAACCAGAGAAGAAGCGCAGGCGAAACAGCAGAAGAGTACTTCTGCTACAACGAGTGTAACAGAACAGCAGAAGAGTACTTCCTCTGGAAGCAGCGTGACAGAACAGCAGAAACCGGTTCCGGAGAAAAAGGAACAGGAGACGAAGACAGAAACAGAGAATACGAAACAGAATGTTTCAAACGGACAGGCAGTTGTGAATTATGCTGCACAGTTTGTCGGCAATCCGTATGTCTATGGTGGAAGCAGTCTGACCAATGGTGCGGACTGTTCGGGGTTTGTCATGAGTGTGTATGCAGCGTTTGGTATCAGCCTGCCACATTCCTCCAGTGCGCTGAGAAGTGTGGGATATGGGGTAAGTGTGGACCAGATCCAGCCGGGCGATATTGTATGTTACAGCGGACACGTCGGTATCTATGCCGGAAACAACACGTTATTGCATGCAAGTTCACCGAGCAGCGGGATCAAATATACCTCTCCGATCACTTATCGTGAGATCCTTGCCGTCCGCAGGATCTTCTAAGAAGATTTGGCAGACCTGTAATTTGAGCGGATTGGTATAAGAAACTTAGTCGGTGACGACCACACGGTTCCTGCCCTCACTTTTTGCACGGTAAAGTGCTTTGTCCGCAGCGGCAAACAGGGTCTCATAATCATGGTATGCGGCAGAGGAAAAAGCAACGCCGATACTTGCCTGTGTCGTGATCGTAATGTTCTGCTGGGAAGTCTTGTGGAAGATTTCCTGACGCAGGATCTCTGCCTGTAACATAATGGAAGAAACATCAGTTACGGTAGGCAGATAAATGACAAATTCATCGCCACCGACACGGCCACAGAGCGCAGATTTCTTAAAATAGTTTTGAATGGCAGAGGCAGTCTGGCAGATGATGTTATCCCCGGCAAGATGCCCGAGCGTATCATTGATCTGCTTAAAATGATCCAGATCGATCAGCAACATGGCAGATGGTGCAGGAGAGGTCTTATGGGCAAGGTCTTCTTCGATCAGGAAACGTACGGTATACTTGTTGAGTAAACCAGTCATCTGATCCAGACGGCTCTTTTCACGGAACATTTCGGAGGTGTTCTTTGCCTCCTGTAACTGTTCCATATAAGCAAGACCATAAATTTTGGAAAGTCTTTGTTCTTCCAGATAAGTGGTATGCAGGTTCATATAGTCGTCACAGGCCATCAGGTAATCCTGTCTGGATGGGTAGAAACCGGGGCATGCAAGTGCATATTTTCTGAGGCGGTAGGGCAGAAAAGAAAACGGCGTGGTGACACGTTCGGACAACGTACTGATCAGCTGTTTCAGTTCGGAATAACGGCTTGTATCAAACAAAAAGTTGCAGATATCGAAGAAGTACCAGACATTATTTAAAAAATCGTCATTGGAAATACAGGCGAGCAGTTCCAGGAGACTGTGTGAAAAGTCATCCGGTTCCTGTCTGTATTCGTGGAGACGAAGAGAAAGATTCCAAATGCAGGGCGCAACGGGGGTGTCCGGATGATCCCGCAGAAAATCCATTGCATGTTCAAGCAGAGGAAACGCATCTTCAAATTGTTTCATTTTACAGTAAATGATGGCGCGAAAAACAGCGGTAAGCTGTTGCAGAATCTCGTCATCTCCCGCTTTGGAACGTGCAAGCTCACAATAGTGCAGCGCGGTCGTATAGTCCTCTAGGTCCTGATAGGAACAACAGAGTGCAAGACTGCTTGAGATATATTCGTGGCGGATGTCTGCTGCTACGCTGATGGACTGGCATTGTAAAAAGTAATTGACAGCAAGAGACTCTTGCCCTAAGAAGCCATAGATCCTGCCGGAGATCAGGTAAGAGAGAGCCTCAAGCTGACCAAGTGAACCAAGTCCCGGCGATTGCAGAAAGCGTGACAGATGATTCAAAGCCGTGCTGAAACCGCCGCTTTTAAAATAATATTCACCCTCATAGAAGAGAAGTCTGGAAAGGTCTGTCGGATCATGGGAGTTAATCGAATTCATGTAATCCTGACACAGATCGTAAGACCTCTGATTTAAGGGCTGAAAACGTGACTGTTCAATCTGTTCTAACAGTTTTTCTTTTTTGGTCATATGTGTCACCGTCCTTCCCGGCAAACGGATATTGTTAATATTATTATAGAAGTAAATCGGGGATAAAACAAGGGAAAGCATGCCGTTTCCATAAAAAAATTGTGAAAAAACACAAACAGAACAGAAAAAAAAGAATAAAACAGGAAAAAGTGCACAAGGATAAATATACATCGGGGTGTATCTCCTTAAAATGCGTGTATACAAGATGTTAAAATGGGGAAAAATAGGAATGGAAATTGTCATTTTGTTTAGAAACTGCGCTGTTGCAAACGGTTGCACAAAATTGACAAAAATGGAATATTATGTAATAATCGCAAGCTGTTAGATATTAATGGGTAATTGAGAAGTGGAAAGGAATGAGTTATATGGTAGAAAGAAAAATCAAATTATCTGATACAGAAGAGGTAAGAGATTTTGTCACATCTGCAGGTAAGTGTGATTTTGAAATTGATGTTTTCTACAACCGTGCAGTAATTGATGCAAAGTCACTGTTAGGCATGTTATATCTCGGTGTCTGCAAGGAACTGACGATCAAATATGGCGGAAATGATGCACATTTTGAGAGCACAGTAAGCAAATATGCTATTGCATAGTTTGTATATACAAAGGAAAGAGATTAAGGGGAAAGGAATTGTCCATGAAATTTATGGGCAGTTCCTTTTTTTTAATCTTAAAATGCATTATAATGAATCTATGAGTAAAAAAATCCAAAAAGACGAAAAAGGAACGATCAAAATATCAGTTCGTAATCTGGTCGAATTTATCCTGCGGGAGGGTGATATTGATAACCGGCATGGAAAGGCAGCATCCCCGGAAGCGATGCAGGAGGGAAGCCGCATCCACCGCAAGATCCAGAAACGGATGGGGAGTAATTACCATGCGGAAGTGCCGCTTAAAATAACGATCGAACAGGAAGATTATAAACTTGTCGTTGAGGGCAGGGCAGATGGTATTTTCATGGAAAGCGGTGATGGGCGCGAGATTACCTATGAGGATAATTTCAATCACATGGATTCGTTTGAAAACATCCGGGTTACGATCGATGAGATCAAAGGGATCTATGGAAAACTGGATATGTTAGAAGATGCGATCGGGGTGCATAAGGCGCAGGCAATGTGCTATGCCTACATTTATGCAACGCAGCATAACCTTGCGGAAATTTCCGTGCAGATGACCTATTGCAATCTGGACACCGAGGAGATCCGTTATTTTCATTATGATTATACAATGGCGGAGCTGGGCGAGTGGTTTGGCAGGCTGATCTTAGAATATAAAAAATGGGCAGACTTTCAGTTCCTGTGGCGTGAAGTGAGACAGAAATCAATCCGAAAGATTGAATTTCCCTATGAATACCGCAAAGGACAGAGGGATCTTGCGGCGGGCGTGTATACAACCATTAAGCGGCAGAAAAATTTATTTATCCAGGCACCGACCGGTGTTGGTAAAACGATCTCTACGGTATTCCCGGCGGTCAAGGCAGTGGGAGAAGATCTGGGCGATAAGATCTTCTACCTGACGGCAAAGACCATTACCAGAACGGTGGCAAAAGAAGCATTTGAGCTGTTACGGAAACAGGGATATCAGGCAAAGGTAGTGCTCATCACAGCAAAAGAAAAACTCTGTCTGTGTGAGGAGATGGACTGCAATCCGGTAAGCTGTCCTTATGCAAAGGGGCATTTTGACCGGGTCAATGATGCTGTGTTTGATCTGTTACAAAAAGAGGATATCTTTACCAGAGAAGTGATCTTAGAACAGGCAGAGGCGTACCGGGTCTGTCCGTTTGAGCTGTGTCTGGATGTTGCGACGTGGTCGGATAATATCATCTGCGATTACAATTACGTGTTTGATCCGAATGTGTATCTGAAACGTTTTTTCGTGGAGGGCGTGCGTGGCGATTATATCTTTCTGGTCGATGAGGCGCATAATCTGGTCGAGCGCGGGCGCAGCATGTACAGTGCAGTCCTTTATAAGGAAGATTTTCTGGAAACAAAGCGGCTCTTAAAGGGCAGAATGACAAAACGGATCGAGCAGGGACTGCAAAAGTGCAACCGCATTTTTCTGGATTATAAGAGAAGCTGTGAAACTTATGAGATCCACGATGAGATCGGAAATCTTGTATTCGCATTGATGCAGCTTGCATCCGAACTGGATGAATTTTTGCAGAAGTCGGCAGAATTTCCTGAGCGGAAGACGGTCACAGAATTTTACCTGAATCTAAGGAATTTTATTAAGATCTACGATCTGGTGGATGAGCGGTATGTGATCTATTCCGAGCATGAAGCAGATGGACGATTTTGTCTGAAACTCTATTGTGTCGATCCGTCGAAAAATCTGCAGGAGAGGATCGATAAGGGAAATGCGACGATCTTCTTCTCTGCGACACTGCTTCCGGTGAATTATTATAAAAGCCTGCTCTCCACCCAAAAGGACAATTACGCGGTCTACGCGGAGTCTTCTTTTTCCGAGGACAAAAGGCTGCTTCTTCTCGGCAGTGATGTGAGCAGCAAGTACACCAGAAGAAACAGTGCCATGTATGAACGGATTGCTTCTTATATTATAAGAACAGCACAGACCAGACGTGGAAATTATATTGCATTTTTCCCTTCCTATAAAATGATGGAGGAAGTCTATCAGTGTTTCTGTGATGTCACGAATACAAAGGACGGACTTTTTCTGGAGGGAACCTGTCAGCAGAGTGGGATGAGAGAAGAAGAACGGGAGGCATTTTTAGAATTATTTTCAGAGGAAGAGACCGCAAAGCGAAAGGGATCATTTGTTGCATTCTGTGTGATGGGAGGGATTTTTGGAGAGGGGATCGATCTGAAAAACGAGCGGCTGATCGGTGCAATGATCGTCGGGACCGGACTTCCGCAGGTCAGCAACGAGCGGGAAATCTTAATGAATTATTATGAGAAACGGCTTGGATGCGGATTTGACTATGCATATCGTTACCCCGGGATGAATAAAGTGCTGCAGGCAGCAGGGCGTGTCATCCGGACGGCAGAAGATGTCGGGATCATTGAACTGTTAGACGACCGGTTCTTACAGAGCGATTACCAGAACCTTTTTCCGAGAGAGTGGGAGAGCCGCAACATCTGTACGCTTGCAACGGTAGAGGGGCAGCTGATCCACTTCTGGGAAGGAAAGGAAAACACCTAATTGGAGAGGTCAGGGAGAAGCTGTAAAAAGGCTTCTGTCGACTGTGCCACCGGCAGGGTCGGATTGATCGCGGCGACCATCTGGCGGGAAGGCAGTTTTTCTTTTGTTTTTACAATATAAAGATCTTTGGTCTCCGAGAGCAGGCAGTAGTCCGGAATGAATGCGATACCCAGACCGATGCGTGCGAGGTCGATCAGAAGGTCGTTGGAGCTTAACTCAATCTGTGGGATCAGCTCTAACTGATGCTGTAAGAACAGGTTATGTAAAAATTCGCTGGTGGTACTTTTACGGTCTAACATCAGGATTGGATACTGTCTGAGTTCTTCTAAGGAGATCTCCTGCTGTTTCAGATTAAAGTAGGCAGGATTGGCAATAAAAACATCCGTGAAGTCACAGACCGTTTTCTGGATGTAGGAGTGGTTTAAGTTCGAATTTGGGAAGTTTGTGACAATCAGGTCGACCTTGCCCTGCTCGAGCAGTTCTACACAGCTTAGGGAAGTTGCATTGGTAACTTTGATCGGAACGTTTGGATATTTCTTATGGAACTGTTTTAAATAAGGAACTAAAAAGTAACGGCAGATCGTGTCGCTTGCACCGATATGGAGCTGACCGAGTCCGAGACTGCCGGAATCAAGCAGCTGGCTCTCCCCGCGTTGGATCAGGTTCATGGCTGGTTCGATATGCTTTAAGAGGATTTCGCCCTCTGGTGTCAGCTGTACTTTTTTGGTACTGCGGATGAAGAGAGGCTGCTCTAACTTTTTCTCCAGCGTTTTGATGGACTGGCTCACAGCGGACTGTGAGATAAAGAGCTGCTTGCTCGCCTCGGAAAAACTCAGTGAAGTCGCTACATAATAAAAGACTTTATAAAGTTCATAATTGATATCCATAAGAAGACCTTCCTTTGTATATGATATTCCATTATATATTAATCGTTATAATAAATCAAATTAAATATATTAATTATACTTATCCATAAACCTATGCTATACTAAAACAAAATCAATGATGAAAATAAAAGCAGATAAGTGTCACACACTGGAAAATGGAGGACATGGCATGAGCAACGTAAGACGTGTATATGTAGAGAAAAAACCGGAATTTGCGATCAATGCAAAAGGACTTTTTGCAGAGATCAAAAGCTATCTGGGGATCAAGGGCGTAACAAAAGTCCGTGAACTGGTTCGCTATGATGTGGAAAACATTTCTGATGAAATTTATAAAAAGGCACTGGTAACCGTATTTTCAGAGCCACCGGTAGATGATATCTATGAGGAAGAGTTTGATTTAAACGGTGGAAAAGCATTTTCTGTAGAGTTCCTTCCGGGACAGTTCGATCAGAGAGCCGATTCTGCAGAGCAGTGTGTAAAACTTCTGGATGAGAACGAGGAACCGTTGATCCGTACAGCGGTAACTTATGTGATAGAGGGCGAGATCTCCGACGAGGAGCTGGCTGCCATTAAGAAACATTGTATCAATCCGGTCGATTCCCGCGAGACAGGCTTAAAGAAACCAGAGACTCTGGTACAGAAATTCGAGGAGCCGGAAGACGTTAAGACATTTGATGGATTTTCTGATATGCCGGAGCAGGCACTACGTGAATTATATGATTCATTAAACCTTGCCATGACATTTAAGGATTTCCTTCATATCCAGAATTATTTCAAAAATGACGAACACCGCAATCCGACCATGACAGAGATCCGCGTACTGGATACCTACTGGTCCGATCACTGCCGTCACACAACATTCTCTACCGAGTTAAAGGATGTAACATTCGAGGATGGATATTATGCAGCCCCGATGAAAGAAACCTACGGGGATTATCTTGCTACACATAAAAACTTATATGCCGGCAGAGATGACAAATTTGTATGTCTGATGGATCTGGCATTGATGGCAATGAAGCGTCTCAAAAAAGAGGGAAAACTGCAGGATCAGGAAGAGTCTGATGAGATCAATGCCTGCTCGATTGTTGTTCCGGTGGAAGTAGACGGAAAAACAGAGGAGTGGCTGGTAAACTTTAAAAACGAAACACACAACCATCCGACCGAGATCGAGCCGTTTGGTGGTGCGGCAACCTGTTTAGGTGGTGCGATCCGTGACCCGTTGTCAGGACGTACTTATGTATATCAGGCTATGCGTGTGACCGGAGCCGCTGATCCGACCGTTCCGGTAAAAGATACCATAGAAGGAAAGCTGCCACAGAAGAAACTCGTACGTGAAGCAGCACATGGATACAGTTCTTATGGTAACCAGATTGGACTTGCAACCGGTTATGTCAAAGAGATCTATCATCCAAATTATGTGGCAAAACGTATGGAGATCGGTGCTGTATTAGGTGCAGCTCCAAGACGTGCCGTACAGAGACTGACTTCCGACCCGGGGGATATCATCATCCTGTTGGGAGGAAGAACCGGACGTGACGGAATCGGTGGTGCGACCGGATCTTCCAAAGCACACAACACAGAGTCAACAGCTGTCTGCGGTGCAGAGGTACAGAAAGGTAATCCGCCAACCGAGCGTAAGATCCAGAGATTATTCCGCAGAGAAGAAGTGGCTCATATCATCAAAAAATGTAATGACTTTGGTGCAGGCGGTGTATCCGTTGCGATTGGTGAGCTTGCAGACGGCTTAAGAGTACAGCTTGACAAAGTGCCAAAGAAATATGCAGGTCTGGACGGAACCGAGATCGCCATTTCTGAATCACAGGAACGTATGGCGGTAGTAGTTGCACCAGAAGATGTAAAGACATTCTTAGGCTATGCCGCTGAGGAAAACTTAGAGGCAGTCGAGGTAGCAGTTGTAACCGAAGAGCCAAGACTGGTATTAGAGTGGAGAGGCAAAAAGATCGTTGACATTTCCCGTGCATTCTTAGACACCAACGGTGCGCATCAGGAGACATCCGTTGCAGTGGAGATGCCAAAGAAAGAAGACAATTATTTTAACAAGATCGCAACGAAAAAAGTTGCAGAGGCAGTTGAAAAAGGCGATATCAAAGAGGCATGGTTAGAAGAACTTGCTGATTTAAATGTCTGCTCACAGAAAGGTCTGGTGGAGCGTTTCGATGGTTCCATCGGAGCAGGAAGTGTTTACATGCCTTTTGGTGGTAAATATCAGCTCACAGAGACACAGTCTATGGTAGCAAAACTTCCGGTCATGAAAGGAAAAACAGACACCGTGACTATGATGTCCTACGGCTTTGACCCATATCTGTCAAGCTGGAGCCCATACCATGGAGCCGTTTATGCAGTCCTTGAGTCACTTTCCCGTATTGTGACAGCAGGTGGTGATTACAGCAAAGTGCGTTTCACCTTCCAGGAGTACTTCCGCAGAATGAGCGAAGATCCGAAACGCTGGAGCCAGCCATTTGCAGCACTGCTCGGTGCATACAATGCACAGATCGGATTTGGACTTCCTTCCATCGGAGGAAAAGACTCCATGTCCGGTACATTCAACGATATCGATGTACCACCGACACTGGTTTCCTTTGCTGTTGATGTTGCAAAAGAAAAAGATATCATTACACCGGAATTAAAAGCAGTTGGAGACCAGCTGATGCTGTTTTCCATTGAAAAAGACGAGTATGATCTGCCGGTTTATGCACAGGTCATGAAATTATACGATACCATCCATACACTGATCGGAGAGGGTGCGATCTGCTCCGCATACGCACTGGACGGAAAAGGTCTTGCAGCAGCACTCAGCAAGATGGCATTCGGAAACAGACTCGGTGTGACCGTAAGCGATGAAGTATCTGCAGAGGCATTGTTTGCACCGGGATTTGGTAACATCGTAGCAGAAGTTCCGGTAGAGAAAGTCGGAAAAGTACGTGATGTACTCGCTGCAGCAGGACTTGCCGGAAATGAGCAGTTAGTCGGATGGGTCAATGAAGAAGAATGCTTCGTTTACGGCACAATGAAATTATCATTAGATCAGGCACTTACTGCATGGACCAATACACTTGAAAAAGTATTCCCGACCCGCGTAACGGACGATAAGGAAGAAGTAAAAACAGACGTATACAAGACTGAGCAGATCTATGTTTGCAAACATAAAGTTGCAAAACCAACCGTATTTATTCCGGTATTCCCGGGAACCAACTGCGAGTACGACAGTGCAAAAGCATTTGAGCGCGCAGGTGCAGACACGATCGTAAAGGTATTTAAAAACTTAAATGCAGAGGATATCCGTGAGTCTGTCGATGAATTTACAAAAGCGATCGACCAGGCACAGATCATCATGTTCCCAGGCGGATTTTCTGCAGGAGATGAGCCGGAAGGTTCTGCAAAATTCTTTGCAACCGCATTCCGTAATGCAAAGATGACCGAGGCAGTCATGAAACTGTTAAATGAGAGAGATGGTCTTGCACTTGGTATCTGTAACGGTTTCCAGGCACTGATCAAATTAGGACTGGTTCCATATGGAGAGATCCGTCCACAGACCGCGGACTCACCGACTCTGACCTACAACACGATCGGACGTCACATCAGTAAGATGGTATACACCAAAGTGGTAACAAACAAATCCCCATGGCTGGCACAGGCAGAAGTTGGAAAGACATACTGCAACCCGGCTTCCCACGGAGAGGGACGTTTTGTTGCACCGAAGGAGTGGTTAGACAAGCTGTTCGCAAATGGTCAGGTGGCAACCCAGTATGTCAACGAGAACGGAGTTCCGACCATGGATGAAGAGTGGAATGTCAATGGTTCCTACTGTGCGATCGAGGGTATCACAAGCCCGGATGGGCGTGTACTTGGAAAGATGGCACATTCCGAGCGCCGTGACAGAAGCGTAGCGATCAATATCTACGGAGAACAGGATCTGAAACTGTTCGAGTCCGGAGTGGCTTACTTTAAATAGAAAATAAAGCCTGGAAAAAGAACTTGCAGAGAGAAGAAATTCTTTTTGCAAGGTCTTTTCATTTCTATTGCATTTGCAGATTGTTTTTGGCAAATTGTATAAAAGTAGATTGCATTTCTAGTACAAAAGTGCTAGTATGGAAACTGCTTGTCGATATCATAAAGTAAAGTGTTAATTTACTACAGTATAGACAAGCGGAATTGTTTGAGAGGAGAAATGAGTATGAAAAAGCATGGCATAAGTACACGCATAGGAGCGATTATCCTGGCAGCCAGCCTTGTGGCAGGAGATGCGTTACCAGCATTTGCAGCACAGACAGCGGGGACAGAGCCCGGCGCATCAACGGTAGAAAACAAAAATGCAGATATATCTGCAGCAGATACATCTGCAACAGAAGTATCAGAGACGGAAGCCGTGGAGGAAACTGAGACATCAGAGACGGAGAGCATAGGGGAGACCGAGGCTGCTCTGGAAACGGAAACGACTGAAAGCGAAGAGGAAACAGAAGCCGAGACTGCTCTGGAAACCGAGGCAAGTGAGCAGATAGAAGATACGGAAGAGGCAACCGGGGATGACACCATCTTTGGAGATGAAGCAGGGGTATCTACAGTGATCGGTTTAAAAGGACAGAAAGCGGTAGATGGCAGCTTCTTAAGTGATGACGGCAATATAAAGAAAGATTATTCTTATGTAAATAAGGCAATCAGTAATGATAATTACATTCTGGTGGGAGGATGCATTGATGACTGGAAAGATCCGGCAACCGGATTTTATAAATACATGGATACCTGTTATAGCATAGCCTACTACAGCAATCATGAATGTATGCTTGGCAGCAAGGTAGTAAAGGTGTTTCAAAACCAACTGGAAAAAGATCCGGCAACCGGATTTTATGTGGTGGATGGAGTCTATTACAGTGACTGTAAACGCAATATAAGCGGTGCAAATGGGCATTCTTATTATGTGATAGAAAATCATCAGGTAGATGTACTGGGAGAAATTTCCGTATCAGATACACAGGATGCGGATGCAGCCGCAAGGGAAACATATGGGAAAAAGATAGCAGATGCGGACGCTTCTGTAAGATATTATGAGGCAAATGGAAAGGACTATACAGAAGTTTTAACACAACCTGTTTCAGATGGAAAATATGTGGTATATGCATATCGGTCAGATGAAATTTCCTTTACCAGACATCATCAGAAACTGACCTGGAAGTCTGTTTCCAATGAAACAGAGATCGAACAGAATGGAAAACTGTACTATATCGGATATCAGGTCAGAGTAAATGGAACAAATGAAAAACATATCCATGAGAGAAGCAGGATCTGTTATACCACAGCGGATGGACAGACATTCACACCAATGAATGAATTTACGACAGAAGCAGTTTACTCCGCAGGGGATCAGAATCAGTATGAAGTAAGGGCAATTTATTACACTGCAACGCAGACGGTACGAACGGATAAAAATGGGGATGCCGGCTATCTGACCACCTATGAGATCGCAAAGACAGGAGAATGGTCGGCTGCCTTTGGCTATACAAGTGAGGGAGAATTACAGGAAGCACCGGCTGTAACGAATCTGACGGGGATCAGAAAGCACAATACCGTAGAGCTAAACTGGGATGAAGTGCCGGAAGCCACCAGTTATTATGTTTACAACATTTCCTCTGATCAGGAATTAGCACTTACGGATGCAGACTGGAATAAGGCAGATTATACGAGTACCTCAAATACGTATATGACCTTTTCTTTGAAGAATAAATACAATTATTATCGTGTAAAGACCTATATCGGCTACGCCAATGATACCTATAAGCAGGGTGCTGGAAGACTATCCGATGTAGTAACGATGGTAGCGGAGGAGACGGACAGTCTGGCAGTTCCGGTAACCGGTCTTCGGGTAGAAGCAATGACGGACGGAGATTACAGATTAAACTGGGATGAACTTTCTTCTGACACAGATGTGTATCTCTACTATTCGACCGATCAGAATGCGTTTTCAAATGGTGCTTATCTGCTAGATCTGATCGATGCGGAAGGTACTTATGTAGACAGTGCTTACAGAGGCACGACAAAGACGGTGCCTTATAAGAGTGATTATGCGGTGCAGGATGCATACAACATAGCAAAGAAGAAAGTAACCCTGAAAAGAAAATATGATGGAGATGAAGGGACCGGGAGTGGAGTTTTAATCAGTGTTCCTGCAGGTAAAACTTATTATTTTGTAGCAGTGACCGTTTCCGAAAAAAATCACAATGTAGATCGTTCCGCTACGACCCCGTATGTGGGAAGCAGAATAAATGGGGACTGCGAAGAGGTAGTTGTAAAATATGGTAATTACAATGACGTTGCTGTATCAGAAATGGTCAGTGCAACCGGTACTTTGTCCAAGCCGAAAAAACCTGCTACCAAATCAGAAAAAAACAGCATTACCATGACGTTTACGAAGCAGTCCGGTGTAACCGGTTATGAGATCTATAAGAAAAATAAGAAGGGAAAATATAAAAAACTCACAACGACGACATCCAGACAGTATGTGGACAAAAATTTAAAAACAAATACGACTTACAGCTATAAGGCAAGAGCTTATGTTTATAACACGGTGACCAGAGAAAAAGTATACAGTGATTATGTTGCATTTTCCGCTGAGACAAGCACAAATAACTATATTGATGTGACAGCTGCTATGACAGGCAAAAATGCAGTGAAATTAAAATGGACGAAGGTAGCAGGTGCAGCAAAGTACGAAATCTACCGGAGTTCTACCGAATCGGTGGATGATGTTTACTCCGTATTGAACCGGAGTGCGATAAAATATGACGGATTAAAGAATAATGCAAAATGGAAACTGGTAAAAACCATTGGTAAGGCAAAGACCGTAAGCTATACGGATAAGAAACTGAATACGGGTGAAACTTACAGCTATGTTGTAGTGGCATATTATAAGGAAGGAAAGGTGACAAAAGCGATCAGTAACGGAGCATCCGTTGAAATGCAGATCGCTCCGCCAACCAATGTAAAAGCGGTATTGAGTGGCTCCAAAGTAAAAGTGACCTGGAGCAAAAATGCTTATGCGAAGAAGTATGAAGTAAAATATACGAAGAGAGACAGCCAGGGAAAAGCAGTTACAGATGATCCGGTTGTTGTATCTACGAAGAAGACGACAGTAACCATTTCCGGTTTAACAACAGGGGAGTATCTGGATAATCTGCGGGTACGTGCTTTTGATGGAAAAAGATGGTCCTACTGGTCTTACTGGTCCAGCAGCAGTAAAAACACTACCGTATGTCTGCCGGCAGTAAAAGGTGTGTCTGCGAAGAATATAACCGTAAAAGGTGCGGATGGAAGCACGAGTACCAGGGTACAGGTAAGCTGGAAGGCAGTTCCGGGAGCAGCATACTACAGAGTATACTGGTCAACCAGTCCGGCGACAGAATATGATAAGGACAGAAAAATATATGGCTATAAAAATCTGGAGGGTTATTACGGCGAAAATCTGGTGGCAAAAGAGAGCAACCAGGATGAGGGGTACAACAATACGGTACATTATACGGAGTACAAAGGACAATCCGGCACCATTGTTGGGACGAACGTGATCGATTATGGACAGTTACAGACGGGTGTAACCTATTACTATTTCGTAAAGGCGTATACGGAGAATGGAAGAGTCGTTTCCGCAGGATATGCAAACAGAGGCGCAGCCGTTACCTTTGGTGCAACTCCAGGCATTAAGAGTGCAAAAGCAAAAGGTGGGAAAGTAACCGTTTCTATCAATAAAGTAGCCGGTGCCAGGAAATATGTGGTATATCGTTCTACTAAGAAGAACAAAGGCTTCGTTGCAGTCGGAACAACCAGGAAAACTTCTTATGTAGATAAGAAAGTAAAGAAAGGTAAGACATACTACTATAAAGTAGTTGCAGTCGGAACCAACGCATTACAGGCAGACTTTGAGACAGAAATGTCATCTGCTGTAAAAGTAAAAGCAAAATAAGAAAGTAATTGCAAAAAAAACTTGCAATCCGTAAAAAAATCTGTTACAGTACTTGGTGCTGTATACAGATTTTTTTACTTTTTAAAAAGGATTCTGAAAAATAAAATAAGACAGTTCGTGACCATCCTGTCTATAAACAAAACTAGGGAGCAACAGCAGTTGCAGTGTAGGTGCAATGGCTGTGTTTGAGGTATCTGAATGGTCTTTGATTCAGGTATCTTTTTTTGTTTTACAATGGGAAAAGAGGAAAACATGAGCCAGCAGACAAATTATATCCGGTATAGCGTGATAACAGAAAAAAATCCAAGAGAGATCGTAATGCTCCGTGGCAGCGGATGCCGTTTTAAGCGGTGCAGGTTCTGTGATTATCATCTGGATTCTTCGAAAAATGAGGAAGAAAATTACGAGCTGAACCGGGAAGTGTTAAAAAAAGTAACCGGGCAGTATGGAAGTCTTGAAGTCATCAATTCCGGCAGTTTTTTGGAACTGGATGAAAAGACGATGGCAGAGATCGAGACGACCTGCCAGAAAAAAGGGATCCATACACTGCGGTTTGAGGTGCACTGGATGTACCGTGCGCATGTGGAAAAATGGCGCAGACATTTCAAAGAGCTGGGGATTACTCTGAAAATAAAAATGGGTGTGGAGACATTTGATGAGACATTCCGCAAAAAAGTATTTGATAAGGGAATGGAAGGAGCCACACCGGAGGAGATCGCAAAAGTGGCAGATGAAGTCTGCCTGCTGTTTGGGATCCATGGACAGACAAAAGAGAGCATGTCTTTTGATGTGGAAACAGGTCTTGCTTATTTTGAAAGAATTTGTATCAACATTATGGTGGAAAATACCACAGAGATCCACCCGGATGCAGACGTGATCCGATGTTTCAGGGAAAATATATATCCAAAATACAAAGATAATGTCAGAGTGGATATTTTAATGGAAAACACGGATTTCGGTGTCGGAGGGGTAGAAGAAGGAGCGAGAGAAGAATGAATGAACTGTTATTGATAGCGAGTCTTTTGGTTGTATACGGAGGAGTGCTGCTTGCATTCCGGTTGTTTGGAAAGACAGGACTGTACTGTTTTACCTGTATCGCAACCATAACGGCAAATATTGAGGTACTGATCTTAGTCAATGCGTTTGGAATGGAGCAGACGCTGGGAAACATCCTGTTTGCATCCACCTTTTTAGTTACGGATATCTTAAGTGAGATCGCCGGAAAAAAAGAGGCGCAGAAAGCGGTAAACCTTGGGATTTTTACATCGGTTTTATTTATCATCATTTCACAGAGCTGGCTGCTCTATCAGCCAAGTGCAAACGACTGGGCGCAGGAACCGATCCGCAGCATTTTTTCCAACACACCGCGGTTGATGATCGTCAGCGTACTGGTCTATGCCATCTGCCAGCGGTTTGATGTGTGGGCATATCATAAATGGTGGAATTTTACAAAAACAAAATTTGGGGATGAGAAGCGTTTCCTGTGGCTGCGTAACAACGGATCCACACTGATCTCCCAGCTTTTAAATACGATATTATATACGTTTGGAGCATTCTGGGGCATGTACGAATTCCCGGTACTGATCAATATCGCACTGGCAAGTTATGTGATCTTTATCGTGACAAGCCTTGCAGATACGCCATTTGTTTATCTGGCAAGAAAAATAAATGAAAAAATGTCATAAAAAAACTATGGGAAATGCGCAAAGCGCGTTTCTCATAGTTTTTTCATTTCCGGCTTCCGGTCAGAAAAGACCGTATAATAGGAGAAACCGGCAGATTTTAAAATATCAGATACTTTTTGAAAATCATAGGCGACATGCTCCGGTGCATGTGCATCGGCACCGATCGTGACCAGTTCGCCTCCCAGTTTGCGGTAGCGGGCGATGATGCCTTCCGTCGGGTTCGGGTGTGAGAGACCATATTTAAACCCTGCGGTATTGATCTCAATGCCTTTTCCCTTTTGAATAAGAAGTTTTAAGATTTCATCAATGAGATCTGCGTATTGCGTACAGTCATAGGAAACGCCACGGGAAGGGCTGTAGCGCACCACATAATCCAGGTGACCGTAGACATCAAAATCATCAAATGCGCGGATGTTCTCTAATATAGAAGAAAAGTATTCCGTGCAGCCGTCTTCTTCGGTGCGATCTGCCCAGTACGGAGCGTAATAGGGATCTCTTCCATGGACAACATGAGAGGAGCCAATGACAAAATCAAACGGATACTGTTTTAAGATATCCGAGTGGATGGCGGCAAGGTGCGGCTGTAATCCGAGCTCGATCCCGAACCGGATGGAAATGCGGTCTTTATACTGTTCCTGCAGGGCATGAACCGAAGCACTGTAATTTGGCAGATCCAGAAGGAATAGATCCGGTTCCTCCGGGTAATCAATATCGAGATGATCGGTAAAACAGATCCCGTCTAATCCCTTTGCAATGGCAGAGGCGACCATGCTTTCCTGCGGTGCCCTGCTGTCACCGGAAAACTGACTGTGCATGTGCGTGTCCCATAATCCAGACATAGAAATCCCCCATTCTTTTTCGAAAAAAATCAATATAGATATGTCTATCATAACGTATTTTGAATTTAAAAAGAAGATTTTCTTGTGATTTTGTATAAAATTCCAGAAAATAGCAGGAAAAAGGGCTATATAGTGAAAAATTTAACAAACACAGAAGAAAGTAGCGAAAAAGGCTTGAACTTTCGAGTGAAATTGGTTAAAATGAAAACAGCTTGGGACAACACCATATGTTCCACGATTACATTTACAAATTCTAGGAGGAATTAAAAATGGCAGTAAGAGTAGCAATCAATGGATTTGGCCGTATTGGTCGTCTTGCTTTCAGACAGATGTTTGGAGCAGAAGGATATGAAGTAGTAGCAATCAACGATTTAACAAGCCCAAAAATGTTAGCACATTTGTTAAAATATGATTCATCTCAGGGTAAATATGAGCATGCAGATGAAGTATCTTCAACAGATGACTCTATCATCGTTTGTGGAAAAGAGATCAAAATCTACGCATTCCCGGATGCAAACAACTGCCCATGGGGAGACTTAAAAGTAGACGTTGTATTAGAGTGCTCTGGTTTCTATACAAGCAAAGAAAAAGCACAGGCTCATATCAATGCAGGTGCTAGAAAAGTTGTTATCTCTGCTCCAGCAGGAAATGACCTTCCTACTATCGTTTACAATACAAACCACGAGACATTAAAAGCTTCTGATACAATCATTTCAGCAGCTTCTTGTACAACAAACTGTTTAGCACCTATGGCTGATGCATTAAACAAATATGCACCAATCCAGTCTGGTATCATGGTAACCATCCATGCTTACACAGGTGATCAGATGACTCTTGACGGACCTCAGAGAAAAGGTGATTTAAGAAGATCCCGTGCAGCAGCAGTTAACATCGTTCCTAACAGCACAGGTGCTGCAAAAGCAATCGGTTTAGTTATCCCAGAGTTAAACGGAAAATTAATCGGTTCTGCACAGCGTGTTCCAACCCCAACAGGTTCTACCACAATCTTAACAGCAGTTGTTAAAAAAGCTGGTGTTACAAAAGAAGATATCAATGCAGCTATGAAAGCAGCAGCAAACGAGTCCTTCGGATACAACGAGGATGAGATCGTATCTTCTGATATCGTAGGAATGAGATATGGTTCCTTATTCGATGCAACTCAGACAATGGTTAACCAGGTATCTGATGACCAGTATGAGGTACAGGTAGTTTCTTGGTATGATAACGAGAACTCTTACACATCTCAGATGGTTCGTACAATCAAATACTTCAGTGAGTTAAAATAATCGATAAGTTACGATAACTATATGAGACTTATAGCAGGTCCGGTCCTATTGGACCGGGCCTGTTTTTTATAGCGAATAAAAGGAGGACATATCTTATGTCATTAAACAAAAAATCAGTAGACGATATTAATGTAAAGGGAAGAAGAGTTCTTGTAAGATGCGATTTCAACGTACCTTTAAAAGACGGAAAGATCACAGATGAGACACGTATCAACGCAGCACTTCCTACCATCCAGAAATTGATCAACGATGGCGGAAAAGTAATCCTTTGCTCTCATCTTGGAAAAGTGAAAAACGGACCAAACGAAGGCGAGTCTTTAGCACCAGTTGCAGAGAGACTTTCTGAGAAACTTGGCAAAAAAGTAAACTTCGTATCTGATTACAATGTAACAGGCGAAGCTGCTACCGCAGCAGTTGCAGCAATGAACGAGGGAGATGTTGTATTATTACAGAATACACGTTTCCGTGGTGCAGAGGAGACCAAAAACGGCGAAGAGTTCAGCAAAGAGTTAGCTGATCTTGCAGACGATTATGTATGCGACGCATTCGGTTCTTCTCACAGAGCACATGCTTCTGTTGCAGGCGTAACCAAATTCATCACTGCAAAAGGTGGTTCTAACGTAGTTGGATACTTAATGCAGAAAGAGATCGATTTCCTCGGCAACGCTGTAGAGAACCCGGTAAGACCTTTCGTTGCAATCCTTGGTGGAGCAAAAGTTGCAGATAAATTAAACGTTATCTCTAACTTACTTGAGAAATGTGATACTTTGATCATCGGTGGTGGTATGGCATACACCTTCTTAAAAGCACAGGGATATGAGATCGGTAAATCATTAGTAGATGATACCAAGATCGATTACTGTAAAGAGATGATGGAAAAAGCTGAGAAACTTGGCAAGAAATTATTACTTCCGGTTGACTCTGTAACCATCGCTGATTTCCCAAATCCGATCGATGCGCCAGTAGAAGTTGTTGTATGTGACGTTAAAAACATGCCGGCAGACAGAGAAGGATGCGATATCGGACCGGAAACACAGAAATTATATGCAGACGCTGTTAAGACAGCAAAGACTGTTGTATGGAATGGACCGATGGGTGTATTCGAGAACCCAATCTTAGCAAAAGGAACCATCGCAGTTGCACAGGCATTAGCAGAGACAGATGCTACAACAATCATTGGTGGTGGAGACTCCGCAGCAGCAGTAAACCAGTTAGGATTTGCTGATAAGATGAGCCACATCTCTACAGGTGGTGGAGCATCCTTAGAGTTCTTAGAGGGAAAAGAACTTCCAGGCGTTATGGCAGCTGATGATAAGTAGGAGTTAATCCGCATTAGAATTTCAAACTTTAAATGGGAAGAGGATAAAATCATGGCAAGAAAGAAAATTGTAGCTGGTAACTGGAAAATGAACATGACTCCAAGCCAGGCTGTAAAATTAGTAGAGGAATTAAAACCATTAGTAGTAAGCGATGAGGTAGAAGTTGTTTACTGTGTACCTGCAATCGACATCGTACCGGTTGTTGAGGCTGTAAAAGGAACCAACGTAGCAGTTGGTGCTGAGAATATGTACTACGAAGAGAAAGGTGCATATACAGGAGAGATTTCTCCGGAAATGTTAGTAGATGCCGGCGTAAAATATGTCATCATCGGACATTCTGAGAGACGTGATTACTTCAAAGAGTGTGACTGTATGCTGAACAAAAAAGTGAAAAAAGCATTCGAGCACAATCTGACACCAATTCTTTGCTGCGGAGAGACATTAGAGCAGAGAGAGATGGGAATCACACTTGATTGGATCCGTTTACAGATCAAATCTGACTTAAAGGATGTTACAGCAGAGCAGGTTGCTTCTATGGTGATCGCATATGAGCCGATCTGGGCAATCGGAACCGGAAAAACTGCAACTACAGAGCAGGCACAGGAAGTATGTAAAGCAATCCGTGACTGCATCGCAGAAGTATACGGAACAGATACCGCAGAGAAAGTTCGTATCCAGTATGGTGGTTCTGTCAATGCAGGAAATGCAGCAGAATTATTCGCACAGCCAGATATCGATGGCGGTCTTGTCGGAGGAGCTTCCTTAAAAGCAGATTTTGGAAAAATCGTAAATTACAAATAAATAACGACTTTCGGGGAACCTGGTTCAGGTTCCCTTTTTCCAGATAGTGAGAATGAGCAAAGAGAAATGAGGAAAAAGAATGAGTAAGAAACCTACTGTATTAATGATTTTAGATGGATTTGGTCTTAATGACAAAACAGAGGGAAATGCTGTTGCACAGGCAAATACACCAAATATTGACGCCCTGATGAAAGAGTATCCATATGTCAAGGGTTATGCAAGTGGACTTGCAGTAGGTCTGCCGGATGGACAGATGGGAAATTCAGAGGTAGGCCATTTGAATATGGGTGCCGGAAGAATCGTATATCAGGAATTAACCAGAATCACCAAAGAGATCAACGATGGTGACTTCTTTCAGAATAAAGCATTACTGGACGGAATTGCAAATGTGAAGAAAAACAATTCTGACCTTCACTTATATGGACTGTTATCCGATGGTGGTGTACACAGCCATATCACACACCTGTACGGTCTGTTAGAGCTTGCCAAGAGACAGGGTGTTTCCAATGTTTACGTTCACTGCTTCTTAGATGGACGTGACACAGCACCAACTTCCGGAAAAGGATTTATCGAAGCACTGGAAGCAAAAATGAAAGAGATCGGCGTAGGAAAGATCGCTTCTATTTCCGGCCGTTATTATGTGATGGATCGAGACAATCGTTGGGATCGTGTTGAGAAAGCATATAAAGTACTGACAACAGGAGAGGGAGAGAAAGCAGAGAGCGCAGTTGCAGCAATGGAAGCATCTTACGCAAAAGATGTAACCGATGAGTTCTTTGTTCCAACCGCGATCACAGAGAACGGAGCACCGGTTGCTACGATCAAAGACAATGATACCGTGATCTTCTTTAACTTCCGTCCGGATCGTGCCCGTGAGATCACCCGTGCATTCTGCACCGATGATTTTGACGGATTTGACAGAGGCGCAAGAAAGAATGTTTGCTATATCTGCTTTACTGAGTATGATGTTACCATTCCAAATAAAGAAGTAGCATTCAAGAAAGTAGAGTTAAAAAATACGTTTGGCGAGTACCTGGCTGCACATGGAAAAACACAGGCAAGAATCGCTGAGACAGAGAAATATGCACATGTTACCTTCTTCTTTAACGGCGGTGTAGAGGAGCCAAACGTGGGAGAAGACCGTATCCTTGTAAAATCTCCGAAAGTTGCAACTTACGATTTACAGCCTGAGATGAGTGCACCGGAAGTATGCGAGAAACTCTGTGCTGCGATCCGTTCCGAGAAATATGATGTCATTATCATCAACTTTGCAAACCCGGATATGGTAGGTCATACCGGTATCTTAGAGGCTGCAAAGAAAGCAGTAGAGACGGTAGATACCTGTGTTGGAAAAGCAGTAGAAGCACTCAAAGAGGTAGATGGTCAGATGTTCATCTGCGCGGACCATGGAAATGCAGAGCAGCTGGTTGACTATGAGACAGGTGCACCATTCACCGCACATACCACCAATCCGGTTCCATTTATCTTAGTCAATGCAGATCCGGCTTACACCTTAAGAGAAGAAGGATGCCTTGCAGATATCATCCCGACTCTGATCGAGTTAATGGGTATGGAGCAGCCTGCAGAAATGACAGGAAAATCTTTATTGATCAGGAAATAAGAACAGAGATAAAAAGCAGGAAAGTGTCACAGATGTGGCACTTTTCTTTTTGTTAGAATACTTAAATGTTTTTATAAGATATACTAATGAAATGACTAAAATATACAAAAATACTAATAAAAAGACAGGATTTTTCTACCTTGCCTGGGTGGCGGAAAGCGGTAAAATCATTGACTTTACAAAATCCGCTGTATTATAATTAAAACAAATGGTGTTGTTTTCAGACACCGGAAAAGAGGATAAAATAAGCATGGGAACACAAGTATTTCAGCCAGTAAAAGAAGGAAAAGTACGTGAGGTATATGACAATGGTGACAGCATGATCATTGTTGCCACAGACAGAATTTCTGCTTTTGACCACATTTTGAAAAACAAGATTACCAAAAAAGGTGCGATTTTAACTCAGATGTCTAAATTCTGGTTTGATTACACAAAAGATATTGTGCCAAACCATATGATTTCCGTAGACGTAAAAGACATGCCAGAATTTTTCCAGCAGGAGAGATTTGATGGCAACAGTATGATGTGTAAAAAATTAGAGATGCTCCCGATCGAGTGTATCGTGCGTGGCTACATTACCGGAAGTGGCTGGGAGAGCTACAAAAAGAACGGTACCGTATGCGGCATTAAACTTCCAGAGGGTCTGGTAGAGTCTGATAAGTTACCGGAACCGATCTATACACCAAGTACCAAGGCTGAAATTGGGTTACATGATGAAAATATCTCTTTTGAGAGAAGCGTAGAGATCTTAGAGAAGATCTATCCGGGCAAAGGTGCAGATTATGCAGCCAGAATCAAAGAGTATACCATTGCACTCTATAAAAAATGTGCAGAGTATGCACTGAGCAAAGGGATCATCATCGCAGATACCAAGTTTGAATTTGGTCTGGATGAGAATGGTAATGTCGTATTAGGAGACGAGATGCTGACACCGGACAGCTCCAGATTCTGGCCATTAGAGGGCTACAAGGCAGGAAAATCACAGCCTTCCTTTGACAAACAGTTTGTAAGAGACTGGCTGAAAGCGAATCCAGACAGCGACTATCTGCTTCCAGAAGACGTCATTACAAAGACAATCGATAAATACAAAGAAGCATTTGAACTGTTGACCGGTAAGAAATTTGTATAGGAGAGAGCCTGTATCTATGAATGAGAACAACTTCAAACAGCCTGCATCCTATACGGATGCAGAGTTCCGTGAGAACGGGATCCATGCAGATGAACTGCATGAAGAATGTGGTGTCTTCGGCATGTATGATTTTGACGGAAAAGATGTTGCATCGACCATTTATTATGGATTGTTTGCGTTACAGCACCGTGGACAGGAAAGCTGTGGTATTGCAGTCAGTGAGACAAATGGGCCAAAAGGCAAAGTGACATCCCATAAGGGAATGGGATTAGTCAATGAGGTCTTTACACAGCACAATTTAGAGCCGATGCACGGGGATATCGGAGTGGGACATGTCCGTTATTCCACAGCAGGTGCTTCCACCAGAGAAAATGCACAGCCACTTGTTTTAAATTATGTCAAGGGAACACTTGCACTGGCACATAACGGAAACCTGATCAATGCGACTGAACTTCGCAAAGACTTAGAATACACCGGAGCGATTTTCCAGACAACGATCGATTCCGAGGTCATTGCCTATCATATCGCAAGAGAGCGTCTGAACGCATCGACCGTTGAGGAAGCAGTCTGCAGAGCATGTAAAAAGATCAAAGGAGCGTATTCCTTAGTCGTTATGAGCCCGCGCAAACTGATCGGTGCGAGGGATCCATTCGGATTTAAACCGCTTTGTATCGGAAAACGTGACAATGCGTATATCCTTGCATCCGAGACCTGTGCACTGGACACCGTTGGCGCAGAATATGTCAGAGATGTATTGCCGGGAGAGGTTGTTACCATCACACCGGAAAATGGCATCCAGTCTGATCTTTCACTGGCGTTGCCAAAAGAACAGCAGGCAAGATGTATTTTTGAATATATTTATTTTGCAAGACCGGACAGCCACATTGATAATGTCAGTGTCTATGCCTCACGTATCCTGGCAGGCAGATATCTGGCGATCGATTCCCCGGTAGATGCAGATTTAGTAGTCGGTGTACCGGAGTCCGGAAATGCGGCAGCACTCGGATATTCCTTACAGTCCGGTATTCCATATGGAACCGCATTTGTGAAAAACGGTTACGTCGGCAGAACCTTTATCAAGCCAAAACAGAGCAGCAGGGAATCCAGTGTCCGTGTCAAATTAAATGTTTTAAAAGAGGCAGTCAACGGAAAACGCGTGATCATGATCGACGATTCAATCGTGCGTGGAACAACCTCCAACCCGACCATTAAACTGCTCCGCGATGCCGGAGCAACGGAAGTCCATGTCAGGATCAGTTCCCCGCCATTCCTGTGGCCATGCTATTTCGGAACCGATATCCCGGAGCGTGAGCAGCTGATCGCTTACAATCATTCCATTGACGAGATCCGCGAGATCATCGGAGCAGATACCCTTGGTTACCTTGGAGTGGATCGTCTGGAAGAACTGGTAGGCGGATTAAGTATCTGTAAGGGATGCTTTACCGGAAAATACCCGATGGAACCGCCAAAAGAGGATATCCGCGGAGATTTTGAACGTTAATCAATAGATACGCGATTCGCGGATCTTCTATTAGGAAAAAGAGAATCAGAATGGAGAATACAATGAGTACAGATCGCTATACAAGTCCTTTGTCAGAGCGTTACGCAAGCAAGGAAATGCAGTATATCTTTTCACAGGATATGAAATTTAAGACCTGGAGAAAATTATGGATCGCATTAGCAGAGACCGAGATGGAGTTAGGTCTTTCTGAGAATGGAAAACCGGTTATCACACAGGAGCAGATTGATGAGTTAAAGGCACATGCAGATGACATCAATTATGATGTTGCAAAAGAGCGTGAAAAATTAGTCCGCCATGATGTTATGAGCCATGTTTACGCTTATGGTCAGCAGTGTCCGAAAGCTGCCGGTATCATCCATCTGGGCGCAACATCCTGCTATGTAGGAGATAATACGGACATTATCTTAATGCGTGAGGCATTAAAATTAGTCCGCACCAAGCTGATCAACGTGATCGCAGAACTTGCAAAATTTGCAGACACTTATAAAAATCTGCCAACACTGGCATTTACCCATTTCCAGCCTGCACAGCCGACCACTGTTGGAAAGAGAGCAACACTCTGGGCACAGGAATTTATCTTAGACCTGGAAGATTTAGAGTATGTGATGAACAGCTTAAAACTCTTAGGTTCCAAGGGAACAACCGGAACCCAGGCAAGCTTTTTGGAGCTGTTTGACGGAGATCAGGAGACCATCGATAAGATCGATCCGATGATCGCACAGAAAATGGGATTTTCTCATTGCTATGCAGTTTCCGGACAGACCTATTCCAGAAAAGTGGATACCAGAGTTGCAAATATTTTAGCAGGAATCGCAGCCAGTGCACATAAGATGTCAAACGATATTCGTTTGCTTCAGCATTTAAAAGAAGTGGAAGAGCCATTCGAGAAAAACCAGATCGGATCATCTGCCATGGCATATAAGAGAAATCCAATGCGTTCCGAGCGTATTGCTTCCTTATCCCGCTATGTGATGATCGATGCATTAAATCCGGCGATCACTTCTGCAACACAGTGGTTCGAGAGAACCCTGGATGATTCTGCAAACAAGAGATTGTCCATTCCAGAGGGATTCCTTGCAATCGATGGTATCTTAGACTTATGCTTAAATGTTGTAGATGGACTGGTCGTATATGACAAGGTAATCACTAAACATCTGATGGCAGAGCTTCCATTTATGGCAACCGAAAATATCATGATGGATGCTGTAAAGAACGGTGGAAACCGTCAGGAGCTGCATGAGAAGATCCGTACTTTATCCATGCAGGCAGGAAAGAACGTCAAGGAAGAAGGAAAAGAGAACAATCTTCTTGAACTGATCGCTGCTGATCCGGAATTTAACCTGACCTTAGAAGAACTTCAGGCAACGATGGATCCGTCCAAATATGTGGGACGTGCACCGATCCAGGTAGATAAATTCTTAGCAGAAGTTGTGAATCCGATCCTTGAGGAAAACAAAGAGATTCTTGGTGTAAAAGCGGAGATCAACGTATAAAAAGAGTGGATAAATATCATAGAATGTACGCTTTGCCGAATATTCTATGAAAAAACACCGCGAAATGAGAGGAAAGATTCTCGTTTCGCGGTATTTTTATGTGTAACTTTTTTATGATCCAGATAAGATTAGCGGTATTCGCCAAGATAGAACAGTGCAACGGTTCCAGGACCGGCATGTGCACCGATGGTAGGGCCGATATAGTCGATCAGAAATGTCTCAAGCCCTAAACGCTGTTTGATCGTGTCTGCAACAAACTGTGCATCTTCCAGGCAGTCGCCATGGCTGATAAAGACAATGTCATTTTTGTCTTTGTAGCTGCCAATCTGCTGTTCCATGCAGTCAACAAGTCCAAGCAGGGATTTCTTTCTGCCGCGCACTTTATTTAGCATAGTTAAGTGTCCCTCATCATCGACATGAAGAACCGGTTTTAAGCTGATCATGGTTCCAAGGAGTGCTGCGGTTTTAGACAAACGTCCGCCGCGGTGTAAGTGGAACAGGTCATCTACGGTAAAGTTGTGTACCAGATGAAGTTTATTATCTTCTAGCCAGGATACGATCTCATCCAGAGAGCTGCCGGCTTCTTTCATGGCAACAGCCTTATATACTAAAAGTCCCTCACCTAAAGTGGCACTTAAAGAATCGACAACGACGATGCGGTGATCCGGATATTTTTCTTCCAGTTCTAAAGCTGCCAGACGACAGTTGTTATAACTTCCGCTCATGCCGGAAGAAAAGGCAATATGAAGGATATCAACATCCTGTTCTTTTATGATCTGTTCAAAAAGTTCTGCAGCCTCCTGCGGGTTTGCCTGTGAGGTTGTAGGCAGGGAGCCTTCACGCATCAAACGGTAAAATTCGGTGACTTCCATTGGATTTTCCCAGGTATAAGTCGTTCCATCGATCGTGTATGGAAGGGACATGATGCGAAGCTGATGCTCATTGACATAGTCAACTGGCAGATCAGCAGTAGAGTCTGTCGTGATAATAAAATTTTTCATAATTAATCTCCATTCCAGAGCGTAGATGCGACGAGTGCCAGAAAGGCAGTTTTGTGACGCTCTCACACGGAAACATTATATAATAGATGAAAGAAAAAAATAAGTATTTACATTTTCTACATTGTGTTGTATGATAATACCATCTTTTTTATCAAATTCGTAAATAGACCTAAGAGATTTACTGATTGAGAGCAGTAGAGCCTTAAGAGCAGGTCTGTGAGCGTGTAAGGGCAGAAGCCCTTTTCAATTCTAAAATTCAGAATTTTACCAGACAAAGACAACAGTATAAGAGAGTAGAAGTCTTTTTTTGTGTGCGAAAAAACAGACCGTCCTGGAGGATGAAGGAGACGGTATGACAACCAAAATCGCCTTTTACAGCCCCTGCGAAAAATGCGGGACGACGACACATATGTTTTTATTTGCATGGATGTTTGCAAGAAATAATAAGAAGCAGTCTGTCGTAGTGGAACAGGGGGAGCAGTATCGCATTTTAAGAAAGGGAACGACACAGGAGAGAATCGTTTTGTCAGACTGCGGGAGCGGAAAGACCAGACGGGCACGTCATCATCTGCAGACCGCAGATATTCTGGTCGTGACCCTGCCGTATGAACCGGCAGAATTAAGTAACTATTTCCTTTACAGAAAACCGGAGGTAAGACCTGTGTTTTTCCTGATTGGAAACTGTCGTGAGCGAAGAGAAGACGTCACACTTTTTATGGAACACAGGTATCGTATTTTGGAAGAGGATATAGGCTGCATTCTCTATAACAATGAGATTTCCCTTGCGATAAAGCACAGGAGGCTGTTGCAGTTTTTAGCAGCTTATGAGACGGTCGGGGTAACAGAGTTAAACCGGAATTTTTTTGAAGAGGTAGAGCGCAGCTTTTTTCTGTTTTGGAAAAAGATCGAAACAATGATAAAGAGATAGGATAAGGAGGATTTTCTATGGAACAGGTAATGAAACATTATGGCAATGCAATTTTAGCAGTTATCGTATTATTGGCACTGGGAGCGATCCTGATTGCAGCACTTTCATCCGACGGATATGTTGCAACTGAATTTAAGAGTGCGCTGACCGAATTTTTCGGAAATATGAATGCGTTAGGCGGTGGTGGAACACCGACATAAGAAGGGGTGAGTAAAACATGGGAGAATGGATATTTACTCCAAGCAAGGAGCAGTTTGGAGTGTTTTGGAAATACCTGGAGATGCCGGAAGTAACTGATGTTGATTACAACGGAAAAGAACTGTGGATCACCGATCTTAGGATGGGAAGATATCGTGCAAAGGAGGAGATCACGGACACGTTTCTGACGACCTTTACACATAATATTGCAAATTGTGTGAACTGTCAGTTCAATCATGTCAATAAGGTGTTGGAGGCAGACACGAGAGAGTTTCGGATCAGTATCCTGCACGATTCGGTCGCCACGACCGGGATATCGGTCTGTATCCGTAAGTCACCGGCATTTTTACGCAATACGATCGATGGTCTGCTTGAGCAGGGATTTTGCCCACCGGAGGTGTTACACCTTTTAGTCAACTGTGTGACAGCAAAGATGAACTTCGTGTTCGGCGGCGAGCCGGGAGCGGGTAAAACGGAATGTGCCAAGTTTTTTATGCAGTTCATTCCAAAAGAAGAGCGCGTGATCACGATCGAGGATTCGATGGAGATCCACTATGCCGAGATGAACCCCGGAGCAGATGCCGTGGAACTGAGGATCGCGGCAGGGTTTACTTATACGGATGCAATCAAGGCATGCCTGCGGCAGAATCCAAAGTGGCTGATGCTATCGGAAGCGCGTTCCGTTGAGGTAACATCGTTGTTGGAGCAGTGGAGCACCGGAGTAAATGGATTTACCACGATCCATCTGGATGACGTGAGAAAGCTGCCGGATCGTATCTTAAATATGATGGACGATGTGCATGATGCAGACCGGATGGAGAATCGTATCTACGGATTTGTCAATGTAGGCATCCTGGTACGGCGGGTGGAATTGCCAGATGGTGAGATCAGACGGTATATCGATCAGCTCTGTTTTTATACCAGAGAGCAGAACGAAAACAGGATCTACCTGCTGATGAAAGATGGCAGAATGATCTCAGACAAACTGCCGCCTGACATCAAAAAGAGATTGCAGGATGCCGGGATTAAAAATCCGTTTTACAGTGAAAAAGTTGAGATCAGGAGGATAGAACAGGAGCGTGAAAGAAAAACTAAGACTTTTAAATCCTAAAAATCTGGAAAGAGAAGTACATAAATATGGCTATGAGTGGTCGTTACGATCACATATCGCATTGACTCTTGCAGTCCTTATGGCGATGGGGGCAATTGGATTTGTGTTCCACTTAGAGGCAGGATATCTTGCAGTGGCAATGGCAGCAGTATTTTTACTGCTGCCGGTACTGGTACTCGATGTGTTCCAGAAAATGTTTGAGCAGAAACGGTTCTCGGATATTGCAACCTATATGGAACAGATGCTCTATTCTTTTCAGAAGTCCGGCAAGGTGCTCCTTGCATTAAAAGAGTGCAGGACACTGTTTGAAAAAGGGCAGATGCGTGACTGTATCCAGGAGGCGGTTTATTATCTGGAGCGGGGAAAAGCAAAAGGAGAGCACGGCATCTTAAAAGAGGCGTTAGAATTTATTGAAAAGGCATATCCCTGCACGAAAGTGTACCTGGTGCATGAACTCCTGATTGGTGCAGAAACCTATGGTGGAGAATGTGAAACATCAATCCTGCTGTTGTTAAAGGATATTGAACTATGGAAACGTCGTGGATATAAACTGCAACAGGAAAAGAAGAACAGTCACAAGGACAATCTGATCTCAATCGTGATCGCGACACTGCTCTGTGCCGTGGCACTCTATATTTTGGATTCCATGAAAAATCTGTTTGGTACGGCGAGGATGCCATTTGATATTTTCCGTGTCACGATCGTGCAGTGCTCTTCTTTGCTTTTTATTCTGTTTTGTATCTATGTATTTACAAAAAGTACAAAAAGTCTCGGCCGGAACTGGTTAAAAGAGCCTGGCGGCAGAAAAACGGAGGACGTGCTTGACAGCTACTGGTTTGTTGTAAATTACGAGGAGAAAAAGGAACGGAAAAAAAGTATCTGGATGGGGGCAGTTCCATTGGTTGCAGCGGTTGTATTGATCTTTTGCAGGAAATATGCGATCGCACTGGTACTGATCGGTGTGGCTGGATTTCTGCTGATGCAGCACAGGGTTGGCTATACATTGGCAAAGAAAGATGTCACGGAAGAATTATATATGGCATTTCCGCAGTGGCTGATGCAGATGGCGTTACTGCTTCAGAGCAATAATGTGCAGGTCTCGATTCAGAAGTCGATCATACAGGCACCGGAAATATTAAAACCGGAGCTTAAAAAGCTGATGGAGCAGATCAATGAGGCACCAGACCGACTGACATCGTATACCGGATTTTGCAGTTCATTTGATATTCCAGAGGCTTCCAGCTGTATGAAAATGTTTCATGCGATCTCCGAGGCGGGAAGCGGCAATGCAAAAGAGCAGATGAAAGAATTATTAAAGCGGGTCGGGGAAATGCAGGGGATGGCAGATGAACTCCGCAATAAGAGTATTGCATTTCAGATGAAACTGATCTTTTCCTATCCGGTCGTTGCGGCAACAGTAAAGCTGTTATGTGATTTCTCGGTTGGGATGTTGTATATGTTCCGTATGTTAGGGAATATGGGAGGTGGTATATCGTGAAGCATGTGATCGAGACATTCTGCACACTCTTTCTTTTGATGCTGAACCTGTTCTTGTGCACGGGAGCGATGACCGTCGGAAGTCAGGTGGCAGTGGCAAAAGAATATAAGGCGGATATGATCGCAGAGATTGAAAACAGCAACTTTAATGAAAATGTCATGGAGGCATGTGTGAGAGAGGCGGATCGTCAGGGCTATGTTCTGCACATCAATAAGGCAGTGGATCTGGAAGGCAGAGTGCACGCAGCGGAGGTCTGGCTGGACTATACTTATCAGTTCCCACTTCTTGGAATCTCGGAGACCAAGACAACATATGGGATAGCAAGGTAAGAGAATGGAGAGGGGGATAGGGCATGGAACATATACTTTCAGAAACAGGAGAGTGTCTGTTGGAGCTGCTGGCAGGCGGTGTGGCAGTCGGACTGTTTATGGGGATATTGTATCTTGTAACATTATAAGAAGGTAGTGATCAGCAAATAACTATCGCAATAGTATTGTATCTGGTTTAAGAAAGGAGAAAACAGATGGAAGATATCGTAGAGCACTTTGGAAGTGGATTATTACAGGGGGCAGCATGGGCATTGCTGTTACCGCTTTTTACGGTTTTGCTGGAAAAGGGCGGCATGGTTTCCATGTTTGTGCAGCAGTTTTTGCAATCTGTCTGCGGATAGAGGGGAGAAACAAATGGAAAAAGTAATCAGACAGTATGGAAAATTCTTACTTGCTATTGCTATTATCGTGATACTGATGGGAACGCTGTTTTTTGGCATTACAGATGCAGCGGGAAACCGGGGAATCCTTAGGATGATCGGGGCACAGCTAAAAGGAGAGGAACAGACACAAAAGCCACATCAGGAATTTTTAAATTTTGAGGAAGAACTGCGTGTTCCGCCTCCGGATATTACCTGCAGTTATGCCGGGGAACTTAAGACCGGTCAGATACCTCTCTCGGAGTATATACGGGCTATAGACAGTGAAGGTGCCCTTCTGCCGTTTCAGATCCTGTGCATCAAAGATCCGGCGGAGCGTGAGATCACAGGATCATATCAGAAAGATACCGGGATCTTATCGGTCGAGACGGCGGGGCTTTATCTGATTGAAGTATCGGCAACAGATGCAGGAAACCGGAAAACAAAAGTGCAGATCACACTACCTGTGAATTGGTAAGGGAGGATTGGAATGAAAAATGCGGCGGCAATGATCGTCAATATTTTAATGGGGATGGTTCTGCTGTTGATCCTGTTGACGGTAAAAGGAAGGGAGAACAGGAGTACGGAGATCAAGAGTAATCTGCCGGCGGTTGTAGAAGAGACCTTGCAGGCAGTGTTAGAAGAAGAAACGACTCTGCAGGAAGAGCAGATCGAAAAAGCGAAGCTGGTCGAGAGCCTGATCGTGCGGATCGATTCGGATTCAGCACTGGAAGTAAAGCTGGCGGGAACGGATTTTGATAAAGGGGTACTGGGAATGGAAACCGTTGAAAAATTTGAACATCCAAACGGAAAAGATGGTGTAGTATCTGGAAGACGGATCGCGATCATTGACCAGATGCAGGAGTAAATTCAGAAAATGTAAGAAAGAAATGCAAAAGAAAAACGATGGGAGGGGAGAAAAATGGTGATTTCGATGATCACACTTGGAATCAGTATTTTTATCCTGCTGACAGCAGTGCTGGCAGCAGGAGGATTTATTGTGTTATGTATGATGGCAGGAGAAAACTAGGTCAGTCTTCTTCCTGCAGGGCAGGTTCCGGCTTTTTGATGTAGATCTTTTCAATCCTGTTTTTGTCCATCTGTTCTACGCGGAGTAAAACATCATCATCGGTGATGATCACTTCATTTTTTTCCGGAAGGTGATCCAGTAAGCCGATGAGGTAACCACCGATCGTATCATAATCTTCTGAGGTAAAGGACAGATCAAGTTCTTCGCAGAGATCTTCCAGATTGGTAGAACCCTGTACGATAAATTCGCGGTCATTTAACTTAACGATCGGGTCTTCTTCGTCTTCGTCATACTCATCACGGATCTCGCCCACAATCTCCTCTAAGAGGTCTTCCAACGTAATAAGACCTGCGGTAACACCATATTCATCCAGCACAATGGCAAGTGACACGGAAGATTTTCTCATATCCATCAAAAGCTCAGCCGTATTTTTGTGTTCGTAAGTAAAATATGGCTCACGCATGATGGAGCGGACAGAGAAATGGTCCTTATCTTCACAGAGCAGAAGGTCTTTTATGTTGATGATACCGATGACATCATCTATGGATTCCTCATATACCGGAAGTCTGGTAAACATATCCTGCCGATAAAGTTCGAGCAGTTCATCATAGGTGCTGTTAACATGGACAAATGTCACATCAATACGCGGGATCATGATTTCTTTTGCCTGGGAATCACCAAAGTCAAAGAGATTATTGATCATCTCGTGTTCATCGGATTCGATGACACCACTTTCTTTGCTCACATCTACGATGGTACGAAGCTCTTCTTCTGTCATCTTCTGGTTTCCTGCATTCGGGTCGACCCTTAACAGCATAAGGAAACCTAAGGACAGTTTATTGATGATAAAAATAACCGGCGTGAGAACTTTTATCAGAAAACTGATCGGAGCAGAGTAGAGTAAAGAAATCTTCTCTGAATATATTGTTGCAAGTGTTTTCGGGGAAATCTCACCAAAGATCAAAATCAGGATCGTTAAGATACCTGTTGCAATTCCGGCTGCTACACTGCCCCATAGTTTGATGGCAAGTGAAGTGGCAATCGAGGAAGCGGACAGATTGACAATGTTATTACCAATCAAAATCGCACTGAGCATCTTTCCAGAATTGGAAGTGATATCCAGTACCCGTTTCGCCCGTTTATCGCCGTCCTCGGCAAGTGTACGGATGCGTATTTTGTTTACGGTGGTCAGAGACGTTTCTGCGGAAGAAAAGAATGCAGAAAGCATAAGTAAAATTACCAGAATGATAATTTGGGGTATGACGCCTGCGTCCAAATATGTTCACCTCATCTAAATATAATATTTTCCGGCACGTTTTCGTGCCGGAAGTGCTAAATTGGTTCTCATTATATACGAAAAATGATTATTCGTCAATACTGTAGTTAGGAGCTTCTTTTGTAATGTGAATATCATGTGGATGACTTTCACGAAGGGCAGCAGCAGAAATTTTGACAAATCTGCTTTTTTCTTTTAAATCCTCGATGGTTGGGCAGCCACAGTAACCCATACCGGAACGGATACCACCAACCAACTGGAATACGGTATCTTCCACATTGCCTTTGTATGCAACACGACCTTCGACACCTTCTGGAACGAGCTTTTTGGCACCTTCCTGGAAGTAGCGGTCTTTGCTTCCGTTTTCCATGGCAGCAAGGGAACCCATACCACGGTATACTTTATATTTTCTTCCCTGATAGAGCTCAAAAGTTCCAGGAGCTTCATCACATCCGGCGAAGATGCTTCCCATCATACATACGTTAGCACCGGCAGCAAGAGCTTTGGTCATATCACCAGAATATTTGATACCACCATCGGCGATAACCGGAATGCCAAATTCCTTAGCGACATTGTAGCAGTCCATGATCGCAGTGATCTGTGGAACACCAATACCGGCAACGATACGTGTGGTACAGATAGAACCAGGTCCGATACCTACTTTAACGGCATCTGCACCAGCTTTGATCAGATCGCGGGTTGCCTCACCAGTAGCAACGTTTCCTGCAATGACCTGCAGATCAGGATAGGTTGTTTTGATCTTCTTAACTGCTTCCAGAATGTTTCTGGAGTGACCATGTGCGGAGTCAACAACGATGACATCAACATGGGCTTTTACCAAAGCGTCTACACGCTCCATCATGTTGCCAGTGATACCAACACCGGCACCGCAGAGCAGACGACCTTGCTCATCTTTTGCAGAATTTGGGTATTTAATCTGTTTTTCGATATCTTTGATGGTGATCAGACCTTTTAAGTGGAACTCACTGTCTACGATCGGGAGTTTCTCTTTTCTGGCTTTTGCAAGAATTTTTTTGGCTTCCTCTAAAGTGATACCTTCCGGAGCAGTAATTAAATTCTCAGAAGTCATACTTTCTTTGATCTTCTTGGTAAAATCGGTCTCGAATTTTAAGTCACGGTTTGTAATGATACCTACAAGCTTGCCTGCTTCACAGATTGGCACACCGGAGATACGGAATTTACGCATTAAGTCTTCTGCATCCTGTAATGTATGGTCTGGAGAAAGGAAAAAAGGATCCGTGATGACACCGTTCTCTGAACGTTTTACTTTGTCAACCTCGTCTGCTTGAGCCTGAATGGACATATTTTTATGAATGATACCGATACCACCCTGTCTTGCCATGGCGATCGCCATTCTGTGTTCTGTAACGGTATCCATTGCAGCACTCATCATAGGGATGTTAAGAACCACCTTTTTGGTAAGGTGTGTCGTTAAATTAATCATGTTTGGCGTTACTTCTGAATACTGTGGAACTAACAGAACGTCATCAAAAGTAATTCCCTCACCGATAATTGTTCCCATTTTGTTTTTCCTCACTTTCTTCTTATATTAAATGTAAATTGTTATAATTTTATATATGTTAGCAAAAAAAAATAAGGATGTCAATGTGCTATAAGCCTGTATTTATAAAAAATATATTATATTAGAAAATCTAATAAAATGTCTGGAAAAACCTTATAGAAATGGATATTCACAAACGAAGAGATGTATGTTATGATGACAACAAGGCGACGGGGCTATTACAAGGGGTTTCGTCGCCCATTTTTAGTGCATGAGAATAGAAGACCACGGAGTGTGTATTCTGTTATATTGGAGCAAATAGAAATACCAAAGGAGGAAGAGATGGAATTTCGACCCTGCATTGATATTCATAATGGAAAGGTAAAGCAGATTGTCGGAGGCACCTTAAAGGATGCTGGCAATCAGGCGGTAGAGAATTTCGTATCCAAGCAGGATGCGGCGTTTTATGCTACACTTTATCAGAAAAGTGGGATCACCGGCGGTCATATCATATTATTAAACCCGGCAGGGAGTGAGTATTATGAGGTGACCAAAGAACAGGCGATGAAGGCACTTCGTGTCTATCCCGGGGGACTGCAGGTGGGAGGAGGCATTACCGATACAAATGCAAAAGAATTTCTGGATGCAGGTGCAAGCCATGTCATTGTTACCTCATACGTCTTCCGGGATGGCAGGATCAATTATGAGAATCTTCATAAGATAATGCAGGTTACTGGAAAAGAACATCTGGTACTGGATCTAAGCTGCAGAAAACGGGATGGCAGATATTACATTGTGACAGACCGCTGGCAGAAATTTACGGATGAGGTCATCTGTGCAGAACTTTTAGATAAGCTGTCTGCGTACTGTGATGAATTTCTGATCCATGCGGTGGATGTGGAGGGAAAGGCATCCGGCATCGAGAGGAAACTGGTCTCTCTTTTGGGAGAGTGGGGAAAAATTCCAATCACATATGCCGGTGGAGTAGGAAGTTTTACGGATCTTTCATTATTAAAAGAGCTGGGACGCAGCCGGTTGAATGTGACGATCGGAAGCGCCTTAGATCTGTTCGGGGGCCCCATGAGTTATCAGAAGGTGTTAGATTATATGAATAAGGAGTGATTAGAAGAAATGAGCAAGTACACAAAACAGGATATTATTCGTATGGTGGAGGAAGAGGATGTCGAGTTTATCCGTCTGCAGTTTACGGATATGTTTGGCACACTGAAAAATGTGGCAATTACATCCAGCCAGCTGGAAAAGGCATTGGACAATGGCTGTATGTTTGATGGCTCTTCGATCGAGGGCTTTGTGCGGATCGAGGAATCCGATATGTATCTGTACCCGGATCTGGATACGTTCGTGATCTTCCCATGGAGACCACAGCAGGGAAAAGTAGCAAGGATCATCTGTGATGTCTATACTTCAGACCGCAAACCGTTTGAGGGAGATCCGCGTTATATGTTAAAACAGGCAGTTGCAGATGCTGCTGCAATGGGATACCGGTTTGATGTGGGACCGGAGTGTGAATTTTTCCTGTTTAATCAGGACGAGGATGGTCAGCCGACAACGATCAGTACAGAGCGTGCCGGATATTTTGATCTGGGACCGATCGATCTGGGCGAAAATGCCAGACGTGATATGGTGCTTACCTTAGAGGATATGGGCTTTGAGATTGAGGCATCCCACCATGAGGTCGCTCCGGCACAGCATGAGATCGATTTCCGTTATGATGAGGCAGTCAAAACTGCGGATAATATCATGACATTCAAGCTGGCAGTCAAGACGATCGCAAAACGCCACGGCATGTTTGCAAGCTTTATGCCAAAGCCAAAGACCGGAGTCAATGGTTCCGGTATGCACGTTAATATGTCCCTGTCCAAGAATGGAAAAAATATTTTTGATGACCCGGACGGAGAACTGGGATTGAGCAAAGAAGCATTCTGGTTCATCGGAGGCATTATCAAACATATGAAGGGAATGACGGTCATCACCAATCCGCTCATCAACTCTTATAAGAGACTGGTTCCGGGATATGAGGCACCAATCTACATTGCATGGTCGGTTACAAACCGAAGCCCGCTGATCCGTATTCCGGTGACCCGTGGGGAGGGTACCAGAGTAGAGTTAAGAAGTCCGGATTCTGCTGCCAATCCATATCTTACTTTGGCGGTATGTTTACAGGCAGGACTTGACGGTATCCGCAACCAGATCGAGCCACCGGCAGCCGTGACAGAAAATGTTTACGAGATGCGCCTGAAACAGAAACACGAGCTCGGCATCGAAGAGCTTCCTGCGGATCTGGGAGAGGCTTTGGATGCTTTCGAACAGGATGAATATTTGCACAAAGTACTGGGAAAACACATTACAGAGAAATATGTCGAGGCAAAGCGGGCAGAATGGGCAGACTATCGTTCTCAGGTTACAAGCTGGGAAATTGACAATTATCTGTATAAGATTTAATTAAAGGGATCAGATTTTGACAAACATTATCGTTGCATTTCCCAAACAGGAAACTGCAAAAAATGTAAAAAAGATATTGATGCAGAACGGTCACAATGTCACGGCAGTCTGCCTGACAGGAGCACAGGCACTGCAAAGTGCAAATGAACTTGGTGGTGGAATTATCGTGTGTGGGTATCGATTTGTTGACATGATGTACAGTGAACTGCATGAATATCTGCCGTCTCAATTTGAGATGCTCTTAGTTGCATCTCCGCTCAACTGTGGAGAACGGGATATTCCGAATCTGGTGTGTCTGTCGACACCGCTTAGAGTCAATGAATTATTGCAAACCGTGGAGATGATGGAATATACCATCACGAGAAAGCGGAAAAAATTAAAGAGCAAGCCAAAGGAACGCTCTGCAGAGGAGCAGGAGCTGATCAATGATGCTAAGGCACTTCTGATGGAACGAAACAATCTGACGGAAGAGGAAGCACATCGTTATATGCAAAAGAGGAGTATGGATAATGGGACGGGGCTGGTAGAGACTGCCCAAATGATCTTAAGTCTGCTTACATAAAGAAAAGAAAACCGGCTGTAACAGCTGGTTTTTCCTTTTTGTGCAGTCTGGATGCCAGTGTATTTTTGCTGTATTTATATGTACTGGATATCACAAGGGGGATTCCACAAAACAGAAAAAACAGGTTTTGGCTGGGACTGCCGTTTCTATTGGATATGATAGTTGTCGTGCTTTTTATGCCGCAACTGGAATATAGAAAGGGAGAAATTACCAATTACTCGATGGGCATCTCTGCCTATACCTGTTTTGTCATGGTAGCAGTTTATATGGCAGCGACCCTCCGGATCCTTTTGATGAGCTGGCGCAGTCTGGATTCACACAAGCAGATCGCAATTATCGGGACGTATCTGAATATGGAAAATCCGGTATTTACAAAGTTACAGACGTATAACCAGGAAATGGTTATGGGGTTTGCAACTTTGGTTGAAAACCGGGATGACAGTACCGGTGGGCATATCAAGAGGACAACAGAGTATGTAAGGATGTTAGCGGAAGAGTTAAGGCAAAGGGGATTTTTTAAAAAGCAGCTGACACAGGATTACATTGAAAATCTTGTGATGGCTGCACCTATGCACGATGTTGGAAAAATTGCAATACAGGATGCAATTTTGCAGAAACCGGGAAAACTGACGGCAGAAGAGTATGAGATCATGAAAACGCATGCAGAACGCGGAGGAGGGATCATTCAGGAGACATTTGGACATATGGGGGATGCTGCCTATGAGAAAGTGGCATATGAAGTTGCAAGACACCATCATGAAAAATGGAATGGAACAGGTTATCCAGACGGACTTTCGCAGGAAGAAATTCCTTTGTCAGCAAGGATTATGGCAGTTGCAGATGTATTTGATGCTGTTTCGGCAAAGCGATGCTATCGGGATGCCCTTCCGTTGGAGAAATGTTTTGGTATCATAGAGGCTGGAAAAGGCACGGATTTTGATCCCGTGATCACCGAAGTATTTCTGGAACAGAAAGAAAAAATTACACAGATATGTGAGAAAAACCGGCTGTAACAGCCGGTTTTTTGCTTAACCCATTAAGATAATACCTCGTCGTTTGCAAGCGGGATCGTTTTTATCCCGAAACAGAAATAGAGGATATGGAAGACCCAGACGAAACCGAGGATAATACAGCCAACGACGATCCCTTTGAGGCTCATTACGAGAAAACCGATGCTCATCAGCAGCGTAACGGTAACCATAATGCGCAGTTTGGTCTTTCGTGTCATGCCACGGCCTGCTACAAAGTCTTCGAGATTATCCTTATAGAGTTTGGTTCCCTTAAACCAGGTGTCCAGTTTTTCGGAACTTCTGGCAAAGCAGAATGCGGCAAGCATCAGGAAGGGGAAAGTAGGCAGCAGTGGCAGAACGGCACCGATGGCACCGAGGACTACGCCGATGCAGCCAAGAATGACGTATAAGATTTTTTTGAGATTCAAGGTGGACTCCTTTCTGATCGTAAAATGATAAATTAGGTATAACTAAAAAGAATTAGAAACAACTAACAGAATTGAATTATAACAACTGCAAGAGGATGTGTCAACCTTTTGAAAATGAAACCAAATGGGAATGACTGGCAGAGCAGAAAAAGATTTGTTGAGAAAATTTTGGTTCCAGGTAAACAAAAATAGCTTGCAGGTGTGCAGACACAATGCTATACTAAAAACGATAAGAAAGCGATTTTACTGCAAAGCAGGAAAGATAAATAAAGGAGAGAGCCATGTTTAAAATCAATGAAAACTATCAGAAGTTACCGGGAAGCTATCTGTTTTCCACGATTGCGAAAAAAGTAAACGCATATTCAGAGAGTCATACGGACAACCAGATCATCCGTCTTGGAATTGGAGATGTCACACAGCCAATCGCTCCGGCAATCATCGAGGCAATGCACCGCGCGGTAGATGAGATGGGTCATGCAGAGACTTTTCACGGATACGCACCGGATCTGGGCTATGAATTTTTAAGAAATGCCATCGTAAAAAATGATTATCAAGCAAGAGGCTGCGACATCAGTGCGGATGAGATCTTCGTTTCCGATGGAGCAAAGAGTGATTCCGGAAATATCCAGGAGATCTTCGGACTGGACAATAAGATTGCTGTCTGTGATCCGGTTTACCCGGTTTATGTGGATTCTAATGTCATGGCAGGCAGAACGGGCACTTATGACCCTGCAACCGAGATGTGGAGCGATGTCATCTACATGCCATGCACCATGGAAAATGATTTTGTACCGGAGTTCCCGAAGGAGACACCGGATATCATTTATCTGTGTCTGCCGAACAACCCAACCGGTACCACGATCACAAAGGCACAGTTACAGACATGGGTAGACTATGCAAATAAAGTAGGCGCAGTCATCATCTACGATGGAGCTTATGAGGCATATATTTCCGAGGACAATGTAGCACATTCCATTTATGAGTGCGATGGAGCAAAGACCTGTGCGATCGAGTTGAAGAGCTTTTCCAAAAATGCAGGATTTACAGGTGTAAGACTTGGTTATACCGTTGTTCCAAAAGAGTTAAAATGTGGAGATGTTTCGCTTCATGCAATGTGGGCAAGACGTCACGGAACAAAATTCAACGGTGCACCTTACATCGTACAGCGTGCCGGAGAAGCTGTTTATTCTGAGACAGGAAAAGCACAGTTAAAAGAGCAGGTAGGCTATTACATGAAAAATGCCGCAACCATTAAAAATGGCTTGAAAGAAGCAGGTTATACGGTGTTCGGCGGAGTCAATGCACCATATATCTGGTTAAAGACACCGGATCAGATGACATCATGGGATTTCTTTGATTACTTGCTGGAGAATGCCAATGTGGTTGGTACTCCTGGTTCCGGCTTTGGACCAAGTGGAGAGGGCTATTTCAGACTGACAGCATTTGGTACTTACGAGAATACACTGGCAGCATTAGAGCGCATCAAAAAACTCTAGATCATAGCATGAAAAAGCCGCATCCATTCTCTTTTAGAGAGTGGATGCGGCTTTTCTAATAATAGAATGATCCCGGGGTGTATCATCTATCGTTTACTGTATCATCTGAAGTTCTTCTGTATCCATCACCGCTTCGGTCTCAATGACCGTAACATTTGCATATTTTTCAAGAAAATCTAAAACCTTGTCCTCTAAGATCCAGCTTCGCAGCGAGTCTTCGCCATAATCTTCTACCAGGGCATCAGTACTGTCGTAGTCATTTTCCTCGGCGTAGCGTTCTAAGCCTTCCTGATATTCAGTGTCGGTGAGCACGAGATCCTCCTTCTGGCTGATCGCCTGAACCACGATCGCGCGGTAGACCAGATTCATAACTTCCTTTTCAATGTCTGATTCTGTCATTCCAAACAGATTATAGACCTCTTCGACGGTTTCACAGCCGAACATTTCCATATAGCTCTCATAGCTTTCTTCCATGCCGGCAGCGTAGCTGTCGTAGAGATCCTGTGAATAACTCTCAAAATCAGAACCGTCAATGACCTGCTGCATCAGATTTTCACGGAAATCGTATTCCGCAGAAGATTCGTTGTCTGACTCCAATCTGGCGCGTGCATCCTCACGCAGGGCATCAATGGAATCATAACCAAGAGTATTTTTTACAAAATCTTCCGTCAGTTCCGGCAGAACTTCTTCCGTAATGCTCATTACATTGACTGTGTAGTCGATGGTCGCACCGGCAAAATCCTCGTAGTCATAATCTTCGGGATAGGTAATGGAGAAGGCAAGCTCATCTCCAGCAGAGACGCCGGTCAGTGCCTGATCAAAATCAGCACCGAAATCTTCGGAACCTAAATAAAGGTCATAACTGGAATCGCCGGTATAGGAAAAGAGGACATCGCCGTCTTTGGTGCCGGTGATCTCTGCGGTAATACAGTCACCGTTTGCAGAAGGGCGGTCGACCTCCTTAAAATCAGCGTAGTCATAAAGCATGACATCAATATCCGAATCGATATCATCCTCGGTTACGGTAAGAACCGTTTTTTCTGCTGTCAGATTTTTATAATCGCAGAGTGTGACGGAGCCATACGCATCATCCGAATAGGATGCACTGGAAGAAGAACCACAGGCAGTCAGTGAGAGAGCGGCTGTGGAGATCAGAAGAAGTGCACAGAATCTTTTTTTCATATTGTATAACCATTGCCTTTCTATGTGTGATGCACGAATCAGTTCGTGACGCTAATATCATTTATTATATAGAAGAAACCGCTTAAAAATCAATGAAAATATGGAAAAATGAGAAAAATGCAACAAATTTGCAAATTCGAGTGGAAAAGTATTGACACAGGAAAAAAAGAGGTTATAATACAATTTGCAAATAAGTTGCAAATGCAAATAAAATGCAAATGGAGATGAAATTGACAATGAAAGAGATTCTATTTGATACCCTTTTGGATAGTGTGAAAATTTTACCGTTTTTGTTTCTGACTTATCTGGTCATGGAACTGTTAGAGCATAAAACAGGCGGAAAGTCCAAAGATCAGATCCGCCGTGCCAGATGGAGCGGCCCAATTTGGGGCGGACTTCTTGGCGTGATCCCACAGTGTGGATTTTCAACGGCGGCATCCAGTTTATATGCAGGAAGAGTCATCACGGTGGGCACACTTTTAGCAGTTTATTTTTCAACCTCGGACGAAATGCTTCCGATCATGATCTCACAGGCGGTTCCGGTTCCTGTTATGATAAAGATACTGGGTACAAAAGCGATCATTGCCATCATTTCCGGAATGGTCGTGGAAGTGGTCTACACAAGGGTCTTAAAAAAACAGGAAAAAGAGATGGACATTCATGTGGTCTGCGAGGAGGAGCACTGTAAATGTGAGGATGGTATCGTAAAATCTGCCGCAAAGCATACGATAAAGATCTTTTTCTACCTTCTTCTCATCTCATTTGTTTTAAATGTGATCGTTGGCATCATTGGAGAAGATACACTGGCACAGTTTTTTGTCGGAACGCCGGTCATCGGAGAGCTGATCGCAGCATTGGTCGGTCTGATCCCGAACTGCGCTTCTTCTGTTGTGATAACAGAGTTGTATTTAGACGGCATTATCGGTGCAGGAGAGATGATGTCAGGGCTTTTGGTCAATGCGGGAGTCGGACTGTTAGTTCTGTTCCGCTTAAACCGCAATGGAAAACAAAATGCGGGAATTATTGCAACCCTGTATGGACTGGGTGTATTCTGGGGTGTTATAATAGATCTCATCGGGATTACATTTTAAAAGTGGAGCAAGCTTATGACAGGAAATGGATATGCAACTGCCAGCCGCAGGAAAATGCTTGATTTTTTAAAGCAGAGCAGTGAGCGTACGGTGACGGCGGCAGAGATCAGCAATTATTTAAGGGAAAACGGCAGTGAAGTCAATGTGACCACAATCTACCGGTACCTGGATAAATTAGAAAAAGAGGGTACGGTGATCAAGTATGTGGCGGAAAAAGGAAATCAGGCTGCCTATCAATATGTGGAACTCGGGCATCACTGTGAGGAACATCTACACTTAAAATGTATGGAATGTGGAAAGATCATCCATCTGGAGTGTGAATTTATGAAAGAGATCGCCACACACATTGAAAAGGATCACGGTTTCGTATTACAATGTAAAAATTCCATATTGTATGGAACCTGCGAGGCATGCAGACGAAAGAAGGGAAAAGATTAATAGTCTTTTCTCTTTTTTCATATAATGAAGAAAATGAACATGCAGGAGCAGACCGTGAGGAGAAAAAACTGGTGTGAAAAAGTGAAAGCGGCGATCGTTTTGGAGGGTGCAATCCTGTTGATGGTCGGGATGATCTTTCTGGAACATGTGGATCTGTTTTCGAAACATGTGGTGGAAACGACGATGGAGGGAACCATTAAGTGGGTCGATTTTAACATATCTTACGAGGCACTTTGCAAGGCGTATGAATATGATGTGAATACCTATGGGGAAAAATGTCATTTAAACTGGATCGAGCTGCTTGCCTATGTGGCAGCAAAAAACGGTGGCAGTTTCGGGGTAAATTCTGTGGAGGAGATCTGTAAGATCGCAGAGAAACTGGAAAATGGCGAAGTGACCATCAAACAGGCGGCAGGGGATTTAAAGTATTATCCGTATTACAGGGAAGCGTATGAAGCTGTTTTAGGAGGAATGGTCGGGATCTTTGAGATACAGGAAAAAGAGGGCGGTCCGTTTGTGAAAAAATACGGATTAAAAGCGTTCTCTCCTGTGGCAAAAGGATTTCCGTACAGTGATTATGATGATTTCGGGGTGTCGCGGAGTTACGGATATAAAAGACAGCATCTGGGACATGACATGATGGGTCAGGTAGGAACCCCGATCATCGCAACAGAATCCGGCACCATTGAGGCAATCGGATGGAACCAGTACGGCGGCTGGAGGATTGGCATCCGAAGCTTTGATAAAAAGAGGTATTACTATTATGCCCATCTCAGACAAAATTACCCATATCGGGAGAATTTAAAGGAGGGCGATACGGTAACCGCGGGAGATGTCATCGGGTATATGGGGCATACCGGCTACAGCACTAAGGAAAATGTCAATAATATTGAGGAAGTACACCTCCACTACGGGATTGAACTGATCTTTGATGAAGCAAGGAGGGCAGAGGGAAACGAAATCTGGATCGACGGCTATAACCTCGTACGGTTCCTTTCCAAAAACCAGTCTGCAGTGCAGAAGGTAGAGGGCACGAAGGAGTGGAAACGGGTATATCAGATGAAAAATTAAGAAAAATGAGAAAATATGAAAAATAGTCTTGAAATTCAGATAGGACTTTGGTATGATATACATGTTTTTGGCAAGTAACGCTGTAACTTGATAAAGCTACAAAGGAAAAAGAATAGGTAAGATAATAAAAACGAAGGCGTTTGGCAAGGGACGATCTTCGTTTTTTTTATAAAAAAATAAATGAGGAGGAAAGGAAGTTATGAAAAAACGTAACTGGAAAAGTGCGGTACTGGCATTGCTTCTGGTTCTGTGTATGGTCATGACCATGTCAGAGCCTGTTATGGCGACCAGTACCGATGCCCTGGGAGACCTGGGGCAGGAAACTTCTACTTCACCGGTCTGGTTAGAAGAAGTAGAAGAGGAAGAACCTGGTAACGGAGAAGTGGCTCCTTTGGCAGAGGAAGCAGAAGAACCGGCACCGGAATATGACGACAGTGATGTGGTCCGTGTATTTATCGTGTTAGAGGATGAGCCGGTCATTGATACCGGAGTAGACACGACCGATCTGCCTTCGGACGAAGATGCGATGGAACTGATGAGTGACCTGAAAGGGGCACAGGCAGCCATGGCAAAGAAGATCTCAAAGGAGGCATTAGACGGAGCAGCGTTAGATATCCGTTATCATTTTACGATTTTATCCAATGCGTTATCTGCCAATGTAGCGTATGGTGATATCGAGAAGATCAAAGAGGTAAAAGGTGTTTCTGACGTACTGGTAGTTCCGCAGTATGAGATCATGGATACCGGGGAGACCGCAGAACCACAGATGGCAACCGCAGGCCCTATGGTAGGAAGCACTTCTGTCTGGGCAAATGGATATACCGGAGCTGGTCAGCGTATCGCAGTTATTGATACCGGTATTGATTCCGACCATCCGTCTTTCGATGGCGGTGCATTTGACTACAGCCTTGGACTGACAGCAGCCGCAGCAGGTACGACCGTTGATTCTTATCAGCTTTTAAATAAAGACGAGATCGCAGCGGTATTACCAAATTTAAAAGTTTCAGAGCGAAACAGCGGTGTGACAGCGGACAAGCTGTTTTTAAGTGATAAGATCGCATTTGCATTCAACTATGTTGATCGCAATCTGGATGTCACACATGACAACGATGCCGAGGGAGACCATGGTACCCATGTATCCGGTATCTCCTGTGCAGACCTATATGTACCGGATGGAAATGGTGGTTATGTAAAACAGGAAAACGGCGTTGCAGGGATCGCACCGGATGCGCAGCTTATTACAATGAAGGTATTCGGCAGCAATGGTGGAGCCTACACCGATGATTATATGGCAGCAATCGAAGATGCACTGTTACTTCGATGTGATGCAGTAAACTTAAGCCTTGGTAGTTCTTCTGCCGGAAATTCCGCAGATGCAGAGGTGTACATCAATGATATTTTCAACAAACTTCAGGGAACCGATACCGTAGTCAGCATTTCAGCCGGAAACTCAGGAGCATGGGCTGATGACAGTGTTTACGGAGGAAACCTTCCTTCCGACGTAAATATGGATACCGTTGGTTCACCGGGTTCTTATACCAACGCATTTACCGTTGCAAGTGCAGTCAACAGTGGTTATACTGGATACGGAGCAACGTTTAACGGAAAAAGTAATGTGATCTATACCGATGGAAGCGGCGTACCGTCATTCTCCACGCTTGATACAACAGGAAGTGGAACCGAGTATGAGTATGTTCTGCTTGATGCCGTTGGAGCGGAAAAAGACTATGATGATGTGGATGTAGCCGGAAAGATTGTTCTGGTAAAACGAGGCTCCATCAGTTTTGCAGACAAACACAGTTTTGCAAGTGCAAAGAATGCAGCAGGTATTTTAGTTTATAACAATCAGCCGGGAACAATCTCCATGTCCTTAAGTGGAACAACCGGAACCATTCCGTGTGCATCGATCACACAGGCAGATGCAGAGATCATCAAAGCGGGTGCAACCGCAGACGGCAGCGTGTATACCGGAAAGATAACCGTATACAAACAGGTAAAGACCTTTACCGATGTGCCGGACGGTTACAGCATGAGTGATTTCTCCTCCTGGGGTGTACCGGGAAGTCTTGAGATGAAACCGGAGATCACCGCACCAGGTGGAAATATCTATTCTACCTTAGATGGCGGTAACTATGGCCAGATGAGCGGTACCTCCATGGCAGCACCGAGTGTTGCAGGTATGAGTGCATTAGTGGCACAGTACATCAAAGCAAACAAACTGAATGAAAAGACAGGACTTTCCATTCGTACGTTATCGCAGTCTTTACTGATGAGTACCGCAACGCCACTCGTTGAGAGTGATGGCGAAGAGTACTCCGTCAGAAATCAGGGTGCAGGTCTTGCCAATGCAGCTTACGCGACAACATCCCCATCCTATATCCTGGTTGGAAATAAGGAAGGAAACGATGGAAAAGTTAAGATCGAGCTGGGCGATGACCCACAGAAGACAGGAAACTACAGCTTTTCCTTTGATGTATACAGCATGGATGGAAAAACACATGTATATACACCGGACAGCTCTGTATTGACTGAAGCATTATCCGAAGATGGACTGATCACTGGAAGCTCTTATAAATTAAGCCCACAGGTATCGATCACATCCTCTTCCACCTGCAATTTCTATGATCTGAATCTGGATGGCAGGGTAGATGCCGAAGATGCGAAGACACTGCTTTCCCATGTCAATGGAAGCGATATTCTGGCAACAGCAGAAGAGTATGAAGACAAATTTGATTTTAACAAAGATGGAAAACTGGATACTGCGGATGTGCATGATTTCCTTGTAGCGATCAAATCCGGCAGTGATGTCATTGCCAATGCACCTACAGTCATTGCAGTAAAAGACAGTACGACAGTCAATGTAAGCATTACGTTATCGGATGCAGACAAAAACTATCTGGCAAGCTTTGAAAATGGTATGTATGTCGATGGATATATCTATCTGAAAGGTGCCGTAAACTTATCCGTACCGGTGTTAGCATTCTACGGAAACTGGGCAGATTCTTCCATGTATGAACCGTTTGACCTTTTGGAATATGCAAATAGCGGAGATAACTGGGAGTACCCATATACCGCAACCGTTGGTTCCAATGGACCGGAGTTTGATTACACTAATTACCTGACCTATCAGTATGCAGGTAATACAAAGAAATATTACTATACTTCCAATATGTATGCAGAGAAAAAGGATGACAGTTATCTTGCCGATCGTAATGCCATCTCTTCCGAGCATGGAGATACGGTAAGTGCCATCAATTATTCTCTGATCCGAAATGCAGCCCGCGTGATCGTCGGTGTGCGCAATGCGAAAACCGGAGAGTCTTATTACAGACAGGATCTGGGAAGCAAATATGCAGAATTCTATAATGCAAGTTCTGCAGACTGGAAGAATACCATTTACAGTGCAGCATTGAACTGGAAGGGAACCGATGCAGCAGGAAGAGCACTTTCCGATGGAACGAAAGTAGAAATTTATGTGACTGCCATTCCGGCATACTATGACGGAACCGATGCAGACAAGGTATCCGGAAAGGGTGTTACCTTCTCTGTTCCGATGACAGTGGATAATCAGGAACCGCAGGCAGAGGTAGAGCCAAAAGATGTGCAGGTGGCAGACGGAAAGATTACATTGACCGTTTCCGATAACCGGTATGTGGCAGCTGTCAACGTCTATGACCATGACAGGAAAACCTTAAAGTCTTCTTACAATGTCAACCAGACAGAAGCAGGAGCAGACAGCAGCGTTACGATCGATGATATTGCAGATGTTTTCTATATAAAAGTATATGATTACGCAGGTAACTACAAGCAGTATCGTGTCAACCACAGTGGTACGGCAGATACCGAACAGATCAGTGGTATCTCCTTAGATCAGTCAACGCTTACGATGATAAAGGGAAGTCAGGAGACCTTAACGGCAACCTGTGAACCGGTTTCCCTGTTAGATGATTCTGTTACCTGGGAAAGCAGCAGACCGGAAATTGTTTCTGTTGATGAAAATGGTATTTTAACAGCAGTAGCAGCCGGAAGTGCAACGATCACTGCAACCTCTGTTGCAAAGAATGCAGGCGGAAAAAGCATGACAGCAACCTGTGAGGTAACCGTCGAAGAATTAAATGTAGATTTAGATGCAGTTTTATGGGATGAAGAGGGAAGTGTATACTGGACTACCTTCAATACCACAACATTGCCGGATTATAAGAAATTATCCGATGCACAGAGCAGCCGCTTCATGTCAGCAACCTATTTAGGAGATGGCAAAGTTTTAGCCGCTTCCGGTGGCGATGACAGCGACAGTCAGAAATCAGATCTGTATATCGTTGATACGAAAAATGGCTACAGCCAGAAATTACTTTTAGAGGGACATCCATGGTGTACCGATCTGACCTACAGTGCAACAAGCGGACTTGCCTATGCAACCTATGAATCTTATGTAGCACTGATCAATCCGGCAGCAGGAGAAAGCCTTGGTTTCGTGGATATGAAACAGGATTACTGGGCAGGACTTGCCTATGCAGAGACTGCAAGTGATGGAACCGATTATCTTTATGGTGTGACCCGCAGCGGCGGACTTTATAAGATTTCAGTCAATCTGTCAGCAAATCAGATTGGTATCGCTAAGGTAGCAGATCTTGGTGTGAGCAGCATCTGGTATTATAATTCCCTTTGCTATGACAAAACAACCGGATATCTGTTCTGGAATCGGTTTAATGGTGGAAGCAATGTAACGTTATATGCGATCAAAGATACTTCGACCGACAGTGCAAATCAGGCAGCAATCTATGAGATTGGAAACTTCCCGGATGATGTATGGCCGGTTGCAGGACTTTATCAGACCACAGATAGTAACACAACATCGGGTTCTTCTGACCTCACAACCCTGTTTGAAGGAATTGAGATGCAGCCGATGAACACAGAGACAGAGATAAACGGAGTCGAGCCGGCAGAAGAAATCGGCAGATAGAAAGGGAGGAACAGACATGAAAGCAATAAAAACAATGTTTGGTGCAATCGTTTGTTCCCTGATGCTGGCAATTTTCGCGGTGCCGGCAGCGGCAGCGGAGACAAGTCCGGTTTCCGTGGAAACAACAGCAGCAGGACAGGGATCCGTAGAGTTTACGGTAAAATTAAACGATGCCAATCAGCTTACCAGTGGGCGGTATGTAACCTATTATGATGCAGACCTGTTTGAGGTGGCAGACACCAAAACAGGCGGAGTTTTCGAAGTGGAAGATTGTAACCCGGCATATACAGCGGACGGAAAAACGGGTGTTTCCTATGCAGGTGTTTCCAGTGATCCGATCACATCCGGCGGAACCTTGATGACTGTGACATTCCGGTTGAAAAGCGATATCCAGAAAGCAACCGGCACATTTGAGACTGCGCCGATCGAGTTGTATCAGGGAGACAATGCAGTAGCGATCTCTTCTGACAGTGTAAAAACGAGTGTGACCGTGGAACAGACCGTTGTCAAATTGTCAAAGACCAAAGCGGTTGTGGTAAAAGGAAAGACCATCCAGTTAAAGGCAACAGTAACACCAAAGCAGAGTATCAAGTGGTCCAGCGAGAACAAAAAGATCGCAACCGTAAATAAAAACGGAAAAGTGACCGGTAAAAAGGGTGGAACCACGAAGATCATTGCAACAGCAAAAGACGGAACCAAGGCAACCTGTAAGGTAACGGTTGCAACCGTAAAGCTGAACGCATCCAGCATGCCGCTTCAGGTTGGAACTTCCACAAAGGCATTAAAAGTTGCATCAAAGACCGTGAAGAAAGACAAGGTGAAAGCCTGGAAGTCTTCCGACAGCAGTATTGCATCGGTAAGCAAGGGTGGAAAGGTGACAGCAAAGAAAACAGGTAAGGCAACTTTAACCGTTACCATGAAGAGCGGTGCGAAAGCAACCTGTAAGGTAACCGTCCAGAACGAAAAAGTTACCACGAAAAAGCTGACATTGTCCAAAAAGAAAGCAACCCTTACGGTAAAACAGTCCGTGAAGCTTGGTGTGAAGAGAAATCCAATCTCTGCGAAAGAAAAGATCACATGGAGCTCCTCAAATAAAAAGGTAGCTACAGTAAGCAAGAGCGGAAAAGTAACGGCAAAGAGAGCAGGAAAAGCGACAATCACAGCAAAAACTTCCAATGGAAAGAAGGCAACCTGTAAGATCACCGTAAAGAAAGCAACAAAGAAATAGAAATACATCATGAAAAAAAATCCCGGCAAACGATCTGTTCGTCGGGATTTTTTATGGGATAAAAATTTATTTTTTCATTCCGGCACGTTTTCTTAAGGTTGGGTCTAAGATACGTTTACGGATACGAAGGCTCTTTGGTGTTACCTCTAAGAGCTCATCCACATCGATGAAGTCAAGTGCCTGCTCCAGACTTAAAATTCTTGGTGGAACCAGGGTTAATGCTTCATCTGCGGAAGAAGAACGGGTATTGGTCAGATGTTTCTTCTTACATACGTTTAACTCGATATCCTCTGCTCTTGAGCAGGAACCGATGACCATTCCGGCATAAACTTTTTCGCCAGGTCCGATGAATAAGGTACCACGATCCTGTGCGGAGAACAGACCGTAGGTTACAGACTCTCCGGATTCGAATGCGATCAGGGAACCAAGTTTACGGTAAGCGATCTCTCCCTTGTATGGTGCATAGCCGTTAAAGATCGTATTGATGATACCATTTCCCTTGGTGTCGGTCATAAACTCACCACGATAACCGATAAGACCGCGGGATGGGATATTAAACTCTAATCTGGTGTACCCTCCGGTGATCGGTTTCATGTTTGTCATCTCGCCTTTTCTCTGGCTTAATTTCTCGATGACAGCACCGGTAAATTCATCCGGAACATCAACATAAGCAATCTCCATTGGCTCTAATTTCCTGCCGTTTTCGTCTGTGTGGTATAAAACTTCAGCCTTGCTGACTGCAAATTCGTATCCCTCACGGCGCATGTTCTCGATCAGAACGGATAAATGAAGCTCTCCACGTCCGGATACTTTATAAGAGTCAGGGCTTTCGGTCTCTTCCACACGAAGAGAAACATCAGTGTTCAGCTCACGGAACAGACGGTCTCTGATGTGACGGGAAGTAACGAATTTACCTTCCTGACCTGCAAGCGGGCTGTCGTTTACGATGAAGTTCATGGAAAGTGTCGGCTCGGAAATCTTCTGGAACGGGATCGCAACCGGATTTTCCGGAGCACAGATAGTATCTCCGATGTGGATATCTGCAATACCGGAGATCGCTACGATCGAACCGATCTTTGCTTCCTCAACTTCTACTTTATTTAAACCATCAAATTCATAGAGTTTGGTGATGCGGACTTTTTCGCGTTTGTCCGGGTCATGATGGTTGACAACGACAGCTTCCTGATTGACACGCAGGGCACCATTGTCGACTTTACCGATACCGATACGACCAACATATTCGTTGTAGTCAATGGTACTGATCAGAACCTGTGTATTTTCATCCGGATCACCTTCCGGTGCAGGGATGTAATCGATGATGGTCTCAAACAGCGGGGTCATATCTTTTTTGTTGTTGACCAGATCGTGGATCTCACGAACGGCATATCCGTCTCTTGCAGAAGCAAAGAGGAATGGGCAGTCAAGCTGCTCATCGGAAGCATCCAGATCCATGAATAACTCTAATACTTCATCTACAACTTCATTTGGTCTTGCTTCCGGACGGTCTACTTTATTCAGGCAGACGATAACCGGAAGAGAAAGCTCAAGTGCTTTCATTAAAACGAATTTGGTCTGAGGCATAACACCTTCAAAGGCATCGACAACAAGCACAACACCATTTACCATTTTCAGTACACGCTCAACCTCTCCACCGAAGTCCGCATGTCCAGGAGTATCGATGACATTGATCTTGGTTCCCTTGTAAGTAATGGCAGTATTTTTAGAAAGGATCGTGATACCACGTTCTCTTTCAATATCATTGGAGTCCATAACACGCTCCTGAACTTCCTGATTGTCACGGAATACACCGCTTTGTTTTAAAAGTTCATCGACCAGAGTGGTTTTACCATGATCGACGTGTGCGATGATGGCGATGTTACGGACGTCTTCACGTTTCATTTTCATATGCGAAATCTCTCTCTTTCCTGTGTGAAACTGATAATAAATAGTTTGACAAAACAAGTTTTTTTTAGTACTATTTGACCAGTACTAACGTACTATTGACTGGTACATAGAAAAAACCAACCAATATATTTTATCATATTTGAAGAAATACGCAAGATTAAAAATCCGACAAAATCTCCTAATACATTGGATTTCTTATCGACACGTTGCACGAAAATACTGCCCGTCATTCATGATAAAACAATGGTGTCAGGCAGACCGCACGAAAATACGAAAACATACCAGATGGCGTGCGGCTTAGAGGAAGGGAGAAAAATTCATGGCAGATAAAATTTTTGAAAACAACCAGGTATCGATAGTCGGGGAGATCGTTTCGGATTTCCGGTTCAGTCACGAAGTATATGGAGAGGGATTCTATATGGTAGATGTTGCAGTGAACCGCCTGAGCAACTATATGGATTACATACCGCTTATGATCTCGGAGCGTCTTATCGATGTCAATGAGAACTTCATTGGACGAAGCATCTATGTGACAGGGCAGTTCCGTTCTTTTAACCGGCACGAGGAGAAAAAGAATCGACTCGTTTTATCCGTGTTTGTCCGTGAACTGGAGTTTTTAGAGGAAATGGATGAGGAGATGAAGAGTAATCAGATCTTTTTGGACGGTTATATCTGTAAAGAGCCAATCTACCGGAAGACACCGCTTGGACGCGAGATCGCAGACCTTCTGATCGCAGTCAACCGTTCTTATGGAAAATCGGACTACATTCCTTGCATCTGTTGGGGTAGAAATGCCCGTTTTGCATCCGGATTTGATGTAGGCGGTCATGTGCAGGTATGGGGACGTATCCAGAGCCGCGAATATGTCAAGAAACTTTCCGAGACCGAGACGGAAAAGAGGGTGGCATATGAGGTTTCCGTCAGTAAAGTAGATTTTTTAGAGGATGTGGATTGACAGAGAAGATAGATAGTGCTATTCTCATAGAAAAGAGATACATAGTTAGATAGAGGTCGCGTACTTCATGAGTCATTTCCCGGATGTGGCAGGCGCAGGAGAAGGGAGAGAAAAGGGGAGCACGCCGAAAGGATTTATCTTCTGCAGATAGATACCTTGGGCATGAGGTGAAGAACCTTATGACTGTCATCTTTTATGAGATGGGGAGCTATCGGAGATTATTAAAACCTATTGTTTGCAGATAATAAGCCGGCTCGCTGTGAGCCGGCTTTTTGTGTAGGAGGAGAATGCAGATGTCTATTTTTAAAGGAGCAGGTGTTGCGATCGTCACACCAATGAAAAACAACGAGGAAGTAAACTATGACAAATTAGAGGAGCTGATCGAGTATCAGATCAACGAGGGAACGGACTGTATCATTATTGCAGGAACTACCGGTGAGAGTTCTACATTGACCACCGAAGAGCATGCGGCAGTCATCCGCGCAGCCGTCGAGTTCACAAAACACCGTATTCCGGTTGTTGCAGGAACCGGTTCCAACTGCACCAGAGAGGCAGTCCATCTGTCAAAAGAGGCAGAGGCGGCAGGTGTGGATGGTTTACTGGCAGTTACCCCGTATTATAACAAAGCAACTCAGGGCGGACTGATCGATTACTATACACAGATCGCGAACTCCGTAAAATTACCGATCATCATGTATAACGTACCGGGAAGAACCGGATGCAACATTCTGCCGGAGACAGCAGCAAAACTCTACCATGATGTGGAAAATATCGTAGCGATCAAAGAGGCGACCGGAAATGTGGCACAGGCAGCAAAGACTATGTACCTGACCGATGGAAAGATTGATCTGTATTCCGGAGAGGATGGCATTGTAGTTCCGTTAATGTCCATTGGAGCAGTCGGCGTGATCTCTGTATGGTCCAACATTGCACCAAAAGATGTGCATGAGATGTGCATGGCATTCTTTGAGGGCGATACGAAAAAGGCAATGGAGATCCAGTTAAAGGCACAGCCGCTTGTGGATGCACTGTTTAGCGAAGTCAATCCGATCCCGGTCAAAAAGGCATTAAATCTGTTGGGAAAAGAGGTAGGTTCCCTGCGTTCTCCATTAACTGAGATGACAGAGGAAAATGCAAAGAAATTAGCAGAAGCCATGAAACAGTACGGACTTCCTGTAAGAGCTTAAAAGATGCCTGAAAGTGGCAGGAATGGAGACAATATGATAAAAGCAATTATGAATGGATGCAACGGCAAGATGGGACAGGTCATCACCGGAATTTGCAAAAAAGATCCGGAAATCGAGATCGTAGCAGGTGTGGATCTGTACGATGGCATTGCCAATGATTATCCGGTATTTCCAAATATTTCTGTCTGCGACGTAAAAGCAGACGTGATCATTGATTTTTCCAATGCAAAAGCAGTGGATGATCTTTTAGTATACAGTGCAGACAAACAGATCCCGGTGGTACTTTGCACAACAGGACTGTCTGAGGAGCAGTTAAAGAAAGTACAGGAGGCATCCGAAAAGACCGCTGTATTAAAATCAGCGAACATGTCACTTGGCATCAACACCTTAATGGAGCTGTTAAGACAGGCAGCCACGATACTGGCACCGGCAGGATTTGATATGGAGATCGTGGAAAAACACCATAATCAGAAACTGGATGCACCAAGCGGAACGGCACTTGCACTGGCGGATTCCATGAATGAGGCACTGGAAAACGCGTATTCCTATACCTACGACAGAAGCAAGGAGCGTAAAAAGAGAGAAAAATACGAGATCGGTATTTCCGCAGTCCGCGGTGGCAACATCGTAGGAGAGCATGATGTGATCTTCGCCGGATTGGACGAAGTCATTACCTTCCGCCATACCGCATATTCCAGAAGTGTATTTGGAAAGGGTGCTGTGGAAGCAGCAAAATTCCTGGCAGGAAAACCGGCGGGATTTTACGATATGAGTGATGTCATCAAAGAGACAATTGCAAACCGATAAGGAAAACCGAATAGAAATGCAAAATGCGACTGACAGAGCTGCTCTGCCAGTCGTTTTTTGTGGGAATGGATCAGTTGTTAAGAAATTAACTTAGGTTGATTGCAAAATGGGGCATGTGTTAAGATAAAAGACAGCAGAAACTTTGCAGAAAACATCATAAATGGAGATAAATAGAGAAGACTATGGAAAAGATGGATTTGCGGTATCTAAGGAGCTTATCGAAACAGTACCCGACCGTGGCAGCAGCGGCAACGGAGATCATCAACTTACAGGCAATCTTAAGCCTGCCAAAGGGAACCGAACATTTTATTACCGATATTCATGGCGAATATGACCAGTTTCAGCATGTGTTAAAGAATGGTTCCGGTGCCATCAAGCGGAAAATAGAGGATGAATTTGGGAACGCGATCAGTGCAGCGGAGAAAAAATCGCTTGCCACACTGATCTATTATCCGGAGCAGATGATGGAACAGGTGCTGCGCAACCGGGACGGCATGGATATGGAGGACTGGTATAAAGTGACGTTGTACCGCCTGATCCGTGTGTGCAAATGTGCCTCTTCAAAATACACACGTTCCAAAGTGCGAAAGGCATTGCCGAAGGATTTCTCCTATGTGATCGAGGAACTTCTGACCGGACGGCAGGAGATCTCCGACCAGGAAGCATATTATAATGAGATCATCAGCTCTGTCATCCGCACCGGAAGGGCAACGGAGCTTGTAATCGCATTCTGTAACCTGATCCGCAGGCTGGTCGTAGACCATTTACATGTGGTTGGAGATATCTTTGACCGTGGACCATATCCGAATCTGATCATGGATACGTTAATGCACCATCATTCCGTTGATATCCAGTGGGGAAACCATGATGTCTACTGGATGGGAGCTGCGGCGGGAAGCCCGGCGTGCATCTGTAATGTGATCCGTATTTCTGCAAAGTATGGAAATCTGGATCTCTTGGAGGATGGTTATGGGATCAATCTGGTGCCGCTTGCACGTTTTGCGATGAAATGCTATGACAAAGATGCGTGTACCTGTTTTAAACTTGATTACAGGGAAGAAGAGTATGACGTAAGGGATGCGTTTTTAGATGAGAAGATGCACAAGGCGATCGCCATCATGCAGTTTAAATTAGAGGGGCAGCTTATAAAGGCACACCCGGAATTTCAGATGGATCACCGGTTATTACTGGATAAGATCGACCCGAAAAAGGGTACTGTGATCGTGGAGGGAAAGGAATATCCGCTGAAAGATACGTTTTTCCCGACCATCGACTGGGAAAATCCATACGAGCTGTCCACAGATGAGAAGGATGTCATGGAGCGGCTTACGATGGCATTTGTCAACTGTGAAAAATTACAGCGGCATGTCCGTTTCCTGTTTGCAAAGGGAAGTCTTTATAAAGTTTACAATGGAAATCTGCTCTATCACGGCTGTATGCCGATGAATGAGGACGGCAGTTTTACGAAAGTCAACGTATATGGAACCGAGTACGCAGGAAAAGAACTCTATGACGTCTTGGAAAGCTATGCGAGAAAAGGATATTATTCGATCGACCCGCAGGAAAAGAAAAAGGGGCAGGATATCCTCTGGTTTATCTGGGAAAACCAGAACTCACCGGTGTTTGGAAAAGCGAAGATGACAACGTTTGAGCGGTATTTTATCGCAGATAAAAAGACACATGAGGAGGCCAAAAATCCGTATTACAGACTGATCGAGGATGAGTCGGTCGTGAACCGGATCTTAGCGGAATTTGGCTTAGAGGGTGCAGAGGCGCATATCATAAACGGTCATATCCCGGTGGAGGCGAAAAAGGGCGAATCTCCAGTGCGCTGCGGAGGAAAGCTGCTCATCATTGACGGTGGATTTTCCAAGGCTTATCAGGCAAAGACAGGGATCGCGGGCTATACGCTCATTTATAATTCCTACGGACTGGTGCTGGCGGCTCATGAACCATTTGAATCCGTAGAGAAAGCGGTACAGGAGGGAAGCGACATCATCTCGCACACTGTGTTAGTTGAGCATGTGGTGCGCCGCAAGACCGTGGCAGATACCGATATCGGACGCGGATTAAAAGAGACGATACGGGATCTTGAGGCGTTGCTGGCTGCCTACCGTGCCGGCAGCATTCCGGAAGGAGAGCTGCAGAAGGGAGAATTATGTTCATAGGAAATCATTTATCGGCATCCAAGGGCTATTTTGCAATGGGAAAAGCTGCCCTTGCACTGGATGCGAATACGTTTGCGTTCTTTACCAGAAACCCACGCGGTGGAAAAGCAAAGGAGATAAAAAAAGAGGATGTGGAAAAGTTTCTGGCACTGGCGGCAGAACACCATTTTGGAAAACTGGTCGCCCATGCACCGTATACGATGAACCTTTGCGCGGCAAAAGAGGACGTGAGGAACTTTTCGAAAGAAATGATCGCAGATGATTTACAACGCATGGAAGTGACCCCGGGAAATTACTATAATTTTCATCCGGGTTCTCATGTGGGACAGGGGGCAGAGTGCGGAATAGAGCGGATCACGGAGGCATTAAATGAAGTGCTTACGGAGACGATGACGACAACGGTACTCCTTGAGACCATGGCTGGCAAGGGAACGGAAGTCGGCAGGAGTTTTGAGGAACTGCGTGCGATCTTAGACGGTGTGAAATTGCAGGAGAAAATGGGGGTATGCCTTGATACCTGCCATGTCTGGGATGCAGGATATGATATCGTGGATCATCTGGATGAGGTGTTGGAGGAATTTGATCGTGTGATCGGACTGGACCGGCTGTATGCCGTGCACTTTAACGACAGTTTAAATGACTGTGGTTCGCATAAGGACAGGCATGCAAAGATCGGAGAGGGAAAGATCGGTGCAGAAGCGATGGAGCGCATTGTGACACATCCGCTGCTTGCAGGACGTCCTTTTATCTTAGAAACGCCAAATGATGATGCCGGATATGCAAAAGAGATCGCACTCATCCGGAAATGGACGGAAAAATAACTGAAAAAAACAGAAAAACTTTTATTGCATTTTAAAAGAGGGTATGTTATACTCCGAATCACATGAATGCGAAAAGTGTTTCATGCAAATATTTGCCCACCAAGGAATTGGTTAAGCCCATACGGACAGGCGGGGCAGCTGCCGATTGCGGTGTATGCCGCGTTATTGATTGAGTTAGAAGCTCAAATTTTATAAGTTATCAACCGAGATATCACTTGTGAAACGGTCAATAAAGAGTAGGAATAGCAAATATTTGCTGGCGAAGGTGCCAACAGGCTCTGGAATAGTTTTTGCAGCATGTAGATATGAAAATAGATACATCAGGAAATGACTAGGATAATATGACGATTCAAAGACAGGTGAAAAGCTCACTTGTCTTTTTTTGTGTGAAAGGGAGATTGGGATGGAAATGAATGCGCAGATGCGTGCGCCGGTCTATGAGGCGTTGGAAAAACTGAAAAAAAGAAGGGTAGTACCATTTGATGTTCCGGGACACAAACGGGGACGAGGAAATCCGGAACTTGTAGAACTGTTGGGGGAAAAATGTGTCAGTCTGGATGTCAACTCAATGAAACCGTTAGACAATCTCTGTCATCCGGTTTCGGTCATCAAAGAGGCAGAGGAACTTGCGGCGGAGGCATTTCGCGCCGACCATGCGTTTTTTATGGTGGGTGGTACGACGTCATCGGTACAGAGTATGGTGCTTTCCTGCTGTAAGGCAGGGGATAAGATCATCCTGCCGCGCAACGTCCATAAAAGTGTGATCAATGCGCTGGTCCTCTGTGGGGCGATCCCGGTTTATGTCAACCCGGAGGTAGATACGAAGCTTGGGATCTCACTGGGAATGAAGATCTCAGAGGTGGAGCGTGCGATCTTAGAAAATCCGGGGGCAGTTGCGGTGCTGGTCAATAACCCGACCTATTATGGCATCTGTTCGGATCTTCGGTCAATCGTAAAGCTGGCGCATGAACATGATATGCTGGTACTGGTGGATGAAGCACATGGAACACATCTGTATTTCGGGGAAAATCTTCCGGTGTGTGCAATGGATGCGGGGGCAGATATGGCATCGGTCTCCATGCACAAATCAGGAGGAAGCTTGACACAGAGCTCCCTGCTTCTGACCGGAAAAAATGTAAACTGGGAGTATGTCAGCCAGATCATCAATCTGACACAGACGACAAGTGCATCCTATCTTCTGATGTCAAGCCTTGATATCTCAAGAAGAAATCTCGCACTGCGTGGAAAAGAGTCGTTTGCCAGGGTGAGTCAGATGGCAGAGTATGCGAGGGAAGAGATCAATTCCATCGGTGGATTTTACGCTTATGGCAAGGACATGATCAATGGCGGCAGTGTCTACGATTTTGATGTGACGAAACTGTCGGTATACACCAGGGACATCGGTCTGGCAGGGATTGAGGTTTATGATCTGCTACGGGATGAATATGATATCCAGATCGAACTGGGAGACATAGCAAACATTCTTGCCTACATTTCCATTGGAGACCGCATTCAGGATATCGAGCGGCTTGTGGGAGCGTTGGCGGATATCAAACGACTTTATTCGAAAGATCCGGAAAAGATGTTAAACACCGAGTACATCAATCCGACTGTACTGGTTTCCCCACAGACGGCATTTTATGCGGAGAAGAAATCACTTCCGGTACGGGAGACAGCAGGAAAGATCTGCGGGGAATTTGTGATGTGTTATCCGCCCGGCATCCCGATCTTAGCACCCGGGGAGATGATCACGCAGGAGCTGATCGAGTACATTATATACGCAAAGGAAAAAGGGTGTTCGATGCAGGGAACCGAGGATCCGACCGTGGAGCGGCTGAATGTGCTTTCGGATGAGAGACAGATATGGAAATAGGGGGAAGTGTGATGGGAATGGAACTTTGGTTTTCGGATTATCAGACAGAAAAAGTAAAAGTATCGGTAAAGGTACAGAAACAGCTGTTTGGTCTTCAAACCGAATTTCAGCGGATCGATGTGTTTGATTCGGATGAGTTCGGACGGTTTTTAAGTTGTGACGGAAGCATTGTTTTTTCGGAAAAAGATGAATTTATCTATGATGAGATGATCGTCCATGTTCCGATGGCAGTGCATCCGCATGTGAAAAAGGTGTTGGTCATCGGTGGTGGTGATGGCGGGGTTGCGCGTGAGCTGTCCTATTACAAAGAGATCGAAGAGATTGATGTGGTCGAGCCGGACCGCGTGTTTGTCGAGGTGTGCAAGGAATTTTTCCCGGATAACGCAAGAGGGCTCTCTGATGAGCGCGTGTCAGTGTTTTATGAAGATGGTTTGAAATTCCTGCGGTTAAAACATGATGCCTATGATCTGATCATCAATGATGCGATCGACCCGCTGGGACATACCGCCGGGTTATTTACAAAAGAATTTTACGGCAATTGTTATCGTGCCTTAAAAGAGGATGGCATCATGGTGTACCAGCATGGAAGCCCGTTTTATGATGAGGACGAGGAATCCTGCCGTGGCATGCACCGGAAAGCGAGCAACAGTTTTCCAATCAGCCGTGTGTATCAGGCACACATACCGACCTGTTCTTCGGGGTACTGGCTGTTTGGATTTGCCTCCAAGAAATACCATCCACTGGAGGATCTGAATGTGAAGCGGTGGAAAGAACGCGGGATCAAGACCTGGTATTATACGACCAATTTACATAAGGGAGCGTTCATGCTGCCGAAATATGTGGAAGATATGTTAGAGGAAGAAGAAGGGAAAAAACGCCAAAAACAGGCGTAAAAATACACAAAGTCATAAGACAGAAAGTGAGGATATTATGGGAAGATTATTAATTATCGGCTGTGGTGGTGTTGCAGGAGTAGCGATCCACAAATGTTGTCAGAACAGCAAAACATTTCAGGAGATCTGCATTGCGAGCAGAACAAAATCAAAATGTGATGCGTTAAAAGAAAAATTAGAGAAGACAACAGATACCGTGATTACAACGGCACAGGTGGATGCAGATAAAGTGGAAGAAGTGATCGCACTGATCCAGTCCTATCAGCCGGACGCGGTATTAAATGTGGCACTGCCATATCAGGATCTGACGATCATGGATGCCTGCCTTGCCTGCAAGGTCGATTATATTGATACGGCAAATTATGAGCCGGAGGATACGGATGACAAAGAGTGGCGTGCAATCTACGAAAAGCGCTGTAAAGAGGAAGGATTTACTGCTTATTTTGATTATTCCTGGCAGTGGGCATACCGCAGAAAATTCGAGGAAGCAGGGATTACGGCATTACTGGGAAGCGGTTTTGATCCGGGTGTGACCAGTGTATTTACCGCATACGCTTTAAAACATTATTTTGATGAGATCGAGACCATCGACATTTTAGACTGCAATGGCGGAGACCACGGTTATCCATTTGCGACCAACTTCAACCCGGAGATCAATCTTCGTGAGGTATCTGCAAACGGTTCTTACTGGGAAAATGGACACTGGGTAGAGACAAAACCGATGGAAATCAAACGCGAATATAATTTCCCGCAGGTCGGAGAGAAAGATATGTACCTGCTCCACCATGAGGAAATCGAGTCTCTGGCAAAAAATGTGCCGGGCGTAAAGCGCATCCGTTTCTTTATGACTTTTGGACAGAGTTATTTAACCCATATGAAATGTCTCGAGAATGTGGGTATGTTATCCACTTCTCCGATCCAGTTTGAGGGAAAAGAAATTGTGCCAATCCAGTTTTTAAAGGCATTGCTGCCAGATCCTGCATCCTTAGGGCCAAGAACGGTAGGAAAGACCAATATCGGCTGCATCTTTACCGGCAAAAAAGACGGAAAAGAAAAGACCATTTATATTTACAATGTGTGTGACCATCAGGAGTGCTACAAAGAGGTCGGCTCACAGGCAATCTCCTATACGACCGGTGTTCCGGCAATGATCGGAGCAGCTCTGGTCGTTGACAAGGTATGGGATAAAGATGGTGTGTTTAACATCGAAGAGTTTGATCCGGATCCATTTATGGAAATGTTAAATACCTATGGATTGCCATGGATCGTGGATGAAAATCCGCAGACAGTTGCGTAAGAAAAGAGGAAGAGGCAATGACACTGCAAAATGTTCCCACGCCATGTTATGTCGTGGATGAAAAGAAATTAAAAGAAAATCTGACCATACTAAACAGACTGGAGCGGGAAAGCGGGTGTCATGTGCTTCTGGCACAGAAAGCATTTTCCATGTTTTCGCTCTATCCGCTGATCGGGCAGTATATCAGCGGAACCACAGCCAGTGGACTTTATGAGGCAAGGCTTGGCTACGAGGAAATGGGGAAGGAAAACCATGTGTATGCACCGGCATATAAGGATGCAGATATGAAAGAGCTGGTAACACTTTGCGACCATATCGTATTTAACTCCTTTGCACAGTATGAGAAGCATAAAGAAACGATAAAGAATTACTGCAGTACACATGATAAAAAGATCAGTGTCGGACTGCGGGTCAATCCGGAGTGTTCCACACAGGAGGGGCATGCCATCTATGATCCATGCGCAAAAGGATCAAGACTTGGAATCTTACGGAGTGACTTTGGAGAAAAACTGCCGGATGGCATCGAGGGACTTCATTTCCATACGTTATGCGAGCAGAATGCAGATGACCTGATCACGACATTCCGCGCATTTGAAGAAAAATTCAAACCATATCTTGGACAGATCAAGTGGCTGAACCTGGGTGGGGGACATCATATCACAAGAGCAGATTACCAGTTTGAGGAATTAAAGAACCTGCTTCTTGAAATCCGGGAAAACTATGGCGTGGAAGTGTATTTGGAACCGGGCGAAGCGATTGCATTGTCGGCAGGCTATCTGATGACGGAAGTCATGGACATCGTGCACAATGGGATGGACATCCTGATCCTGGATGCCTCCGCTGCGTGTCATATGCCGGATGTGCTTGAAATGCCGTATCGTCCGCCATTAAAAGACGGGCAGGAAGCAGGAGAACTTCCCTATACTTACCGCCTGTCCTCCATGACCTGTCTGGCGGGGGATGTGATCGGAGACTACAGTTTTTCCCATGAGATCAAAATCGGAGACCGGCTGCAATTTGAGGATATGGCAATCTATTCGATGGTAAAAAATAATACCTTTAACGGGATGCCATTGCCGGGAATTGCGGTTTTAAAAGAGGATGGAAATGTAGAGATGGTAAAAGAGTTTTCCTATGAAGATTTCAAGGGGCGGCTGTCCTAGAGAAGTGGAGAAGATGTGTATGAGTGACAACGAAAAAACCATGGGAAAAACCCCGAAACGGGATGGATACCGGATGCCGGGAGAATTTGAGCCGCATGCCGGCTGTATTCTGATCTGGCCGGAACGTCCCGGCTCGTGGAGAAATGGTGCGAAAGAGGCAAGAATGGCATTTTTGAATGTCATCGGAGCGATCGCAGAAAGCGAACCGGTCTATCTTGCGGCAAAGGAAAAAGATTTTATGCAGGCAAAGGCAGCAGTAGAAGGTCTTGTGGCTGCAAAAGAAAACCTGTGCCCTATCACAGTTTGTGTGGCAGAGACAGACGATGCGTGGGCGAGGGATATCGCGCCGACTTTTGTGACAAAAGAGGATGAAAAGGAACGTATGGTGCGTTGTGTCAACTGGAGTTTTAATGCCTGGGGCGGTGAGGTGGACGGCCTTTATGCCTCCTGGGAAAAGGATGATGCCTTTGCGAAAGCGTTTGCGGCGTATTATGGCTGCACCTGCTACGATGCCGCACCATTTGTGCTGGAAGGAGGAGCCATTCACAGTGACGGAGAGGGAACAGTGATGGTCACGGAGGCATGCCTGCTCAGCAAAGGGCGGAACCCATCGAAAAGTAAGACAGAGATCGAGGACTGTTTAAAGGAATACCTTGGAGCAGAAAAGGTACTATGGCTTCCGCGTGGGATTTATCAGGATGAGACCAATGAGCATGTGGATAATGTGTGCGCGTTTTTACGGCCGGGTGAGGTGGTGCTGGCATGGACAGAGCAAAAAGACGATCCGCAGTATGCACTGTCCAAAGAAACACTGGATTATTTAGGACAGGTCACCGATGCGAAGGGCAGGAAATTAAAAGTGCATAAGCTGCCGATCCCGGAAGTCCCGGTATGTGTGACAGCGGAGGAACTTTCGGGCTATACCTTTGAAGCGGGAGAGGACGAAAGAGAAGAGGGCGAGCGGTTAGCCGCATCCTATGTCAATTTCTATTTTTCCAACGGAGCAGTGATCTTACCTGCATTTGGAGGAGAAAATGAAAGATCCGACCGTCTTGCTGCAGAGCAGATGCAGGCACTTTGTCCGGAGAGGAAGGTAATACAGGTCTATGCAAGAGATATCCTGACCGGAGGGGGAAATATCCATTGTATTACCCAGCAGATCCCGGCAGGGAAACGTTCGTAGAAAGGGAGAAATAAAGATGCGAAAAGTGAAAGTGGCGGCGATCCAGATGCAGTGTAGCGATATGCCGGAAGAAAATTTAAAAAAGGCAGAGCACATGATACGAAAGGCAGCGGCAGAGGGAGCCAATATCGTATTGCTGCCGGAACTGTTTGAACGAACTTATTTCTGTCAGCAGCGGAGATATGATTTTTATGCGTATGCAAAGCCGGTTCTGGAAAATGAGGCGGTACAGATGGGAATGAGACTGGCAAAAGAGTTAGGAATCGTATTGCCGGTCAGTTTCTATGAGCGGGAGGTCAATAATCTGTATAATTCGATCGCGTGTATCGATGCGGATGGAACACTGCTCGGTGTTTACCGCAAAACGCATATACCGGATGACCATTATTATCAGGAAAAATTTTATTTTACACCGGGGGACAGTGGATTTACCACTTTTGCGACCCGGTATGGAACGATCGGAGTTGGCATCTGCTGGGATCAGTGGTTCCCGGAGACGGCAAGATGTATGGCATTAGCCGGAGCAGAACTTCTGTTTTATCCGACCGCGATCGGCTCGGAACCGATCTTAGAGTGCGACAGCATGCCACACTGGAGGCGCTGCATGCAGGGACATGCGGCATGCAATCTGATGCCGGTTGTTGCAGCAAACCGGATCGGAAGGGAAGCTGTTACGCCATGCGAGGAAAATGGCGGGCAGCAGTCTGAATTACTCTTTTATGGATCTTCTTTTTTAACCGATGAGACAGGAGAACTTGTTGTGACTGCAACAAGAAATCAGGAAGAGATCTTATCAGCAGAATATGATCTGGATGAATTGCAGGCAAAACGGCTCGAGTGGGGGCTGTTCCGTGACCGGAGACCGGAGTGTTACGGAGCGATCAGTCATACCGGAAGATAAAATAATAGAATGAAATAAATCACCCGTCCTGGAAGTATATTCCAAAACGGGTGATTTTTGAATCAGGGTATGTACTTATTATAATAACTGAATGTCATTCTTTTCACAGGCAGCAGTCATTTCTTCCGGCCACAGAGAAGACTGTACTTCTCCGATATGTGCTTTACGCAGGAAGAACATACAGATACGGGACTGTCCGATACCACCGCCGATCGTATAAGGAAGCTCTCCGTCGATGATCGCTTTCTGGAAAGGCAAGTTCGCACGTTCTTCACAGCCGGCTTTCTTTAACTGTGAGAGAAGAGCTGCTTTGTCAACACGGATACCCATGGAAGAAAGCTCAAGTGCGATATCCAAAACAGGATAGTAAACAACGATATCGGCGTTTAAAGACCAGTCGTCATAGTCCGGTGCACGGCCGTCATGCGGTTCGCCGTTTGCTAAAGCATCACCGATCTTCATGATGCAGACAGCACCTTTGGTCTTAGTGATGTAAAATTCGCGTTCCTTTGGAGTATAATCCGGGAACATTTCTTCTAATTCATCTGTGGTAACAAAGAAGATGTCATGCGGTAAGATCTCTTCAATGTAATCATACTGGATCGCCATGTATTTCTCTGTCTTGCGCAGGCAGTTGTATACGGTGCGGACGGTTTCTTTTAAGGTCTCAATGTTACGGTCTTCCTTGCGGATGATCTTTTCCCAGTCCCACTGGTCAACAAAGATTGAATGAATGTTGTCGGTTTCTTCATCACGGCGGATGGCATTCATATCGGCATAAATACCTTCTCCTTCGCTGAAACCATATTTTTTGAGTGCATAACGTTTCCATTTTGCAAGAGACTGGACAACTTCAGCATTACGTCCGTTCTGCTCTGCAATATCAAAGGTAACCGGGCGTTCTGTACCATTTAAATTATCGTTGAGACCGGAAAGCGGATCAACGAAAAGTGGTGCGGAAACACGGGATAAATGAAGCCGGTCGGCAATAATTCCCTGAAAAAAATCTTTTACTGTTTTAATCGCAATCTGTGTATCGTGCAGATTCAATTCTGAATGATAATCTTTTGGAATGATTAATCTGTCCATGCGTGGTTCTCCTCTCTGATGTACGCATTATAAACCTTATCTATTATAGCACAGCAGATTTCATTTTCAAGAATAGATAAGTTGTTTTTTTAAATAATACATGTATACGAAATCAGACAGCTTTGTGAGAAATATGTAAAATTATGGTTGCTTTTTGGGCGAATGCGTTGACGTTCGGGATAAAAAAAACTATAATAAATTTAATCTGTTAAAGGAAAAATAGACTAGGGAGGAAGATATGAAAAAACAGACAAAAAACAGGTTTGTATCTATTAAGGCAAAGCTGCTTGGGACGATTATTCCTGTGGTCGCCATTTTGATTGTAGTACTTTTAGTAGTTGCATATAACGTGTCGGCGGGAATTATCGAGAAGTATTCCCAAAATCTTTTAACATCATCTGTTTCCAATCAGGAATCAAACATAGAAGCGTGGCTGAATGAAAATCTGGCCGCATTTCAGATTGTAAAACAGACAATCGAACAGACAAAGCCGAACGAGGCAGAACTGCAGAAGATGTTAGATAGTTATTATGGTTATAATTCCAATTATTCAGAGGGTCTCTACATTGCAGACAGCAATGGAACGATCCAGAAAGCAGCAGATTCAACAAAGCAGGAAAGCGATGTATTAAACAGTACCTGGTACAAAGAGGGTATCACAAGGATCAATATGGCATATGGTTCCGCGTATCAGAATGCAGATGGCGTGAATGTCGTCAGTGCCTCCGGTATCTTAAATGATGGCAGCGGAGACATTAAAGTCATTTCCGCAGATATGGCACTGGATCGTATTTCCGTTATCGTAAACTCATTTATCGAGATGGACAATGCAGAGGCATTCCTTGTGGATGCAAACAGCGGTATCATTCTGGCAAACCGTGATTCAGCCATGATCTCACAGAAGCTCGGTGACAGCGGACAGAGCACATTTTTCAGTGATGTGGCAGCGAAAATCAATGCAGGTGATTACAGTTTCTGTACGATGGATGGAAACATGACCGTATTTGAAGAAGTAACCGGAACCAGCTGGGTGCTTGTTTCCTACATACCAAAGGATATCGTACTGGCAGATCTGGCACAGCTCCGTACGATTATGATTATCATCAGTGTGATCGCAATCATTATTTTATGTGTTGTGGTAGAGCGTGTTACCCATATGGTGATCAAACCGGTTAAGAAACTGACCAAGATCATCAAGGCGATGACGTCAGGAGACTTTACCGTATCCGTTCAGACCAAAGGCAATGATGAGATTGGTGTGATGAGCCGCAATGTTGAGAAGTTTATCGAATCCATGCGTGTGATGATCGCTTCTATGGGAGATATCTCAGGCAGATTAAAAGGACAGGCAGTCTCCTGTGATGATGTATCACACAACATGAACGATGCAGCAAATATCCAGGCACAGTCCATGGGCGAATTAAACCAGACCGTAGACCAGCTGTCTGTTTCCGTTAATGAGATCGCAGAGAATGCAACTGTACTGGCAGGTTATGTGGCAGATACAAAAGCAGACAGCGATGCAGTAGAGGAAAAGATGCGTCAGACCGTAGAAGTTTCCGAAAAAGGAAAAGGAGATATGGAGCGTGTCGGCCAGGCATTGGAGAATATCAGTACTTCCGTACAGAATCTGGAAGAGGCAGTGAACAAAGTAGGAACTGCATCCAGTGAGATTGTTCAGATCGTCCAGCTGATCGGAAATATCGCAGAGGAGACGAACCTTCTTTCCTTAAATGCTTCCATCGAGGCAGCAAGAGCAGGAGAGGCAGGAAAGGGCTTTGCTGTTGTCGCAACTGAGATCGGAAAACTGGCACAGAACAGCACCGAGTCTGTAGAAAATATCACAAAACTGATCAATGAGATCAATCTGCTTGTTGAGGATGCCGTAAGACAGGCAGCAAACAGCTCAGGAGAGATCATCGACAGTACAGAACTGATCCATACAGCAGTTGATACCTTTGATCTTATTTTCCAGAACGTACAGGATACCGGAAAACTGATCGAGGGCGTAGTAGAAAAGATCAATCAGGTAGATCAGGTTGCAACAAACGTTGCAGCAATTTCCGAGGAACAGGCAGCAAGCTCGGATGAGATCCTTGCAACCTCTGAGGCAATGCTTGCACAGGCAAAAGGCATCACAGAAAACAGTGAGCAGGTTGCAGAGCAGGCAAAACATTTGACCACATCATCAGAGAACCTGGCGGGACAGGTACAGCAGTTCCAGATATAGGAGGAAAAGACAATGAAGAAGTTTTTTAGCATGTTGCTCGTGATCGCCTTAGGTGTGGGTTGTCTTTGCGGCTGTGGAAATACGCAGGCAGCATCCGAAAACACAGACGGAAAAGGAGTGCGGATCCTGTTATCTCTCTCCACACCGGATACATTCCGTAATACACTTGTTGCACAGGCACAGAAAACAGCAGAGGAATGTGGAGCGACACTGGATGTATTTGATGCAGAAAATAATCTGGAGAATCAGGTAGAGCATATCAAAAAAGCAGTTGCAGAAGATTATGATGTTATCTTATGCGGACCGGTCGATGCAGATACCGGAAAAGAGATCACGGCACTTGCCGGAGATCTGCCGGTTGTCTTTTTCAACAGCTGCCCGGATGACAGCGTTTTAGTAAAGGACAAATACATGTATGTTGGTTCCAGTGAGGCAGTTGCCGGTCAGTATCAGGCAGATTATATTTTAAATGCACTCTCTTCCAAGGATGAGATCAACGTAGCTGTTTTTAAAGGTCAGAAAAATCACTCTGCAACCGATGGAAGAACCAAAGGTTTGAAAACAGGATTAAAAGAATCCGGCAAGAAGATCAATTATGTATTCGAAGATTATGGTTCCTGGGATCAGGCGACCGCAGAGGAATACTTCAATATCTTCTTAAAGACAGGACAGCCTTGTGATGTTGTGGCATGTAACAACGATTCCATGGCACTTGGTATTATCGATGCCTGCAAAGCTGCCGGCAAAGATGATGTCATTATCTTAGGTGTCGATGCGACAGCAGATGGATGTGCTGCGATCGAATCCGGCGATATGGACTTTACCGTATATCAGTCTGGTGTAGGTCAGGGAGAATATGCGGTCAAAACCGCAATTGCCATTGCAACAGGAGGCAGTGCTTCCCAGATCGAGGGCGTGACAGAGGATGGAAAATATGTCTGGGTACCATTTGAACCGGTAGACAGTTCCAATGTCAAAGATTACGAATAACAGCAAAATGGAGGATGGCAAAATGTGTCATCCTCTTTTTTTTTATGCAAAAATATAGTATTCTATAAGGAGCCGCAAAAGAGGGAGGCGAACAAATGGAGTATACACATGTGACACATACATTTGGACCAGTCTATGATCCAAATTCCCGGATTTTGATACTGGGCTCGTTTCCATCGGTAAAATCGAGGGAGCAGCAGTTTTATTATGGGCATCCGAAAAACCGTTTCTGGAGTGTGTTGGCAGCCCTGTTTGAGGAAACACCGCCGGAACAGATCGAGGAAAAGAAAGCTTTTCTGCTCCGGCATCGGATCGCACTCTGGGATGTGATCGGATCCTGCGATATCGTGGGTTCTTCGGACAGTTCCATCCGCAATGTTGAGGTAAATGATATTGGACGGATCTTAAATGAGGCTCACATAGAAACCATTTATGCAAATGGGGGCAAGGCATATCAGTTGTTTTTAAAGTATTGTGAAAAGGAAGGTATGCCGCCAGTCAAAAAGCTGCCGTCCACAAGTCCGGCGAATGCAGCATGGACGTTTGATAAGCTGTTACAGGCATGGGGAGAAGAAGTAAAGTAAGGAGAATGACGTGAAAAAAGAAGAGATGACGATACTGGATCTGATGTTGGAAGCAGTTGGAGTGGTGGCAGCTCTTGTCTACCTCGGACTGCAGGTATATTATGGATTGGCATATGGGGCAGATCTGCTTACGGTGCTGATGAATGCAGCCGTTTTGCTGCTTGTATATATGGGGCTAACATTGCTTACGATCTACCCGGAGCATGTCAATGGATTGACAAAAGAGATGTGCAGTGGCAAAATACGCAAATATACCATTCATATGGTCAGATACATCAAACTTATTTTTGTACTGGGACTTTTATTTGCAACAATCTGTGATGTCATGGGCCACCAGATCAACAGTGGATACAGCATCATTGTAGTGGTACTTGTTGTGCTGACAGCACTTTACTATGAGAGAAAGATCATTCATATTTTGCGTAAGAAGAAGTAAAACGGTGCAAAAGGAAAAGAGAGCAAAGGAAGAAAGGCATGGTTATTGCAATGGAGAAAAAAGAGATCAGACAGGAATTTCTGACAGGAGAAAGAGCACTGTTTCAGGGAAAAGATTTAAAAATATACGATACGATTTTTGATGATGGCGAATCACCGTTAAAAGAAAGTAACAATATCGAACTGTACGGAAGTATGTTCAAATGGAAATATCCGTTATGGTATGCAAACAATATCAAGGTAAAGGACAGCACCTGGTTTGAGATGGCGCGTGCGGGTGTATGGTACACCAATCATATCGAGATTGAGGACTGTGCCGTGGATGCACCGAAGAATTTCCGCCGCTGCCATGACATCACGCTCAAAAATGTTTCCATCCCGGATGCGGCAGAGACGCTGTGGAGTTGTGATCAGGTAACCATGGAGCATGTGCTGGCAAGGGGAGATTACTTTGCCATGAACAGCCAGAATATGGACATCTGCGATTTTACCTTATATGGAAATTACTCCTTTGACGGTGTGCAGAATGTGGAGATCCACAATGCAAAGATGTTGTCAAAGGATGCGTTCTGGAACAGCGATCATGTGACCGTATACGATTCTTTTATTTCCGGGGAATATCTGGGATGGAATGCAAAGAACCTGACTCTTGTTAACTGTACGATCGAGAGCTTACAGGGCATGTGTTATATTGATCATCTTGTGATGAAAAACTGCAAGCTGATCAATACGACACTGGCGTTCGAGTATTCTACAGTGGATGCACAGATTGACAGTAAGATCGACAGCGTATTAAATCCGTCCGGTGGAGTCATCCGTGCAGACTATATCGAAAATCTGATCATTGAGTCCGACAAAGTTGATCCGGGCAAGACAACGATCATTTGTAAAAATGCAGAGCAGAAATGAGGTTCGTATGAAATATAATTTTGACCAGGTGATCAATCGAAGAAATACTAATTCCTTAAAATGGGATGTAAAAGAAAATGAGCTTCCGATGTGGGTAGCGGATATGGATTTTGAGACAGCACCGGAGATACAGGAGGCAATCCAAAAAAGAGCCGCACATGGTATTTTTGGCTACTCCATCCTTCCGGATGAATGGTATGAGGCATATATCGGATGGTGGGAGCGTCGTCATCATGTTACCTTTGAAAAGGACTGGCTGATCTTTACCACGGGAGTGGTTCCGGCAATCTCCAGTATTGTGCGCAAACTGACAACACCGGCAGAGAAAGTTGTGATCCAGACACCGGTTTATAATATTTTCTATAACTCCATCTTAAACAATGGAAGAGTGGTATTGGAAAGCCCATTACAGTACGATGGAAAAGAGTATCACATGGATCTTGCAGATCTGGAAAAGAAACTTTCCGATCCGCAGACCAGTCTGATGATCTTATGCAATCCGCAGAACCCGGCAGGAAAGATCTGGGACAGAGAGACGTTAGAGAAGATTGGAGAACTGTGTGCCAAATATCATGTAGTTGTGGTTTCTGATGAGATCCACTGCGACCTTACCGATCCGCAGAAAGAGTACGTTCCGTTTGCATCGGTGTCTGAAATCTGTGCACAGAACAGCATTACCTGTATCGCACCGACCAAGGCGTTTAATATTGCCGGAATGCAGACCGCGGCAGTGGTTGTTCCAAATGATACGCTGCGTCACAAGGTGTGGAGAGGACTCAACACGGATGAAGTGGCAGAGCCAAATGTATTTGCCGTGGATGCAGCAATCGCAGCTTTTACCAAAGGAGAGCCATGGCTTAACGCCCTGCGGGAATACATTGCAGAAAATAAAAAGCAGGTGGTCGCATTCCTTGAAACAGAACTCAAAGAAATTACGGTGGTTCCATCCGAGGCAACCTATCTTTTGTGGCTTGACTGCAGCCGTATCACAGACGATACCAAAACGTTTGCCAGATTTTTGCGTGAGCAGACGGGACTTTACGTTTCTGCAGGAGCACAGTATGGTGGAGATGGAAATAAATTTTTGCGTATGAATGTCGCCTGTCCAAAGGCAACCCTGGAGGATGGACTTGCCAGATTGCAGCAGGGCGTTTTCGCGTACCGGAAAACAAAATAAGCTATCGGTTTAAAAGCCAGATGGATCGGGAAGAACATCCAGCCTATGCCAGATCAGGTTTTGACAGGAAGCCCTTTAAGATCTGTAACACGCCATTTTCCCAGTAAGGAGGGCAGGTGTCTTTGGCAGCGGCAATGACTTCTTCTCTGGCGTTAGACACGGCGTAGCTTAGTCCGGCGTTTTTTAACATCTCGATATCATTGAGGTTATCGCCAAATGTACAGGTCTCCTCCGGCAGGATGCCAAAATAATCCTGCAAGAAAGAGATGGCGGTTCCTTTGTTGGCACCGAGCGGAATGCAGTCTACCCATTCTTTCCCGGCAGCGGCGATCTTTGCCTTGTCTTTCCAGGTCGGGATAAAATGCGGCGCACACATTTCCTCGCAGGCATTTTTGTGGTAAACAGACAGTTTAATGATCGCATCCCCGGAAACGGAGAGAAGCGGCTCGGCTTCCCGTATATCAAATCCGTAGGAATCGCGGAGCCAGTGGAACATCCGGCTTCCGGCATTTTCAGCAAGACAGTAGTCAGGTGTGGCGATAAAACAGTCACATTGTGGCAGTTCATCCTGTACCATTTTACACATGCCCCTCCAGAGTTCGTCCTCCATGGGGTAAACTTTTAAGATCTGATCGGGTGTGCGAACCACAGTTCCGCCATCGCTGATATAGAGCAGTTTGTCTTTGATCGGAGCAAACAGTTTGTGCTCACTGGTGAATTGTCTGCCAGAACAGATCACGAACAGAATGCCCTGATCGACCAGTTGTCTGATCACGGTGAAATATTCCGGGTCAAGCTGCATGGTTCCATCTTTGAGGAGTGTGCCATCCACATCAGTTGCAATTAATTTTATCATGTGAAACCTCATTTCTATTATAGGAATGAGGTTATTATAGCCGCAGATGAAATAATTTGCAAATAAGGACTTTGTAAAATACGGGGCAGTCGTGCTATAATAACAAAAGCAAAAGATATTGTAACGGAGAACATCATGCAGAAAGAAACACAAGAACAGATGAAATATGAGATACGCCACCTGACCACAGGTGATCTCGAACAATACAATGCTCTGCTCCGGTATGCATTTCAGATCACGGAACAGGAGCTTTTAGAGACCGGATGGAGGGATGATGAAATCAAGCAGTCCAAGTTCCCGGTCTTAGAGCGTGCGGACGTGATGGGATGTTTTGACGGAGAGACGCTGATCTCACAGTTTGCTTCCTATCCGCTTGAGATGAATATTTATGGGAAAAAATTTGAGATTGGCTTTGTTACAAGTGTCTGCACTTACCCGGAATATTCAGGAAACGGCATTATGAAACAGCTGATGATACAGAGCATGACAAATATGCGGGATAAGGGGAAATCTTTCGCGCTGCTCTATCCATATTCCATTCCGCTGTATCATAAACTAGGCTGGGAGATCGTATCCAATAAGATCTCCTATACGATCAAAGATACCCAGCTGCCGAAGCAGCAGATCACAACCGGCTATGTACGCCGCGTTGACTGGGAAAATGCGGACTTTAAAAATCTGCACACACGGTTTGCGGCTGTGACACATGGATGCCTTTACCGCAATGCGCTTGCATGGGAAGAGTACTGGCGTTGGGACGAAGATGATACCAATGTAGCCATTTATTATGATCAGATGGGACAACCGTGTGGCTATATGGTTTATCTGATCAAGTTAAATGTGATGCACATCAAAGAGATGATCTATTTGAACAGAGAGGCGCATAAGGGGCTGTGGGCTTATATCCATGCACATGAATCTATGATCGATGAGATCCGGGGAAACACCTATTTCAGTGAGCCGATCGCATTTGAGATGGACGACGGAGATATCAAGGAAATGATAAGACCTTACTGTATGGGAAGGATCGTGGATGTCAGACAGTTCTTTGAAAAATACCCGTGTGACCCGGATGAAAAACCGGTGCGGATCGGATTTGAGATCAAAGATGAACTGCTTCCATGGAATAATGAAGATATCATCGTATTGTTTGAAAATGGAAAGTGTAAGATCGTGGATGAACCGGCAGACTACAGCGTGAAATTAAGCATCGGTACGCTGACCGCATTGCTGCTCGGCTATAAGACGGCTTCGCGACTGCTTGAGATGGAGCGGATTTCGGGAACGAAAGAGGCAATCGACCGGCTGGACGACGTGGTCTTTCATAAGATACCATATATTTCGGATTACATATAAAAATAGAATGAAAACCATGTGGAAATAAAATGGCGGAAAGAGGCACAGAAAGTGCATTGGAGGCGTTACAGTTTGAGGGGAGTGAAACGATATGACAAATCGTTATTTTGAAGAGGAAGAAATTCAAAAGGATGATCTTTATTTTATCTGTTATATGATCGAACGTGTCGCGCGCAGAATCCATCAAAGAAACAGCTATGTCGTAAATGCAATAAAAAAAGATGGTCTGTATCATCTGATCAGTCTGGCAAATGTTTTACATGCAGAAAATCCCGTAGAGGTAGAGGATGACTGGATCGCGACATATCATCTGGAAAATGGAGATTTTGATATAGCAGATGTGGATAAAGAACTGGTAGATCAGATCCCGTCCGTTACACAGATGGGAAAAGTATATCAGCGTTTGATTTTAGACACGATGCTTCCTGGAGAAAATTATATTGATGGTATCGTGAGAGTGTATAATAATGCCATATGTGATACGATCGATAATTATAATTGCAGTGCATATTATGAACCATCTTATATTATAGCAAGAGCGTATCAGGCAGGTGGATTTTAGAAAATACTCCGACCTAGCCAGTGAGTGTTTTACGAAATAAAAAAGGAACCCCTGATCATAATAAAATGGTCAGAGGTTCCTTTTTTCCCTTTCTAAGCGGAAAGCGCATTTTTCTTGACCTGTGCAAGTGCATTTGCAACAGGTGGAATACTGATCACGATCAAAGTTGCAATCGCTTCCGGAAGCAGATAAGTTGCATTGTAGCCTACGGAATACACGATAGCAGGTGTTCCTTCCGGTGCATAAGAACCGAAGAATACGACACCGGAGATCACGGCAAATATGTAACGGCCGAATACGCCGACCAGATATCCAATCTGTAAGCCGTGTTTTTTATTTGCAAAAAATCCGGCAAGTCCTAACGCACCGAATGCCAGCGGATAATCTAAGATCATCTGTGGAATGGTGTAGAAGATAGGCTCCATGACAAACTGGACGAGACCATAGGAAACGGCAGTCATAAGTCCGACATAAGGACCATACCAGTAACCGATCAGAGTGATGAACAGCATACTGAATAAGGTAACAGAGCCACCCATTGGCAGGTTCGCGAATTTAATCATAGAACAGACAACGGCAAGTGCAATGGCAACCGCAGAGTAAACGAGCTGTTTTGTAGTGAGAACGGTTTTTTTCTCTGCATTTCTGTGACGGACGATCGCTGCAATGACAAGTAGCAGTGCAATGATGACAATGACGATCGCAATGCCAGGTGCTGTAAGTCGCACAGAACCGTCATCCCATGCGCCGATTGTTGTGGTAAAAAAGTCTTTCATAAAAAAATCCTCCTTGCAGATCATATTCTGCCAGGGGGATACGATGTTACAGGAGATCTGCACCATGTGCAGCCTGTCGGTTACTTCCTTACGCCGGTATTATCCGGTTCAAGTAATAAGGGTCGATGTGAAACATCTCTCAGCGTTGTGATGAATGAAAATATTCATGGTCTGCGCCCCTAGCATTTCTGATTCAAATTGTACGATTATCAATATAACAACATGCGAGTGGAAAGTCAACTGAAAAATGTGAGACAAATTGTCAAGAGAAAAACAAAAGCGGTTGACAATCTATGCTTTTTCCTGTATTGTAAACCATATGCAATCAGGAGGTTTACAAATGAATAAGACAAGAAATCTAATCTACTGCGCCCTTTTTACCGCACTCATTGCAATCGGAGCATTTATCAAGATCCCGATCCCGGTGGTTCCGTTTACACTGCAATATCTGTTTACCATGCTGGCAGGACTGCTCTTAGGTTCCAAACTGGGATGCCTGTCTGTGGTCAGCTATATGCTGCTTGGACTGGCAGGTCTGCCAATCTTTTCGGAAGGCGGCGGACTCTGGTATGTTTTTAAACCAAGCTTTGGGTACATCATCGGTTTTTGCGTGGGAACCTATGTGACAGGAAAGATCGCAGAAAAGATGAAAAAACGTACGGTATTTCATTATCTTCTGGCAAATCTGGCAGGACTGATGTTTGTATATGCCATCGGAATGGCTTACTACTATATCATATGTAACTATGTGATCAACACGCCAATCGCATTTGGACCACTGTTTTTATACTGCTTTCTGTTAGCAGTGCCGGGAGATCTCTGCTTAAGTGTGCTCGGTGCCGTGCTGGCAAAGCGGATGCGTTCGCTTACGGCGTATTCAATACCTACAATAGAGAGATAAAAAAGGAGAACAAAAGAAATGACACCACTTACATTAGCACAGGAGATCATTGACGGAAGACGTCTGACCAGAGCGGATGACCTTTCCTATTTTCTTACCTGCAATCTGACTGAACTCTGTGAGGGAGCAGACCGCATCCGTGAGGCGAGGATTGGAGAAAAGGTAGATTTATGCTCCATTATCAATGGAAGGAGCGGAAAATGTCCGGAAGACTGCAAATACTGTGCACAGTCTGCACATAACCATACGAACTGCGAGGTTTACGACTTCCTTTCGGAAGAAGACATTGTAGCTGCATGCAGGGTCAATGAGCAGGAAGGAGTGGACCGTTTTTCAATCGTTACGGCAGGAAAAGCACTGACCGGAGAAGAGTTTGAAAAGGCAATCCATGCTTATGAAACGATGCACAGAGAATGTAAGATCGATTTGTGTGCTTCCATGGGATTTTTAAATGCAGAGCAGTTACACCGTCTTCATGAGGCAGGAGTTACAAGTTATCATCACAATATCGAAACTTCAAAACGCAATTTCCCGAACATCTGCACGACTCATACCTACGATATGAAGATCGAAACCTTAAAGCTGGTAAAAGAAGAGGGCATGTGCGCCTGCTCCGGCGGTATCATCGGAATGGGAGAGACCTGGGAAGACCGTCTCGATATGGCGATCAGCTTAGCCGAACTTGGCATTGACTCCATACCGATCAATGCTTTAATGCCGATCCCGGGAACTCCGCTTGAGGGACAGGAACAATTAAGCGAGGCAGACATCCTCCGTACGATCGCATTTTTCCGTTATATCAATCCGGATGCCAATATCCGTCTGGCAGCAGGAAGAGCACTTCTTACTAATGATGGAGAGACCGCTTTCCAGGCAGGTGCATCTGCAACCATTACCGGAAATATGCTGACAACCGTTGCATGTGCTACGATCCGCAGTGACCGGAACATGTTAGAGAGCCTGGGACGTGATGTGACACCGGAATACTGGAAGGAAAAATAAGAGATGAGCAGAGCATTGTTTGTGACCGGAACCGGAACAGATATTGGAAAGACCTATGTGACCGGATTACTGGTAAAAAAAATAGTGGATGCCGGAAAAAAGGCAGCCTATTATAAGGCAGCGATGAGCGGAAATGAGAGAAGAGCAGATGGATCTCTAATCCCGGGCGATGCGTGTTTTGTAAAACAGACGTCCGGAATCACACAGCCTGTAGAGGAAATGTGTCCGTATGTGTATGAACACGCGTATTCCCCGCATCTGGCATCCCGGATCGAAGGAAATCCGGTTGAAATGCAGGAGGTAAAAGCAGGTTACCGTAAGGTCTGCCGGGAATATGAATATGTGACAGTAGAGGGCAGTGGAGGCATTTTATGCCCGATCTGCTTTGATGAGGCAAGGATCCAGCTGGAGGATGTGGTAAAGGAACTGAAGCTTTCCAGCATCCTGATCGCCGATGCCGGGCTTGGAACGATCAACAGTGTAGTGTTGACGGCAGAATATATGAAAGCACATCAGCTTCCGTTAAAGGGGATCATCTATAATCATTATCATGCAGGGGATGTGATGGAAGAGGATAACATTTTCATGTGTGAGCACATGACAGGGCTTCCTACGCTGGCAAAGGTAGCGGATGGGGCAACGGAACTGGAGATCGAAGAAGATGTGCTGCTTGCACTTTATGATGAAGTAGAAGAGGAGTAAAAGATGATCTGGTATCCATATGAGCAAATGAAAACAATGAAACAGCCCTATGAGATTATAGATGCGGATGGGGTTTATCTGTATACAAAAGACCAGAAGCTGATCGATTCGGTTTCGTCCTGGTGGTGCATGATCCATGGTTATAAGCATCCGGAACTGACCGCGGCGATCAAAGAGCAGGCAGACCATTTCTGTCATGTGATGTTAGGCGGACTGACCCATGAACCGGTGCAGAAACTGTCTGCAAAATTACAGGAATATCTGCCGGGAGATCTGGATTACTGCTTCTTTTCTGATTCCGGTAGTGTCGGTGTGGAGGTTGCCTTAAAAATGGCGTTGCAGTATAACACCAACCAGAACCGCAAACGCCCACTGGTGCTTGCACTGGAACATGCCTATCACGGGGATACTTTTAAGGCAATGGAAGTGGGAGATGATGAAGATTACCACTTTGCATTTGAAGAAAAATCAGGTGTGGTGCATATCCCGACCGAGATTCCTGCGTTAGAAGACGCATTTTTAAAATATCATGACCAGTTAAATTGCCTGATCGTAGAGCCCCTGTTGCAGGGAGCCGGCGGTATGCGGATGTACGATATTTCATTTTTACAGCGTGCAAGAGAGCTGTGCGACCAGTATGATGTGCTTTTGATCTTTGATGAAGTTGCAACCGGATTTGGACGTACCGGAAACCGTTTTGTGGCAGATCTGGTGCTTCCTGATATTCTGGTACTGGGAAAAGCTCTGACCGGAGGTTATATCGGACACGCGGTTACCGTCGCAAATCACAAGGTATTTGACGCATTTTACAGTGACAATGACCGTCATGCACTGATGCACGGACCTACATTTATGGGAAATGCGCTGGCATGTGCCGTAGCACTGAAAGGAATCGAGATTTTTGAACGGGAAGATTATATGGGAAAGATCAAACGGATCGAGGAGATCTCTCACCGTGAGATGGATGGATTTACAGACCCGAGGATCAAAGAAGTCCGCATTATGGGAGCCTGCACCTGTATAGAAGTGAAAGATCCAGCCGTGCTGGAGGGCTTCCAACAGTTCGCATATGAGAGAGGCGTGTTTAGCAGACCATTTTTGAGTTATATGTATACTATGATGCCGTATATCATTAAGGAAGAAGAACTGGTGCAGATCTTTACTGTGATGAAGGCATGGTTTTTGGAGAGCCGATAGGCAGAATGTCGAAAAATATTTTTTACTTTTCTTATGTTTGTGTTATAATGAGCGCAAGTGAGTCAATATGCCTGCATGATTGACGAACGGTAAATGTCGATCACAAGTTGAGCTATTCTTACAATGAAGCTACACAGCAGAAAGGTAAAAATATGGGTAGACAGAGTATGTATGTAAAATTATTCAAATTTTACCAAACAGGACCGCAACCGGACAGATACGGTAACAGGATCGTATCTGATTACTGTATGTTTCAGTAGGATCCGGTATGCGGTCGTTTTCTTTTATGAGACTGGGCATGCGCAGTGTAATGCGTTGTCTGGCTTTTTTTTAAGGAGGGAGAACATTGATCGTATGCGCAGCGGTAGATGACCGCATGGGAATGACCTTTCATGACCGCAGGCAGAGCCAGGACCGCCTTCTGCGACAGCGTTTGTTGGAGCTGTCAGCGGGCAGCAGACTTTGGGTAAACCACAATACGGCAAAACAATTTCAAGATACAGCGGCAGGACATCTGATCGTGGATGACGACTTTTTGGAAAAGGCAGGAAAAGATGACTTCTGCTTTGTGGAAGATCTGCCACTGGAAACGTACCAGAACAGGATCAAAAAGATATTTTTATTTCACTGGAACCGGGCATATCCGGCAGATACCTATTTTGACATTCCACTGACTGCGGATAAATGGAAACTTGTGTCCGTTCTGGAATTTGCGGGAAATTCACATAAAAAGATCACGATGGAGGAGTGGGATCATGAAGAAAATGTGGGAAGAACTGACCAAATCTAAGGCATTAAAATCTGTGATGACAGGCATGTTATTCGTCGCCTTTTCCTGTATGGTGGCGACCGGCTGCGGGAATACAGAAGCACTGTCACAGGAGCAGGAAAAAGAAATTGTAACGACAGTCACGGAAAGTGAAACTGCTGTCACAACTGTATCAGAAAGTGAAACGTCAGACACTGAGTCGGAGATAGCAGACGAACCTGCCGCGCAGAGCGTGCAGACACAACCGTCGACCGAAGTGACGATTTCAGCAGCTGATATTCCGGCATACGCAGGAGATCCGTATGTTACGATCAACGATAATGAGCCACAGTTTTTGGAAACGGATCTTGCAACGTCATCTTATGAATATTACAGCGATCTGGATGACCTCGACCGTTGTGGCGTGGTGTATGCCTGCATCGGCACGGATCTGATGCCGACGGAAGAGCGTGGAAACATCGGTTCCGTGAAACCAAGTGGATGGCATACAGTAAAATATGACATCGTCGATGGAAAATATTTATACAACCGCTGTCATCTGATCGGCTATCAGCTGTCCGGCGAAAATGCCAACATAAATAATTTGATCACAGGAACACGTTACCTGAATGTAGAGGGCATGCTTCCCTTTGAAAATATGGTTGCTGATTATGTCAAAGAGACTGAAAACCATGTACTGTACCGCGTGACTCCTGTTTTTGAAGGAAACAATCTGGTGGCAAGCGGTGTGCAGATCGAGGCGCAGTCTGTCGAAGACCAGGGCGAAGGGATCCTGTTTAACGTATACTGCTACAATGTCCAGCCGGGTGTGACAATCGACTATGCAACCGGTGACAGCGTACTGGCAGAAAACGCGGAGGCGCAGAGCAACACGGCAACTTCAAATGATGGCGCATCACAGCAAAGTGCTGTGACACAGAGCAATGCAGCAACATCAAACGAAGCCGCATCACAGCAAGATGCCGTGACACAGAGTAACGATGCCACAACACAGGATGGAACTGCAGTTCAGGGGGCAGAAGAAAACAGTTCTGATCATGCAACCGATGCGAGCGGCGCGGCGGTGTCAAATGATACAGGTGCAGGTGGCTCGGGCAGTGTGATGGTGTGGAAATCGGCAACCGGTTCGAAGTATCACAGGAATAATCATTGTGGAAACATGAATCCGGATAATGCAACACAGATCACAGAGGAAGAAGCAATCCGGGAGGGGCTTGGAAAGTGTAAGAAGTGTTGGTGAGGGGAAAATAAATAGAAACGATAATACAGGTTGAAACTATTTGTGTAAGGGGATATAATTGTATTATAGTTATAATAAAAACTATGAAAATAAGGGATACAATTTTACAAAGGGAGGAATTTTGTTATGGGATATATTTTAGCATTGGATATAGGTGTGGCATCAGTTGGCTGGGCTGTATTAGAGAAAGAGACGGAAACGGTTGTTGAGGCGGGTTCCAATATTTTCCCGGAAGCATCGGTGGCAGCGAATCAGCTAAGAAGAGAAATGCGTCAATCAAGACGAATAAAAAGAAGAGAGAGAACACGGCTGAATGATTTTAACAAATTGTGGGAAAAAAATAATTTTTGTATTCCACAAAGAGAAAATAATGATATCGTCGGATTAAAGGTAAAGGCATTAAACGATGAAATATCGTTGGATGAGCTGTATTTGATTTTGTATAGCTATTTGAAACACCGCGGAATATCATATTTGGAAGATGCGCAGGATGAAACTGTTTCGGGGACAAGTCCATATGCAAATGGGCTCAAATTGAATGCGAAGGCACTTGAAAATAAATTCCCCTGTGAGATCCAAAAGGAAAGATTAGAAACAATAGGTAAGTATAGAGGACAGACACAGATAACGGATGCAGCGGGAAATAAAGTAGATTTAAGCAATGTGTTTACAATCAGTGCATACAGAAAAGAAATCCAGAGAATTTTTGAGGTTCAGAAGAAATTTCACAGTGATCTGACAGATGAATTTTGTGATGAATTCCTTGTGATCTTTAAAAGAAAAAGAAAATATTATGAAGGCCCTGGAAATGAAAAATCAAGAACTGATTACGGTAAATATACTACAAGATTGAATGATGATGGAGAGTACATAAACGAACAAAATATTTTTGAAAAATTAATTGGAAAATGCAGTGTGTACGAAGATGAACTTCGCGCAGCTGCAGCATCTTATTCTGCCCAGGAATTTAATTTATTGAACGATTTAAATAATCTTACAATAAACGGAAGAAAACTGCAGGAAGAGGAAAAAAGAGCGATCGTTGATCGGGTAAAGACGAGCGATACTGTAGTTATGCGTAAAATTTTAGAGAAGAGTATGGGCGAAAAAATAGACGAGCTTAGAGGTGCCAGAATAGATAAAAGCGGCAAAGAGCAGTTTCATAAGTTTGAAGCCTATAATAAGATGAGAAAGGCATTAACAGAAATTGGTATTGATATTACTGGATTTTCAAGAGATGAACTGGATGAAATCGGATATATTCTTACAATCAACACGGATAAGGAGGCAATGGTAGAGGCTTTTGATAAGTCAGATTTGAATTTATCAGATGAAGTAAAAGAATGTCTTATCTCATTAAGAAAGAAAAATGGGGTTTTATTTGGCAAATGGCATTCCTTTTCATTGAAAATAATGAATGAGCTGATTCCAGAAATGTACGAACAGCCAAAGGAACAAATGACACTGTTGACAGAGATGGGAGTTTTTAACGGAAAAACGGATGAGTTTGTAGGACTGAAGTATATTCCAGTTGATGCGGCTGGTGATGAAATATTCAATCCTGTAGTCAGAAGAGCCGTAAGGATATCATTTAAGATTTTAAATGCAGTATTAAAGAAATATGGGAAATTGGATACTGTTGTAATAGAAATGCCCAGAGATCGTAATTCGGATGAGGAGAAAAAACGAATTACGGACAGCCAGAAAATGAATGAAAAAGAAATGGAGTTTATACAGAAGAAGCTTGCAGAAAATTATGGAATAAAACTTTCTCCAGCTGACTTTTCATCACAAAAACAACTGGGGCTTAAACTTAAATTATGGAATGAACAGGATGGAATATGTGTTTATTCGGGCAGGAACATTGACCCAAAGGATATCTTAGAAAATCCAGATCTGTTCGAGATAGACCATATTATTCCAAGATCAATTTCATTTGATGATTCAAGAAGTAATAAGGTTCTGGTTTATCATTCTGAAAATCAGAAAAAAGGAAATCAGACACCATATTTTTATTTATGTCATTCACATTCAGATGGAAATTGGTCATTTGAACAGTTTAAAGCGACAGTAATGAAGTTATCGGGGAAAAAGGAGTATGCAATTCCCAGAAAGAAAGTTCAAAACTTACTTTATAGTGAAGATATCACGAAAATGGATGTCCTTAGGGGATTTATTAACAGAAATATCAATGACACGGGTTATGCTTCACGTATGGTGTTGAATACGATACAGAGCTTTTTTAAAGCAAACGATACAGACACGAAAGTGAAAGTGATTAAAGGCAGCTATACGCACCAGATGCGTTCTAATATGAAACTGGATAAAGATAGGGAAGAAAGTTATTCCCATCATGCGGTAGATGCGATGCTAATTGGATTTTCACAATTAGGATACGAGTCATATCGTAAATTGCAGGGAACGTTTATTGATTTTGAGACGGGCGAGATTTTGGACGAGACTATGTGGAACAGGAATATGTCTGATAAAGTATATGAAGATTATCTTTATGGAATTAAATGGAGCAATATTCGCTGTGAGATCATCCGTGCAGAAAAAGAGGTCAAATATTGGTATTATGTGGAGCGGAAGTCTAACCGGGGACTTTGTAATCAGACGATAAGAGGAACAAGAGAGTATGATGGCAAGCAATATAAAATCAATAAATTAGATATCCGGACAAAAGAGGGTCTTAAAGTTTTTGAAGGACTTGCATTTAGCAAGGATGAGAAGAAAAAAGAAAGATTACTGGTGTATAAAAATGACAGAAGAACTTTTGACGATCTGGTCCGAATCTATGAGGATTACTCGGATGCTCCAAATCCGTTTGTCCAATATGAAAAAGAAACGGGGGATTATGTAAGAAAATATTCCAGAAAACATAATGGTCCAAAGATTGAAAAATTAAAATATATGGATGGAGAGGTGGGAGCATGTATTGACATTTCACATAAATATGGACACGAAAAGGGTAGTAAAAAGGTTATATTGGAAAGTTTGGTCCCATATCGGATGGATGTATATTATAAAGAGGAAGAAAAGTTGTATTACCTTGTTGGAATAAAGCAGTCTGATATTAAGGCTGAAAAGGGAGTAAATGTAATTGATGAGGAAGCCTATGCCAAAATCCTTATGAATGAAAAAATGATTAAACCAGGTCAGACCAGAGCAGATTTAGAACAGTTAGGCTATACTTTTAAACTGTCATTTTATAAAAATGATATAATCGAGTATGAAAAAGACGGAGAGAAGTGTCTTGAACGATTTCTGTCAAGAACAATGCCCAAAAAGAAAAATTATATTGAAACAAAGCCAATCAATAAGGCAAAGTTTGATAAGCAAAAATTTTCTGGACTTTCTAAAACGAAGTTTATTAGAAAGTACAGAATGGATATCTTAGGAAATTGGTATTTGGTTGAAACAGAAAAATTTACGAAATATTGTTAATATAGGTTGACATTATGTGCTTGTGGTAATACTATAAAAGGGTAGAAAACAAATTTTTACAGTCACGTAATTTGTTTAGATCTACTAAAACAAGGCTTTATGCCGAAATCAGGAGCACCGACGGGTGCTCCTTTTTTTATGTATTGGGAGGGAAGATGGCATTTAGAGTTGTGATGATTGAAAATGAAGTGGTAATAAAGGTAAAACTAAATAATTTAATTGTTACGAAAGATGGAGAAGACATATGGATACCGTTAGATGATATATCTATGATCGTACTTGATAATCTTGCCTCAAATCTTTCAGTCAGACTTATGTGTCAGTTATCAGAACAGGGAATAGGTCTTATGATTTGTAATCAGGAGCATTTACCAACAGGATTTTATAGTGCTTATGATAATCATAGCCGTTCTTCCAAGGTAATTGGCTATCAGATTAGAAAAGAAAAAGATTATTACGATGAATTATGGAAAAAAATAGTTGAAGTTAAAATTCAAAATCAGGCGAAAGCATATTATGTCATGACAGAAGATCAGGATGGAACAAAAAAGATAGAGGAATTTTCTTCACAGATAATTGCAGGAGATAAAACCAATCGCGAAGCCCATGCTGCAAAAGTATATTTTAATTTGCTTATGGGAACTTCTTTTTCAAGGGGAAATGAAGATATTTTACTAAATAGTGGATTAGACTATGGTTATGCCATAATTAGGGGATTTATAGCAAGGGTTTGCGTAGGATATGGGCTTAATACTCAGATTGGGATACATCATAAAAGTGAATATAATCGATTTAATTTAGTGGATGATTTAATGGAACCATTAAGACCGTTGGTGGATATTGTGGCATATGGCATTTTGAAGGAAGAAGATTTTTTTAAACCAGAACATAGAAGACAGTTAGTGAATATCCTTAATATGAAAATAAACTATAGAAATAAAAAAATGTATCTATGTAATATGATAGAAAATTACATAGAACAATTTGTAGCGTTAATTATGGATCGATCTGATAAGATTATTTTTCCGGATGTGCTTGGATTTGAAAGGGAGGAGTATGGAGAAATATAAAATTATGAGAGTGTTATGTATGTTTGATTTGCCAGTAGAAACAGAGGAGGAAAGAAGAGCGTATCGAATATTCCGGAAAAATCTTATTAAGGAAGGATTCGTAATGATCCAATATTCTGTATATGCAAGAGTGTGTCCAAGCAGAGAGTATGCGAATCGATTGGAAAACAGGATCCGGAAAAACCTTCCGGCGGAGGGAAATGTTCGTTTGCTTTGTGTTACAGAAAAACAATATACGGATATGAAGCTGCTTGTTGGTAGTCGATCAGCATCAGAAACCGCGATTGGAACAGAAAGGCTGATTATTATATGAAAATTGATATTTCTGAGTATGAAAAGGTATATTCGTTTGAACTGCTTCCGGTTACCCAACTGTGTGGTCAGAATATAAGGAAGAAGACGTATATTTTTGAATCTTTAAGAAGATATTTCAGCACATTTAAGTATCTGGAAGAAAAAAATAAATGGAGAGATAATGTAAAGATTGATAACGAAATTGTCGGAAGAAAATATTTTAGTATGATTTCCATCAAAGAAGCATCAGACATAATTCAGATGATAAAGTGGTCAAAACAAAGTCTTATGATGGAATATGTTAAGAATCTGATACAAAGATTTGACTGGCAATTACATTTGCGCACTGTTAGTGAAGAAGTAGAAGAAATGTTTCAATTATTGAATGAGGATATTAGTAAACTGGGGGATATTGAGCTGGCATTTACAATGTCGGAAGTCTGGGATATGGTTCAGAAATCAAATGTTACGGGGGGGAATGATACTGTATTAGAGGATAAGGATAATTGTGAATTATTAAATATCTTATTAAAACTGATAGTAGAGGTATTGTGTTATTCTCCAAGAAAAATGCTGGTGCTGATTGAAAATATGGATCATATGGTTACAGAAAAAGAATATAAGGATATCCTGGAACAGGCGCAGAAAATAAGCGAAAAATATGATGTCTATTTTGTTTTATCAACAAGTCTTGAAGGGTATGCTGTGTGCAGTGAGGAGTTATGTCCTGGAATTACGGTATTTGGAGAAGCGGACTTTCAGATGCCAGAGTTTGATGATGTTTATAAGTTTGTAAAAGATAATTATCCTTACGAAAAGAATTTATCAAGGGAACAGCTACCTCAGGTATTAACAAGAATTATTCAAAAAATAGGTCAGCAGGAGTATTTGTATAGTGTGGAGGAAAGTGTTATATGCAAAATGATCAATCAGTCATTGTTACTGTATGACAAATGGCAAGACAGTGAAAAAACATCAGAAATAGCTTTCTTAAAATCATAATTAATGTTAAAATTGTTTCGTAGAAGCTAAATATCGAAGAGATTTGAAAGGAGACGTCCTGGATGATCAATTTGATATTTTAGTACCTGAACAAATTACGTGACTGTAAAACTGAGTACAGTGCTAATTATAATGATTTCGGATTTTAGTACCTGAACAAATTACGTGACTGTAAAACCTGGAAACTACAGCCAGACCACCGGAACAGATTTTAGTACCTGAACAAATTACGTGACTGTAAAACATTGCGTTAAGTTATTTGAATTGATAATACATTTTAGTACCTGAACAAATTACGTGACTGTAAAACAAAAGATAGTTCCACGCTGATCGCAATATCATTTTAGTACCTGAACAAATTACGTGACTGTAAAACAATATTCCAATGTTTCACTCATTAAGATAAATTTTAGTACCTGAACAAATTACGTGACTGTAAAACTTAAAAACCTTTCATCTTGGCGACAAGATGATTTTAGTACCTGAACAAATTACGTGACTGTAAAACTACAGGAAGATCTTATTCCGTATTTTAGAATTTTAGTACCTGAACAAATTACGTGACTGTAAAACGGTGATACTGTTCAGCTTGATACATACCCAATTTTAGTACCTGAACAAATTACGTGACTGTAAAACAGACCCTGTGAAGATGAAAGTTAGACAGGATTTTAGTACCTGAACAAATTACGTGACTGTAAAACGTTTCGGCTTAATAATGTTCGAAAGGTTCTATTTTAGTACCTGAACAAATTACGTGACTGTAAAACTGCAGCATAGGGAAGCGCGTGTATGAGTTATTTTAGTACCTGAACAAATTACGTGACTGTAAAACTGCAGCATAGGGAAGCGCGTGTATGAGTTATTTTAGTACCTGAACAAATTACGTGACTGTAAAACGAAACAGTTAGAGCGGTACTACAAGTCAAGATTTTAGTACCTGAACAAATTACGTGACTGTAAAACACCTTGTCCTCTTGCTATAGAAGCATAAGCATTTTAGTACCTGAACAAATTACGTGACTGTAAAACTAACGCTATTTCTTTAGATGGCGGAACTGATTTTAGTACCTGAACAAATTACATCTTAAAAGCGATATTGTATATTAATATACGGTATCGTTTTTTATGTTAATTGAAAAATATAGAATCTCACAAAATACGAGATATGGCTATCATTATAGGGAAAAACCATTCCTAAAAATAAAATTGATTGAAACCTTATACAAGTAGTAATATACTATAAGTAACAAATGATGTGACGGACAGGGGAGAAGATAGTGTGAAAAATAAAAGTTTTCACATACAAACTTACGATGCCCTGAAAAGTGGGCAGGAATGGAGATTACTATGGGGAATGAGGAGATTCAGAGACAGAGGAGTGAATGGAAAAGAAAAGGATGGTCGATCCCGGAACTCAGGGGTAGAAAGCAAGACTGGTTTTCTATTGTGATAGAACTTGTTGAGATATTGCATAAAAATTCTGTTGCAGATTTGAGTTTGGCACCAGATTTGTCTTTTTCAGGAACTACATATTCGTGGCGTATATATGCACCGTTTCTGAAAGGGTTAGGATTGGTCAGTAATAAGGCTGGAATGCTTTGTTTGACAGAGAAGGGGGAAACATTTGTTAAGTTAAAAACAAGGAGATATTTGGCAGATCTTTTACATGAAAAATATCGTCTGTTTGGTGAAATCCTGACATTGTTGGAACCGAAACCCAAAACCGTTGAAGAAGTAGATAAGGAATTGTGCAGGGATTACTGTCTGGACTGGGCAAATTTAAGCAATACAAGACGTAGAATGGACTGGCTTGAGGTATTAGAGCTTATTGAGTGTGTGGGAAATAGAAAATGGGGAGTAACGGATGATGGAAAGTCTGCCATTCATGAATGGTCGATGATATCTGCGGATGTTGCAAATCTGACATTGGCAGAAGAGGAAGAGATAAGTATCATGCCACCACCAATGGAAATAGCAGAATTATTGTCAGCATTAGAAAATGATCCATCACTTCATGAAAAAAGAAACACATATAATATTTGGAGTCCGAGTCCGAATAAAATTGAAAAATTGAGAGCGATTGTGCAATATGCTTCTGAGAGAGTTCCTCGGGCGGAACTATTTGAATATATAGAGAGTGAGTATAATCTAAAAGTAAGTAGTGTGGAATCTATGATGCCGTTTTTGAAGGCAGATGGTCTGATAGAAGAGGTGGGGAGAAATATATATATTGTCACTCCGGCTGCAAAAGCCTGGTGCGAGAGTGGAAGTGATCTGGATTTTATCAGAATAATACATTGCCATAAGAAATTTGTGGGCGAAATGATCATAGCGGCAGAAAAAGTAATTGCAAGAAGTGAGATATATGCAGAGGCATCAAAATATGGTCTTAATCGGGAAAAGGCAAGATGGATCATGGGATTTCTGATAGAAGCTGGCTTGCTGGAAGAAACTCAGTATTTACATGTGAAAGCTACTCCTTTGGGAATGAAATTTGCGAATGAGCTTCCATTGATGCCGAAAGCAGATATTGTACAGGATGAAATAGAAGAAAAAACGTCAACGGATGATGAAATAAATAGCATAGAAGAGGATGAGCTTGAGGCAAATTCGCTTTTTGAGATGTTAAGTGTGGCTGCGAGGGATCCTATGGCAGAAGGGAAAGCTTCAGGAGTTGCATTTGAGGAGCGCATAGCAGAGGTATTTCGATATATGGGGTTTGATGCTGCCCGCATTGGAGGAGCCGGAAATACAGATGTTATAGTTCGGTGGAAAAATGATGAAGGGGAGATTATTACTGCGATCATTGATGGCAAATCGAAGTCAACAGGGACAGTTACGCACGGTGACATAAGTGATGTGGCGATAGAAACGCATAAAGAGAAAAATAATGCGGATTATGTTGCGATTGTGGGCCCCGGGTTTAGTGGAGACACAATAAAAAATTATGCCCACAAAAAGGGATTTGCACTTATAACAGATAGCGAATTAACAGATATTGCAGTGAATGCAAAAGTATTGGGGCTTTCATTGGTTGATATTTCGCTGTTATTCAAAGTCCCCAATGGGTTATCCCAGCTTGACGAATTAATGAATACGCAGAAGAGAAAATTTGAAATTATCACACTTGTCATTAACACGTTTAAGCAGGAACAAGAAACCATGGAGAGTTTGTCTGCCAGAGATTTATATTTTCTTTTACGAAGAACGAGCATTTCGCCTTCTCTGGAGGAATTGATCAATACATTTGAACTTCTTTCTACAGAAGAGATAGGTGTATTAATGCAAATAAAAAAAGATTCTGCAATGGAAAATAATACTTATTCAATGCGGAACGAGAGACAGAGAGTGAATAGATTGCGGGCATTAGCGGCAGCAATAGAAAAGGGGATTGATTAGAAAATTCCAAACTGTATACATAAAAACGGAGTGAACGAAATGAGCAAGCTAGATGAAGTACGATTAGGATTTGAAACAGCATATATAGATGGATCAGTTGTTTCAAGTGATATATATCGACCACAATTTGTGTCCAATAACCATAAAGAAGGAAAGAAAGTGCTCTCATCCATAGAGGATGAGCTTTTGTCATGTGATAGTTTTCAAATAAGCGTTGCATTTATTACCATGAGTGGTATTACTCCTCTTCTTCAGGCATTAAAAGAACTTGAGAAGAAAAATATCAGGGGCGAAATTCTGACGACAAATTACTTAAATTTTAGTGAGCCAAGAGCATTAAAAAAACTAAATGATCTGTCCAATATTACACTGAAAATGTACGATGTTGAAATTGCTGATGAAGGGTTTCATACAAAAGGATATATTTTTAGGAAGGATGAGATTTATCGAATTATCATTGGTAGTTCCAATATTACAAGCGCAGCACTTACAAGCAACCGGGAGTGGAATACAAAGCTCATTTCAACTGAGCAGGGCGAAGTGACCAAAGAAATAGTTGCGGAGTTCAATGAGTTGTGGAATTCGAAGTACGCGTTATCGTTTGAAGATTTTTATGAGAATTATAAAGCACGATATAGCATTATTAAGCGTCAAAGAAGAATTGCAAAACAGGAAGAGATTACTTCGATTGAAAAATATAAATTGCAGCCCAATAGTATGCAGGTTGGATTTATTTCTAATTTAAAGAAAATACTTGAGGCAGGAGAGGATAGAGCACTTTTAATCTCTGCAACAGGAACCGGAAAGACGTATGCTTCTGCGTTTGCAATGAGAGAATTAGGTTTTAAAAGAGTATTATTTTTAGTTCATAGGGGGCAATTAGCGAGGCAGACAAAAAGATCATACGAAAAGGTTTTTGCAAATTCGATTTCTATGGGACTCGTGGGTGCTGGTTATCATGAATATGATGCAGATTATGTATTTGCAACAGTTCAGACTTTGAACCGTGATGAGCATTTACTGCAATACAAAAAAGATGCATTTGATTGTATTGTTTTGGATGAGGCACACCATGTTCCGGCTGATACATATCAGAAGATAATGAAGCATTTTACTCCGAAACTCTGGTTGGGAATGACGGCGACACCTGACAAAAGAGATGATAATGTGGAAGGTAGAAATGTTTATGAACTATTTAATTATCAAATTGCGTATGAGATTCGTTTACAACAGGCAATGGAGGAAAAACTTCTCTGTCCATTCCATTATTTTGGAATAACAGATTTATCAATTATTGGTGATAATGGTGATTCAGATCGGGATTTTTCGATGCTTACAAGTGATGAAAGAGTAAAGCATATTATTGCACAAGCAGATTATTATGGTTACAGTGGGGAAAAAGTGAAAGGTTTGATCTTTTGTAGTAGTATAAAAGAAACGGAAGAATTGTCGGCAAAGTTTAATCAGATGCAAAATCCTTCTACAGGACATTGCTTTCGGACAATAGCACTTAATGGGAGTGCCTCAGAAGCAGAAAGACAAAATTCATTTGAAAGATTAGCAATGAATGAGAATGATGCAACAAGTGAGAATCAACCATTGGATTATATTTTTTCGGTTGAAATATTGAATGAAGGTGTGGATATTGTTGAAGTGAATCAGGTTATTATGTTAAGACCGACGCAATCCCCAATCGTGTTTATTCAACAACTTGGACGTGGGTTACGAAAAGCAAATGGAAAAGAGTATGTAGTGATCCTGGATTTTATTGGAAACTATAACAATAATTTTATGATTCCAATCGCATTGTCAGGAGACAGAACTTATAACAAAGATAATATCCGGAGATATCTTATGGAAGGCGGTAGGGTAATACCGGGAGCTTCTACGGTACATTTTGATGAAATCAGTAGAAAAAGAATTTTTGCTTCTGTAGATAATGCAAATTTCAGCGATATAAAGTTGATAAAAGAGAACTACACAAATCTAAAAAATAAGCTTGGAAGAATACCATATCTTCGTGATTTTGATGATCATGGGGAAATGGATGTTATACGTATATTCGATAACAATAGCCTTGGTTCTTACTATAAATTTTTGGTTAAATATGAAAAGGAATATAAGGTCCGGTTATCGGAGAAGGAAGAAAAAGTAATTGAATTTGTATCCAAAAAATTAGCAAATGGAAAGAGGATTCAGGAACTTCAATTATTAAACAGAATGCTTGCATATGCGCATGGAATGTCTAAGCTTGGGCTGTTTGCAGGACTTTCAGCAGATATGAAAGTTTATGGAAAAGAAATCAGTCAGGATCAAAAAGACAATATTGTAAATGTTATGACAAATGAATTCCCTGCTGGGTCAAGTAAGAAAACGTATTCTCAGTGTGTGTTTATCGAAAAAGAAGGGATGGATTATAAACCAACAACGGCATTTTTGAAAATGCTATCAAATGATGCATTCTATACTGTTCTTAAGGAACTTGTGGATTTTGGTGTAAGCCGTTATGAAAGAGATTATAGACATAGCTATGCCCAAACTGATTTAGTATTATATCAGAAATATACCTATGAGGATGTTTGCCGTTTGCTGAATTGGGAACAAAATGAAGTTCCTTTAAATATTGGTGGTTATAAATTTGACAAGAAGACAAAAACATTTCCAGTCTTTATTAACTATGATAAATCAGATGATATTAGTGATACAACAAAGTATGAAGATCACTTTGTCCAAGGTTTTCGGGATCGTTTAATAGCTATTTCAAAATCAGGAAGAAGTTTGCAGTCAGAGGATGTGCAGAATTTTCTGAAAGCAAAGGAGCGGGGAATCCAAGTAGAATTGTTTGTTCGTAAAAATAAAGATGATAAGATTTCCAAAGAATTTTATTATCTTGGTCATATGACGTCAAGCGGAAAAACAAAAGAGTTTACGATGCCAAATACAGAAAAATCTGCAGTTGAAATAGAATGGATTCTTGATGTGCCTGTAAGAGAGGACATCTACGAATATATTGTAAATTCTTAATTGGAGGAACAAATGAAAATAGTAAGAGTTGTTGCGGCAGTAATAAAAGCTGTTAATGAAAAAGATGAAACAATTATTTTTGCAACTCAGCGTGGATATGGTGAGTTACAAGGCGGTTGGGAATTCCCAGGTGGAAAAATAGAGAATGGTGAAACACCACAGGAAGCTTTGAAACGAGAGATTATGGAAGAACTTGATACGGAAATATCAGTAGGAAAATTGATTGATACGATCGAGTATGACTATCCCAAATTTCATTTGTCAATGGATTGCTTCTGGTGTGAGATCATAAATGGAAATCTTGTGTTGAAGGAACATGAGGATGCAAGATGGCTAACTAAGGAACAGCTGCAGGATGTGGAATGGTTGCCGGCGGATATTACACTTATTGGGAAAATCAGAAGTGCAATGTAAATATACATAGAGAAAGAGGATGTGAGAAAATATGCAGTTACCATATTCAGAAGAATTAAATATTGGTCATTTAAGCAGATTGTTTGAAAATACTACAAACTGTTACAAGTTCTTCTGGTTTCAGGCGATTCTCAGAAAGATAGATGGAGTTCATTGCAGATTTACATTTGATGAACTTATTAATGAAATGATTGCTGATGCGTGGTATATGGTAACGGAGTATCATTTAAGGTTGGGTCCACTTGGCATTACAGATAACTTGGAAGAGGTTGTGAAATATATTTATGAGAATTATGGAATTATACCATCTGAAAAAAGAGAAAAGCTTTTAGAATTTCTCCAAAAAACAGAGGATAAACGAATTTCAAAATATAAATCTGATTTGACACTAAATGTGCCGTATAGATTGCAGGTTCCATTTTATGACGAAATCAACATTGAGAGAAATATGTGGAATGGCTCAAAGCAGAACCTTACGAATGAAATTAATAGGCAAAAAAGACTGATATATTATTTCAGATTAATTTCTGGGCTGAGAACGGTAATTGAAGTGGATGATTTATGGGCCGAGTACTTATTAAGGCATAAAGAGATTTTGAAAGGTTGGACGCAACTGAAATTAATACAATATCTTCAAAATAAAAATCCAAGTGTTCCGGGAATAGCAGATAAGATAGAGGCTCCTTTTTCAAGAGATATCGAACGAGTAAGAAAGTATTGGAAATTGATAATACAAATTGACCCATCGATTAGGGAAATATATGGGGATACTGTTTTGGCAAATAAAGATATTTCTGTAGATCATTTTGTACCTTGGCAGTATGTAGCACATGATGAACTATGGAATCTACATCCTACAACGAAATCGATAAATAGCAGTAAAAGCAATTCACTGCCATCGTGGAACTTATATTTCAACTTATTAGGACAGTTGGAATACAGGGCATATGAATTGAAAGATCAGAATGAGATAATAGCGCAAGAGTTTCGGAAGATAATACCGTATCATTTGAATAACCAGGAAATCCGTAGCCAATTGTATGCAGATGGTTTGGACAAGAATGCATTTATTGGGAGATTAGAACATGTTGTCAAACCTGTTTATGAATCTGCACAGATGTCAGGCTTCAGGGAATGGGTTTATAAAAATTGATTAAAATACAATATAAAAATGAAGAAAATGTAATTATGACATACATCCAAAACCAGGAGAACCAACCATGCAGATCTATATAGATGCCGATGCTTGTCCGGTGGTAGGCATTGTAGAAAAAATAGCAGAAAAATACAAGATACCGGTCACTTTGCTTTGCGATACAAATCATGTATTATCCTCAGATCACAGCGAGGTGATAGTAGTAGGTGCCGGGGCTGATGCGGTTGACTATAAGTTGATCAGCATTTGTCACAAAGGAGATATTGTAGTAACTCAGGATTATGGAGTCGCGGCAATGGCTCTTGGGAAAGGGGCATATGCGATTCATCAATCCGGCAAATGGTATACGGACGATAATATTGATCAGATGCTGTTAGAAAGGCATCTTAACAAGAAAGCAAGGCGAAGCTCTCACAAAAATCATATAAAAGGACCGAAAAAGAGGACACAGGAAGATGATGAGCGTTTTGCACAGTCCTTTGAAAAACTGATCCTGATGGCAGGATAAACCCCATCAAGGTGTTGCATTGCATATGTATCGTTCCATCATATTTTGTGCTATACTGTTTTATGATAGATATATTATAATGGATAAATCACATAATATCAAAGATTTCCGGTTCTTATAACTGGACAGTCAGGGAGTGAGCAAAGATGGGAAGAAAAGAATATGAATTATGACGATTTTTTAAAACAAAAAGAGAAAATCGAAAAATTATCAACAGAAGAACAGAAAAAATTTTATGAGCAGATTTTGGAAAATAAGCAGGAAAAAACGGAAGTTTGTGTGAATGCCAGTTTTTGCTATGGACATCTGTTTTATCAGGAGGGTAATTTCGGAAAAACGATAGAAATCATAGAACCAATTGTAGTGGAGTACCAGAGCTATCCATACACACCTAAACTGTTGTCATGTTTTAATCTGATCGGAGTGGCAACCCATTGTGAGGCAGAATACAATGTTTCACGCTTTTTTTATGAGACTGCATTAAAGATTGCAAGGGAACATGGTGAAAGCTTTTATTATGCATTTGAGTATAACAATATTGCATTGGCGTATATAGCAGAACAAAATTATACCGAAGCAATTAAGAACCTTGGACTTGCAGAAGATGCCCTGAAAGATTGCGATGAGGAGATGGGGGCATATGTCTATATAAATAAATCAATTTCGCTTCAGAAGTTAAATCGGTTGTCAGAGGCGTTACAGGCATTTGAGACTGGTGTAAAGCAATATCATGCAGATAAAATTGTTCCAGATGATGTCATCCGTTGTGCTATGACGCTTTATTACAGGCTGGGGCAGGTGCAGGAGTATGAGAAATACAAACAGCAGGTTCTCTCGAAAATGGGTGACATGTATGCTGCGGAATTTATGGATGCCTGTAGGGAATTATTTGAGTGTGGAATGGATTCGGATGATGATGGGCTTATGACGACTGTTTTGCATTCCATGGATCAGCATATGGAAAAATATCCGGATGAAATTGAGGTGGGGCTTGCTTTTTCTGATTTAAAATATGACTATGCTGTTAAAAAAATGGATCAGGATGCGATATTGGATGCGTTGGAAAAAAAGAATGATTATAAAGATCGGATCATTGCATATTCTTTGGAAAAAAAGGTGAAATCCTTAGAGCAGTACATAGAAATCCATTCACAAATTTCGGATCTGGAGCTGGATGCCCTGACAGGTTTTAAAAATCGTAAAGCATATTACAGAGATCTTGATATTATGGAACGGGATAAAGAGGTAAGCATGCAGCCGGTTGGGGTGGTATTTGCAGATGTAAATGGTCTGAAAGAAGTAAATGATAGTCTGGGACATGAAGCTGGGGATGAGTTAATTGCATCTGTTGCAAAAACTTTAACAGAGATTTTCCCGGAAGCAAGGCGGTATCGTTTTGGTGGAGATGAATTTGTAATTCTGTCTTTTGATAAAAATGAAGCTGCATTTAATGACAGACTGAAAAGACTTTCTACATTATGGAAAGAGAAATATTCTGCTTCGATTGGAAGTGTCTGGCAGGAGCATGCAAAAAACTTTGAAAAGATTGTGGCTGCGGCAGATGAGATGATGTATATGGATAAGAGCCGCTATTATGAGGAGCAGATGCATGGTGGAAGATTACATACCCATGCAGATACAGAAGAAGCATTAAAAAGGGTAGAAGCAGTTGCAGATCTTTTGCCGGGAGGTTTCTTTGTATATTATGCAGATGAAGAAGAACAGTTAATTACGTTTAATCAAGAATTATTGAAGATTTTTAAGTGCCAAAATCAGGATGAATTTATAGAGCTTACAGGAAACTCCTTTAAAGGTATGGTTCATCCGGATGATTTAAAAATAGTAGAGAGTGACATTTCAAGTCAGATCAAACAGGAAAAAGACATTGACCAGGTGCAGTACAGAATAAAATGTAAGGATGGAACCATAAAAACTGTTTTGGATTATGGCAGGTTTGTCCATACGGAAATGTACGGAAACGTATATTATGTATTTATGAATGATATATCAAAAAATGACGAATAAAGATAGCTTGAGAAAGGTACAAAGGAGATACAGAAAATGAAGATAAAAACAGTTGCAGTTCTCGGCGCAGGAGCAGTTGGTTCCTATGTGATATGGGGGCTTTCCGGGCGGAAAGATATCAGGCTGGGAGTGATTGCAGAGGGCGAGCGTGCCAAACTCGCATGGGCAGGGAACTGGGAATCCCTACACCATATAATGAGTACACCTACCATATCATAAAAGCATTGGAAGAAAAAAATGATGGGAAATTTGACTACAGCAAAGACAAGGGACAAATGACCTGTGCAAAATAATGTAGCGGATCGATGGAAAGTTATAAGGAGGGAAACATATGTTGATCACAGCCGCAATCAGAAAAATGATCGATTTTTACGAAGGAAATATTCATGATATCGATCATTTCCTTAAGGTATGGGCATTGGCAAAGAACATTGGAGAGGCAGAGGGGCTGGACGATGAAACGCAGGAGATTCTGGAACTGGTAGCCGTTATCCATGATATCGCCTGTCCATTATGCCGGGAAAAATACGGGAATACAGACGGAAAGCATCAGGAAGAAGAAAGTGCACCGTTAGTTGAGGCATTTTGTGCCGGATTGCCGGTGGAAACGTCAAAAGTTCGGCGCGTCAAATGGCTGGTGGAACATCATCACACCTACACCAATGTAAATGGGCTGGATTATCAGATCTTATTGGAAGCAGATTTTCTGGTGAATGCCGGGGAGAGCGGCTATTCGAAAGAGATGATCGAAAATGCCCGCAAAAATATTTTTCGCACGGCTGCAGGAACCGATCTGTTAAAAAGCATGTATCTGGGCAATGGTTGACAGTCCAATATATCAACCTGTTTCTTCCGATAGCGGTATTTTCCAATTACATTGCCATTTTTGTCCGGGCAGATCAGGATCCAAACCGGGCAATGGCGGGCGTTTTGCTTGGCGGTGTTGTAAATATTGTACTTGACATTGTATTCGTTTTCCCGATGCAGATGGGAATCGGTGGGGCTGCGCTTGCCTCTGCGATCGGTATGGTAATTCAGGTACTGGTCGGCATCACACATTTTTTCAGCAAGAAAAATAAATTAAAACTGATCCGACCAAAGCATGTGGCTTCCAGTGTGGCACAGATCGTTGGAAACGGCATCCCAAGCTTTTTTAATGAATTTGCAAACGGTTTTATCGTATTGCTGTTTAACATCCAGATCTTGAAATATTGCGGGGAATCAGCGTTATCGGTGTATAGTGTGATTTCCAACTGTGTTATTTTGTTTAATTCTCTTTTCACGGGAGTGGGACAGTCCATTCAGCCGATCATTGCAACCAACTATGGCGGGGGAAAATGGGACAGGATCCGGCAGGTCAGAAGGATGTCATTTATGACCATCATTGTTATGGGAGCCCTTTTTTCCATGAGTGGGATTTTATTTCCAAATGGAATCTGCTCGGTTTTTATGAATCCGGACGAGGAAATGAAGCGTATTGCGCAGACAGGGTTGAGAACATATTTTATAGCGTTTCTTCCAATGGGAATTAATTTGTTGACATCATATTATCTGCAGTCTATACTGAATGTAAAGAGGTCGCTGTGCATTTCATTGCTGAGAAATGTTGTGATAAGTGGTGTTGCAATTTTTGCTTTCCCAATCCTCTTTGGCGGAAACAGTTTATGGATGGTAATGCCGGTGGTAGAAATTGTGGTATTTTTTATCAGTATGCTGTTTTTGTTCCAGAAACAAAAGTGACAGAAAAACTTTAAAAAAGCGAAAGTTACGGAGGTGTGCTGTATGTGGATTGTCTGCGGAGTGATCAGTGTGATTTTTTGTGTGACGGCGTGGATTTTGACCATAAATAAAATCAAAAAAGCGATTTTGGCTTCCATGTGTTCCCTGTCATTTGTGGCAATTACGCTTCTTATGGAATATAAAATGGTCGTAAACTGGGTAGACAAAGAGGATTGGAGTGCAATGCTCGATGTTGTGCCATCGATGTTCCCGGTTTTATGCGGTTATGTCATTCTTTTGCTTTTGGCAAATGGGGTGGTTATTGTAAAAAATAAGGGATGAAAACTAATAGAGGTTTGTAAAAAATAAATCAAGAAGAGGATATATTTATGTATTGGAATAAGAGCTGCATTTTCTTCCAGTACTTTAAAATTACAGCATCTTGCAGCAAGGGAAGAATCCGGTTTGGCAAGGCATTTCTGATATAATTTTAAGGCCTTATTTTGCAGAGTGTCCTGAACATTGTCAATTAGTTTTTTTCCTTTCTGGAGCAGGTAGACATAGTCTGTTTTTCCTTTATCACTATGGAAAGAACGGAAATTTTCGACCTGATTATATTTTAACTGTGTAAGACAGTTATCAGGAACGGGCATCATGTTATTGAGATTCAATACAGCATAAAGATACCCAGTGGTTTTGTCCTGGAGTTTGTGGAAATCCAGACTGTTGGACATTTTCTGGTGTTTTGGTTTTGCGGAGGAAATCGGAACATAGTAGTGGAAATCTTTAATGGTAAGAAGAATTCCAACATGGAGTTTCAAACGTTCTCCATATTCCACATATCCAACACAAGGACCAAATTGTGTCAGGTAATTGATATATTTTTTATCGACAACGTACCAATCCATAAAGCCTCCTAAATGTAAAAAAGTGGGCGGATTACTCCACCCACTGCTTATGAACCATACATTAATGGAGAAAAAGAACTTCGCCAGCTGAATGAGGAATACAGAAGTAATTCTGGAATGGTAAAGTAGGGTGAGAGGATGAGAGCACCAGAGGTCGCAATTCGCGAATCTGATCAGCAGACATTTTGCCGTAAATTGTATTGACTATTTTTCCTTTTTTGGTATCATAATAGTAAAGGTGAGTCCTACCTATAAGTGGAGGTTGTAAAAGCGTAAGGATCGCCTCTGGTGATCCTTCATGGTGGCTGTGCTTTTTAGCATAGCCACTTTTAATATTAAGGAAGTATATGAAGCAGGAAAAACTAAATTTATATTGTATAGATATCAAATATATTAGAAGTCTACATAATATTGATGATCGAGTTTCCTCGGTTTCACCAAAAATAGGGAAGCAACATCGAATATATGTAGGTACAGTCGTGATATGCAATGAGCATAAATATCTTATCCCATTATTACATCCAGTAGAAAAACATAAGAAAATGAGTCCTAGAGCTGACTTTGACAAAATATTTGATAAAAAGGGGAAATTGCTGGGAGTTTTAAACTATAATCTTATGATTCCAGTGGAGGATAAACAGTTAATAAAAGTAAATCTTAAAGAGGATAAAAGAGATACACTAGCTGAAAAACACTATAAGCAGCTGTGCATTGATGAGCTTGCATGGTGCAGAAAAAATGCAGAGACAATCATCAATAAAGCGAATTGCCTATATAATTTATGTATAGGAGAATCTAATTATAAGGGAAAAAATAGATGCCTTGATTTTGAGAAGTTTGAAAAAGCATGTAGTCGTTACAATGATAAACAATGAGATTCACATAAGTCATTTCTAAAAAATTGTCTTTATCATATCTTATTTTCCGGTCGTTTTATCAATCACCAATAAAAAATCAGAAGTATTTCAGGCAGTTTAACATGTTGCTTTTATTTTATGTTATACTGTTTTATAAGGTTTTGTATCATAAAAATTTTTAAAATAGTGGGAGAACATTACGGTGAAAAAAGTAAACGGTAAATCAAGATTGTTAATAGGATGTGCTGCTTTAATCGTAGCGGGTGTATTGGTTTCGTATTTTTTGTTAAGATATCAAAAAGACTGGATCATGCTGGCAGGGATTATTGTTTTTGGGATTCTGTTTTTAAAATGTTTCAGAGATGAGGAACTTGAAAAATATATTTATGACAGAATGTCAAAATACATCAATATTTTATCGGTCATTTTAATAGCGGTTGCAGTAACGCTTTTGCCTGATTCCGCGGCAACGATGATAAATGAAAAATATCAGGGGATCGCGTATTTCCTTTCATTCCTCTGTTGGTTTATGGGGGCATATTTTCAAAGTATAAAGAGTGAGCAGAAAGTAACAAAAACCTAGTGTTTCTTGTACTTCCAGACGGAATTAAGTATAATGAACACAGACTAGGCAAAGAGCAATGAAATGCTTTGCAGCAGGCAAAAATACATCTGTGTAGGAAAGAATTTGATGATAGAGGTGTCTTTGACGGGAGGGGCAATACTGAATATGAAATATAATTTACCAGATCGGATATTGAGGGAACTTTCTTCTTTTGCGAAGAAACACTCTATTACAAAAATCATACTGTTTGGCTCTCGTGCACGAGGCACGAATACAGAACGAAGTGACATAGATATTGCTGTATATGGTGGAGATTTTGAAGATTTTTATTGGGACGTTAAGGAAAAAACACATTCTCTCCTGATGTTTGATATTGTGCAGGCAGATGCACCAGTTTCAGCTGAACTAAAAGAAGAGATAGAAAAGGATGGTATCGTGATTTATGAAAAAGCTTGATAACTTTACGAATTGTTTAGCTATATTAGCGGATGCGGATTTTAAGATGGCAGAAACAAATGATATATACCGGACAGGGGTGATTGGACAATTTAATCTTACCTTTGAACTTGCATGGAAGGCATTGCAGGAGGTTATGAGAAAACATGGTATAGAAGATGCTTCTACTGGGTCTCCGCGTGAAATTCTGCAGCTTGGTTATAAATTTGGCTTTATCAATAATTCTGAAACATGGCTCCTTATGCTAAAAAAGCGCAATACCTCTGTTCATATATATAATGAAGAGGAAGTAGATGAATTGATCCTGCTGATACGTGATAGTTTTATTCCAGCTTTTAATGTGCTTAAAGATACGTTAATAAAGAAGCTAGATGAGGCAGAAAGCGATTTCTAGTATTGCAAAGAAACTACTACAGGAAGAGGAAAATATGTTATAGTGGTCTGACCGTTGGAACAACAACGATCATTATGCACTGTGTGTAGATCCTTCTGCAGATCCTTATTTTGCGGAAAAAGTATGACTGGGTCCAGCTGCTTCAGCTTCCGATCGCATTCCTTTTTGGGATTATGACGGATTTTGCAGTTGATGTCCTTTCATTTTTGCATCCTGCCAGTTACGTCCAGCAATGGCTGCTTTGTGGAATAGGGATCATTCTGGTTGCAGTTGGCGTCAATTTTGGAGTGACGGCAAATGTGATCACGCTTGCAGGAGAAGGATTTATTCTTGCCGTGTGCAAAGTCTGCCCTATAAAATTTGGCACGATGAAAGTCTGCTTTGATGTCTCATTAGTCGCGATCTCCTGCATACTGTCAGTGCTGTTTCTTCACGGGATCTATGGGGTCAGGGAAGGAACGGTGGCAGCAGCGGTTTTAGTTGGGAGCATCAGCAGACAGATCAATAAGTATCTGGATTATTGATGGAGGAATAATCAAAAGTTATGATATATTAAAAGTGAAGATATATTGTATGAAATTAAGAAGATACAACAAAAGCAGATATTATCAGATGGCATGGAGTATGATTGTGTTAAGAGTGGTATGTCTTTAGTTGAAGCAAAGAAATTTTTAGCATCAAAAGAAGGTTGTAAGCAGGAAGAATATATAAAGTTTTCGCAGGAAAAATATTCTAATGGAGAGACATCGATTCAATATTTTGGGGAATATTTGCAACCAGACGCATTGTATTTATTAGATGAACCAGAAGTATCGCTTTCGCCAGCCAATCAGGTTATGTTAGCAGAAGAAATTAATAAAATGGCAAGGTTGTTAGAGTGTCAATTTATTATTGCAACACATTCGCCATTCATGCTGGGAACATTAGATGCGAAAATATACAATCTTGATACGAAAGAGTATGATGTTACGAAATGGAGTGATTTAGATAATGTGCGATACTTTTACAATTTCTTTAAAAAACACGAAAATGAGTTTAAATAAATAGTTTGCTGATTACAGGATTTCTGACCTGTTAATAATGGAAAATTAATGGAGATCAGTTGTACCACAAAAATAGGAAAAGTTATAATAGATATGGTGAGAAAAACAGGATGGTTGAGCAGACAGAGCGGGAGGTTATCAACTGGATCAGGGGCGGGGAGGTATCATAAAATGTCAAATGTATATAAAAATTGTCCAGCTTTTGAAAATGATAGATTTCTATTACGGTTTTCACAACTTGATGATGCAAAGGACCTTGTAAGTGTATATAGTGATAAAAATGCACTGCCTTTTTTCAACAGCGATAACTGTCATGGAGATAATTTCTATTATCCCAGTGAAGAGCGAATGCGACAGGCGATTGAATTTTGGCTGAGATCCTATTCATCCAAATGGTTTGTCAGATGGACTATTATTGACAAAGAAAAGCATAAAGCCATCGGCACAGTTGAAGTGTTTCATCGTATTGCAAACGACGATTTTAATCATGTGGGTGTTCTTAGAATTGATTTAAAAAGTGAATATGAAACTTCAGGAGAAATTTTTACAATTATGAATCTTATTGTACCACCTGCATTTGATCTGTTTGAGTGCGAGGAAATAATTACAAAAGTTCCTGTTTATGCAGTTGAAAGAATGGAAGCAATGAAAAGAATGGGATTTGAGAAATCAGGAAAGCTGTTGGTTGGAACAATAGATGGTTACGCTTATAAGGATTATTGGGTGATTGATAGATAATTTCCGATTTTTGTAAGGAGATCACATAAATGAATGTTGAATATAAAAGGCTTATAGAAAAAGAAGATATTGTTAAAAGATATTTCCAATCTTGGCTTGATAAAAACATCGAACCATTAGGAAACATTTTTTCCGATGATATTATTTATAGTGAGTGCTATGGACCGGAATATCACGGATTGCCTCAAATCTTAAAATGGTTTTCTGATTGGAATAAAAAAGGTACAGTTTTAAAGTGGGAAATAAAAAAATTTATTCACCAGGGTGAGTTCACGGTTGTAGAATGGTATTTTGAATGTGATTATAACAATGAGATTGGTGGATTTGACGGAGTATCTATGATTGAATTTAATAAAGATATGAAAATCGTCAACCTAAAAGAATTTCAATCGAAATCGGAACATAATTATCCTTATGAGTAACCCACAGCTTTTGGATGCGAGCCGGATGAAAATGGAGTTGAATTTTGAAACAGATAGCGGAAATTTATGATCGGCAAAAATGCGGGGAGCATAGAATTATGGTTGATAAAGGATATTATGAAAAACTGGATGGCTTTTCTTATGTCTTAGGTGAACTGAGAAAGAAGATTGGCACACAACAGACGGATGTTCTGGTGACGGATGCCGTAAACCTTTGCAACGGATTATGTGAAAAATATAAAAGTCTGCCTAAAAAGGAGAGGATACATACCGAACAGATGATATTCCCGCGAGCTGCCTTTTATCTACAGATGATCAAATATATTTCATGTGAAGAAGCTATCAGCCTGATCGAAGAATCTGTAAGAACAGGTGTTGAGCCTGATCGAAAACGTCTGCATGCGGTGACGAAGATACCGTTTATCCGACCTCTTTTCTTTCAGATCTTCCCAAGTATGATCCATACCATGTTCAATGAAGAAGCAGGTTTCAAAACGAAAGAATCTGAATCCGACAACAAACATTACAGGGTCGATGTTCTGCAATGCCCCTATGTGAAGTACCGCGAATTACTGGGCTGCAAAGAATTGGCAGCTACCTTCTGCCTGAGTGATGATCGTGTCTATGGGGATATGTCCGGTATTATTTTCAAGCGGCAGAGCACGATAGGACGTGGCAGTGATAAATGTGACTTTTATTTTTACAGGAATTAGCGGTATGTGAATACATGGAAAGATAAAAACGGGACAAGATGATGAGACATCGCTCGCCAAAAAGCTCGCTCAATTCTAGTTTGCCGAAATATATTTCTAACTTTCCCTATTTTACAGGCTTTCCGGCCCATTCATTAGTGAAATGATATGTATTTTCCCTTATTTTTGCCCTTATGAGAT
>ERZ791905.95-NODE-95-length-112271-cov-35.109548_pt1 | contig 112271 bp, 99 predicted proteins | sample MGYA00510147_ERZ791905 | MGnify/ENA primary metagenome ERZ791905 (study PRJEB30046, sample SAMN00792084) | human gut metagenome | study: EMG produced TPA metagenomics assembly of the A metagenome-wide association study of gut microbiota in type 2...
CAAGGGCTGGTATGACAACGAAAATCTGACCGGCTCTCCTGTTACGGCAATCGGCAACACCGAAACGGGCAATAAAGAGTATTGGGCGAAGTGGGAAGCAAATACCTATACCGTCACGCTGAACGCGGGCGGCGGCACGATCAACAGCGGCAATGTCACCGGATACACCTACGGCGTGGGTGCAACGCTTCCGACAGCGGGCGATATGACCTATACAGGCCACACGTTCAAGGGCTGGTATGACAACGAAAATCTGACCGGCTCTCCTGTTACGGCAATCGGCAACACCGAAACGGGCAATAAAGAGTATTGGGCGAAGTGGGAGATCAATCAATATACCGTCACAGTCAAACCCGAAAACGGCAAAGCGGATATTACCATAACGCAGGATTACGGCACGGCGATTACCGCCCCTGCTGACCCGACAAGAGAGGGCTATCAGTTCAACGGTTGGGATAAAGCATTCCCGACAACCATGCCTGCGGAGAATCTGACAATCACGGCAAAATGGAAGGTTAATTCGTACACGATCACCTTTGACACCACCGGCGGCAGTGAAATTGCTCCGATTACGCAGGACTACGGCACGGCGATTGTCGCCCCTGCTGACCCGACAAGAGAAGGATATACCTTTATCGGCTGGGATATGGAAATTCCCACGACCATGCCTGCCGAGAATATAACGCTTAAAGCACGGTGGAAAGACAGCGAAAAGCCCACGGGCGAAATTAAAATCAGCGAGAACAGTTGGAAAGCGTTCCTCAACAACATCACCTTCGGTCTGTTCTTTAAGGACACGCAAACGGTGACGATAAACGCCGCCGACAACAGCGGCGAGTCGGTTACGGTTGAATATCTGCTGTCAAATAAGGAACTGACAAAAACGGAGCTTGACGGCATGACCTTCACAGCGTACACCGCACCGTTCGGCATTGACCCCGATAACGAATATATTATCTATGTTAGACTGACCGATAAGGCGGGAAATACGGACTACATCTGCTCGGACGGTATCGTGCTGGACGGAACAAGCCCCGTAATCAAGGGCATAGAGAACGGCAAAACCTATTGCGAGGCACAAACCGTTACCATTGACGAGAAGTATATCGATACCGTTATTGTCAATGAAACGAAGGTCACACTCGATGAAAACAACAGCTTTGTTCTCTCTCCTGCGGACGACGAACAGAAAATCATTGTCACCGATAAGGCAGGCAACACCGCTGAAATGACCGTTACGGTCAATGACGGACACACCTTCGGTGAATGGGCATCGAACGGCGACGGCACCCATACCCGCACCTGCACCGTTGACGGATGCTCTGCAGGCACGCAAACGGAGAATTGCATCGATGCAAACAAAGACCATAAATGTGATATCTGCGATTATATAATCAGCGAGTGTGCAGACGATAACAAAGACCACAAGTGTGATTATTGCGGCAAGAAGCTGACTGAGCACACCGGCGGGAAAGCGACCTGCGCCGAAAAAGCGGTATGCGAAGTCTGCGGTAAAGCCTACGGTGAGTTTGATGCAAACAACCACTCTGACCTCAAGCATATCGACGCAAAGGCGGCGACCAAAGATGCCGAGGGCAATATCGAGTACTGGTACTGCGAAGGCTGTGGCAAGTATTTCAGCGACAAGGACGGTACAAAGGAAATCAAAAAAGCCGACACCGTAACGGCGAAGCTGAAAGACGATTCCAAACTTCCCCAGACCGGCGATATAAGCAACCTTGCACTGTGGATTGCCCTGCTGTTTGTCAGCGGCGGTGCTGCCATTGGTACAACGGTTGTCAGCAGAAAGAAAAAGTACAACAAATAATTGAATAGCGTTCCCTTGCTCCATCTTCCGAGCAAGACTAAAGCGTCGTAGCAATACGGCGCTTTTTTATTATTCAAAAGCCGCTCATATCGAAAGAAAACGCCCAAAATCGCCCCGAAACCATACAGCGGGGTCAGGTTTTGGGCGTTTCTGCGTTTCGGGAGCAAATCGGCAATTCGGCAGCGAAAAGGAGGTGCCTACTATGCCCCGTATGCCGAAATACCTCAAGGAAGAATGGGCGTTCTTTCTTGAGGAGCGTGGCAGGAAGAAATATAACGAGCTTTGCAGAAAATGCAAAAGGAGCTGCAAGCAGAGCTTCCGTGCCGCCGTTATTCACTGCCCACACTATCTATCGAAAAGGAGAACAAGACAATGACAGACTATCCGAACAACATTCCCGCAAAGCTGGAAATCATCAAGGCAAGCGAGATTACCCCGAAAGAGGTGCGCTGGCTGTGGCATCCGTATATTCCTTTCGGCAAGGTCACACTGCTGCAAGGCGACCCAGGCGACGGCAAGAGTAAGCTGATGCTTTCTCTTGCCGCTTTGCTTTCCAAGGGTGCGTCGCTGCCCTTTACCGATGAGGACGAGAGCGGCGCGCCGATGACCGTTATCTATCAGACCACCGAGAACGATGCAGACGATACCGTTGTGCCGAGATTTAATTCGGCAGGCGGTGATGGAAACAGGCTCATCTTCATCAAGGAGGACGAAAAGAGCCTGACGATCCCCGCAGACCTTTGCTATCTGTACGGTACCTACTTAGAGGACTACCTCCACGATGTAGAAATCTGCCAGCAATTTGCACAGCGCAGCCGTGAAAGAATGGCGGAAATCATTTTGGAAAAGACCGGGATGACCGCAATTTATTCTTTCCACACCATCCACAATTATATTGATACGAAGGAAATGATCCTTCGCAAGGGTTCTATTGCAGCCCATGACGGAGAGCTTGTCTTGATTCCGATCAATATGCGGGATGGCAGCGTGTTGGCTCGCGGAAAAGGAAATCCGGAATGGAATTATTCTGCCCCGCATGGCGCCGGACGCCTTATGTCTCGTACAAAGGCAAGAGAAACGCTGGATTTAGAGGCGTATAGGAAGACGATGGAGGGTATCTACACGACATCCGTCAATGAAGCTACCATCGATGAAGCGCCGATGGCCTACAAGTCGCTTGAAGACATTATCGATATCATCAGAGAGTCTGTCGATGTGATCGAAATACTAAAACCTATTTACAATTTTAAGGCGTCTGAGTGATAAAATGCTCCTGCGCCGTCTGATTGGGGGAATTGAAATGTTGAATCATTTGAAGAATGAGGCAAATATTGCCTACACAGAAAACGGCGCAGTTACCAACGCAAGCACAATGTCTGACTGTCTGGATCTGTTCGCAGTGATCGGCGCACTCCGTGCTGCCGACGATCAGGAAATTATCAGACGCTTTGTCCGCGCATATGCGGAGGACGCGGATATTGCTATGAAGATTTTGTTTTTCGGACGCGATGTTCGCGGAGGCCTTGGTGAGCGCCGGGTGTTCCGCGTGATTATCAATTGGCTGGCTGAGAACAGAACGGAGTCTCTGCGCAAGAATATCGAGCTGATCCCTGAGTTTGGGCGTTATGACGATTTGGTGTCTCTCATCGGCACGGCCTGTGAAAAGGACGCTTTGCGTACCATTCGCAAGTAACTGGAGGCCGACCTTGCGTCTGACGCAGAGGTGTCCCTGCTGGCGAAATGGCTTCCGTCTGTAAATGCGTCCAACGCAGAGACGGTTCGCAAAGCAAAGCGCATCGCCCGCTATCTTGAAATGTCCGATGCGGAGTATCGCAAGGCCCTTGTAGAGCTGAGAAAGAAAATCCGCATCATGGAGCATAGTGACTTGGAATTGAGGGAGCATTGATATGACGATGTTAGGGGCTTTTGTAAAAGAGCGCAACGAGGCGCTGTTCAGCCTTGACCGAAAGAAGATCGAGGCCTACATGATCAAATATGGAGAAACGGAAATTGCGCAGACACCCGATGTTGTTTTCTGGGCATCCGTGTAAAAGGCCATCTGCGGTATCAAGGACGCACCGGAAGCCATTGTAAGCAAGGCAAAGGCATGGCTGCACGAGCATGGCATGAGCCCTAATCTGGCGGGATGATAATCCCCCATTGATCTGCCTGAAGAACATCGAAGCGAGTTCCTATAACAACTGAATCAACGACATCACGACGGAACGGTCGGGCTGAAACAGGGCCGCGCTAAATCCGCTTCCAGGTCACTTGATCGTGGGCAGCAGCCCGAACATGAACCGGTAGTTATTCCAGACATACGTGAGAGGCCACCGGCAAGGTAAGACACTATAGTTCTATCTATAGTTCTGCCTTGTCGGTGGCTTTTTTTGCTTTTCACCGACATCACAAATACATATTCGCAGCCTGAAGTACAAGGGCCAAGGATACAAATACGCTGATTTCAAACTCTTTTGAAAAAGCAGTATGGGTACCCTTAGATTTCTGCGCTCTTTTTCAGGCAGGCAGCATCGGGAGTCCTTTTCGCCAGCGTAGTTGTGTCCTTTGGACCGCAGCAGACGGAAAGGACTTTTTATGTGCGACCAGTGGCTCTGCTATATCGCTGAATACCCGTAATCTCTGAATTTTTGACTTTCACCCAAATTCAAAAATTCAAAGGAGATTACGACAAATGGGATTTAATTATGGACTCGAAAAGAGAAAGTTCACCGAGGAGTGGAAGAAACTCTACCACGAATATAAAGCTGCCGGTATGAGCGAAGAGGATATTCAGGATATCTATGCGTTCGACCTGAATGTGTTCAGGAAGAACAGGACGGAGTTCCAGCGCACACAGCCCCTCTCAGAAAGCTCCTGTGACGACGGAACCGAACAGGGTGAATCTATGTCTGCCCTATTAAAAAGTTCTCCAGCGCGCTTTCTGTGTGCGACAAGTATTCTTTCCAAAGTGACCCCCGCTTTGCGTGGGTTGATGAAATGGAGAATGACGAATTATATCGGAAGATTATTTCTCTGCCCAAAAGAGATATAGACCTGCTGACGCTGATCGCATTTGAATGATATTCACAGCGGGAGGTTGCAGAAATTCGCGGCATTGCCCCCACTGCGATCTGCAAAAAGATCGCAAAACTCAAAAAACTTCTGTATGGGGGTTAATTTTTGCCCGTTTTCGTTGCCTACCAAGTGAAAGGATTATTTCGAAAACAAAGGAGCAGCAGAATATGAACCATTTGAGCGATAAGAACTCCGTTTTGAATAGACCGATGTATTTGTGCCTTTGCCCGGTTTGCCTTGATCAGTTCCTCGACACAGGAATCTATAAGATCGTGCGGGAAAATCACGGACAAGCAAAAGAGCGCTGTGATTTCTGTAATTATCGCAACGGGTACGATTTCATCATCTACTCTAAAGCGGAAAAGAAAGATGAGGTGGCAGACGAATGGCAATGAAAAAGTCTAAGCTGAGAGAACTGTACTTGATGATGTTTCCGGAGTATCCGGACATCGTGAACATCACTCAGCTCCAATCGATGCTTGGCATCAGCCGCCATCTTGCCTATGACTTGATCAATGACGGGTATATCAGAGGCCTGAAAATCGGAAATGCGTTCCGGATACCCAAGGTCAATGTCATTGAGTATGTCATGGATCAGGGAAAAAGTGCGATTTGAACTCTGATTTGATGATCGCATATTTGAGTATCTCCCACCGACCGAATAAAATATAGATGTCAGCGGGAGATGCCTGTATACAATTCAATGATTCCGGAGGTAATAAAAATGGTATCAGGAACTCTTGCGCTGAAGAACGGCTACTATTATGCCGTTCTCAGCTATCGGGACGCAGCAGGAAAACTCCATCAAAAATGGGTATCGACAGGATTGCCCCAAAAAGGTAATAAGTGCCGGGCAGAACAGGAACTTATTCGTATTCGCAGCGAATTTGAGATTCCTCCGGATGCTGGAGAATTAAACTCCAATATGCTCTTTGCAGATTATTTGGATCAATGGCTTGAGAATGTCAGAGCGAGAATCAAGCCCGCAACATTCGGCTCGTATCAAGGAATGGTCAAAAGCACGATTGGCCCGTATTTCCGCAAAAAGGAGCTAACCTTGAAAGAGCTGGAGGCTCGGCACATCCAACAGTTTTATACGGAGAAGCTGAAAACCGTCACCCCGAATTCCGTCATCCACTATCATGCGGTGATTTACCAGGCTTTGAAGTATGCGATGAAAACCGACCTTGTTACGCAGAATGTGGCAATGAAAGTGGATCGCCGAAAAAGAATGATTATCAGCCTGTATTCCTTGATGCAGAAAAACTGCAGCATTTATTTGAAGTAGTTAAAGGGACAAAGCTGGAACTTCCGGTTTTAGTCGCCGCTTTCTACGGCTTGCGTCGTGGCGAGGTATGCGGACTGAAATGGGACGCCATTGACTTTGATCGTGGCACAATCACTATAAGGCACACGGTCACATCGCTGCAAGTGGACGGAAAAACAAAAATGTACGCACAGGACTCTGCCAAAACAAAATCCAGTATGCGTACACTTCCGCTGGTCGGCAGCTTTGCGGAGTATTTCAAAGAAGTAAAAGCGGCGCAAGAGGTCAACAAGAAGGTCTGCGGAAACTGCTATAACTACGAATATGACGGTTATGTCTTTGTGAACGAGCTTGGTGATTTAATGCGACCGGAGTATCTGACAAGCTATTTCCCACAGTATATTCAAAAGCACGGCTGTAAAAGAATGCATTTTCACGATTTAAGACACAGTTGCGCAAGTCTGCTTCTTGCAAACGGCGTACCGCTGAAACAAATTCAGGAGTGGCTGGGACACAGTGATTTTTCCACCACCGCTAACATCTACGCCCACCTTGACTACACTTCAAAGCTGTCCTCGGCAAAGGCAATGGTCAGCGGAATGGCGCTTCCCGAATCGGTGAATTTCGGCAGCAAATGGGCCGAAATTTCAGCTGATGACGGAGAGAACTGATTTTTACGGTTCGAATATGCCAAAATACCCAAAATTGCCTTGTTTTTTCCAAAAAAACAGGCTGTTCTTTCCATAGTTTTGAGCCGATTTTGAGCAAACGAGCAAAAAAGAAAAGCCGAAAAACCTTGATTTTTCGGACTTTTTGGCGGAGAGTTAGGGATTCGAACCCTAGAAGCCTTTCGGCTTACAGCATTTCGAGTCAAGTGGTGAAAACCGAACTTGGCGGAATTTGACGGAAGATAACGGCAGATGTGAGAGCCTCGAAAATGCCGTGTTTTCAAGGCTTTCCGCACCTCTTTGCATCGAAAACGCAGTGAAAATCCGAGTCCGAGAGTCTCCTCCGATTTTGCCGAGTTCTAACGGATTTTCGGAAAAGCCTATTAGAATTTTTGATAGAACCGAGCGTTTTTTCGCCCCAAAATCACGCTTTTGGCAGTGCGTGAAAAGCACCGGTTATGCCGGACTGCACCCAAAGTCTTGTTGGAAAATAACGGGGCGGAATCAAAACTGCCGTTATCGGCAAAAATATAAGTGAAACAGATTTCGAATGATTGATTTTTTGCCGATAACGTGGTATACTGATAACAGAAACTTCGGAGGGCAAAATGATGAAATATTTATCTGTGAAAGAAATAGCGGCGCTTTGGAACACCTCCGAGCGCAGTGTTCGCAACTACTGCGCGGCAGGCCGTGTCCCCAGCGCCTTTCTGACAGGCAAAACCTGGAACATTCCCGAAAATGCCGAGAAGCCCGAACGGAGCAATAAAAGCAAGCCCGCACCGCAGACTTTGGCGTATATTCTCAAAGAAGAAAAGCGCAGCCGGATCCACGGCGGAATTTATCATAAGGTGCAGGTAGAACTGACCTATAATTCCAATCACATGGAGGGTAGCCGCCTGACCCACGAGCAAACGCGCTTTATTTTTGAAACAAACACCGTTGGCATCACCGAGGTAGGCGTGCGGGTGGACGATATCATCGAAACCGCCAATCACTTTCGTTGTATCGACGAGGTCATCGAAAGCGCAAAATCGCCGCTCAGCGAAAAATTCATCAAGCACCTGCATTTTATCCTGAAAACCGGAACAAGCGACGCAAGGAAAGACTGGTTTGCCGTCGGCGATTACAAAAAGCTGCCGAATGAGGTTGGCGGGCGGGAAACAACCTTGCCCGAGGAAGTGTCGGCGAAGATGAAAAAACTGCTCGATGCGTATAACGGCAAGAAAACGGTGACGCTTGAAGATATCCTTGCGTTCCATGTGCGGTTTGAGCTCATCCATCCATTTCAGGACGGCAACGGGCGTGTTGGGCGGCTGATCATGTTCAAGGAATGTCTGAAACACAATATTGTACCGTTTATTATTGAGGACGGCATAAAAATGTTCTATTACCGCGGACTGCAGGAGTGGGATCGGGAAAAAGGCTATCTGACCGACACCTGCCTGTCGGCACAAGATACCTTCAAGAAATACCTGGATTATTTCAGAATACCGTATAAAAACTGAAACCTCACGCACGGCTTTGAATGAACCGTGCGTGAGGTTTTTGTAATATACTGTGTTTTTGCGAAAATGGCAGGGGTTTATTCTCAGTGAAAAGTGAAAATTCAGCGAATTTTCACTTTGTTCAGGTGATTTTTGTGAAAAAAGATCTTGTAATCCCTCAAGGCAAGTACACCGACAAAATCGATGAGCATATAATCAAATATAATAATGGTAGGCACGGAGGTCAACCTCTCGCGCCTGATACTATGCTGTTCAAGACGAAAGTGCTTCCATAAAATCATCGTAAGAAATATATTTGACGCCCAATTCTTCGCAAATATTGGGCAGTTGAGCGGAGTGTGGTTTATATGTCTCGCTTGTAACTAAAATAGCATTTAATATTTTAGCTTTTGCTACGAGATAAGCATCCGCAGAAGGACGGTTGTTAAGTATATTTTTAGTATGAACGCTTTCTTGCATTTTTGATTTTTGGAACAGCTCTTTAAGTATTAAAGATTCAGCATTGGTAGGATTTAAGAACATTTCTTTTCTGCTTTTTACCCATTTGAAATTTTCACTATCAGGCGAATAATGATTAGCGATTTCATTAAAGCACTCATCGACTGAAACGACAGTTTTATTAGCTATTGCCTCGTCCAAAGCTTCCCAAACAATTTCGAACGCCTTTCCTTTTTTGGGAAAATGATCAAGCAGTTTTCTGAAAATGTTAGTATCTAAAATGTACACCATTATTTCAACCCCCTAAAATATGCGCTTTCAAGTTTAGGGAGATGATCAATTTTACTATTTAACATTTCACTCGCACGAACATTATCGATACGACCAGAAAAGTATTCCCTAAATACATCTCCAGCATATCGCTGCCCCAAGTATGATAACTTTGTCAAATAGTAATTTCCGCGACCACTCTCTTTGCCTTTCTTTGGAAGATTGCGCAAGGCATCTCCATAGAAAGTTTCCTTTAACCTATCATAGTCTTTGTGCGTTATTATTTTCATTGTAAGAAGCTTATACATAATCGCCTCTTTGCTTACAGAATATAGGATTGCTAGATCGGTAATTCTATCTTCATCGAGCGGGACTTTTTCCAACTCAATTTTAAAGTCATCTATTGGAACAAGAAAGGCATTAGCAAAAACATCGCACTGCTTCTCGCTTTGAGTTTGCTGATCATCCAGGTAGACATAGAAATCGTCTCTGATAATCTCTGCACCGCTAGTATTAGAGATCAAGTGATATAACTCGTGAAACAAAGTAAAATTCTGCCTAGCAAAAGACATTGAATTATTAATGATAATAATTGGGTATTGGCTGTCATTCAAACAAAGGCCTGAAATATTGTTGTCCTTAAAAGAATCCTTAAAAACATAAATGCCTAATTCATAAAACTTTTCTCTGAATATTTCGAAAACAACTTTTGCACTTTTACGGCCTTTTTGCGATTTAATTGGAAACGCCATAATGTTTCTAATATAATCGCAAAGTTCATTTGTTTCTTTAGGAAAGTTTGAACGATTGCTTAAAACGCTTTGCTTATCGCCGTATAATTCGCGCAAGCTAATTTGATATGCCTTCGCCTTTTCAAATTGAATTATTACATTCTTGCTTAACCTATCAACAACTTCTTCCGGTAATGTTCTAAGATCGCCCTTAATCGAAGGAAGTGTTGGTGGCTCTGGAAAGAAAAATATTGCGCTCGGCTTATGAAAAACATCACTTACTTTTCTCAGCTTTGCATAAGTAGGAAAATCAGAACCGTTTTCCCAGTTGCAATATTTTTCATAGTTCACTCCAATAGCATTAGCGGCTTCTTCGAGTGACATATTGTAAAACTCTCGTGCCCACTTAAGAATATTGCCGTTTACCCCAGTTAGGACTTCTGCCAATGTAAAATACCCCCTTTGATCATATAATTGTTTTTGCCATACTTGATGTAATATATAAACAATTTATTTTTTACTTTATCAAAACGCTATATTATCCGTCCAAAGCTCGCACTGCGTCATAACGGTTTGAACTGCATCGTCCATACCCTCCGGCGGGTACTTGTGCTTTTTCAAAAGTTTCTTAATGAGCATACGCATTTTTGCTCTTGCAGACTCACGCTTTTGCCAATCGATAGTTTTATTTTTGCGTAGAGTATCTGCAAGCTCTTTTGTTATAGCGATGAGTTCGTCGTTTTCGTAGAAGTCTTTGATTGCCTGCGGCTTTGTGAGGGCATCGTAGAATGCAAGCTCATCGGCTGTAAGTCCGAGTTGGTCGCCCTCTTTTTGCACTGTTGCAATCTGCTTTGCCAACTTCAGCATTTCTTCAATGACTTCTTCATTGGTCAGCATACCGTTCAAATACGCATTGAGCGAACGCTGCATAATCTCGTTGAACTTTTCGGACTTAACCACATTCGTCCTGCGATAAACAGAAACCTGCTCTGCAATCAACTTTTTCAAGAGTTCAACGGCAAGGTTCTTTTCTTTCATATTCGCAACTTCTTGCAGAAACTTCGGGTCAAAGAGGGAGCATTCTTCTTTAATGTCCGAGAAAAGGTTGATAACGCCTTCGCTCTTGATGCTCTGTTTTAAGAGTTCGTTAATCCTTGCGTTCATTTCGGGCAAGGATATTTTTTTGCCGACACCTGTATTGGCAAGTCTTAAAACAAGTACACGCACAGACTCAAAGAACGCTGCTTCAATACGGTCGTCCTCATCAACCATAGATGAGCAGAGGGACAATGCCTGATGAAGCATAAGCGCTTCTTTTACGAACGAGTCCTTATCTTCGATTTTTTCTCTGCCCATAATGAAGTTGACAGCGCCGCTGATAGTCTTAGACCTTTCAAGGTCTGTACCGGTTTGGAACTTGGAATAATCAAATCCGTGGAACTTATCACGGCAGACGGACAGCTTCTCTTGGAATTTCGGGAATGCAACCTTTGCAACATCGGTGTCGCCGTAATTCTTTTTATCACGGGCGGTATAATCGTTCATTGCTTTTTTGAGTGCCGTTGCAATGCCCACATAGTCAACAACAAGACCGCCCTCTTTGTCACGGAATACACGGTTTACACGGGCAATAGCCTGCATAAGATTGTGTCCCGACATAGGCTTGTAAACATACATAGTGGCAAGGGACGGCACATCAAAGCCTGTGAGCCACATATCTACAACGATTGCGATTTTAAGCGGACTGTTGTTGTCCTTGAATTTCTTTGCAAGTTCGTCCTTATGGTGCTTATTACCGATTATCTCACGCCATTCTTCCGGGTCGTTGTTGCCGGAAGTCATTACAACCGCTACCTTTTCCGTCCAAGCAGGGCGCAACTCTAAAATACGCTTGTAAATTTTCATAGCGATAGGACGAGAGTAAGCAACAATCATTGCTTTACCTGTCAGCAGATTTTCTCTGTTGTTCTCGTAGTGGTCGAGTATATCGCTTACAAGTGAATTGATGGTGTTATCATTGCCGAGGATTGCTTCCATCTGACCGAGTTCACGCTTGCTCTTTTCGATAACCTCATCGTCGGCATTCCCAGCCATAATGTCATATTCGGCGTCAATCATCTTCAGGGTCGCTTCGTCAAGATTGAGCTTGATTACACGGCTTTCGTAATAAACCGGGCGGGTTGCTCCGTCCTCTACAGCCTGAGTCATATCGTAAATGTCGATATAGTCGCCGAACACTTCACGAGTGCTACGGTCTTTTGAAGAAATAGGTGTGCCTGTAAAACCAATATATGTAGCGTTAGGTAAGGTGTTGCGGATAACACGAGCCGTACCGATTTTGACCTTACCGGTTTTAGCGTCCACGGTTTCAGTCAGTCCGTATTGTCCACGGTGTGCTTCGTCTGCCATAACCACAATGTTGTGGCGTTCGGATAACGCTTCGTGAGACTCCTCAAACTTTTGCATAGTGGTAAAAATAATGCCATTTGCCTGTCTGCCGGCAAGGAGAGATTTCAAGTTTTCTCTGCTTTCGGCGTGCATTGGCTCTTGCCTTAAAAAGTCCTTGCACTTTGCAAACTGACCGTAAAGCTGGTCGTCAAGGTCGTTTCTGTCTGTGATAACAACAATCGTCGGGCTGTCTAACGCTTCTTGCAACAAATGAGCATAGAATACCATAGACAGCGACTTGCCGCTGCCTTGGGTGTGCCAAAATACACCGCCCTTACCGTCGGTAACGGTAGCGTGTTTTGTGGATTCAATCGCTTTTCTGACCGCAAAGTATTGATGATACCCTGCGAGTATCTTAAACGAGTTTATACCCTCGTTAGAAAAGCAAATAAAGTTTTTGATTATATCAAGCAGTCGTGCCTTTTGGAACATACCCTCAAAGAAAGTATCAAATTGTGCATACTGCGTGTTTTCATAGTCGCCGTCTTTTGTTTTCCACTCCATAAAGCGATCTTCACCGGAGGTGATCGTACCCGCTTTTGAGGTCAACTGGTCGCTCATTACGCAAATTGCGTTGTAAATGAACATAGACGGAATCTCAATCATATAGTTGCGGAGCTGCCTGTATGCTTCGGAAGCGTCCGTTTCTTCACGGGACGGAGATTTCAGCTCAACCAATACAACCGGCAAGCCATTCAAAAAGAGAATTACATCAGGGCGTTTATTGCTGTTTTCAATGAAAGTCCATTGATTTGCTACGATAAAGGAGTTATTGTCGGGATTTTTGTAGTCAACGAGATAGACGATAGAGGAACGCTCCTCACCGTCAACAAAATATCTTACCGGGATACCGTTTTGCAGATAGTCCATAAACACGGCGTTTTTCTGCACAAGTTCTCCGTTTTCAAAATTCTTCAGCTTAAATAAGGCGTCCTGAATTGCGTCATCAGGCAGACCTCTGTTCAAGCGGTACAGAGAGTCAAGCAGAACTTCCTCATATAACGGACTGTAAAAGTCTCTTTCAATATCGGGACCGTATGCGTACTCGTATCCCAAATCATTTCTAAACAGCTCGATTACAGAGTTTTCATAATCGGCTTCGGTATATAATCCCGGCATCACTATCACTCCTTATTTTCTTTTCTCTTTGTTATTCTTTCTTTTAATTCTCCGACTTTTATGGGCATAGAATATAGGTAATTTACAATAATTGAAACAAAATCAATACATTCTCTTACTTCGCTTTCAGTGAATTCTATATCATCAGCATGAGCAGCATCATTTCCTAATTGTCTCAAAACCCAGCAAGCATCATTCATCATCTCTGGTAAAATTTTCTTGTCTACAAGATCAGCAATTTTACTTTGCAAATCTTTCCCTACTGCATTCTTATCTTTGCATATCATCTCTAAGGTTCGTCGTAAGGATAGCAAACAAATTGCTTTATCTATACCTCTCGTTCTAACCGCTGCTAAAAATGCAGTCCTTATTTTTTCGGGAACGCCTTTATTATGAACATTTAAGTCAGGAAATTCAATTTTTACTTCAGAATATCCATCTGGCATACCTGCGCAAGTATATTCACTGACCAACACAGGGTTATGACAAATTTGACACTCATATAACATCCACTCTGTATCTTCAATCAGTTGATGATAAATCACGTTTCCAAAATCGTCGTAATCTTCTGCGTAATCGGAGTTATTAAAACTTCCTATATACTTCATTAAGCCTTTATTTCCACAGGAGTAACAAGTTAATATCTTATTTTTACTCATTTATCATCATCCTTTCTATAAACAATAATTTAGCGGCTTAAATTTCGATGTTAGATACATCAAGCTCGCCGGACATAAGCTTGGGTAGCAATGAATTACGAATTTGAGCAAGATTTTCGCTTTCAAATTCATTAGCTTGGATTGCTTCAGCAAGACTTTTGAATAATGGCGTATAATTAGCAAACATTTCTTCATTGTAAATGAACTCAAATTTTGCCAAATCATTCATCACGATGTATGGAATTGCAGAACCACGGGTTCCTCCCATAATTTTCTTACTAAGTTCAAATTTTACGAACCAATAAAGAGGAAATATGAAATCGGGATTCACATTATCAAGTAGCGTACAAGCATAAGTCCTTTGGTAAAGGTCAAACTTTCCACTATAAAAACGAGTTCGACCAGTATAAGCTCCATTTCCTGAAACGATGATTGCATTTCCATCAAAAATATAACTATCAATTTGAAGAGCTTCAGGTGCACAAGTAAAGAATTTGTATTTACCGCCATTAACAGAAGCGTTAGCATTCTTTTTGCCAGTGAAAATAGAACAATATTCATCAAGTGTGACAATTTTGCCCTGAGTTCCAGACTTTGGTGAAAAAAATGTCTGATACAAAGCGTCTGCTTGCCGCTCTAAATTATTGTTTATTGCTACATTGTTATGAATCTTTTCGTCAATTGTTCGTAAAATAGAGCTGATTTTTCGCTGTGTTTGTAAAGATGGCAACTCTATTGATTGATTTTCCATATCTCCCTTTGTCATATGTGCCATAACACTTCCGTGTGTTCCGGCTGTTAGGCGATTTACTGAGTGTCGCAACCAATAATATAAATACCACTTATCTGCAATATCGTCATTAGGTATGAGTTTCCAAATATGATAGTGGTAAATCACTTTTTCTCCGTCCCAAATCTTTGGGCCGAAAGAAGCTGACCACGCAAAAAGCAAATCTTCATAATCGCAGTATTTATCTTCGGGTAGTTCCATATCCGAATAATACCATCTGTCACTTGAAAAGAAGTTTCCAACACGCAAAATAGGATACTTTCCACTTGCCAGCAACTCGTTTTGCTTATATGCACGACCATTTAGCACTTTACATATATCGCCAAATCTATATTTTGCCATTGTTCTCTTCTCCTTTTAGTTTTTTATATTGTCTTTTCCAAGCAGAAGAAGGCTTTTTGCATATACAATCTTGGCTGGCAAAGGCACAAACGTTTTCCAAATATGCATATCCACAAATATCGGGATTATTGGCTCTGCAACCGTATGTTTGCATTTCTGTGTCCAATTCATTGAGGGGTGCTCTGAATTTTACTCTAAGTTCTCTTTCAGATTTCATACCCAATCGCCCCCAGTTTCTTGCGGATTTCGTCCTCCAGTTCGTGAGACTTTGCGAACATATCGGAAAGCTCAGAAGTAAGGCGAGTCATCTTTTCTTCAAAGGGTTCGCCGTCGTCCTCGACTTCTTCAATACCCACATATCTGCCCGGTGTCAAAATGAAGTCCTGCTTTTCAATTTCTTGAAGGTCGGCAACAGCACAAAAGCCTTTTACATCTTCAAGCGTGCCTTCTTGGAATGCCGTAAATGTATCTGCAAGCTTTTGAATATCCTCATCGGTAAAATCTCTGTGCTTGCGGTCAACCATATAACCCATTTTACGAGCGTCGATAAACAGGGTTTTACCTTTTTGCTTTTTATTCTTCGTGATGAACCAAAGAGTAACAGGAATAGTAACGCTGTAAAAGAGCTGCGTCGGCAGAGCAACAATTCCTTCTACAAGGTCGGCTTGAATAATATTCTTTCTGATGTCGCCCTCGCCGCTTGACTGAGAGGACAAAGCACCGTTTGCAAGCACAAGACCGATTTTTCCGTTAGGGGCAAGGTGGTGTATCATATGCTGAATCCAAGCATAGTTGGCATTGCCGGCAGGCGGTGTGCCATATTTCCAACGAACATCGTCTTTGAGCTTTTCCTGTCCCCAGTTGGAAAGATTGAAAGGCGGATTTGCCATAATGAAATCAGCTTTCAAGGTCTTGTGTAGGTCATTGAAAAATGTATCTGCCTGATACGGACCGAAGTCTGCGTCAATACCACGAATAGCCATATTCATTTTAGCCATTTTCCAAGTATCGGCATTGGACTCCTGACCGTAAACGGCGATTTCTCCACGCTTACCGCTGTGAGCCTGAATGAACTTCGCACTCTGTACGAACATACCGCCCGAACCGCAGCAAGGGTCATATACACGACAGTTCTTAAACGGCTTTAAGATAGCAACGATTGTTTTAACAATACTTGCCGGAGTATAGAACTCGCCACCCTTAACACCTTCATATGCAGCAAACTGCTGAATACAATACTCATAAGTTCTGCCGAGCAGGTCTTTGCTTTCCTCTGTATCGCCCATATCCATATTAGTGAACAGGTCAACCACATCACCCAAAACACGCTTATCCAAATCAGGACTTGCGTAGTTTTTAGGCAATACATTTTTAAGGCTTAAGTTTTCTTTTTCGATTGCTCTCATTGCATCGTCAATAACTGTTCCGATTTCAGGTATATGAGCCGCAGAAGCAATTTTACTCCAACGAGCATTTTCTGGAACAAAGAAAATATTATCTTCTGCATATGCGTCCTTATCATCTTCAAAGCCATCACCTTCAGTAATAAGCTGGTGATAGCGTTTTTCAAATGCACTTGAAATATAACGCAGAAATATAAGACCTACAATAACTTTTCTATATTCTGCGGCAGGTATATGCCCCCAAAGAACACACGCTGCGTCCCAAATTTGTTTTTCGAAGCCTATGTTGGCGTTGTTTCCGTTAGCCATAGAACAAATCCCTTCTTTCATTATTTTGCCGTATTACAGGGGTAAGCTTGATAGATTAAACCAACACTTCCCATTTGCCGTATCGCTTGCCGCTTTCACGGCGGATATAGTTTTTGTCCTGCAGCGATTTCATAATTCGCTTGATCGTAGCAATGGATTTTCCGGTTTGTTCTGCAATCTCTTGCTGTTTTATCGCCGGGTTCTTTGCGACCAATTCTAAAACCGCTAATTCTTCTAAAGTACAATCCAAAGTGTCAAATTGATACTTTGAAACTTTGGAGTTGATACTTTGGAGAGTGCTTTCATCCGCAAAATCAATGTGCATATAACGGTTTTTGAGTTTGTGGTTTGTGCCGAGCAGGAGATTTGAGAAAAACAATTCCAAAAAATTTGTGGTTGAATGAACGCCTTTTTGCAAATTATTATAGTTTGCCCGGACCAGTGCGTTGCGGAAATACCAGGAGTTTTCACGGAACGCATCGTTATTGACGCGGAATCCAAAGGTTTTCATATACTTAATCATAAAAACGGCGGTGGCACGGGTATTTCCCTCGCCGAAGGGGTGGATCTGCCAAATATCCGATGCAAACTTTGCAAGGTGCTTTACCGCCGCTTCAACCGATAGCCCCTCATAAGAAAACTGATTTTCGGTGGCAAAATCATAGTCCAAAGTTTCTTTAATGCTGTTCCAATCCGCATAAATTACGGTATCGCCGTTCAGCACCCACTCTTTCTTGGTGATGTTATATTGCCTGATTTGACCGGCGTGGTCAAATACGCCCTCAAATAATCTGCGGTGAACGGTAATCCACTCGGCAGGGGAAAACTGAAATGCTTTTTCTCCCAGCAGTTTTGTGATTCTTGCGGATACGATATCTGCCTCTTTGGTTTCGTTTTCCGTTTCGGTGCGGACAGAGCGCTGCTCATAATAACTGTGAATCCGCTTCTGCGCTTCATCAATGGTAATTTTGCCCTCAATGTGCTCCTTTGCGGTGTCCAGCAAATATTCGGACGTGTTAAGTCCGTCAACTGCCTGCAAGCCGATGGCTGTCTGCCACGCCTCGCTTTTTTCGACTCTGTCGGGTTCGCCCTGCTTTATATATTCTTCAAGTTCAAATTGCCAATTTTTATCCGGCATATTTGCACCTCATTCCTTGCTTAAATCTTCCGTTTTGAAGTTTGTGTAACCCTCGTAATAATAGCTGTGGTCAATGCCTTTCATATAGATATCTCGGCTATCCACATCATCGGTGAGTGCGTTTTTCAAAAGGTGTTTGATTTCAACATCCTTTATGGGGCTGCGCTCCATTGCAAGAAGATAATCTTCTTTATCAATCTTGCTCCAATCAACAACCTTGTGAAGTTCTGTTTTGAAAATGAGATCAAGCCAAATGCGGGCGCTGCGCCCGTTTCCTTCTCGGAAAGGGTGGGCAATATTCATTTCTACATACTTCTCAACGATTTCATCAAAAGTGGATTGCGGCATTTTATCAATGTTGGAAAGTGCCGCTTCAAGGTACATCAGCGGCGCAAAACGGAAGTTGCCCTTTGAAATATTCACGGTTCTGAGTTCTCCGGCAAAATCGTAAATCTCATCAAAAAGATATTTATGAATCGCTTTAAGGGCGGAGAATTTTCCCGCTTCCAATTTATCGAGCAATCCGCTATCAAAAAGCTCAAGCGCTTTTTTCTTGCTGATGCGTTCTTCCGCACGGGCAAGGTCGGCAGAGCTTGTCAGCCCCAATTTATTTTCAAGTGCCATATTGCACCTCCGAGTTAATTTACAAGATATTTAAGCACAAAAAACAGTCCGATAAGCGCTGCAACAATCAATAACACAATCCATCCGGTGGCTTTCCGCACTTTCTTTTTTGAGGAAACCGGCTGTACAGGATATGTATGCTGTAACTGTGGAGATTGGCAGGTCTGTTTTGGCTTTGCGGCAGGCTGAGGTTTTGTCGCCTTTCGGTACATAGCAAGCGGGTCGCTTTGATTCATAATTCTATCGTAAAAATCGTCAATCCACTGTGCATCGCCGTATTCACACATATTCTCTTCCGTGCAATTTGGCTCGTGGGCAATTTGGTTTCGAATCCACCGATAGTGCTTTAATTGTTTCAGGTCGTCATTCCAACTAAAAACATAGAGCGGGGCAGATGTCAGTCTTGACATATCATCAATATAAGCCGAAATGCCGTGGTTACCGTCATAAATTTCATTGCACAACTTTTCAAGTCGCTTGTAAAAATTTATAAATCCCATTTTATCACCGCATTACTTATCCGCCGCAACGCCGGATTTCATCCAGGCATCAACTTCGCTGATTTTGAATTTCCACAGTCTGCCGATCTTGGCGGCGGGCATTTCTCTGCGTTCAATCCAGTCAAGAACGGTGTCACGGCTGACACCCAAATATTCCATTATTTCTTTCATCGAATACCAGCGCTCAAGGTTGTTATCCATAGTGGAATCCTCCGTTTTCACGAAAATACAATACTATAATATATATTATACCACATTTTTTGAGATTTCACAAGGCTTAATAGGGGTTTATTCGGGGTTTACAAGAAAAAGTCATAAATTAAACGGCAGAAAAAAGCCTTCTTTCGAAAAATCGAGAGAAGGCTTTGAAACTATTTCTGTCCGTCTGTGTGCGGCGTGTGATAAAACGGCATCCTTGGTTTTGCGTTATGGCTATTGATGCGGGGCAGGCTTTCAAGCGGAATGGCGTAGAACCGCTCCTTGATGAAATTCCCGTTCATGTTGTCGATGATTTTTGCAGCCTGTTCTGCATAAGCGCCGGTCATATCAAATTCCGCAAGGCGGATGATCTGAAGGCGATATTTTCCAGCAGCGGTATACAGAATCTCTCCGGCTTTTCCGTCGCCGTAGGGTGTATAGGCGTAGGCGACTGACTGCACGATTTTCTGCCCCTTTTCTTTTATGACCGTTATAGCCGTTTGCTTTAAGAAAACGCCGTCGCAAAAGCCCGTTTCGCACAGTTCTTTGGCAAACTTTTCGATTGCCGCCTTGCGTTTTTTCTCAATGCTTTTTTCGCCCGACACGCCTTGTTTTAACGCAATCTCCGCATAGGTATTGGGCTTAAAAACGCCGAAACAGTCAAAACATACACCGAGAGAAAGAGATAAAATCTGCTTATCCTTAGGTGTGATTTTATCGGCGGCGGTGCGGAAATTGTCACGGTAAATACTTCGCAGCACTTCCTCGAACAGAGATACGGACGGATCTTCAATCAGCTCGTCCGCAACGGTGCCGTCCGCCGCGCTTTCGTTTTCTTCTGCCAGGACAATGCCGATGGGATATTCGCAAGCCTTGCCGACAGCGACAAGCTCGGTAACTTTTTTCTCGGCAAAGCCCGTCTCTTTTACGGCAAGCGCAATACACGCATCGGCGGAAAGCTCGGGAGCTCTGTTATAAATGCGCATAACCTTACGCAGCTCGGCATACCCATTTTGCGTCGGCACGGTGCAGGCGTTTTTGGTCGTGCGGATATAATCCAGTTGTCGCACTACCGCTGCCTTTTTCACATACTGCAAAAGCGGAATGGGATCGGCGGCATCATAGCCGAGAAAAGCAAACCACAATGTTCCCAAAAAGATTTGCTTGATGTCCTCAGTATCGTCCGCAGACAGATTATAATGCGAAACAAACCGTTCGGCGCGGCTTTGCAGCACCGGCTCGTAAGCGCGGATAAATGCCTCAAAATATCCTTTATCACGGCTCTTGATTGCCTCAACAAAATATGCGTTCAGATCATCGAGCCGCACGCCGCTTTTATCGCTTTCGGTAAAGGCAGATGCGCGTTTGATTTTTTCTTTGCAGAAATATTTGATACGCAGAATTTCGTCGTTGATTTCACAAAGCCGCAGCTTACCCGAACGGACAGAGGAAAGAATATCGTTCCATATTGCCGGCTCGTGCAGCCGCTTATCCGTAATGCCGCAAAGCAATTTTTCGGCAGCCTTTTTGTATTCGGCGTCCATACGCGCACCCCTTTCCAAAGAAAAATGAATTTATTTTTTACCCAGTGCCGCTTTTGCCTCGTTGATCAGGTTCCGTAAAACCATATCCTGCTCATACCGACTTTGCGCGTAATCAAAATCGATCTGCGCTTCCTCGTAATGCCGTTTAGCAAGCTCGATTGCCTTATCGCACACATCCACATCATATTTGGCGGACGGCAGATTTTTATTGGTTTTGTGCTTTTCGTTGCGCAGAGAATCATATCTCTTTTTCCAAGTCGCATAGCCGAAACCATCCTTTTTCTTTTGCTTCGTCATATTCAGTTTATTTTTTGCAACGTATGCGCAGGGAACGCCGTACTCCGGATTGACGGTGCTACAATACAGCTGCTTATGCGCGGTTTCCATAAAGAAAAATCGGTGGCAGATTCCGCATTGCCAGGAGTAATGTCCGGCGGCAAGCCCCTCGAACATATCGGTGACATAAAAATTGAGCATACGGTCGAAATGAATTCGGCGGCCGAGCATAGCAGAGCCGTTTTTGTTTTCAAGGACAACCGGCGCCATCCAAACGCCAGGCTCAAGCGTAAAATTGTGTGTAATTTCAGTGGCGTTTAGTTCCTCGATCCATTCCGCCACTTCTTCTTTTCCGAAAAATTCTTTTGTAAAACCGGCAAGGAGAACTTTGTCCCGAAATCCGTTCTCGGTGAGATTTACAAAATACATCATCGCAACCTTATAAAAATTAAAGGTGTCGGCACAAAGATAAATGTAGGATTTTATGAATTCGATAAGAACGATACTGTGGTCATGCATTGCCGTACCTTCGGGAACAAAATTGATATTCGGTATCGGCATGGAAGAAAAGCTTCGCTGCCACATTTTGATTTTATCATCACTGAGAAGCAAATCAATATGTTCGTATTCTCCGCGGATATTAAAATAAGAAAACGGTTTTATTTTTTCGATAAGATGGAGTATTTTTTCTACGGTCTCCCGAATGCTTATAAACAGTTCGTCGCTGTAATTTTCCGCATTCAGTCGGTTATACAAATCATTGAGTTTATCGCCCGTCTTAAAAACTGAAAGCAGCTTGTCGGCGGGGACGTTTAATATATCGTGGGCAATGATTCCGAGGGGCAAAGTTTTGCCGTCTAAAACAAAATCATCGCCTATGAAATCAATAGAAAATTTATAAAAATTCGCATCGCCCACAGGTTTTGTTTCAATCAGATTCATGCGGCACACCTCGTTTCCGTAATCTGTATACCATAAAATCATTTCGCTGTCATCGGAAATTACAAAAATTTCAGAAACGAATTTTTGCGCTCACAGCATTTTATGCGATTTTTCTGTTTTCAGCCATTAGATAGATAGGAGAGCGAAAGCATCGGTTCCGCCGCCGCTGCTTTTGCTCTTACTTTTTTATAAGGAGATTTCAGTATGGCTGACGAAAAAACAAAACTCGCCGTTATCGACGGCGAAACCTTAATGGACATGAAACTTCCGCCGACAAAGTTTTGTGTCGACACGCTGATGCCGCAGGGCTTATGTATCCTCGGCGGCGCGTCAAAGATCGGTAAATCGTGGTGGGTGCTGGACCTGTGTGTGCGTATTGCAAAGGGCGAACCGATGTGGGAGTTGAAAACAGCCGGAAGAACCACGCTGTATCTTTGCTTGGAGGACACCCTGCGCCGCGTGCAGAACCGTCTGCTTTGCATCACCGACGAAGTGCCGCCCAATGCGTTTTTTGCTACCTCTGCCGGAACGCTGTCCGACGGTCTGTGCGAACAGATACGGGATTTTGTGAAAGAGCATCCCGACACGGTTTTTGTTGCCGTGGATACCTTTCAGATCGTGCGCAACAACAGCATCGACACCTCTTACGCAAGCGACTATGAGGAAATACGGATATTAAAACGGCTGACGGACGAACTTGGTATCTGCCTTCTGCTGGTGCATCACCTGCGCAAACAGGGCGACAGCGATCCGTTCAACAAGCTGACCGGTACCACCGGAATCGTAGGCGCAGTGGATACCGCCTTTGTGCTGGACAAGAGCCGCCGCAATGCCGACAGCGCCACCCTCTACTGCACCGGTCGTGATGTGGAGGACCGCCAGCTTGAATTGCGGTTTTCCAAAGAGGAATTTGTTTGGAAAATGCTCGGCGACAGTATGGAGAACCGGGAAATGCTGCTGCCAAAGGAGATGGAACTGCTGGTTGATTTTATGAAAACGCAGAAAAAGTACAGCGGCAGCAACACGGAGTTTTGCGAACGGTATAACGAATACGCAGGACAGGCGGTATCAACAAGAGGGCTGAAACGGCTGATGAATCTTTGGGAATATCGCCTTGCCGATTTCGGCGTGCGCTTTCGCAGTCACCGCAGCAACGGCGCCCGACTGCTGGAAATCGAATATTCCTTTTCTGCCGGTGACGAAAGTGCCGTTGGTGACGGTTGAATGGGTGTACCCCCAAAGCATTCGTCCCAAGCGTTCCTTTCGTCCCTGTGAGCGATTTGTAGGCGATTTGTGGGGCGTTTGGCAAGAGAAAGGCATAAACGCCCTAACGAAGAATAAAAACGCGAATTTAGGGTGGTTCTGGAAACTGCGGGTTTTCATTTCCCAGACTTTAGTCTGGGGCAAGCAGAGCGTCCAGCTGTCCGCCCGATCGCTGAAATTTCGGGCAGTAGCCCGAACCCACTATATTTTGAACGGAGTGAGATAAAAATGAGTGAAAAGAGACGGCGTGACAACACGCTAACTATTCGGCTTACTAAATCCGAAAAGCAACGAATCGATCGAAATGCAAAACGAGCCAAGCGGAGTATTACCGACTATATTGTTTTTCTTTCGCTCGAAACGCCTATCCATGTTGCAGAGGATGTAAAGCCGTTGCTGATCGAGCTCAAGCGCATCGGCAACAACCTGAATCAGATTGCAACGAAGATAAATTCGGGTGTGTTTCATTCGTATGATTTTCAGGATATCGTTGATGAACAGAAGAAAATCTACGAACAACTATTGGAGATTGCGAGGAAAGGATAATGGCAACGGTAAGTTTTATTCCCGAATCCCATCAAAGCATCAGCGCAATGAAAGCGGTGATCGAATACTGTTTGCAGCAGAAAAAGGTTGCGGACGAGGACAGCGGCCGCCGATTGGTGAGCGGCGTAAACTGCAACGGCGAAAATGCGTTCACGGAATTTATGGCGACCAAGACTGCGCATCACAAAAAAGGCGGAATGAATTTTTATCATTATGTGCAGTCCTTTTCGCCGAGCGAAAGCGTGACCGCCGAGCAGGTGCACGAAATCGGATTGGCGTTTGCGAAAAAGGCGTGGCCGGGGCATGAGGTGCTGGTGACCACCCACACCGACACCGCGCACCTGCACAATCACTTTGTCATCAACTCCGTGCATTACGAAAACGGAATGAAGCTGCGCCAAAACCCCGGCACGCTTACAAAACTGCGCGCACTCAGCGACGGCATCTGTCAGCAGCACGGGCTGAGCGTTCTCGAACCGTATAAAAAAGACGGCGCAAACATTTCAAGCCGTGAGTACCGTGCCGCGGCGAAGGGCGACAGCTGGAAGTTCAAGCTGATGTCCGATATTGATTTTGTGATGAACCGCAGCGGCAGCCGTGCGGATTTTATACGGGAGATGCAGCGGCTCGGCTACAAAGTCACATGGACGGACGAGCGAAAATATATCACCTTCACTTGCCCGAACGGAATGAAGTGCAGGGACATCCGCCTGCACGATGAAAAATATTTGAAAGAGGTATTGGAATATGAATTCACAATCAGAAAACAGCACACAGCAGAACTCGGCAATGGATATGCTGAGGAGGAAAAACGCACGGACGCTATCCGAACTGGAACAGATCCCGTATCAGCCGCAGGTGTATGCGATCCCGATAGAGCAGCGCAAGCGGGAGAGCAAGCTGCTGGCGGATGCGGTGGAGTTTCAGCCGAAGCTGTATCAGATGATCGAACGGCTGGCAACGGCGGAGGAGCTGAGCGACCACTGTATCAGTATACAGAATATCGAGGCGGAGTATATGGAAAAGACGGTGCGGGAAGTGGTGACGGAGAACCGCAAAACGGCGGCGCAGATGGAAAGCCTCATCGAACAGGCTGGGAAGAATCAAGAGCAGTTTATTTTGAATTGCTCCGAAACTCTTTCCAAGAGTACCGAGACGCTGGACAGCACGATAGAGAAACTGCGCCGAAAAATATTAAAAATTATGATAGCCACGGCGGTATCGGCGGTGGCGCTGTCGCTGCTGGTCTGCGCGGTATTCTGGAAGCTGGCAGCATAATTGACGACACTTCCGAAGACCCGGAGGAACGCCGAAAGCGCATTGAGGCGCAGGAAAACGCCTCCAACCTCGGTGCCGTTATCGGGCTTGCGGTCGGTATTCTCACCGCCGCAGCCGACAGCGAGGAAGATATGACTGACGAGGAAAACGATGAGCCTACCATAAAAATGTAGGAGAAAGGATTTGCCTATGACGAAAAAAGAGCACGAAAAAGAATTGCGCTGCTATCCGGCGGCGCTGACCGCCGCCGAGGTTGCCGAGATCCTGCGGGTCAGCACCAAGACCGTATACAAGCTGATAAAAGAAAAATCTCTTCCGGCGGTAAAGGTCGGCAGAGAGAATCGCATTGCCAAATCGCAACTCATTGACTATCTGCGGCAAAGAGAAGGCCTAAGTTCGAACCCAAAGATCTGTTTTCTTGAGAAAACTCCCGAAAAAGTCTGGACTTGTGCGGTGAGTTGTGATATTGTTCGTGTCAGTAAAAACAAAAAAGGAGTGAACGCAAATGAATTCCGCAACCACACTTGCAGCCAGCGTACAGGCTAAGAAAGGTCGTCTCTATGCCGTGATACAGGTAAGAGAGAACGGCAGGACAAAGCCCGTATGGCGCGCGCTAGGATTGCCCGAGAGCGCCAACAAATCAAAGGTGAACAAAGCCTACCGAGAGGTGGTGCAAGCCTTTGAACAGTCCTACGCCGAGCAGATCGCGCAAAACAAAAAGCCTGTCTCGGATATCCCGATCTACGATTATATGTGCGCCTACTTTAAAAAGATCGAGAAAAACATTCAAAAGAGTACCGCCGAAAGCTACCGCGGAATGATAAACGGTAGAATTCGGCGGTATTTTACTGCCCGAAAGGATTTGACGGTCGGCAGCATCACCGCAAAGGACATTGAGGATTTTTATGACTGGATGTTTGCCTCAGGTGTTGTTGCCAACACTGTTATCCACTACCACACCGTTCTGCACAGCGCCTTCAAACGGGCTTTCAAGGACAGGCTGATTGACTCCAATCCCTTTGACCGCATCGACCGCCCGAAGAAAAACAAGTTTACGGGTGAAAACTATTCCGAGGAAGAATTGATCGCTATGCTGGGGCTCATCCGCGGGGATATTATCTACCCGGCGGTCATGCTGGCAGGCGGCTTGGGGCTGCGCCGCAGCGAGGCGTTGGGCGCACGGTGGTCGAGAGTAGACTGGGAAAAGAAAACCATACTGCTCGACACAAAAATCATTGAGTATAAGGAAAACGGCAAGGTCATCGTCGAACCAGTGGAGGAAATGAAAAACAAATCCAGCCGCCGCACACTGCCGCTGCCGGACCCGGTGTATGAAATGCTCTGCGAGGAGCGGGAAAAGCAGGACCTGTACCGCCGAATGTTCAAGGGCAGCTACAACCGCAAATACGACGATTATATCTGCGTCGATCAGCTCGGCGGGCTGATACGCCCGAATCGGGTCACGCAGCGGTTCGCCGACCTTATCAGGCAATACGGCCTGCGCAAGATTCGGTTCCACGATCTGCGCCACACCTTCGCCAGCATCCTCATCAATCAGGATGTTCCGCTGCTGAATGTATCGACCTTCCTCGGTCATTCCGACCTGTCCACCACGGCAAATATCTATGCCCATCTGGATAAATCCAAGAAACAGGAAAGCGCTGATGTTATCAGCAATATCTTTAATAAAGCAAAAGAATAATGCGCCCACGGCGGGCGCATTTTTGCTGACAGAAAGGATGATTTTATATATGACCCAAAAAGAATTTATGAGCGGGAGCGAGCTTCGCCAGTACCTGCACATCTCCACGCGGAAAATGAAATATCTGATGGATAACAACTATATTCCGCACGAAAACACGGGACACACGACCCATAAGTACCGAGTGCGAACAGAGGATGCGGTGTGGTTCAAAGCCCGAATGGATACCGAGCCGGGCTTTTTATCGGAGCTGAGCGGCATGTTCTCCAACCGCACCGAATGGCATCCGCTCCCGATGTTTGAAGCCACCCCGGAAAACTGCGAAGCCTTTCGGCGGTGGCTCGATTCGCAGTGGGCAGAGCTGCCGGAGGCTCTGCCCACGCAGACGGCGGCGGAGCTTGTCGGTCACAGCCCGCAGCGCATTCACGAATGGATACGGGAAGAAGTGCTGGTCGGCATAAAACTCGGCACCATACAGTACTGCGCTAAGGCGGAATTCGTAAGCTTTATGGCTTCACCGCAAAGGCTGGCGCACCCGCGCACGGAAAAATATAAGGAACTGATTCGGGAATTTAAGTATATACAGCGTCGAGAGCGTGAAAACGAACAGCGGCGGCAGAAAAGAAAAATGATGAAAGAAAGTACATAATTTATGCCTCACCGGAAACGGTGGGGCAGCATTTTTTGTTTCTGTCGGGGCGAACTATGAGAACAGCAAAATAAGATTCCCTTATTTTGCACCATATTTTAAGGAAAATGGAATGAAAATAAGGGAAAGCCTTTATTGGGGGTCGGTTTTCGCAGTGTCAAAACCGCAGCTCCGCACATTTTAAATAAAGTGGTTAGTATTTTAAGTTCAATAGCAATTTCTAATCTATATCCGCCGTCATCCCTATAGCTTTTGCAACTTTTTGCATAGCGATATTATTGTTATTAGTTGTCAGTTTTGCAGCATAACCTAATAACAAAATTCTTTCGGCAGCAGCCGAAACAACCGCTTTACAATATCCTTTATTACGTTCGGCAGGTAAGGTGGCAACTGCACCAATCTGCAATTCGTTTTCTTTAATTTTCATTATATCTGCAAGCGATATGATTTGGCCATCCTTTACATAAGCCACTGTTCCCAAGCTTTCAAATTCATCAGGGTCGTTCTTTAATAAATCGTATATAAAAAAGCCATCCTTATAAAATTGATTTATGAGGTTAAAATCTTTTTGCCAATAAAGGATTTTTACATTACTGTCCGCGAACCTGTGAAGTTCAGATATATCTGAGATTTTGAATTTAATAGCTTTATTCGGCTTTTTAAGCGTTCTTTTAATGCTATAAAGTCTGCGCTATCCTTTAATCCGTCAAAACAATTATCATTTAAGTTCAATAACAATTCCTCACACAAGGTTTTATCAGAGTTAGTAACTATTTTTTGAGGATTCCAAGTCAGTCGATTTAAATATATTGATTTAAATTTTTGCTCACCTAAATTTAAATTGTTATCGAACACTTTAGCATGATTTTCGGAAATCAACAGATTCCTCATTGCTTCCTCAAATTTATTTTCATAACAATAAAGCTTTGCAATCATTAAGTAATAGTGGGAAAGGCTGCAATTATATATTGAACTGTTTTCATCCTTTTCATAAACCATTTGATACAATTTGATTGCCGTATTAAGCAAATGAATCCTTTGTTCATTAGAAAGCCCTTGCTTTAAATCGCTTCTGCAAGCCATTTCGTAAATAATTCCCGCACACCAGTCAATCATATTTGACATATTTTGTTGATCTTGTTTTAAGCATTCTTCACCTTTGTAAATTCTTGAAAGCAACGCTTCACGGGATAAAAGCATATCGGGCATACTTTCAGCTAATTGAATTGCTTCTGCCTTTTTGCCGACATAAGGATAATTGTAGCAAAGTATTTGTATGGCGCTGTGTCTTAGTCTATCGGTTGTGCAGTCCTCTAATACCTTTTCGCACAAATTAATTGCTTCTTCTGTGAATTTGTGCTCTTTGCTGTATTCTTCCTGTTCTTTCGTCGCAGCATAAGAAACCAAGCCGTAAGCAAGATTTAACATCCATTGATAATTTCGGGGATATTTTTTAAAACCTCACGGCAAAGCGCAATCTTTTCTAAAACTTTTCCTTCCCGTCCGAATTTAAAATATTGTTTTTCATATTGAGTTAATTCTTCCGATTGCTCAGGTTTTGTTACGCCTAACAGCTCATCTACCGTCACACCGAAAAAGCTTGCCAATTGCGGCAACAATGTTATATCAGGCAAGGCAAGACCGTTTTCCCACTTAGATACGGCTTGATAGGAAATATTCAAATAATCAGCCAGCTTCTCTTGGGTAACATCCTGTGCCTTTCTTAATTCTTTAATCTTTTCGCCGATTTTTAGCATTATAGTTCACCTCATTTTTTATTAGAAAGCGCTTTCTGATTCTATTATAAAACTTTATCTTCAATATGAGTATAACATATCCGTTTACCGCTATGCAACTATTGGTTGAGTAAGCGACTTTAAGAATGCCGCCCACGGATAGGGGCGGCTGATTACGGGGATTTAATAGTTCGTTACCCATCACATTACTCTTCTCTAAAAAGGAAATAAGAAAAGAGCCGATTTCTCGACTCTTACCACAGATATAACATTGGGGAACAAACTGCGCAATTCACATCGAGATTTGCTCCCCAACATAGATGTGTTTACTTTTTGCAATATGGGTGTGGAAAACCCGCATAAACACTGGGTTTATGCGGGTTTCGTTGGCGGAGACGGAGGGATTCGAACCCTCGTCCCTCAAGGGGCATCATGATTTCGAGTCATGTCCGTTATGACCACTTCGATACGTCTCCATATATGTTAACTCGGGAAACCGAGATTAACGCAAATATTCGGTTGTATTAGAATTCCTGTTAGAACTCACGGTGTGCCTGCGACGGGCAAATGCCCGAAACCCGCACGGTTAAAGGCTTTTCGGAAGTTTTACTTCCGTTTGCCGAAGGAGATTTCGAGTCTTTTATGCAACTGTGACGGGGGCGTCCGTTTTGGGGTCGTTTCTGTAAGCCCCGTACCCGCCGAAAGCCGCTTGAAATCAGGCTTTTTCGCCCGGAAAGCCTTGCGGGACAGGCTTTTTTGAAAGTGGGTTCGAATCGGCATTTTTCCCGATTTTGGAGAGAAATGCGGGAAGATAGGAGAGAAAAACCGAGAGACGGCCATACACCGCAGGATAGAGCTTCCAACCGACGAAAATCTTTTTTTTAGGTGTTACAAATGGATGTATTCCCCGTTAACTGGGACAGCGTTCCCGAAGTGATGAACAAGGAGCAATTTTTCCGAATCTGCCACATCAGCAAGTCCACGGCGCTGCACCTGCTCAAAAGCGGCAAGGTGCCCTGCGAGTGGTCGGGTAAGAAAACCCGGTGCTATAAAATCCGAAAAGAGGATGTGAAAGCATATTTGGAGGAACGGGCGATTTTCCCTGAACTCTACTCTGCGCCGAAGGGCTGGTACGGCACCCACTATGTGGCGAGGCTCTCCAAGGAGTTGCCGGAGGACACGCTGCGGCAGATGCACGGCTACTATGAAAAGCTGCTGCGCAAATACCCGGATGTGGTCACGGTAAAGGATGTGGTAACCCTGACCGGCTACACCCTGACCACCGTCCATAACTGGTGCAGCCTTGGGTCACTGAAAGCCTTCCAGAAGGGGCTGAAGTTCTGCATCCCGAAAATCTTTCTTGTGGATTTCTTCTGCTCCCTGACCTTCCGCTCTATTACCCGTAAAAGCCTCTGGCATATCCAGACGCTGAATGAATTCAGCAGGAAGATGAAGAAATAATGTGCGATTCAGAAATTCGCACACTCGCACCTGCCTTTCGGTTTTGGTAGACTGTAACCGAAAGGCAGGTGCATTTTGCATTGCAGACCTGCCGGGGAAATTTTGAGTGGGAGGATCACATATGGAATCGCTATTTGAGCAGCTGGGCGGCACTTACACAAGGCAGGGCGACTATTGCCTACCCGATGTTTGCTTACCGCCCGAAGAAGAACGCCCCATCGGCGTTTACGGGCAGCGGCGGCGAGTTTATCTGAAGAAGCATCACCGGATACTGTATTATAACCTGCTGACCGCAGGGGTGCTGGACGGGCACCTCGCAGACATCGAGGAGCAGGCAGAAGCATTGTTTTTTCGGCTGGTAGAACAATACGCAGACACCGAGGGCGTGACGGAGGCATTAAAAGCCGATGACCCGATGGCGTGGGTGCGGAAGATGAACGGCATCCGAAACCGAGCGAACGAGATCGTGATGCAGGAAATTGTATACGGATGATGAGCAAGCGGAGGTCGATGGCCTCCGCTTGTTTTGTATGTAGAAAAGAATAATGCTGTTCTGAAACGACATTGTTCCGAACTTTGTTGACATTGTTCTTTTGTTCGGGTATAATGTACTTGTGATTTTATGCGTGGAGGTATCCCCTATGGCTGAAATGATCTCGGTAAGAGAGGCAGCAGTGCGCTGGAATATAACGGAGCGGAGAGTTGCGACGCTCTGCAAGAATGGGAGAATCGCCGGTGCGAAAAAGCAGAGCAATCGTTGGCTGATCCCCGCTGATACGCAGAAGCCGGCGGATCAGCGGCTCAAGACGGGCGCTTTCCGCAAGACGGAGCGCGCGCCGAAGCTGCCCCTGCCCATCGGCGTGTCCAACTACTGCCTTGCCTCGTCGGAATACTACTACATCGACAAGACGATGATGATCAAGGATTTCATCGACGAGCGTCCGATGGTGACGCTGTTCACCCGCCCCCGGCGCTTCGGCAAGACGCTGAATATGGATATGCTGCGCACTTATTTTGAAAAGAGCGACAAGGATACCTCCGTCTATTTCCGGGACAAGAAAATCTGGGCCTGCGGCCAGAAGTACCGGGATTATCAGGGCAAGTACCCTGTGATCTTCCTGACCTTCAAGGATGTGAAGTTCGACACTTGGGAGGAGACCTTTGCAGCCATCCGGGACATTTTCGCAAAGGAGACCCGGCGGCACAAAGAGCTGCTGACCAGCGATAAGTGCGACGAGTACAGTAAAAAGACCTATAAAAAGCTGGCAGACGGCAAGGTCAGCGAGGTAGAGCTGGCTTCGGCACTGCTGGACCTGTCCGCTATGCTGCACAAGCACTATGCCGTTGCACCCATTATCATCATCGACGAGTACGACACCCCCATCCAGCAGGGCTATCAGAAAGACTATTACGACAAGGTCATCCGGTTTATGCGGAACCTGTTTTCCGGCGGGTTCAAGGATAATCAGCACCTGTCCTTCGGCTTCCTCACCGGCATTCTGCGGGTGGCCAAGGAGAGCATCTTCAGCGGGATGAACAACCTGTCCATCAACTCCGTGCTGGACAACAAATACAGCGCTTACTTCGGCTTCACCGCCGACGAGGTGATGGAGATGGCGGAATATTACGGCGCTGCCGATAAGTACGACGAAATTTGCCAGTGGTACGACGGCTACCGCTTCGGCAAGACGAAAATTTTCAACCCGTGGTCGGTGGTCAACTACTTCAGCAACGAGTGCGAGCCGAGGCCTTTCTGGGTCTCCACCGGCAGCAACGATATTATCGGGGAAGTGCTTGCCCAGGCGGACGAGGAGATTTATAACCGTCTGACCTCCCTGGTCAACGGCGAGACCTTCACCACCTTCATCGACACCGGCGTGATCTATCCGCAGATCAAAAGCAATCCCTCCACCATTTACAGTTTCCTGCTGGTGACCGGCTATCTGAAGGCACTGAAAACCACGCCCTCCTTCAGCGGCGATTTTATGTGCGAGGTCTCCCTGCCCAACCGGGAGATTTCTCTGGTGTATAACAAGGAGATTTTGCAGAGGTTAGAGAATCTGATCCCGCCGTCCACGGCGATTTCCGTTCAGGAGGCCATCTTCTCCGGCGATAACGCACGGCTGAAAGCGCAGATTCAGACGCTGCTGACCCAGTCGGTCAGCTCCTTCGATACCGCCGGGGAGAACTTCTACCACGGCTTTATGCTGGGACTGTGCGCCCTGCTGGGCGGCGCTTTCGTGACCTCCAACCGGGAATCGGGCGACGGGCGCTATGACATTCAGCTGAAGCCCACGCAAAAGGAGCTTCCGGGCATCCTGATCGAACTGAAAGCGGAGAAAAATTGCAGCGACGAGGAGCTGAAAAAGCTGTCCGAGACAGCCTTGCAGCAGATCAACGATAAGAAATACGAAACCGAGCTGACGACCGCCGGGGTCAGGACGATTTATAAATACGGCGTGGCCTTCAGCGGTAAAAAGGTCGAAGTGGCAGTCGGATGAGGCTGACGAATTTCAAAGTATCAGCTTTCAGCTTCCAAAGTATCAAATTGATACTTTGGCGAAATCCCAAAGTGTCATCACGGCGGTTCCAAAGTGCCAAATTGGCACTTTGGAGATGTGCTTATATCAAATGCTAAATGAATTAACAAAAATCGAGGGAGACTGCTTATGAAATCAAATTTTGATTTTCTGAATCGATACTGGCCTGCATTGGCACAGATCGGTGCAACCGCAGAAACCTATGTCTATTCTGATCCCAATGCCTGTATCTATAAACTCGGAATGTTTGCCGAGCGCTTAGTGCAGGAGATCCTTGTCTTTGAGCACATTGCGGAGCCGGCTGTTGAAAACACCCACGCAAATCGAATTCGCATTTTGAAGCGGGCCGGTTTATTGCCGCACGAAATTGACAACACGCTATATGTTCTTCGCAAGACAAGAAACTCGGCAGTACATATAGGTACGGACTCCGTGGACGAAGCAAAGACATTGCTATCCTTGACATACAATCTTGCTGTTTGGTTTATGGAGACATATGGAGACTGGGGATATATTGCGCCTGAGTTCGTTATGCCGAGCGAGACCACGCACGAAGATTTGGAATCCGTTATTGCCGAGCAGGAAAGGAAAATCGAGAAATTGACGAAGCAACTGGCCGTGGTCAAGACCGCCGCTTCGGGCAAAACGCAGAAGGAGCGCGCAAGGCGGTCAGAATCTGTCTCCGCTATGATGAATTGGAATGAGGCGCAGACCAGATGCTTGATTGACGAGCAGCTTCGTCTTTCTGGTTGGGAAGCTGATACGCAGAACCTGCGCTACAGCAAAGGAACGCGTCCTGTAAAGGGGAGAAATATTGCCATCAGCGAATGGCCTACCAATTCGGCCTTTTACAAAAACGGGTATGCGGATTATGCATTCTTCGTTGGCGAGAAGCTCGTAGCATTGATGGATGCAAAAAAGATGTCGGAAGATGTGGCATCTACCATCGATGTGCAGGTAAAGGACTATGCTGCACATATTAAGCCGGAGGATATTCCACATACGGTTGGAAACTGGAATGGTTATCAGGTCCCCTTCCTCTTTGCTTCAAATGGCAGGGCATATTTAGAGCAGCTGCGGACGAAGTCTGGTATTTGGTTTTTGGATGTCCGGGAACAGGAAAATCAACCGTATCCTATTCGGAACTGGTTTAGCCCAAGTGACCTGATGGAAAAACTTGGTCAGAATACAGCAGCGGCCAATCAAGCGCTGGCTGCGGCAGATAATTCGTTTATGACAGATCCTAATGGGTTGAATCTGCGCGACTACCAGATTAAGGCCATTGATAAGGCAACGGAGGCAATCGTTGACGGCAAGAGAACGGCCTTGCTTGCAATGGCCACCGGAACGGGCAAAACCCGTACTGTTCTGGGACTTATCTACAAGATGCTGGAATCCAAGCGTTTCCGTCGTATTCTTTTCCTTGTGGATCGAGTGTCCCTCGGTGAGCAGGCAATGGACACCTTCAAAGATGTCAAGCTGAAGGAACTGCTGACGCTGGACAAAATATATGAGATCAAAGCGATTGATGACAACATCATCAATCTGGAAACCAAGGTCAGCATTTCAACGGTGCAGGGGCTTTTGAAACGCACGATTCTGGCAGAAGAATCGGATTTGATGCCCGGTGCATTTGATTTGATTATTGTGGACGAAGCCCACCGAGGCTATATTCTTGACCGTGAAATGACGGAAGAAGAAATCCTCTACGATAATCAGGATGATTATATGAGCAAGTACAAGCAGGTTATCGAGTATTTCGATGCGGTGAAAGTTGCCTTGACTGCTACGCCCGCCCTGCACACGACCGAGATTTTCGGGGAGCCGGTCTATACCTACAGCTACCGTGAGGCGGTTATCGATGGCTGGCTGGTGGATCACGACCCTCCATATCTGATTAATACGGATTTCATTGAAAATGACGCACAGTTCAAGAAGGGTGAAACCTTGGCGCAATATGACCCCAACACCAATGAACTTTTGAACGGTGCAGTTTTGGACGATGAAATGGATTTCGATGTATCGGAGTTCAACCGCAAAATTGTTCTGCCGGATCATACCCGCAAGGTGCTGGAAGAAGTTTCGACCTACCTGAATCCGGAAAGTGGAGAAAAGACGCTGATTTTTGCGGTGAATGATGCACACGCTGACCGTATTGTGGATACGCTCCGAGAAATTTACAAGCCCTATGGCATTTCCAATGATGCCATTATGAAAATCACGGGCAAAACTGCCGGCGGCAACAAAAAGAAGATTTTGCAGGTGATCAAGCAGTTCAAAAACAACCAGTACCCCAACATTGCCGTAACAGTCGACCTGCTGACTACCGGAATCGATGTGCCGGCAATTTGCAATTTGGTGTTTATGCGCAAGATCAACAGCCGGATCCTCTTTGAGCAGATGCTGGGACGCGCTACTCGCCTTTGTCCGGAAATCGGAAAGACGCACTTCAATATCTTCGATGCAGTTCGCGTGTACGAGGACTTGGACGACACTTCCAATATGAAGTCAGTCTCCGTCAGCAAATCAATGGCTGAATTGTTGGAGGATTTGTTCCGTCCAGGTGAGGTCAGCAAGCAGCCTGTCAAAGATCGCATTTTGGCAAGATTGCAGCGTAAGAGCAACAATCTGACCGATGAGCAAAAGTATGATGTATCCGAGCGTTTAGGCGGAAAAACAATTCGGGAATATGCGAAGGAATTGAAAAGCTGTACAGAGGAAGCTTTTGTGCGACGTTGCCGGGAGGATAAGGATTTCCTGCTTTGGTTTGACAACCTGAAGGGCAAAAAGCGCGGACATTACTATTCCGAAAAGGAAGATACTCTTTTGGAAACGACCCGCGGCTATGGTGACACGGAAAAACCGCAGGATTATCTGGACTCTTTTGTGGCCTATGTTAATGAGAACAAAGACCGTATCGAAGCGATCCGCATAGCCTGCACCCGCCCCAGTGATATGACCCGAGCGCAGCTTCGGGAGTTAAAGCTGGAACTGGATAAGGAGAATTTCACCGAGAGCAGCTTGAATGAAGCGGCCAGTGCGGTGAGCAATGAACGGATCGTGGCAGACATTATCGCCTTTGTTCGTCGGGCTGTACTTAAAACGCCGCTGGTGAACCACGATGACCGCGTGAAAATGGCCTTTTCTAAACTGATTTCGGCGCATCACTTTAACAAAATGCAGCTGGATCTGCTGGAAAAGATCAAGGTATATATGCTTCACGAGAGCATCCTCAATACCGAGACCTTTGAGGCACCGGCGTTCAAGATGGATGGCGGTTTCGCACGCTTTAACAAGAAGTTTGGCGGGCAGCTTGCGGAAATCATCCGCGAGATCAACACTTATATTTACGAAGGAGCAGCTTAAATGAGCACGCAAGATATTGTACAGAAACTTTGGAACCTCTGCAATGTGCTGCGGGATGACGGTATTACTTATCACCAGTATGTGACAGAGCTGACCTACATTCTGTTTTTGAAAATGGCCGATGAGACCGGTGCAGATAAAGATATTCCCGAAGCATATCGTTGGGGCTCTTTGACCAGCCGTTCCGGCATTGACCTGAAAAAGCACTACTATACGCTGCTCAGCAAGCTGGGCGAAGAATCCGTTGGCCGCGTGGCGCAGATTTACGCCAACGCATCCTCCAGCATCGAGGAGCCGAAAAACCTCGAAAAAATCATCACGGAGATTGATAAGCTGGACTGGTATGAGGCCAAAGAGGAAGGTCTGGGCGACCTGTATGAAGGACTCTTAGAGAAGAACGCCAACGAGAAGAAGTCCGGTGCCGGTCAGTACTTTACCCCTCGTGTGCTGATCGATGTGATGACGGAGCTCATCAAACCCCAGCTGGGCGACAAGTGCTTTGACCCGGCCTGTGGTACTTTTGGCTTTATGATTGCAGCCAACCGCTATGTCAATGCGCATAACGATATGTATGCACTCTCTGACCGCCAGGCAGATTTCCAGCAGAATAAAGCGTTCAACGGTGTGGAGCTGGTGCACGAAACCCATCGCTTGGCATTGATGAATGCCTATCTGCACAATATGAATGCTAACATCACATTGGGGGATTCCCTTGCGCAAAGCGCCAAGAGATTGAAAGATTTTGATGTTATTCTGACCAATCCGCCCTTTGGCACGAAAAAGGGCGGTGAGCGTGCCACACGGGATGACATCTCTTTCCAGACCTCCAACAAGCAGCTGAACTTTTTGCAGGTGATCTATCGCAGCCTGAAGGCGGACGGCAAGGCCCGCTGTGCCGTGGTACTGCCGGATAATGTGTTGTTTGCCGCCGGTGACGGTGCCAGCGTGCGCCGGGAACTGATGAATTTCTGCAATCTGCATACCATTCTGCATCTGCCCACAGGTATTTTCTATGCACAGGGCGTCAAGACCAATGTGCTGTTCTTTACCCGCGGGACAACCGAGCAGGATAACACCACCGAGGTTGCATTCTACGATATGCGCACCAATATGGACAGCTTTGGTAAGACCCGGCAGCTGCGCAAGAGTGATTTCGACGAGTTTGTGGCAGGGTATGAAGACCCGTCCAAGCGCACCGGCGAGCGCTGGAGCAAATTCACTCGTGAGGAGATCGCCAAGAATCCGGACGATAGTCTTGACCTTGGCTTGATCCGCGACGACTCCATCGTGGATTATGACGATCTTCCTGACCCTGTAGAAAGCGGCGAGGAAGCGATTGCAAATTTGGAAGAAGCGGTCGATCTGCTGAAAAGTGTTGTGCGTGAGCTTCGTGCTCTGACGGAGGAGAAGTGATGGCAAGAGCAAAAAAAGAAACCGCCCTCACGCCCGAAGAGCGTTTGCAGGCAGCTTTAGTGCCGGATTGGGAGTGGCCGTATAAGCTGCCGGAGAATTGGTGCTGGACAAGAATCGGTATGGTTAGTAATTTTGAACGCGGAATTACTTTCCCAGCAGCCGCAAAAGAAGCTGCACCAACTGAGGATAATATTCCGTGCCTTCGCACAGCAAACGTGCAAGAAAATCTTGAAATTGACGATATGATATATGTCAACAGAGACTTTATGAAGGGAAATATCGCAAAACTGGTGCGTGAAAACGACATTATTATGTCTTCGGCCAATTCCAGAGAGCTTGTTGGTAAATCTTCTTTAGTAACACATATTCCTTTCCCTATGACTTTTGGCGGTTTTGTTCTTAATATAAGAGCGAAAGAAATGTCCAGTAAATATTTGTTCTATTTCTTGCGGCACGAATTCCTTGCAGGAAAATTCATCGGAGAATCTTCACAGACAACGAACATTGCAAATATCAACACAACGACGCTAGGAAACTACGAAATCCCTCTCCCTCCCCTCGCCGAGCAGCAGCGCATTGTTGACCGCATTGAAAGTCTGTTTGCCAAGCTGGATGAGGCCAAGGAAAAGGCGCAGGCCGTGGTGGATAGCTTTGAAACCCGCAAAGCCGCTATTCTGCATAAAGCCTTCACCGGTGAACTGACTGCGAAATGGCGGGAAGAGCACGGCGTGGGGATGGAGAGTTGGAAATACATACCATTTGAAACGATTATCGAAAAAATGCAGAATGGTCTTGCGAAGAGAAAGGGGATCAGCGGAACCCCCTATGTTGTTTTGAGACTGGCCAATCTCACAGATTGCGGATTTAACACCGATGACTTAAGAGAAATTTTATTGGATGAGAAAGAGCAGGCGAATTATGAATTAAGGCCGAATGATGTAATAATGATTCGTGTTAATGGATCAAAGGACAATGTGGGAAAGCAATATCTTATAACAAATCAGCACCATTGGGCATTCTGTGACCATATAATTAGAATTCAATATTCTAACAGGTTACTTCCTCAGTATATGATTTATTTTTCGAGAAGCAAAAACTATCGCATATATGTCAAAGAGAACATTGTGTCAAGTGCAGGACAAAACACCATTAGTAGAAAAGGAATGGTAGGATTGGTAGTTCCTATACCGTGTCTCAATGAACAATTTGAAATCGTTCATATTCTTGATGATTTGTTTTCAAAAGAACAACAGTCCAAAGAAGTCGCCGAAGCAGTCCTTGACAAGATCGAACTGATGAAAAAATCCATTCTCGCCCGTGCTTTTCGCGGTGAACTGGGTACGAATGACCCGAACGAGGAGAGCGCGGTGGAATTGCTGAAGCAGATCATTTAACATACTTGTTGAAAGTAAGAACAGAAATGAGGGATGATAGTGATAGACCAGACAAATGCAAATATTGAAAGACATATCAAAACCCACTCAGTGCGTTCTGATGATGACCGTGCGGCAGTATCTGTTTTGGAGACATTTCTTCGTTCAAATGGGAGAATCAACACTTCTTTTGCATCAGATGATAAGTGGCCCAATCACGATGGCACTTTCGAGTTTGTTCCCGACCCTGACATTTTTGGGCGGCCCAAGCAGACTTTCTATGTCCAAATAAAGGGAACACGCAATTATACTGAGCGCGAGGGTGTTATCAAGTACACACTAAAAGATCTCGCTTTTCCTGCTTTTATATGTGACAGAGTATCTCTTGATCCGGGAATTTTGTTTGTGATTCTCAATTCCGCTGAACGCGAAGATGAGAGAGTTTTTTGGAAGTATATGTCGCCCAGTTTTCTTAACAGTATTGATTTTGCAAAAGACAGTATAACCGTCAGTTTTTCACCGGAAGAGGAAATCTTGAACAATGACGAAAGCGTTTTAGCTTTTTGCGAGAGGTTAGAAAAAATTGTCGAACGGCATTCCTTTGTAAACCAATTGGAGCGGCATAGTTATTCTTTTGAAGAAGCTAAGCGAATTGTCGAGGCCTGTGATGAGGAAATCACGGAAAGCATTGACAATTTAAGCATTCTAAATAAGAACCGCGACAACATTTCACGGAGAATTCTGACGAGATTGAACGATCTATGCATTTCAGCTTTACTGCTGAATGCGATGAAAGACGGCTATCAAAGTCCCAACGCCGGCTTTGCGTGGGAATACTCACTCTTAAGGGCAAATACAAAGTACTTAGGGAATTTTTACCGAGGATTGCAATATATCGGACGCCGGATCCCCGAGGAAGGCCAAGCAGAGCGGCTGATGCTGAAGTACTACAGCTTTATGTGGCAGATACGACAATCGATCTACGAAAACTACGGCATCACCGTGCTTCAGAACTTGGAGAAATTTCAGGAATATACCGGAACTGATGAACTGGATAAACAATACTATGAGTTGGTGGCGAACGCTTTCTCAAACCCAAAAACTGAGCAGAAACATAACAGTAATACGAGGTTTTATATTCAAAAAAGGACTCCGTTTTATGTCGGTAAAGAGCGTTATTTTGAGGTAACACTGCAGCAAGCGGACATCTATGCGTCAAAGTATAACCGAATTACAGCATATACCAAACTTGACATTTCTACAGGCTATTCTGTACAAATCGACTATGTCCCATCATACATTAATCTCTGGGGTGTCAATACAGAAATTAAAATTATCACAGCTTGGCGTGTTTCGGTAGATCCTAAATGTTTGAACAAGCTTGGAAGGATACTTAATATGCGCCTTCAGCTTTCTTCAAAATATGGAGAATATGATGCCCTGATGAGATTCCTAACAGAAACAGGTATGGATTTTCTGGAAATGATTGATCTTCGGGAGATACATTTCTCGAATCTTTTGGAGTCGGTTTACAAAAAAACAAATACCTCTTGTTTCAAAGATGTTTTACAGCAGCTGAGGGACAACTATTCTACAGGTTCGACACACTTCGGCCGATATACAATTCGGTATCTGTTACTGAATCTGCGCGAAGATCTTTTGGAACGCGTTATGCCGTCTCAGTTTAGTCCGCAATGGAAATGCAAGGATTTATACCTGTCTAGAAAATGCTTTCCGTTTGAGTGTAACCCACTTGCTTCTGATTTAGCTGACAGCAAAACGAGCCAGATAAGTCAAGCCAAGTACTTGGCCAGAATAGTTGAAAAGGAAAAGACTGAGGTTGCGGTTCCATACTGGTCTATTGTAAAATCTATGCAAGATACCGGCGAAATTTACTGCGGTCTTGGCGGAGATTTAACCGAACAGGCGATCCAGAAATATAATGATTGCTTAGACGATTGGGAAAAGCGCCAAGGGTATGAAATCATTTCAGATGGAAATGTCGCTTGTATCGCAGCATATGAGGCATCGACGCTCTTTATTTTGAATAAACTACTGGAATTATCACAGATTCACAATAAAGGGCAAAAAGAAGTTAACGAAAGATATTTGAGAAATTGCGATATTGCCTTTTCAGATCCTAAAAAAGAAGAAGCTCTTAAATATGCTTTTGTAAACTCCAGAGTACTTCTTGTTTACGGAGCTGCCGGTACCGGAAAGACGACCCTAATCGATATGATCTCGACAATGCTGTCTGGGCGTCGGAAATTGTTTCTTACCAAAACACATACGGCCTTGCAGAATCTGCAGAGGCGAATTAATAATCCGGGGGCTGACGCCAGTTTTGTAAGCATCAATAGTTTTACGAAGAGAGTAAACCTTCCTGATTATGATGTTATCTTTGTAGACGAATGCAGCACCATTGATAATCGTGTTATGAAGGTATTTCTTGAGAAGATGCGCCCGGATACATTTTTAGTGCTTGCAGGAGACACCTATCAGATAGAATCTATTGATTTCGGTAATTGGTTTACTTATGCCAAGGATATTATCAAGACTAAAGGCTCGAATGTTGAACTCGTAAGCACTTGGCGAACTAAGGATCCCGGATTAATTGAGCTTTGGAATGAGACGCGAAATAAGGGCGCGCTAATAACGGAAAAGCTTGTTATCGATGGCCCATTTTCCGAGAATATTGGCGAAGGGGTATTTAATTCCGAAATAATGGATGAGGTGATTTTATGCTTGAACTATGACGGAAAATTTGGCTTGAACAATATGAATAGCTATTTTCAAAATGCTAACACAGAAAAGGCTGCTGTCTGGAGAGACTGGAAATATAAGGTTGGCGATCATATATTGTTCAATGACACGGATAGATTTTCTCTGCTATATAATAATTTAAAAGGTCGTATTGTCCAAATAGAACTGTTCGACCGTAGAATCAGATTTACAGTAGATGTAGAGATCCCGTTAACAGAACAAGATTGCCAAAACGACGGCATAGAATTCATTGATATAATTGATGATGTGACCCGAATACGATTTGATGTGCTTGATTTTGAAGAGGAAATGACGGATGAAGATCGTAAGAAAACAGTCGTACCGTTTCAGCTTGCCTATGCGGTTTCAATTCATAAAGCGCAGGGCTTAGAGTATAGGTCAGTTAAGGTTGTTATTCCGAGTAGTAACGCTGAAAAAATAACACACGGCATTTTCTATACAGCAATTACGCGTGCAAAAGAAGAGCTGAAAATCTACTGGAGTTCTGAAACAATGCAAGAAGTCGTCGCTGGATTTTCGGTAGACACTTCAAGACAAAAAAGTTTGGCAATTATTAAGGAGAAGCTGAAGCAGAACAAGAATACTTAGGAATAGGGCGCCGACCGTTTGGCCGGTGCCCTATTCCTATATGCGCCATCTATAAGTCAATAGCAATTATCAGCCGTCCTCCCATCATCGGGAGGGCGGCTTTTTGCGTTCAGATAAAAAGTATTTGAGAAATTTCTCGAAAATACCCCCACAAATGGCACCCCTTATTCAGAGTAAGTGAAGGGAGAAATATTTTTGCGGGGAATTTTGAAAAGCACCCTGCCAAACGGCACCCCTTATTCAGAGTAAGTAGAAGGGTCCTTTTGAAAAATTGAGGGGACTTTTCAAATTACTTTGCCAAAATCTCGAAAAAGTTCCCAATTGGTTAGTAGGAAGGCCCTGAAAAATTTCCTTCAAAATCCTATTTGTTATTTGCCAGAAAAGTTCCCAGTTGATTAGTGGGAGGGGCGCTTAAAAATTTTCTTCAAAATTCTTTTTATTTTTGCCGGAAAAATTCCCAATTAAGTAGTAGAGGGGGACGCAGAAAAATTCTCAAAAGTTTTTTCGTTCAAATCCAAAAAAAGTTCCCAGTTGGTTAGTGGAGAGGATTTCAAAGAAATTTTTCAAAATTCCTTCGTACAAATCGAAAAATTTTTCCCAGTTGATTAGTGAGGGGGTCTATAAAATGCCTTTCTCGCTGGCTACCTATTGAGGGGACTGTCTCCCTGTGTACCTTGAAAATTGAATCGCCGCCTCCAAAGGATATGCTTCCGGCAAGTGACGCCACGACTTCCCAATAATTCAGGGCTCCCGCAAAATCGAAGATTTTGTGGGAAGAGGAGCAGCAGTGAAACGAATGAGCTTTCGCACGAGTGCGGAAGCGAATGATATGGAACTTGCTGCGACGAGAGCGCACCAAAGAAGCCATACGCCGTGGTGAGACTCCGGGGCAGGAACGATACAGATGAGCGGCAGTAAGCAAAAGACCACCGCAGAAATGCGGGCTAAGAACAGATAAAGGAGGTTCAAGCCTGTGAAGAAAGGAGAGCTCAGGGAGCTTTATCAGATGATGTTTCCGGAATACCCGGACATTGTGACAGTTAAAGAGCTTCGGGAGATGCTGGGCATCAGCCGCAAGCTGGCCTACAAGCTGATCGACTATGGGTACATCCACGCCGTGAAGATCGGCACGACGCTGAAGATCCCAAAAATCAGCGTCATCAACTATGTGATGGAGAAAGAGGTGAAAAAGGTTGGATGAGATCAAGCGCCTGACGCCCGCCCAAAGGGCACGCTGTAACCGGCTAATTCGGCGGCTGTGCGCCAACTATGATGGCGGCAACTGTCTGCCGCTGGACGACGGCGAGGGCTGCGTGTGCGTGCAGATGATTTCCTATTCGCTGCTGTGCAAGTACTTCCGGCGGGCAGTTCTGCCCGCCGACAAGGTACTCTGCGCCGATATTTACCGGCAGCGTACACGGACCTGCGAACGGTGTGGAAAGCCCTTTGCACCCAGTAGCAACCGGCAGAAATACTGCCCGGAATGCGGCTGCTCCATCCGACGCAAGCAGAAGGCGGACTCTGCCAGACGGCGGCGCAGCGTCGAACATTAAGCGCCGAGAAAGCCTTGATTTCCGGGGCTTTTTTGAGGGAAAAGCGGGTGCGGGTGGCTGTTTCCATCTGCACCTGTCAAAATCCATTTCTAACATTCTACAAAGGAGAAATTTCTATGGGTAACAAACTGAAAACCGTGGACGCAGAGACCTTGCTGTCCACGCCGATGAGCAAGACGATGTTCATCGTAGACGGCCTTATTTCGCAGGGCGTCAATGTCATCAGCGGCGCCAGCAAGATCGGCAAAAGCTGGTTGATGCTGTGGCTGGGGTTGCAAGTGGCGCAGGGAAACTCTATTTGGGGGCTGCCTACACTGCAATGCGATGTGCTCTATCTGAGCCTTGAGGACACCCAGCGCCGCATCAAAGACCGGCTCTACAACCTCACCGACAGCGCCCCGGACAACCTGTATTTCACCGTGACCTCCGGGCTGATCGGCTGCGGGCTGGAGGAGCAGATCACGGATTTCCTGACCGAGCATCCCGCCACCAAGCTGGTCATCATTGACACGCTGCAAAAGGTGCGGGACTCCAAAGGCAGCGCCGGAAAAGCGGGAATGTACGGCAACGACTACGACGACATTTCCTCCATCAAGCGCATTGCCGACGGCTTCAACATCGCCATTTTGCTGGTGCATCACCTGCGAAAGCTGCAAGACAGCGACGATCCCTTTAACGATGTCAGCGGCTCTACCGGCATCATCGGCGCTGCGGACACCAACTTTATCCTGCGCCGTAAGCGCAGCGGTAACGCCGCTACGCTGCTGGTTAGTGGGCGTGATGTGGAGTATCAGGAACTGACCTTGCAATTCAACGACCTTGTCTGGGAGCTGGTGGAGCGCAAGAACAGCGAGGACATTCACAAGGCAGAGCTGCCGAAATTTCTGTTTCGGGTGGTGGACTTTATGGAGTGCCGCACCGAATGGGTAGGCACGGCCACGGAGTTGCTGACCGAAATGAAGGAGCAGGAGGTCACGCCCAATATGGTCACAAAGTATCTCGGCCAGTTCGCCTATGAGGTGCTGGAGCCGCTGGACATCGAGTACCGCACCAAGCGAACAGGCAAAAGCCGACTCATCAAATTTCTGCGCCGTGACGGCGATGACGCAAATGACGCCGGGATCGCTATATAAGGAAATCTCCGTCACAACCGTCATTACCGTCACAAACCGAAGAAAGGGGGTGAACAAATGCGCAGCAAAAACTACGGAATCAATGTCCGTGTGACCGAGCAGGAGAAGCAGAAACTACTGGAAAATGCCCGATTCTGTTCTCTGTCGCTGTCGGAATACTTGCGGCGGCTGGGGCTTGGGAAAGAGGTCAGAGCGGCCATCACGGAGCGGGATTACCGCCTGTTTCAGATGCTGAACGGCCTGAAAGCGGAGCTCCCACAGCTCCAGAAAGAGGAAATTCTGAGCAGGCTGGAAGCAGTTTTAAATGAATTAAAGTAAGCGAGAATTACGCCTGCGCAGTCTAAGCGAGCAGACTGTTTTTACTCCTGTCGGAGCCAAACAGTGTATCCGCTTGCGATGCCTGCGTCATCTGAGCGAGCAGTGCGTTTTTACTTCCGGCAGGGCCGGAGCGCAAAAACACTCGTTAGGGCGTGCCCTAAAACCCCGAAAGAAAAAACTATGAAAGTGAGGACAACACAATGAGAAAATCTGATTTTACTTTACCGACACTGGACGATCTGTTTTCCACGCAGGCGGAGCGGGACGATGCCAAGCTGGAGCGGGTGCGGAATATTCCACTGGCCGAGCTGCACCCGTTCAAGGGTCACCCCTTCAAGGTGCAGAACAACGAGGAGATGCAGCGGATGATCGAGAGCATCCGCTAGGTGGGAGCCATTGCCCGTCATCGTCCGGGAGCTGTCTGACGATGAAGCGGTGATCGCAATTGTGGATGCCAACTTGCAGCGGGAGACCATCCTGCCCAGCGAAAAGGCGTTCGCCTACAAGATGAAGCTGGATGCCATCAAGCATCAAGGTGTCACTTCTGCCCAAGTTGGGCAGAAGCTGCTCAGTGTAGAAAAAGTAGCTGACGATGCCGGCGAAAGCCGTAATCAAATTAAAAGATATATTCGCCTGACCTACCTGATTCCCGAGCTGCTTTCGATGGTGGACGACGGTAAGATCGCCTTCAACCCGGCGGTGGAGCTTTCCTACTTAGACTCGTATCAGCAGCGGGCGGTGCTGGACGCGATGGCGCTGAACGACTGCACCCCGTCCCACGCCCAGAGCATCCGCCTGAAAAAGCTGGCGCAGGAGGGCTTACTGGATGACCAGACGATCTACGCCGTGCTGGCGGAGACGAAGCCCAACCAGCAGGAGCAGCTGAAATTCAAGCGGGAGGAGCTGCGGAAATACTTTCCTTCCGGCTACACCGAGGAACAGATGCGCCGGGACATCATCAAGGGGCTGGAATTGCTGAAGCGGCAGAGAGAACGGAACCGGGATGCCCGCTGATTCGTACCGATACGGCTACGATAAAACAATTCGCAGAATAGAGAGAACCCCAAACCGATGGTATACTGATACTGTCGGTTTGGAGTTCTGTTCTGCAAATACAAAGGACAGGAGGAAATGAAATTGGTAGCAGGACATCTGACATTGAAAAACGGCAGGTATTACGCCGTGCTGAACTATAGAAACGCCGGAGGGCAGCGGAAAACGAAATGGATCTCGCTGGGGCTTCCCGAAAAGGGCAGCAAGCGCAAGGCGGAGGCGGAGCTGGCGAGGCTTCGGGCGGAGTTTGAGCCGCCTAAAGAGGTGGGCGACCTGAGCAGCGATATGCTGTTTGCCGATTATCTGCTGGAATGGCTGGAAATCGCCAAGGGACGGCTGGCTGTGGCAACATACAGTTCTTACGCCGCAATGATCAAGAAGCCAGTCGGACCGTACTTCCGCCAAAGGAATCTGACCTTGCGGGAGCTGGAAGCCCGACACTTGCAGATGTTTTATTCCGAAATGCTCAGAAAGGTAAAGCCGAATACGGTCATCCACTATCACGCGATTATCCACTCGGCACTGAAATATGCGATGAAAACCGACATGGTACCGCAGAATGTTGCCATGAAGGTGGATAGGCCGAGGAAGAACTCATTTCAGCCGACCTTCCTTGATGCGGAGCAAATGCAGAAGTTGTTCGAGATTGTCAAGGGAACGCGGCTGGAGCTTCCGGTTTTGGTTGCTGCGTTTTATGGACTACGCCGTGGCGAGGTGCTCGGGCTAAAGTGGGATGCGATCGATTTCAATCGCGGAACGCTGACCATCAAACGAACAGTCACTGAGGCAACGATTGACGGCACCATGAAAATTATCGAGCAGGATTCTGCTAAGACCAAATCGAGCCTGAGAACGCTTCCCTTGGTGGGGAGCTTCCGCGACTACTTTCAAAAGGTCAAGGAAGCTCAGGAACTCAACAAGAAAGTTTGCGGCAATTGCTATAACTACGATTACGACGGTTATGTCTTTGTGAATGAACTGGAAGAGCGCATGCGCCCCGACTATTTGACGGAGTACTTTCCTAAGTACATAGCAAAACACGGGGTGCCGAAGATGCGGTTTCATGATCTTCGCCATAGCTGCGCCAGCTTGCTGCTGGCTAACGGCGTGCCGCTGAAGCAAATCCAGGAATGGCTAGGCCACTCGGATTTCAGCACGACCGCCAATATTTATGCCCATCTCGACTACAGATCCAAAATATCCTCGGCGCAGGCCATGGAGCAGGGAATGCTTCTTCCGAGGTCAGATGATTTCGGGTGCCGCTGGGAAGATGTAACCGAGCAAGGCAAGATAGCAGAACCGGATTTGAACCCGATTTTCGACTAAAAAAACATGCTGTTCTAACGCAAAAACGGCCAATTCTAACGCCGTTCCAACGCGAAAATCGGAAAATTCAAGGAGTCAGACAAAAAAGGAAAGTCCAGCAAACCCTTGAGTTTACTGGACTTTTTGGCGGAGAGTTAGGGATTCGAACCCTAGAAGCCTTTCGGCTTACAGCATTTCGAGTGCTGCACCTTCGACCACTCGGACAACTCTCCATATATGTTATTCCGCTTTCTTTTGAAAAACTTTTCGCAAGAACTGACGGAAAGAACAACAAAATATTTAATTTTCAAACCGAGCAAAAACTCAATGTTTATGGGGAAACTGTGGTGAACAAACTGCCAACCTCTCAAAAAACTTCGAGTCAGCTCCGTTATGACCACTTCGATGCCTCTCCAAATTATTCAAAACACTATAATATTATATCTTTAAGAAATAAGAATGTCAAGAAAAATCTTTAGAAACCAAATTTGTGGATTTAAAATTATATTTGCATTTTATAAGCATAAATAGTGTGATAAGTAAAACTATTAAAATAAATTCTGAAACAGCCAATAACTACTGATTTTTTCAAGAACATCAATCAAATTCGCAAATATCACAGATAAAATAGGTCCGTTTTTCACAGACTTATTCATACATAAACTACCTTTGATTTATAATGCTTAAAAAAACATCAGACGCTGTATAAACAGAATTACTATTTATACAGCGTCTTTTTAGATTTTTATTTATGGATTATTTAAGCTTATCAAGCTCACTTTCTCTATGTTCCATACTTTCGATACGCTTCTGACCTTCATCAGCCAAATTTCTGAATTGCTCAATAGTTGTTTTCATCTGTGGCAAAGCCTTAGATTTATATTCAGTAACAGCATCAAGGGCATCAAATGTATCTGCAAAAGCACTTTTAAGTGTGTCAACAGAAATATTTGCCTCCATAGCCTGTTGCTGGATACTTGCTCCCTGGTCTTTAAGCATTTTTGCTGTTGCACCGATAATCTTGTTTGTTGCCTCATTTACAGCATTAACCTTCTCAAGAACAACCTTTTGATTATACAAAGCACTCGCAACTGTAACTGCTATTCTAAGGGCTGAAACTGTTACGCTCTCTGCTCTTTCAACCGCACGAATCAATTCTTTATTGTTGCGGCGAACAATTTCCATAGCTATGATGCCCTGCATATTGACAGCCTGCATCTGCTGTAAATCCATAACCTTTTGTCTTAACGGAAAGAGAACCTCTTCTTCAATGAATTTTATTCTCTCCTCATCAACATTTTGCACCTTAGCTTGTTCGATTGCAGAACTAATAGATTCGTCCATCTTCATTCCAAGGTCGATTTGCTGTGTAAGCTTTTGTGTTAAATCTCTCAAAGCAAGCTGCTCAATCTCAAGTGTTGTGTTATCGTTTTTGAGAGTTGCTTTACCCTTGCCAAGTGATTCGATTGTTTCTGCGATAATAGTATCAGCCTTTTCAAACTTTGCAAAATAATTACGAATAGGATTGAAAAGCTTTCCTAAAACACCCTTTTTAACAAAATCTATGCCTGATGGGTCGAGGTCCTTCATTTGAGTCTGGAGCTGTGCAAGACCATTCACAACCTCGCCATTCTCTCCGCCCATCTTGCTTAAATCTGAAAGACGAACACTTAGAAGTTCATTCTTTCTTGTTGACTTTTCAACAACATCATTGCCAAAGCTATCAACCGAAGAAACTATTTCTCTCCTACCCTCAAGAGAACCTAAATCAACTGTAAAAAGCGATTGTGTGTTGTTGTCAGCAATTTTTTCGAGCTTATCCTCTGTTTCTGGCTTTGGTGCAAGTTCTACCTTGACTTCCTCTTTGACTGCCTCTACATCAGGTAAATCCATTGAAAATCCCATTTTATATTCCTCCTTGTTATATTACATTTCTGAATTGAAAAGATTCTTGAGCTGATAGATAATATCATCACTATCTGCGTTGATTGTAGCTGCCTCGTTTATTTCAGAAATCTGATTAAGTGCAGCAATATTTGCATTATATCCGATTGAATATACAGGAACTTCATAATTACTAAGTACTGATGAAATGTCATTTAGAGAACAACCTGTATTCTGTTCACCATCACTCAAGAGGAAAAGCATTGGCTTAGCCTCTGGGTGGTCTTTCTTTGCTTTATTAAGCATATCAAGTGCAACTACAACTGCGTCGTATGTAGCGGTTTGACCGTTAGCCTCAAGACTCTGCACAGCACCTTTAAATAGAGCTTGCTGATTAAGGTCGAATTTTGCTACTGGAAGATTTACATAAACCTTACTATTATATGAAATAAGTCCTACATAATTTTCTTTATTTATATACTGCATAGAATTTATAAGTGAGGTTTGAAGTGCATTGATAGATTCGCCTGCCATACTGCCAGAAGTATCTGCAATAAATACTGCTATAATCGGATTACCACTATTCTTATTTTTCTTATAAAGCTTTTGAGCACTTAAAAGCTTACTGCCGTCAATATCATTAGGAAGCTCTGATTTATAAGAATCATTCTGATTAAAACCATATTGCTTTGCAAGACTTTGAGATGCGTCATTAAGGCAATACTCACAGAACTTATCCAAAACAGATTCTTTATCAGCTGAAAGTGTTCCGATTGCATACATTGGGTTATCGTGTCTTGCACCAAATGGTGTGAAAACATAGTCATTTTTTAAAGTAGGGTCATTAACATAGAGCTGATATTCCAAAACAAAGGCATCAAGAGAGCCTGATTCAGCAGATTTTCTCATCTGTAAAGTGTTGTAAGAAACAAGCGGAACATTTTGCTGGAACTTCTTAAAGCCCTCAGTAGCTGTTTCACTTAAAAGGTTATCAGTATCATATGAATAAAGTGTACTTACAAGGAAATTAAAGCCTGTTGAGCTAACAAGTGGGTTTGTATATCCCATTGCAATCTCGTTAGCTGCAGTAGCCTCTGTAATAACCTTCATATTTACAGAGCCATATTTTTTAATCATTTCATTATATTTACTCTTAGAGATAAGAACACCTGCAACATTGCCAACAAGCTTTTTCTCTTTAAGCTTAACATTGACATTCTTTGCCTCTATCATCTTGCCCCAAAATTCATTTGATGGTGTGATAGCGTCTGGAACATATTTTCCTGATGTTATGTAATCTACGCCAAGACCTGATGTAACAGAACGGATTGAAACAGAAATAGTCTTGCCATTAATTTTATAATTTTCATTATTAAAATTCTTTGCGACTTCGTTTATCCAACCGTCAGTATCCTCGCCAGCTTTTTCTGGTGAAGCAAAAATCTCGATATTGATTTCGCCATTACCTGTTACTGTTAAAGGTGTTTTAGATATATCAGGCAGTTCCTCTTCCTCACTCAATATATCCTCATCACTTATAGATGCTTTTATAGGGTTTACATTTGTAACATTGATTCCGCCAAGCAGTTTGTTCATCTGATTTTCAGCTTGCTCGCTTGTTATTGTTTCTTGGCTTTTTCCTACATCTTTAGTCAGCATAATCCCACCGAAAACAAGACCAAAAACAACAACAGCAATACCTGCAAAAATCGCAATTTTTTTACCATTAGACAGATTAGTCATTTTTTACCTCCTAAAATTAGTTCTTATAATATTTTGTCTGGGAAATCAAATCATTGATTTCTTGAATTGCTGTAAGCTCTTCAAGACCAGCCTCATCAATATCATCAAGCTTAGAGATTTCGAGTAAGAGGCTATCAAGCTTTACTAAAATGCTTTCATTCATTTCCACAAGTCCCTTAACATAATCTATATGTTCATTATAGATTTTAAGCTGTGCACCAGTTGATTTAGAGGCAACTGTTATGCCATCAGAAGCAGGGGCGTTTTTAAGCTTATTTATAAGCTTGGTATAGTCCTTATAATCGAAAATTATCATTCTGTTAATCATCTTTTTAAGGTTATTATAGAAAAGAGCCTGTACAGAATCTATAACAGTTTGAAATTTCGTATAGGTCATTTCTTGTGGGGAGAAATACTGTGCAAGAATACTATCCAGAGCCTTGTCCTTATCCTGCAAACGATAAACTTGGTCTATTGCATTTGAAATTTCCTCATCAAAAACTTTTTTCTCTCGTCTTTCCTCTAAAGCACCTATGTAATCTTTGTCGTCAACAAGCTCAGCATTTTTAAATAGCTGTATAGATGGTTGTTTAAATAGTATTGTATAATTTCCATAGAAAAATGTTACTATACTCATCACTATAACAGTCACACCGAGAGCGGTAGTGAGTGCATCACCACTAAAATTCAACCCTACAAAACCTGCTGAAAAGAGTATCACATTAAGTAAGGCTATTCCCAGATTCAAACAAAGAAGTTTGATTATCTGTTTTTTTGACATTTTATATCCTCCCAAAATAATAATGTTATCACAAAGCAACAATCACATAATATCAAGTTAATTTTACTATTTTGTATAAAATTTGTCAATGAATATATAATAGCACTTAAATTTATATTTTTCAATATATTTTAAAAATAAATATAATAAACCTATCAAAGCTATAAATTATATAATTCTGCCGTCACTGATTTCTATTCTTTTATCTGCCATAGCTGCTATTGAATTATCATGTGTAATTATTACAACTGTTTTGCCTGAATTATGAAGCTCAGATAAAATTCTCATAATCTCATCACTTGAACCTGCGTCGAGATTTCCAGTTGGCTCGTCTGCAAGAATAAGCGGTGGTTCAGCGGCAATGGCTCTTGCGATTGCTACTCTCTGTTGCTGTCCTCCTGAAAGCTCAAAGGGGCAATGATTCATTCTTTCAGAAAGTCCAACCATTTCAAGTGCAGATACTGCCAAAGTATGGCGTTTTTTCTTTTCAGTTTTTCTATATATAAGAGGAAGCTCTACATTTTCAAGTGCCGTCATCGTTGGTACAAGATTAAAGCTTTGAAAAATAAACCCGATAACCTTATTTCTTATATATGAAAGTTTTCTCTCGCTTAACTTAGAAACTTCCTCCCCATCAAGAAAATATTTTCCACTTGTTGGAATATCAAGACAGCCAAGAATATTCATTAGTGTTGATTTTCCCGAACCTGATTTGCCTATAATAGCTGTGAAATCTCCCCTATTTATATTAAGGCTTACATCTGAAAGAGCATAAACCTTTGCATATCCAGTATTATAAGTCTTAAAAATATTTTTTATTTCAATAAGCTTCTGCATAAAACACCACTCCCAATAATAGTATTAACTTAGATTAGTCAAATATTTTCGTAAAAGCACTGACTAAAAATTTTTTCAAAAAATTTAAAATAGTTAGTATTTAATAGAAAAAAAGAGTATTCGAGAGTTTTTACATACATTTCAGTGTGTTTTTGACTTTATTTGACTTTGACTTTTTCTGACTATTGCCGTACAATACAATCACAAGGTCAAGGAAAGTCAAAGACAAGAGATGAAGTAAGAGGTGAGAATAAATGAGAATGAGTGACCTCGTTGCCAACTATATAATGCGTGCGCTTGATGAAAGCGATGGCAATGCAGAAATTCAGCGTAATGTTCTTGCTGGTGAGCTTGGTTGTGTACCAAGTCAGATAAACTATGTTATAACCTCCCGATTTACTCCTGAACAGGGATATATCGTAGAGAGCAAGCGTGGTGGCGGTGGCTACATCAGAATCACAAGAGTTACCACCGACAGACGCTCCGCTATTATGCACATAGTTAATTCCATTGGAGATAAGCTAAGTTCATCTTCCGCAGCGATTATGCTTAGGAATATGAAGGATAGCGGTATAATTTCCGCATATGATTCAGCATTGATGAGTGCGGCACTTTCCGATAAGGCTTATGGCGATACACCACCACAAAAACGTGATTCGCTCAGAGCCTCAATCTTCAAAAATTTGCTTATAACACATATGATAATAAATGAATAGGAGGAATCTTTATGTTATGTCAATCCTGTGGTCAAAACCAAGCAACTACTCACATCAAAACAATAATTAACGGTGAACTTGCAGAAGTAAATCTTTGCCGTGAATGTGCTCAGAAACTCGGATATAATTCTTTCTTCGGAAATTTCGGAATGGATTTCGATAAATTCTTAGGAAGTCTTATGGGTGGCAGTGAGAGCAGAACCTTAAAAAGCAGAAAACGCTGCAACTGCTGTGGCAGTACCTTTGAGGATATTGCAAAAAGTGGTAAGGTTGGTTGTGCAAACTGCTATGACATATTCTATGATGAGCTTCTTCCATCAATCCAAAGAATACACGGCAAGACAGTTCATATTGGCAAGCTTGCAAAATCTGCGGGCAGCGAGGTTAAAATGAAGAGTACACTCGCAAAGCTCAAGGAAGAGCTTACAACCGCAATTAAAGAACAAGAATTTGAGAAAGCTGCAAAGCTCCGTGACCAAATCAAAGAGCTTGAAGCTAAAGGCTAAGAGAGGGGGATTTAATTATGGATAAGTGGTATAACAAAAGTGGTAATGAGGGCGATGTAGTCATAAGCACAAGAATTCGTTTCGCACGAAATCTTAAAGAATATCCTTTCCCCTGCCGACTTAATGATGAAACAAAATGCAAAGTCACCGCACTGGTAAAGGACGCTATTCTTAATGGCAATTCCGCTCTCGCAAGCAGATTTGAATACATTCAGATGCCTGAGCTTACTCAGGAAGAGGCTGTTTCTCTTGTAGAGCGTCACCTTGTAAGCCCTGAATTCATTTCAGACAGACAAGGCAGAGGGCTTCTTCTCCTTGATGATGAAAGCGTCAGCGTTATGATTAACGAAGAAGACCATATCCGTATTCAGGTTATGCATCAAGGTCTTGACCTTACAGCTGCATATGATATTGCTGATAAGATTGATACTCTCCTTGATGAGCGTCTTAACTTTGCTTTCAACGATAAGCTTGGTTATCTTACCCAGTGTCCGACAAATCTCGGTACAGGTATGAGAGCATCTCTTATGCTCCATCTTCCAGGACTTCAACAGAGTAAGGCTATGAACAGAATAGCTTCAACTCTTTCAAAGCTTGGACTTGTCCTTCGTGGTATGTACGGCGAAGGCAGTGAACCAAAGGGAGCCTTGTATCAGCTTTCTAATCAGGTTACGCTCGGCATCTCTGAAGAACAAGCTATGAGCAATCTTAGAGATGTAGCTCTTCAGCTTGTTGCACAGGAGCGTGAGGCAAGAAATAATCTAACTAAAAACATTGAGGTTATAGATGCTATCAGCCGTTCCTATGGTCTTTCAAGATATGCAAGACTTATGTCTAACGAAGAATGTATGAAACTACTTTCTAACATTCGTTTCGGCATCGCAGCAGGAATTATCGACAAGCTCGATTTTGATATTATCAACAGGCTTATGATTGAAACACAGCCTGCAACACTTATGAAGAATGTCGGCAAAAAGCTTTCACCATCAGAGCGAGATAGAATCAGAGCCGATGTTGTCCGTTCCACAATGCTCAAGACGAACATTCCAAATAACAGAAGACTCGAGAACTAACAAATTCCGAGAAATTATTGATTAAGTTTATTGTATATTATAAATGGGAGGTATTGCTTTATGTATAAGTTTAATGGATTTACAGAAAAGGCAAACAGTGCAATCAATCTTGCAATCGAATCTGCACAGGACTTAGGCTTCACATACATCGGAAGTGAGCATATTTTGCTCGGACTTCTCAAAGTAAACGATGGTGTTGCTTATAATGCTCTTACAGAAGCAGGTGCATCTGCCGATAAGCTTGAAGAACTTATCAAATCTGAAATCGGTTTAGGCGAATACATTACACTTTCGCCTGATGATTTCACACCACGCACAAAGCGTATTATTCAGACATCTATTATGCAGGCATCAAGGCTCGGCAATAACTATGTTGGCACTGAGCATATCTTACTTGCAATACTTGCCGATACAGACAGCTATGCTGTAAGATTCCTTGGCGAAATGGGTGTTAGGGCTAATGATTTAATAGAAAATCTTCAAAATCTTCTTGGCAGCTCCGATGAGCAAGGAAATATTGCATCACCTGATAAAAAGCAGTCAAAGGGTTCAAGTAATACTAAAACCCTTGATAAGTATGGCAGAGATTTGACAGCTATTGCTGCACAAGGTGGTATTGACCCTGTCATCGGCAGAAAGGACGAGATTCAGCGTGTTATTCAGATTCTTTCTCGTAGAACCAAGAATAACCCTTGCTTAATCGGTGAACCTGGTGTCGGTAAAACAGCTGTTGCGGAAGGTCTTGCTTTGAAGATTGTTTCTGGTGATGTTCCTGAAACACTTAAAAATAAGCGTGTTATCGCTCTTGACCTTACTGGTATGATTGCTGGTACAAAGTATAGAGGTGATTTTGAGGACAGAATTAACAATGTCATCAGTGAGCTTAAAAAGGCTGGTAATGTAATCCTCTTTATTGATGAACTTCATACCATTATTGGTGCGGGTTCAGCAGAGGGTTCAGCAGATACTGCAAATATCTTAAAGCCATCTCTTGCAAGAGGTGATTTTCAGGTTATTGGTGCAACAACCATAAATGAATATAGAAAGTACATTGAAAAGGATAGTGCTTTGGAGCGTCGTTTCCAGCCTGTTATGGTCGGTGAACCTTCCGAAGAAGAAGCTATCGAAATCCTTAAAGGACTTCGTGACAGATATGAAGCTCACCACAAGGTAAAAATTACAGATGACGCAATAGAAGCCGCTGTAAAGCTTTCATCAAGATATATCGCAGACAGATTTCTTCCTGATAAGGCTATCGACCTTATAGATGAAGCTGCGTCTAAGGTTCGTCTAAAGAACTTTACTCCACCTGATGATGTCAAGGGACTTGAGGACGAGCTTTCACAACTCCAAAAGGAAAAGGAATCTGCTATTAATGAACAGAACTTTGAGCGTGCTGCACAAATTCGTGATAAAGAAAAGGCACTCAAGGATAAGATTGAAGATGCAAAGCGTAATTGGCGTGAGAAAAATGACCATACCAATGACGAAGTTACACCTGAAGATATAGCAGAAATCGTTTCTGGCTGGACAGGTATCCCTGTTGTACAGCTTACCGAGGAAGAAAGTGAGCGTTTGCTCAAGCTTGAATCAATCCTCCACGAAAGAATTATCGGTCAGGACGAGGCTGTTAAGGCTGTCGCAAAGGCTATTCGTAGAGGTCGTGTCGGCTTGAAAGACCCTAATCGTCCGATAGGCTCATTCATCTTCTTAGGTCCGACTGGTGTAGGTAAAACAGAGCTTTGCAAAACTCTCGCAGAAGCAATGTTCGGCGATGAAAATGCTATGATTCGTTTCGATATGTCAGAGTTTATGGAAAAGCATACAGTTTCTAAGCTCATCGGTTCACCTCCAGGATATGTTGGTTACGATGAGGGTGGTCAGCTTACTGAAAGAGTAAGAAGAAAGCCATATTCAGTAATTCTCTTTGATGAGATAGAAAAGGCTCACCCTGATGTATTCAATATGCTCCTCCAGATTCTCGATGACGGTCGTCTGACAGACTCTCAAGGCAGAAAGGTTGACTTCCGTAACACTGTAATCATTATGACTTCTAATGTTGGTGCAAAGCTTATCACTAACGAGCAAAAGAGTCTTGGTTTCCTCAGTGATGGTTCAGATAAGCCAAAGTCCGAAAAAGAAACTGCAGAAGAAATCAAGGAAGCTGTTATGGGCGAGCTTAAAAACACCTTTAAGCCTGAATTCCTTAACAGAATTGATGATATAATCGTTTTCAACAGATTGAACGACGCTGACATCAAGAATATTGCTAAGCGTATGCTTAAGACTCTTACAAAAAGACTTGAAAATATGGAAATCGACATTACCTTTGCCGATAGCACTATTGATGAAATCTCTAAGGAAGGCTTTGACCCTGTTTATGGTGCAAGACCTCTCCGTCGTGCAATTCAGTCCAAGCTTGAAGATGATATTTCCGAAAAAATTCTTGATGGCTCTATTGCTAAGGGTGGCAAGTATATCTGCGAATTTGTAGATAATAAGTTCACCTTTACACCTAAATCAGAATAAGACTTACCTGCATTAGGGTAAAAGATTCCCCTGAATAAAATTCCCGACCAATGTGATTCGCTCCATTGGTCGGGAATTTTTATTCTTCGTCTTTTTTATCAATGTAATAAAGTTTCAGCATATTTGCGTCATGCCCAAGAGTAAGTACACTCCTTGTCTTTTCAATCAGAAGCTTTAAACCATATCCAAGCATAGCACCAATCGTATACATCATAATATCATCTAAGCATACCGAACCAGTATTCAGAACAAGCTGACAAAGCTCTAAAAGTGCTCCACCAGCTATACCTATAAGAATTACCGGAACAAGCCTGATTCTGGATATAAATATCGGTAAGAAAAATCCTATTGGAATAAATAAAATGCAATGCCATAAAATATAGAAAATACCCGTAGTATGTTCTCCTGTTAAGCATTTGACTATCCGCATAAACGGCACAGCTACAACTTGTCTGTCACCGCTGAAATCACCATTAAATGGAAGTATATCCTTGCAAAAAACTATCATAACATAGATAATAAGCAAAGCCATACTACTCAGAAACAAAAACTTTGAAAAACCATATCGCTTTTCTCTTGTATTCCACGAGGCAACTGCAAAAAGCTTTATGCTTGTAGTTATTGCAAAAGGCACAAACCATATCAGCACCCACGAAATCATATCATAAAGTGTAAGTTCTTCGCCAAGTGGCTTTGAATTTCCGTTCATAGCTGAGGCTATGCTTTCAAATACAAATCGTATCGCTAAAAGACTTGTTGCCGTTATAAGTGCAACTCCCATAACCTCATATTTTTTTACAATCAAAAGTAAAACAACAGTAATTGTAACAGAAACAGAAAGAACATATAATAACCAAAATTGCTGTTCGCATTGAACCTTAGCTTCTGTTGGAAGCAAAAAGAGCATAAGCCCTGCGGCTAATGCAAGGAAAAAATGCCCTATTGGCAATTTCTTCCCTTTTAAAAAATTCATAGCCTGCTCCTTTCACTATCAAGATAATCCTGTAAAATAATAACTGCCGCAACGCTGTCAACAACAGCCTTACGCTTTTTTCCTCTTGTATTTGTTTCGTTTAAGTATCTGTGAGCAGTCATAGTCGTGCCACGCTCATCTTGCATAATAAGCTCTAAGCCTGTTTTTTGCTTTAAAAGCTCACCAAAGCTTCTTGCATTCTTAGCACTATCACCCTCAGAACCGTCCATATTCTTAGGGAGTCCGAGGATAATTCTTTCTGCTTTGAGTTCCTTTGCTTTTTCTACTATCTTATCTGCAAGCACTTCAGGATTTCTTTCCGTAATCACGCCAACAGGTGATGCAAGAAATCCGCTCTTATCGCACACAGCTAAACCCGTTCTGACTTTTCCTAAATCAACCGACATTATAATCATAACAATATTTCCTTTGAATATATTTTCTAAAACGAGCTATAACTGTTCTGCAAGCTCGGTTAATTATTGTATATCTTTGAGATGCTCCGTATCATTTTCAGATACAACCTCAACCCAGCCATCATCAGCAACAATAGTGCTTATCGCACAATTTGTTCCCCAAGGCACTGTTTTAAGCTCATCAATAGGCTTTCCATAAGCATTGCAAAGCATATTTCTTATAGCACAACCATGTGATACAACACATACGCATTTGCCCTCATTGTTATCAATAAGCTTTCTCAACATTCTGCCAGCACGCTGATAAACGCTTTCCATTCCCTCGCTTTTTTCGGGATTAAAGCGTTCTGGGTGATTATCCCAGTTATCGCTCTGTTCAGGGAAAAGTCTTACAATATCCTTTATATACATTCCGTCCCAGATGCCTGCGTTTATTTCCATAAGGTCATCATCAAGAATGATTTTATCCTCAGGAATATTATGGCTCTCCGCAATGCTCTTAGCTGTAAAAAACGCACGCTTCAATGGACTTGAGTAAACAACATCTATTGGCTCATCTTTGAGCTTATTTACAGTAGCCTCAATCTGTCTTTTACCCTTTTCGGTAATCTCTGTATTTATTCTTCCCTGAAAAAATCTCTTTTCATTTCCCTCCGCCTGACAATGGCGGACTAAAATTATCTTTGTCATTACTATTCTCCCCTATGCCAATGACTATATAAGTCATCAACTCAGCCTGTTATAACAGTACCCGTAAGCTCTGTTACAGACCTCATACCATTTCTATCGAGATAATCATTCAAGCCTTGTCTGATTTTTACCGGAGAATATGGGTCTGTGAAAAGTGCTGTACCGATTTGAAGTGCGTCTGCACCTGCCATAAGCATTTCAACGGCATCTTTCCAAGTAGTAATACCGCCCATTCCTATGATAGGAATATCAACAGCATTGGCAACCTGCCATACCATTCTTACTGCAACAGGAAATACCGCCGGACCTGACATACCGCCTGTAATATTTCTTATAATTGGTCTGCGTGTATTTATATCAATTCTCATACCTGTGAGAGTATTTATAAGAGAAAGTGCGTCTGCACCCTCTGCCTCTGCTGCTTTTGCGATAGAAGCTATATCAGAAACATTCGGTGAAAGCTTAACTATAAGTGGCTTTTTGCAGTATTTGCGAACAGCCTTTGTAATAGCCCCAACAGACTCGCAAGAAGTACCAAACTGAACTCCACCCTCTTTGACATTCGGGCAAGAAATATTCAGCTCAATCATATCAATATCAGTATCAGAAAGTCGCTCAGCCATTTTGCAGTAATCTTCCTGAGTGCTTCCTGCAACATTTGCAATTATAACTGTGTTCTGCTCACGAAGCCAAGGCAAGTCATTTTCTATAAAATGCTCTACACCAGGGTTTTGAAGTCCAACCGCATTAAGCATACCTGATGGAGTTTCTGCTATTCTTGGCGGGGGATTTCCTAAACGCTCCTTGAGAGTAATTCCCTTGCAAGAGATTCCACCCAACTCCTCAAGTGGATAGAACTCGCTGTATTCATGACCGAAACCGATAGTTCCTGAAGCTGCTATAATCGGATTTTTAAATTCTACACCTGCAATATTTACGCTTAAATCTGCCATCAGAATACAACCTCCTCTGCATTAAATACTGGACCATTTTTGCAAACATGCTTATAGCCCTGTGTGCCGTCTTCTCTATTAACAAGTACAGCACAACCCAAGCAAGCACCAACGCCACAAGCCATTCTTTCCTCTAAAGAAATCTGACAAGGCACACCCGCCTGACGAGCAATTTCTGCAACCCCTCTGAGCATAACCATTGGTCCACAAGCACAAACCATATCAGCATTGCCGATAACATCTTTCAGAGCATCTGTAACAAAACCCTGTCTACCTGCCGAGCCATTATCTGTCATAAGAATATGCTCACCGATTGATTTAAAATCTTTCTCAAGTATAACAGCACTCTTATCTCTGAAGCCTGTGATAGTTACTGCATTTTTGCTCTGCTTTGCGGCATAAAGCATAGGAGGCACACCAATACCTCCTCCAATAAACACTGTCCTTTTGTCTGGCTCTATCTTAAAACCATTTCCTAAAGGAGCAATCACATCGACTTCTCCGCCAACCTCTGTCTGTGAAAGTATATCAGTACCCTCTCCACGAACTTCAAATACAAGGCGAAACTCTGAACCGTTTATATCACAAATTGAAATCGGACGGCGGAGAGTTTTTCCTGGCACACGGATATGGACAAATTGTCCAGGCTTAGCAATTTCTGCAAGCTCTTTATTTGAAATTCTAAAATCAAAAATTGTGTCAGTCAACTGAGTTTTCTTAACCAGCGGACATGGACGGGCATCGTATTTCATCAAATTCAATCCTTTCGGTATGATATAAATTGATTATAGCATATTTTTCCGTTTGAGGAAACATCTTTTTGAAATTCTGATAAAATTTAAAGGATTTTGATTTCTGCAAGTAATAATTAAAATTTCTGCTATATAAACTATCCTTTTTATAAATTTTCCTTTTCAGCTATTGAAGATTTACCGATAAAATGGTAAAATAAATTCATATGTCAATATCACGCACAATGAAAGGAAGCGTTGAAATGAAAAATACTGAAAAGACTATGGACAAAATTGTAGCTCTCTGTAAAAACAGAGGTTTTGTTTACCCAGGTTCTGAAATCTATGGCGGTCTTGCTAATACTTGGGATTATGGCCCTCTCGGCAGAGAACTTAAGGATAACATTAAATCTGCTTGGCATAAGAAATTTGTTCAGGAAAACAAATATAATGTAGCACTTGATTCTGCTATCCTTATGAACCCACAAACATGGGTTGCATCGGGTCATCTCGGCGGTTTCTCAGACCCTCTTATGGATTGTCGTGAGTGCAAAACTCGTCACAGAGCAGATAATCTCATCGAAGACTTTGACGGCACTAATGTTGCAGGCTGGTCCAATGAAGAAATGATGAACTACATCAAAGAAAAGCAAATTCCATGCCCACTTTGTGGCAAGCATAACTTCACAGATATTCGCCAATTCAATCTTATGTTCAAGACTTTTCAGGGCGTTACTGAGGATAGCAAGAACGAAATCTATCTTCGTCCTGAAACGGCACAGGGTATCTTCGTAAACTTTGCTAATATTCAGCGTACAAGCCGTAAAAAAGTTCCTTTCGGTGTTGCTCAGATTGGTAAATCTTTCAGAAACGAAATTACTCCAGGTAACTTCATTTTCCGAGTAAGAGAGTTTGAGCAAATGGAGCTTGAATTCTTCTGCAAGCCTGGTACTGACCTTGAATGGTTCGATTACTGGAGAGGCTTCTGCCGTGATTGGCTCTATTCCCTCAATATCAAAGAGGAAAACCTCCGACTTCGTGACCACTCCAAAGAAGAGCTTTGCTTCTATTCTAAGGCTACAACAGACTTTGAATATCTCTTCCCATTCGGTTGGGGCGAACTTTGGGGTGTTGCTGATAGAACAGATTACGACCTTACTCAGCATCAAAATACTTCAGGCAAGAGCCTTGAATATTTCGACCCAACAGACAACTCTCGTTATATTCCTTATGTTATTGAGCCTTCACTCGGTGTTGAAAGACTTTTCCTCGCACTTATGACAGAGGCTTATGATGAGGAAGTTATTGACGAAAAGGATACTCGTGTTGTATTAAGACTTCACCCAACACTTGCACCATTCAAGGCTGCTGTTCTTCCACTTTCTAAAAAGCTTAATGACAAGGCTGAGGCAGTATTTGAAACACTTCAAAAGCACTTTATGGTTGAATATGATGACGCAGGTTCTATCGGTAAGCGTTATCGCCGTCAGGACGAAATTGGAACACCTTTCTGCATCACATATGACTTTGAATCTGTTGATGATGGTTGCGTAACTGTTCGTGACAGAGATACTATGACACAAGAAAGAATTTCTATTGACAAGCTTGTTGATTATATAAACGAAAAGATTTCATTCTAAAATAAAACTGTGCATACAGAATAAAATAGACCTTGTGAGTTAATCTTGCCCACAAGGTCTTATTTATTTTAAAATTGAAAACATAATATTTTATGATACTTAATTTTTATTTTTTAGCCCTCGGTTTTGAAATCAATGCAGCTAAATATCCAAAGAAAATTGCTGCGGCAATTCCAGCGGCACATGAGCTTATACCACCTGTTAATGTACCAAGCCAGCCATCTTCCTCTACGGCAGTTTCTACCCCTTTTGCAAGTGTATATCCAAAACCAGAAAGCGGAACAGTAGCTCCCGAACTTGCAAAATCGACTATTGGCTCATAGATTCCGATTGCTGTAAGAAAAACACCTGCTACAACAAAGGTTACAAGTATTCTTGCAGGTGTAAGCTTGGTTTTATCTATCAATATTTGTGCTATAACGCATATTAGTCCTCCGACAATAAAAACCCTAATAAATTCCCAAAGTATATCCATATGCTTTTGCTCCTTTTTTCTGTATAAATTTATATTTCACTGTTTTTAGAAAACTATTCATATATTTAAAAGAAAATGTTTATGTTTTAGTGTGAAATATAGATTTTCGGAACTTGATGTGTTATAATTTTTATATAATTGATTCAACGGAGGATTTTATAATGAATATAACCTTGCTTGGCTGTGGAAGATGGGGTTCTTTCATTGGCTGGTATCTTGATAAAATTGGTCATAAAGTTAAGATATGGGGTCTTGCAGATGCTCCACAATTTATAGAATTAAAAACAACAAGAAAAAATAATATGCTTAGCTTTCGTGAATCTATTGAATTTACAGATAACCTTGAAGAAGCTATTGCTTCTGCGGAGGTTATGATTATTTCAATAAGCTCTCAAGCTTTGCGTTCATTTATGGAAAGACTTTCTAAATTAGATTTAAAAGGTAAAACTATAGTTCTTTGTATGAAAGGAATAGAAGTTGCTACTGGAAAGCGTCTTACTGAGATTGTTTCAGAATTTATAACAAATGAAACAAAGCTTGCCATTTGGGTTGGTCCCGGACACCCTCAGGATTTTAGCAATGGTATTCCTAACTGCATGGTTATTGACTCAAATGATGATGAGGTTAAGAATTTTCTTATTGATGAATTTTCAAGTGAGCTTATTCGTTTTTATGTTGGTAAAGACCTAATCGGAAGCGAGATAGGCGCAGCGTCTAAAAATACTATTGGTATAGCGGCAGGTATGCTTGATGGTATGCACTTGTCATCTCTAAAGGGAGCTTTAATGTCAAGAGGTACAAGAGAAATCGCAAGACTTATCAAGGCAATGGGCGGAAATGAGCTTTCTGCCTATGGTTTATGTCATCTTGGAGATTATGAAGCTACACTTTTTTCACCATATAGCCATAATCGCCGTTATGGTGAAATGCTTGTAAAGGGCGAAAAATTCGCACAACTTGCTGAAGGTGTAGATACAACAAAGGCACTTGTATTTCTCGGTGAAAAATATAATGTAGACTTACCTATATGCAAGGCTGTTAATAAAGCTATTCTTGGTGAATATACTCCTAAGGAATGTTTAGATGAACTATTTTTGAGAAGTAGAAAGCCTGAATTTTATTAATAGAATTTTAAAAACTTATTATATAAATAGTTAAACAAGCTATGGCAAATTTAAGCGAACTTCTGTTGTCTTTAAATTTATTGTCAAGTTCGTCTTTATAATATTTGTTATGGATAATCTCCGACCATTCTTTTGAGTCATAATTTGCTATTGTAGGCTTATATTTTTATAAAATGGCATAAAGCTTACAATCTAAAAATAGCTTATATATGCGGTTTTTCGACATTTTATAGAAAGTAACCAAAAGCTATATTTTATACTATTTTTATAAATTCGTAATGAGCAAGGTCACGGGTTCGAGTCCTGCCACAAGCTCTAAATTTCCCCTTGAACACTGCGTTCGAGGGTTTTTTTTGTTATTATAGATGAAAAATAAAAGCTCCAACTGCATTTTGAACTGCCCCAAATTGTGCAGACAGTATAAAAAGACCCTACTCGATGTAGCAGAAGCATAGCTATAAGATTGACCTCTGTCACCTTCGCCCGAGGATTGTCCATCAACATACTCTTTTACACTTCCGCTGCCAATGCAATCAACGATGCCGTCGGCACTCTCAATAGGAGAGTTTGGATGAGAAATCTTCTCAAAAGTGTAATCGCCATTAATATAAGTATACTTTGGGTTAAGTTCGTTTGCCGCAAACGCTGGCGATACAGTTTGTACAAGTATTGTTGCACAAATAGCAGTGCTTAGTAATGTTGCGAGAATCTTTTTAGAGCCACTTTTAAACATTTTATCAATCCTTTCTTAAATGATATTTTCTAATACTATCAGTACAATATATTCCTAAAGCTGTTATTTTTGTACAATTTTTTCTATGTGTATAAAAATTTTAATATTAAGGTCATCTATAAGATAATTTTATATTTTACCAAAATAAAAAATTCTCAGCAAATTTCCGAGAATTTCACGCTGAGAATTTTTACCAATTATTTACTGAAATTTTTCTGTTTTAGAATTAAGCTCATCTATATCAGGCATTTCAACACCTTCAGATGTTACATTATAATCCTCTTTAAGCTTTAATATTCGTCTTACTGATTCATCTATTCTTTCCTCTGTAATAGCACCATTTTCAACAGCTTCTTTTATGGCTTTAACTGCCTGTTTTACATTATCTTCCCCAAAACATATTGAAAGAATATCACAGCCAGCATTTATCGACAAAACCGCCGCATCGCCAAAAGAATAGCTTTCACTTATTGCTCCCATAGTAAGGTCATCAGTTATTACAACTCCTTCAAAACCCATTTCGTCACGAAGTAAATCTGTAATAATATTCTTTGACATACTTGCAGGATAATTTTCATCTAATTCTGTACATAATATGTGTGCTGCCATTATCATAGGAACACCATTCTCTATAGCACTCTTAAATGGCAAAAGCTCACTTTGCCAAAGCTCTTCTTTTGTCTTCGTAACAAGCGGAAGTCCATAGTGTGAATCTGTTTCAGTATCACCATGTCCAGGAAAATGCTTTGCAACTGGAATCGCTCCTGTTGCTTTTAAACCGAGCATATCTGCAATACCATATTTGCATACATCATCAGAAGTTTTTCCGTATGCTCTGTTTCCGATAACTGTATTATCTGGATTGCTCCATATATCAAGTACTGGCGAAAAACCTGTATGAAGACCAAACGATGTAATCTGTGTTCCTATCTGATAACCTGCATTATAGCAATATTCAGTATCCTCCGAGTCTGCAATAGTCAATGCTGACGGCATACTCAAAACATCATCTGGTAATCTTGTAACAAGACCGCCTTCTTCGTCCATACCTATTATATACGGTATATCTCCTGCGGTTGATTTTATAGAATTAGTAAGATTAACAAGCTGTTCTGCACTTGTGATATTCTTGCCAAAAAGAATAACTGTTCCAAACTTATACTCCTCTGCAAATTCTTTGAAATCATCATCAACTTCTGTTCCATCTATACCAACCATTAACATTTGTCCTATTTTTTCATCAAGAGTCATTTTAGAAATTTCCTCGGAAATTTCATCAGTTTCTTCATTTGAGCTTTCAACTAAAGAGCTTTCTTGTTTTGAAATAAGGCTTTCTTCAGCTTTTGAGCTTTGAGAACTTTCAATAGAAGTATTATCTAAAGAACTTTCTTTTGAAGGCTCAACATTTTTAGTGTCATTCCCAGAGCAAGCAGAAAACGCACTCAATAAAATCATTACAGCCAATAAGGCTGATATTGTTTTTAATTTTTCCATTTTTAAATTCTCCTAATTTTTAATAATTTAAAGTTTATTAACTCGGTTAAAGAAATTACCGACCCTTAAAAAGGCTCGAGCGAAACTTTTAATTGTTTTAGATAAGTTCATCAGCTAATCGGTAGTTCATTGGGAATTTCATTATCCGCGATAAAAAACTTCCCTTACCCACCACGAGCGAGACTTGTCGAGCGATTTCGCGTCTTGGGTACAGCGGTTCGCCGCTTAAGGGCGTTGTCCTTAAAACCTACAAGGGACTCCGTCCCTCGACCCTGCGAGCCTTTAAAAAGGCTCGAGCGAAACTTTTAATTGTCTTGGATAAGTTCATCAACTAATCGGTAGTTCATTGGAAAATTCATTATCCGCGATAAAAAACTTCCCTTACCCACTACGAGCGAGACTTGTCGAGCGATTTCGCGTCTTGGGTACAGCGGTTCGCCGCCAATAAGCAATATTTTTTTAAATATGCATATACTGTATTTAAAGGAGTGATTTTATGTGTGGCATTGCAGGTTGGTTCGATAAAACTAATAATTTAAATAAGCATCAACATATTATCGACAATATGAGTTTAAGCCTTGCTAATCGTGGCCCTGATGAAGACGGAATCTTTATGCGAAAAAATCTTTGTCTTATTCATAGACGACTTAGCATCATAGATATAGAAAGTGGCAAACAGCCTATGACAAAAGCCTATAAGGGAAAAATCTGTACTATCGTATATAATGGCGAAATCTACAATTCGCCTGAAATTATGAGCGAACTTCGCTCAAAAGGTTTCAGCTTTTTCGGTCATAGTGATACTGAAGTTGTACTCACTGCATATCTCTGTTGGGGAACTAAATGCGTAGAAAAGCTTAATGGCATCTTTGCTTTTGCTATTTGGGACGATGATGAACAAAGGCTTTTTCTTGCTCGTGACAGAATCGGTGTAAAACCACTTTTTTATTATGAATATAAAAATGGCTTGCTCTTTGCATCTGAAATAAAAACCTTGCTCAAAAATCCTATTGTTGAGCCAAAAATTGACGAACAGGGCTTATATGAAGTTTTTCTGCTTGGTCCTGCAAGAACATCAGGCTTTGGTGTTATAAAAGACATAAAAGAACTATTGCCTGGTGAATGTGCAACCTATAATGGAAAGGAAATTCGCAAGAAAAAATATTTCACGCTAAGAGCCTATGAACATAGGGATAATGAAAAGCAAACCATTGAGCATATTCGTGAACTTATTACAGATTCTATTGAGCGACAGTTAGTATCAGATGTTCCTCTCTGCACATTTCTTTCTGGTGGACTTGATTCAAGCATAATTTCCTATGTTGCATCAAATTATTATAGAAAAAATAAGCTTGACACTCTCACAACATATTCTGTTGACTACAAAGATAATGAAAAATATTTTCAGAAAAGTATATTTCAGCCGACACCTGACAGCGACTTTATAGACCTAATCTCTACTGCAATAGGTTCTGAACACAGAAATGTTCTCATTGATAATTCTGAGCTTTTTAATGCACTTTATGCCTCAACTCTTGCAAGGGATTTGCCAGGTATGACCGATGTTGATTCCTCGCTTCTACTTTTCTGTAAAGCAGTTAAAAAGGATTTCAAAGTCGCACTTTCTGGCGAATGTGCAGACGAGATTTTCGGTGGCTATCCTTGGTATCATAACAAAAATATATTATTTGAAGATACCTTTCCTTGGTCACGCTCACTCGATATAAGACATTCAATTCTCAAAAATGGCTTGCTTAAAAATGGTGACGAATATGTTCGTGAAAGATACCTTGCCACCTGTCAAAGTGCTGAAAAGCTTGACGGCGAAAGCAAGCTTGATAGTCGTATGCGTGAGATGTTCAAGTTAAATCTTGATTGGTTTATGCAGACACTTCTTGACCGCAAAGACCGAATGTCAATGTATTCAGGACTGGAAGTAAGAGTGCCATTCTGCGATTATCGAATAGTTGAATATGCTTATAATATGCCTTGGAAACTAAAAAGCCTTAATAACAGAGAGAAAGGTATTGTACGAAAAGCTTTTGAGGGTTTACTGCCCGACGAAATAGTCTGGAGAAAGAAAAGCCCATATCCAAAAACGCACAATCCACTTTATTTCAAGCTTGCTGTTTCCACTGTAAGAAAGGTTCTTAACGATAAAAGTTCTCCACTTTACGATATTATAGATAAAAATACCGTAGAAAATATTATTGAAAATCCTGAAAGCATTACCTCTCCTTGGTATGGTCAGCTTATGAAAGCTCCACAGATTTTAAGCTATATTATTCAAACGGATTTTTGGCTAAGAACTAATAATATTCAGATAGAAATATAAAATTTTCACACTTTTTCAATACAAAAAATTACTGTTTGAAAACTCTTTTATAAGTCACACTTTCTCATTTAAAAATAAATTTAGTATATTATTAAACTCCAAGACTAATTTGGTCATAGTAGATATTTTATCTTTGCTCATAGCTTTAACTCTCCGTTCCTCTAATATTATAATTTAAGCTAAGCTCAAAAATTTCATTAGCACGCATAAATGAATTTGTATAACTCATAGCTTGCCTTGGAAGCATATAACTATCATAAATCTGCTTCTGCGTACAAAAATCAAATTCACGCAAGGTATAAAGCACAAGCATTTCGTTATAGCTGATATTATACATTCAGAATATGCTCCTCTGTATTTTATCAACACTTGGTTAAGCTTATTAAGAAATTTTTATATTCGATTATCCATATATTATATCATCTTTTAAGCGAAAAGCCATAATCATATATGGAGTTATGGCTTTATTATAGATACGGTTTTTTATATAAGTCAATATTGCTTAAAAAATTTATTTTAAAAATGGTTTTAAAATCACACAAAATTAATATTTTTATATTTATTAATCTCGAAAAATGTTTTTAAAAACAAAGTTTACCAGAAAACAGCCTTTTCTTACCACTTTATAAATATTCGGATTTTTTATGATATAATTTAAGAGAAATAGCTTATGGGCTTTTGAGGCTTATTATCTATTGTATTAAACATCAGTTTCATTAAAAAATGTATCGGACTGGAGTGCGGAAGTTCAGTTCGATACATTTTGTTTTTTTGCTATTTAATTTTTAATCTTCACATACAAGGATTTGTTTTTCTCTCATGTTCAAGCATGGTTGCAGGACCATGACCGCAATAAACTCTATAATCACCATCGAGATTTTTGAGTCTTTTCAATGATTGCAAAATATCATTATAGTTGCCAGTAGGAAAATCAGTTCTTCCCATAGAGCCAGTCATAAGAGTGTCACCAGTAAAAAGTATATCATCAATCATATAGCAACAACTTCCAGATGTATGCCCCGGAGTGTAAAGAACCTTTATTTTATTTTCACCAAATGGAATTTCTTCACCATCGCTTACGATAATATCTGCATTAAAAGGTTCAATCTTCAAGCCACCCATAAACGAAGAAAGATTTAATCCGGAATTATGCAGAAACTTTTCTTCACCCTTATAGATAACAATTTTTGCACCTGTTTTCTTACGAAGCTCATCTGCATAACCTATATGGTCAAAATGTCCGTGAGTCAGCAAAATATACTTAATCTGTCCCTCGGCAAAATCATCTATTCTTTCACTGAGCTTCTGTGAGGGTGCGGCTGGGTCAACTATAAGTCCTAAGCCACTATCATCAGTTAAAACATAACAATTTGTAGGCATAATGCCGACCGCAAAAGTTTCAACATTCATCAAAAAATCCTCCTTAATGCTTTGCAAGCTCTTTTGAATCGATGACAAGTGTTACAGGGCCATCGTTCAAAAGCTGTACTTTCATATCAGCACCAAAAACTCCTTGCTCTACCCTTTTGACACCATTTTCACGCAAACATTCGCAAAAATATTCATAAAGCGGATTTGCAATATCAGGCATAGCTGCATTTGTAAAGTTTGGCCGTCTGCCCTTTCTTGCGTCTGCACAAAGCGTAAAATTAGATATAACAAGTGCTGAACCATCAATATCCAAAAGTGAAAGATTCATTTTATCATTTTCATCTGTGAATATTCTAAGTCCTGCAATTTTTGCAGCAAGAGTTTTTGCCTCTGATTCATTGTCACCATTTTCTACTCCAAGAAGTATAAGAAATCCGCTCTCAATACTGCCCTTAACTTCGCCATCAACAGTGACAGAAGCATTGGCTACTCTCTGAATTACAGCTTTCAATTATTTCACTCCAATATATTTTCTTTAAACTCTGCCAATAGATGAAACACCTTTTATGGTATTAAGTCTTGATATTATGCTCTTTAAATGGTCTATGCTATTAATAGTTATAGTTACGTCTATAATTGCCATTCCGTCCTTAGCTTCTCTTGAAGAAAGACTATGAATAAATATATGTAAGCTTGAGAGATAACTTGCAACATCAGCAAGAAGTCCTGTTCTATCAACAGCAATAATCTGCAAAGTAGTCTGGAAGCTTTCTTTAACATCTCCTGCCCATCTTACTTTAACCCAACGCTGTGGTTCAGGTGCGTTTTTTATATCCTTTGGAACATTTGTACAAGACTTCTTATGTATAGAAACACCATAGCCTCTTGTGATAAAGCCGATAATATCATCACCCGGAAGTGGATTACAGCACTTTGAAAACTTCACAAGACAATCATCAATTCCGCTGACAATAACACCATTACTTACCTTCTTCTTGGCGACCTCTGTAATCTGAGGCATATCGGGTTTATCATGCTTTTCATAATGCTTTACATATTCTTCCTTGATTCTTGGCATAATTCTCCAGAGCTGAATACCGCCATAACCAATGGAAGCATAGAAATCATCAAGGTTCTTGCAATTCTGACGCTTTATAATTTCAAAGAGGAAGTGTTCAAGCTCTTCAGACGGAATATCAATGTTAAGTCTTCTAAATTCCGCATCAAGCTGTGCTTTACCTTCAATAATATTTTCTTCTCGTTTTTCCTTTTTAAACCAAGAACGAATCTTGCTCTTTGCCTCACTTGTGCGGACAATATTAAGCCAATCTCGCTTTGGACAGCCATTCTCCTTAGTAGTTATAATTTCTACTATTTCGCCATTTTGAACCTTATAATCAATTGGTACAATTCGCTTATCTACCTTTGCACCAATCATTCTGTTGCCAACCTCGGTATGAATAGCATAAGCAACATCTATTACTGTTGCACCTGTTGGCAGGCTGATAATATCACCCTTTGGAGTAAATACAAAAACTTCTTCAGGAACTAAGTCCATCTTAATTGTACGGACAATATCGGTAGCGTCATCATCACTCTGATTTTCAAGCATTTTGCGAATCCAGGCAAGTCTGTCATCAAGAGAATCATTCTTGCCAGAAATGCCAAGCTTATACTTCCAGTGTGCAGCTATACCATATTCAGCAGTATAGTGCATCTCCCATGTTCTAATCTGAATCTCAAACGGAATACCGTCCTTGCCAATAACTGTGGTATGCAATGATTGATACATATTGGGCTTAGGGGTAGAAATATAGTCCTTAAATCTATTAGGGAGCGGAGTAAATAAATCGTGAACTACACCGAGAACATTATAGCAGTCGATAACAGTATCAACTATAACTCTAACAGCAAAAATATCATAAATTTGGTCCATATTTTTGCCCTTCATAAAGGTTTTACGGTATATTCCATGAATGCTCTTAACTCTACCCTCAATATAAACATTCGGAATATCAGGGTCAAGACGCTCGTGAAGCATCTTAATCGTATCTTGAATAAACTGCTTTCTATCCTCTTTCTTGAGAGCGATAGCGTCCTCAATTTCACGATAGCCAACAGGGTCAAGGTAGCGTATGGATAAATCCTCCATTTCCTCCTTGATAGCACGAATACCGAGTCTATGTGCGATAGGAGCATAAACCTCCATATTTTCAAGAGCCTTATCACGCCTATGCTGTTCTTTCATACATTCGATTGTACGCATATTATGAAGTCTATCAGCAAGTTTGATGATAATAACACGAATATCCTTTGCCATAGCCATAAGCATTTTACGAATATTTTCTGCCTGCTGTACTTCTCTTGAAGAATATGGAATTTTACCAAGCTTTGTAACGCCATCAATAAGTTCAGCTATTTCATTGCCAAACTCCTTACGGATTTCATCAAGAGTAACAGGTGTATCCTCTACAACATCATGCAAAAGTGCAGCGGCAACAGATTCATTATCCATACCAAGCTGTACGAGAATATACGCAACAGAAACAGGGTGAAAAATATAAGGTATACCAGAAGAGCGTCTTTGATGACCATGCTCTTTTAATGCAACACGATATGCCTTATTGATTAAATCCATATCATAAATATGGTCACTTTGATTGATAAGCTCTATAAGGTCATTGAAATCCTTATAAAACTCTAAATCCTTACTTACAATTCCGCAATTATCCTTTGTAATATCAGCAGGGGCCTCCTCTGCAATTATAGCAAGCTCAGATTCATCTTCGGAATTTTCCTTAGACTCAGGATCTGCATTTTGTTCAGAATTTTCCTCAGTCCTTGGTTCAGGTTTTTGTTCAGATTTACACTCGGGTTCATCAGCCTCAGCTTCTGTTAATGTCCTTTCCTTATCTTCCATAACCAGCACACTCCTTCAATTTTCTAAGCAGCTTAGAGGCATTTATGTCTACCTTACCGCTGACATCATTTATTTTTATATAATAAACTCCGCCATCAGAGTTCATTGTTGTGAGATATAATTCTTTCATAATATCAAGAATTAACAGCAGTTTAAAAAGGCTTATTTTCATATTAAGTCTGTGCATTAAAATTTCTGGTAAATAGGCATTATCCTTAGATGCTCTTATATATCTATAAACAACAGCAAATTCTTCTCTTGTAGGGATATTTTCTGCAAGAAATTGTTTATCAAGAGTTTCACCTCTAAGAAAAGCTTCATAGCTTCTCTGCTCAAGAAGTAAAGCCTTATTGTCATTTTCAGAAAGCTTTATTTCACGAGCAATAATTGAAACATTTTCCCTACCCATATAAACATTTTCATCAAGAGTAACAGCAACATCTATTATATCGCCCTCTTTATAGTAAAACTCATTAAGAGTTGTAGAAAACTTCAATACACTTATTCTTGCTCGACCTCGACTTAATGAAAGTCTTAAATGCTTTCCGCCACCCATCTCTGTGACTTTATCAAGCCTCATATCACAAAGTGCAAATACAGGTTTTGCGTTTCCAAAGCCAAAAGGTTCAAGTAAGGCAATCTGCTTTGCCGCCGAAATTGAAACAGCCTCAGGCTTTAGCTTACATTCGATATTAACTGATGGAATTGCTTCTTCACAGGTCTTAGCATATTCGTTTATTCTGTGTCTGAATTCAGAGATATTTTCTTTTTCTATGCTAAAGCCAACTGCCATTGGGTGACCACCATATTTAGTCAACAAATCTCCACATTCAAAAATAGCGTCACATAAAGAAAATCCTTTGATACTTCTACCCGAACCACGAGATTCTCCATTTTCGGTAGAAATTATTATAACTGGCTTTCCTATGCGTTCTGTCATTCTCGCCGAGGCAATTCCTATAACTCCATGATGCCAATTTTCTCCATCAACTACAACAACTCTGTCAAGAAGATATTCAGGGTGTTCAGCAATAATCTTATCTATATCATCAGAAATATTTGTTTCTATATCCTTGCGTTGATTATTTTCCTCGCAAAGCTTTTCTGCAAGCCGTTCTGCTTCGTCTGGGTCTTCGGTAAGTAAAAGCTTTAATGCAGATTCCGCTGTACTCATTCTGCCTGCTGCATTTATTCTCGGTGCAACTGAAAATGCAACTGTTCCTGCGGAAAGCTTATCTACATTTATACCAGCTTTTTCAAACAATGCTGATAAACCAATTCTTTCAGAAACTGCAAGAGAATTTAATCCGTATTTTATTATAATTCTATTTTCACCATCAACAGGAACTAAGTCTGCAATTGTTCCTAAGGCGGCTAAATCTGAATAATTTTCAAGTGCTGTGAAGAAATCTCCACCCTCAAGAGCGGCAACGAGTTTAAGCGCTATCCCTGCTCCGCAATACATCTTGTAAGGCGAACCACAATCCACTCTATGTGGGTCTACTACGGCAATAGCTTTAGGAAGAACATCAAGTGGTCTGTGGTGGTCTGTTATGACGGTATCTATCTCAAGAGAATTTGCATAATCTACTTCATCAACGGCGGCTATACCATTATCAACAGTGATTATTAAGCTTACCCCTTGATTTTTGAGCTTTGTTATTGCATTTTTATTAAGGCCATAGCCATCTCCCTCACGAGTAGGAATATAATACATTACATTAGCAAAAACAGATTCAAGATATGAAAAAAGAATGGCTGTCGCTGTAACACCATCACAATCGTAATCGCCATATACACATATCTTTTCATAAGAAACAACAGCTTTTCTTATTCTTTCACACGCAATATCCATATCCTTAATAAGCATAGGGTCGGAAAGTTCTGCATCATCAGAAAGAAAAACTCCTGTTTTTTCTACTGTATCAATTCCTCTTGAGGAAAGCAGCATTGCCAAAAACGGTGGAATACCGCTTTGTTTTGCAAGCTCTTTAGCCTTAAGCTTATCATTTTCTGTAATAATCCAATCTTTCATCACTGCACCGCCACAAAACTCTTTAAATATAAAATCCTTATTAATTTTTTATAATACATAATTGTAGCATTTTTTTAGATATTTTTCAATATTTTTATATTGAAAAGAATACAACGGCAGTTATTTCCTACTTGTAAATGTAGAATTTTTAGGGGCAAGAAAAGTTAAGGGCGTTGCCCTTAAAACCCATGAGGGACTCCGTCCCTCAACCCTGCGAGCCTTTGAAAAGGCTCGAGCGAAACTTTTTTCTGTCTTAGGGAAAGTCGGTTAGCTAAACGGCAGTTCATTGGAAATTTCGTTATCTGCGTCAATACTCTTCCCTTTTGTAGTGATTTTCAGACAGACAAAAGCATAAACATATATAAGAACAAACGGCGGGGTGGCTTATTATGAAAAAAAAGAAAAATGATGAATCTAAGCCTCGCTTATTTGGTGGGTTTGGACTTCCATATGGAATTGTCAAAAGCTCTGTACACATAGAAATAAACAGTAATCGTGAGGCAATTATTGATGGAAGCAGTGGCATACTCGAATATAATGAATGTTGCATTAAAATTAGTACAGGCAAAATGATTGTTGCTTTTAAGGGGCGTGGTCTTTTTATTCGTTGTATGTCGGATTCATCTATGGTCATTGAAGGCTATATAAGCTCTGTTGAGTATGTCAGATAAAAGGGGAAATTTTCTTGATACTTAGACTTTTAAGATGGTTTTCCGGCTATGCAAAATTTACTGCTAAGGGAAAATTTCCGGAACGCCTACTAAATATGACTATGAAAAATGGCATACAGCTCTGGGGTATGCGTTCCGATAGCAGTTCTCTTACAGCTTATGTTGCTGCAAGAGAATATAAACTTCTGCGTCCCTTTGCAAAACGCTGTGAACTCACATTGAAATGCACAAAAAAAGGCGGTCTGCCATTTATAATATCACAATATAAAATTAGGAGTGGATTACTTGTAGGTGCAATACTTTATATTGCAATTTCGATTATACTTTCTGGCTATATTTGGAACATAAATATCAATACAAGTGGCAGTATTAATGAATATGAACTAAGAGAAGAATTGCGTTCACTTGGACTTTATGAAGGTGCTAAGATTTCAGACATAAATATTCAGGATATAGAACAGCAAGCAACTATAGATATGGATAATATCGCCTGGATTTCGATAAATATAACTGGAACTCTTGTAAATATAGAGCTTAGTCCGAGAATTGATAAGAAAGCTCCAACTGATAAAACACCATCAAATATTATAGCAAGCTCAGATGGCGTTATAACTGGTATTGAGGCTGGTGAAGGCAAACCCTCAGTTAAAATCGGAGAAGCTGTTGTCAAAGGGCAAATGCTCGTAAGTGGAATCTTGGAATACGATGTCGGCGGATTTAAACTCAAACATTCTGATGCAAAAATCTATGCACAAACAAAGAAAACTCTTTCTGTAAGCATTCCACTTGAAGAAACTGTTCTTAAGAAAAACGATTTTAATACATATAAAAAAAGTCTTTCCATACTCTGGTGTAGTTTTCCGATAAGCATTTACGGAACACCAGATGGTTATATTTCTACTCAGATAAAAAACGAAAATGTTGAACTTTTTGGCACTCAATTACCTATAAAAATAACAACAGAAAATTATAATATATATGAGAATATAAAAGTTAAACGCACAGAAAAACAAGCCCGAACTCTTGCTGAAAAACAGCTTTCTCTTCTTGAAACATTTAGCTTAAATAATGCAAAATCATACGCCAAGAAATATACTCAAAAAATCTCTAACGGAAAGCTGATTCTTACTGGAACATATACCTGCACTGAAGATATTGCTATACAGCAAGAAATAAAAATAGATGGTTCGATAACCGAAGAAAATATTAATAAATCATCTGAAAAATAAAATATTACTGCAAAAGATACAACTACTTATTTTAAAATTTTATCTTACAAAACCTTGACAAAACAACTGTTCGCTGATATAATTTTAATGTTGGTGTATTGACACCAACTCCCCTTGCTCGCAATATGTTTGCGGGCCACAAGACCAAAAGGAGGTGCAGTAAATATGGCAGTAATTAATTCTTATGAGGCTGTTATTGTAATTTCTCTCAAGCTTGGCGAAGAGGGTATTGCTGAAACAATCGCAAAGTTCAAGGATATGGTTTCTAAGAACGGTACTCTCGAGAATGTTGATGAGTGGGGTAAGAGAAGACTTGCTTACGAAATCAACAAGGAAACTGAGGCTTATTATGTTCTCTTTGATTTCAAGAGCGAAGCTGAGTTCCCTGCAGAGTTTGACCGTGTCCTTATGATTACAGACGGTGTTCTCCGTTCTATGATCATCAAGAAGGAAGCTTAAGGAGGAAGAGCTAGTATGTTAAATGTAGCTTGTATCATGGGCAGACTTACAGCAGACCCAGAGCTTCGTTATACTCAAGGCAACACAGCAGTAGTTAGAATCACTCTTGCTTGCAACAGACCTACAAGAGCTGGTTCAGAAGAACAGACTGATTTTATAGATGTTACCGCTTGGGGTAAGACTGCGGAATTTGTCAGCAGATATTTTCACAAGGGTCAACTCGTTGCCGTTGATGGCTCTATTAGAACAGGCTCTTATACCGATAAACAGGGTATCAAGAGAAGAACCTTTGAGATTTGGGCTAATAACTGCCACTTCGCAGAACCTAAATCAGCTCGTTCTAATGATAATAATAACTATCAGGGTGGATATAACGACAGCGGATACTCAAGACAGGATAATGCTCCAGCTACATCTTATTCAACAGGCAATACAGATGCCTTTGAAGAGATTCCGACAGATGACGATCTCCCCTTCTGATTTAATCCTAAACACATCTTATCCTATATAAAGGAGGAATTACAATGGCTGAAAGAACCGAAAGAGATAACCGCAGAGGCGGTCGCAAGGGCCGTAAAAAGGTTTGTGCATTCTGCGTAGATAAAGTTGATGTAATCGACTATAAGGATATCGCAAGACTTCGCCGTTTTATTTCTGAGAGAGCGAAGATTCTTCCTCGCAGAGTAACAGGCACTTGTGCACATCATCAGCGTGAGCTTACAGTTGCTATTAAGCGCGCTCGTTATCTTTCACTTTTACCTTATACAAGCGATTGATAAAAAGCTTTTGCCGATACCGTTCTGCGGTGTCGGCTTTTTGTATCTAAGGAGGAATAAAACTATGACCTATAAATATAGAACTCGTGGCGTTTGCTCAAGAAGCATAACCTTCGATATGGACGAAAACCATATCATTACAAACATCAGCTTTGAGGGTGGTTGCAACGGAAATACAAAGGGTATTGCTTCTCTTGCTGAAGGTATGAAAGCCGAAGACATTATAAGCAAATGTCAAGGTATTCGCTGTGGCATGAAAGCTACATCATGTCCTGACCAACTTACTGAAGCAATTAAAAGTGCATTGCAAAAGTAATCTTTAAATGCAAAATGTGCATAGTATAAACGAAATTTGTTTATACTATGCACATTTTATTTATAATTTTAATCTTCTAAAAAGATATTTTTCTTCTTTCTGCCACGCTTTTTTCTTGGTTTTCTTGGTGGAAGATACTTAATATCTGCTTTCTCAAGAAGTTCAATTTCTTTCTTAGGAATCTCTACTGGCTTTGCAGTGACTTCACGAGTCTTTGATTTGCGTCTGAATTTATAAATATTATCTGTGAGGTCATCAAGAAAGGCCATTGCTTCCTCACGCTTACCTTCATCAAGTGAACGGATTCTGAGAAGAATTTCAGCCTCAAAATTAGCTTCTGAGAACCTTGCTTCATCATCACGGTCAAGCTTATCATTAAGCTCCTTAAAATTTGAATCATTAACATACTTTCCTGTTTCTGTATTACAGCCTGAAAGTAAATCAAAGAAATCAACATGGAATATCTTAGAAAGTCTTATAAGAGTTTCTATATCTGGTGTTGTTTTTCCTGTTTCATAATAGGTGTAGCTTGAACGCTCTAATCCAAGCAAATCTGCAACATCTTGTTGAGTAAGTTTGCATTCGCTTCTATAATATTTCAACCAATAAGATATAATATTATACATTTTTATTACCTCCTTTTATTTTTTTATTATAACATATATTTTTAAGATTTCATCATTATGTGAAACATTTCCACAGTCGCTTAATACTTTTAACTATTTTTTTTAATCTAAAGCTTTAAAATCGGACTCATCAAATATAAGAAGTTAATATACTAATTTTCCATACAAAACAAACTGACTCCGCTCAAAACGAAATCAGTTTGTTTTTTAAAGCTTATTTTATATTTTAAACTTGGTCCCAATCAAATACAACGCCGAGTGGGAATTGTCTATCCGTAAGAAGTTGATTATATATTTCTGATGTCTGTGTAGGAGAAATAATTTCTGAAAGAATATCTCCAGGATCAATTCTGCCATCTCTCATAAGATTTAAAAGCGTTATATAATCACGCTTAGCAGTAAAATTACCAAGAACAGAATTATATGCTAAACGGGTTTTATCGTGACAGCCAATTATATTAAGACCCTTAATATGAACATACTTATAAAGGTCAATTGGCTCATCACTAACTCGGTTACAACCATTGATAAGGATTCTTGCATGTTTAGAGGAATATCTCAATGCAAGCTGCAAGCCTGCCATAGAGCCAGAGGTTTCAAGGACAACATTAGCACCCTTAACGCTGTTTGTTTTCTCGGTGATTTCATAAATCTTCTCAACAAGATTAGGTTCACTTGGAGAGAACACATATTCTGCGCCAAATAAAGCTGCTTTTTCCTGTCTGATTTCACGATTACCAATAGCTATAAGAGGAGTTGCACCACAAGCCCTTGCAATCTGAACACCGAAAAGTCCAAGCATACCAAGACCAACAACAACGCAAGATTCACCAATCTCAAGACGGCTTCTGCGTATTGCAAGAAGTGGAAAACTTGCTACTCTTGTAAATACTGCATCTATAAATGATACATCATCAGGAATTTTTACAACGCCTGATTCTTTTTTCCAATTATATGATGCGTGACCTGCATATTCAACAAATACACGGTCGCCTGGTCTGAACTTTGTTACAGCACTTCCTATCTCTACAACCGTACCAACGCTTGAATACCCTGGAACTGTTGGAAATTTTTGTGCAGTATTGTTTGCACCTGAAAGATAGGCCTTTTCTGTACCAGCAGAAATCAAGGTATACTTAACCTTGACCATAACCTCATTATCTTTTGGCTTTCTAAGCTCAAAAGACCTAAGCTCAGCTACTTTCGGCTTTATAAATGTTACTCTATAACCTTTCATTTTTAACCTCCGATTATATCAACAGAAAACTTCAAAGAAAATCGGCTGGTCACAATCTGATGTAAATATTTTAAGGTTTTCCTCAAATTCCTCTTGATTTTCAGAAGAAAGATAATTAAAGCCGACAGACTTAACCCAAGCCTTAGCTGAGGTTTCGTGCTTTTGTGTAATAGATGGGCTTCTATAATGACGAAGTAGACCTGCACCTGAGTTATTGAACATCATAATTCTGATATTACCAGTTAGTGGTTTATTCCAGATTGAGTTCATATCATAGAAGAAGCTAAGGTCACCTATCATAAGGAAGCAAAGCTCTTTACTTACTGCACAATGTCCCATAAAGGTTGAAGCTGAACCATCTATGCCATTTGTACCCATATTACAGAATACACGAACAGTTGGGTCGAGCTTATATCTGTTAGTCATAATGATTGTATGACCGATACCGATATGAAGCAATGAATGTGCTGGAAGAGTTGTAACTGTTCTTTCAATAGCATAAAGCTGATTATATTTTTCTGCGTGCATAACTTTAATGTTGCTTTCAGCCTTCTTCCAAGCCTTGTAGTATTCACCATCGTTATGAATATCGCCTGAATGTTCTACAAAGTAATCGAAGAAATACTTCTGTGAGCATTCAAAAACATTTTTAAGTCTTCTATATGTGTCAGCAACTTCACCATCTTCAGCAACACGCCAATGATACCATTGTGTACCAAGGTTTCTAAGCTTGCCGAGAATTGGGTTATTGAGCATACGCCTACCGCCTACTGTGATAACAATATCAGGAGCAAGCTCATCTCTGAATTGCTTTTGTGTATAGTCATGAGTGATATTATAAGAAAGAATAGATTTTGAGCAATGGAAGTTTGCAAGGTTATCACTGATAACAACGCAGTTAAACTTATCTACAAATGCTTCAACAGACTTCTGTTCTTCAATAGAAAGAGGCTGGTTCTGGCAATAAACAACAAGTATTCTCTTAACCTTAGAGAGTCTGTCTACCTTATCCTGCCACTTTGAATCAGGGTCACAAAGCTCAAATCTATCTATGCAGAGATATTTCTTATCGAGCTTGAGAACTGATGCAGGAGGCTTCGGAAACTCAATATTAGCAATAGGAACATTAATGTGTACAGGACCTGTACCATGATGCTTAACTTCAAGCAATGCTTCGCAAACCATTCTTCTTGCTTCCCAATCGCCAAGAGCAGTTGGGTCTTGTGGCAAAGAAACGCATTTCTTTACAACCTTGCCATACATACCTGCCTGTGGAATTGTCTGTTCCTCATCCTGACCAAGGTAGCGAGGATAACGGTCGCCTGTAATAACAACAAGTGGAATATGCTGATAGTAAGCCTCTGTAATAGAAGTAAGATAGTTAGATGTAGCAGTACCAGAAGTACAACACATAACAACAGGCTCACCAAGTCTTGCAGCAATTCCGAGTGCATAGAAGCCTGCACTTCTTTCGTCAGTAACTCTATAAATCTTAAAATATGGCTCTGCCTCAAAAAGACGAGCAAGATTTAAGTTTCTTGAACCTGATGACATAACAATATGCTTAATGCCATATCTCTTAACAAGTGTTACAATCATCTTGCAGCGTTCAAAGTCAACAGAAGTCTTTGGCTTTTCTTCTACGACAGGCTTAGGCTGTATAGCAGGAGCAGGGGTAATAGATTTAACCTCCGCATTTGCAGGTATCATTTTTTTTTCTTTAGTAAGCTGGTCTTTGAGCCAGTTATATGAATACTCCTTAATAGCGTTAAGCTTCTGATAAGGACCTTCATAATCGCAAGAATCATACTTGCTGAGGTCTGATGTAATCTTATCAGCACTATCAATAAGTCTATATTCAAGGTCAATAGGTTTGAGCAATGAAACAAATCTCTCTGCCCCACGCTTTCTATTAATTAGAGAAACAAATGGCTTCTTAAAGATAATTGAGAAAATTGTTCCATGGAAGCTATCAGTAAATACACATGAAGAATTCTGATAATACCAGAGCCACTCAAAGAGGTCAACATCTTTCTTAACTTCAACTCTGCCATTACCAGAAAGCTGAAGATTAGCAAAATTAGCGTCCCATCTTACAGGTGGTTCATCAAGAAGTACAACAACCTTCATATTCTTTTCGATAGAAAGCTTTTCAAGCTGTCTGCCTATTTCAGGATTTGGGTCGAGAACATAAGCAAGAATATATGGTTCTGTTTCAAGTGTTCCTGCTTTAGAAGCAAGTTCGTTATAAGCCTCTATCTTACAAAGGAAAGTTGGGTCGCAAACTTCTACTGTATCATTAAGTGCAAATGTATTCTTACAAGTACTGAGAGAAAGGTCATCTCTTACGGAAATACCATCGAAACGAGCAAGATTTCCGCCACTGCGTACTTTTTCATCTTCAGGAGCATTATATGCACGACCAAAAGATGTACCATAAGCAATTTTCTTCTTGCTGTCATCAGCAAAGCCAAGAAAATACATTTGCTTATATGGACGGCTAAGACCGTAATTCCAAAGTTGGTCAGAACCGACAACAAATGTATCACAAACATCGTTAAGCTTAGAGAGAGAATCAAGTCTTAATCTCTCACTAACATTATAATACATATTAGCAATACGGAATGGATGTGTTTTGGTAATTTCAAAATTAGCATTTCCCAAAGGATTATTTATCATAAGAACAGAATAACCCATATCTGTGATAACACTATGAAGAGCATAGTATGTAACCATACTACCATAATTTCTGCCATACCAAAGACCAATTATACCAACATCATATTTTTTGCTCATATTTTTACTCCTTTATCTTTAAGATGATAAATAAACTGCACAATAATATAAATCTGTACTATTATAACAAACTTAGTCAAAAAATGCAAGAACTAATCAAGGATGTCTAAAAAATATATAAAATTTTTAATATAAAATAGTTTTAAATTTCTTCGCCATTTTCAATTTTTTCAATAAGAGCAAGTCTATTGATGTGTCTGTCGCCCTCAAATTCAGTATGAAGGAATATATCAGCAAGCTTAACAGCCATTTCACTGTCAATAACACGACCACCCATACAAAGGATATTTGCATCGTTATGTCTTCTTGTCATCTCTGCACAAAATTCGTTTGTGCAGACAGCAGCTCTTATTCCCTTAACCTTATTTGCTGCAATAGAAATTCCGATTCCTGTTCCGCAACAAAGTATACCAAGCTCACATTCCTTAGAAGAAACAGCTTTAGCAACTGGATAAGCGTATCTTGGATAATCAACAGAATCTGTGCTGTATGTGCCGAAATCCTTATACTCTATGCCATTTTCTTCAAGATACTTCTTTACTGCTTCTTTAATTTCGTAACCGCCGTGGTCTGCTCCAAGTGCTATCATTTTATTAACCTCCGTTATTAAATATATGATTTTATTTTGAACTATTTTTTAATCTTGCTTTTAATTCTCTTTCTGCCTGTGGTAATCTCAAATAAAGTGGCACAAGCTCACCTGAGGAAATTGTTTCTCCGTTTTGAGCCTTTTCATAAGCGACAACTGCTGTTCCATAGGCTCTTTGATACCTGAGATTTTGTGGTGCAATTTTTATATTTTCAATTCGCTTCATATTTTCAAAGCAAATATTTGCACCATCACCAATAAGCATTATTTCAACATTGCTGAAATCCATAAGCTCAGATTCAAGCTCTGCTATTGATAACGCCCTATCCCCACAGATACGGCTTATCTTTCCGTTGCTTGCCATAAAAAGTGCATTATAAACCTGTGAACATCTTGCGTCCATAACTGCACAAATCAAGCCGTTGAAAATTTCTAAATTCTGTGCCATAGCCTCAAGCGTTGAAACCGATACACAAGGCTTTCCTAAAGCCATAGCCATTCCCTTTACGCACGAAACTCCGATTCTTACTCCAGTAAATGAACCAGGACCTGCATCAACCGCAAAGACATCAACATCTTTAATATCAGTCTTAGTAAATTCGAGAAGCTTTTCTGCAAGAAGCATAAGCGTCTGACTATGTGTAAGGCTTGTATTCATATAAAATTCGCCTTTTAAAAAGCCATCCTCATATAGTGCCACAGATGCAGGTGACGCTGAAGAATCAAATGCTAAAATAATCATTCTATGTCTACCCCGCTTATTGTAATTTCTCTTTCATTTTCTGAAAGTGGCTTAATAGTAATTCTGATTGCATCATTTGGAAGTACGCCCTCGATATTTTCGCTCCATTCAATAACCAAAATACCGTTACCAATATAATCAAAAAAGCCTGTTGAATATAAATCGTCATATGTTGTAACACGATACATATCGAAGTGGAAAATCGGAAACTTTCCCTCATATTCGTGAACCAAGGCAAAAGTCGGGCTTGAAACTCCGTCTTCAAAACCAAGTCCCTCAGATAAACCTCTTGTAAAAGCTGTTTTTCCTGCACCAAGTCCGCCAAAAAGTGCTATAACCTCAGTGCCTTTCAATTTTTTTGCAAGCTTTTTTCCTATGTTTTCAGTTTCACTTGCCGAAGATGATATAAACTTAACCAAATCCAAACAACTCCTAATCAGAACAAACCCGAAATTTTACCGTTGTCGTCAACATCAATTCTGTTTGCGGCAGGAACCTTTGGAAGTCCAGGCATAGTCATAATATCGCCTGTATAAATAACAACAAAGCCAGCGCCATTAGAAATTCTTACATCAGAAACAGTAATTACAAAACCCTCTGGTCTGCCAAGAAATGCCGGATTATCAGAAAGTGAATACTGTGTCTTTGCAACGCATATTGGCATATCGTCCTTATAGAGTTTTTCAACCTCTGCAAGAGCCTTTTTAGCCTTAGGAGTAAATACTACACCTGATGCACCATAGATATTTTTTGCGATTGCTTCAAGCTTTTCTGTGATTGTAAGACCGTTCTCATAGATAGGCTTAAAATCAGATGGCTTTTCTGTTGCTTCACAAACTTTCTTTGCAAGCTCAAGTCCGCCCTCTGCACCCTTTGCGAATACTTCTGCGAGTGAGAAATCTGCACCATTATCCTTGCAGTAATTTTCAACAAAATTCAATTCTGCATCTGTGTCGGATTCAAAACGATTAATTGCTACAACAACAGGTACACCGAATTTCTTCATATTCTCAATATGCTTTCCAAGATTTACAATGCCATTTTTAAGAGCGTCAAGATTTTCTGTTTTAAGCTCTGTCTTTGGAACGCCTCCGTTATATTTTAAAGCACGAACAGTAGCTACAAGAACAACTGCATTTGGTTTCAAGCCGGCAAGACGGCACTTAATATCAAAGAATTTTTCAGCACCAAGGTCAGAACCAAAACCAGCCTCAGTAATACAATAATCGCCAAGCTTCAGTGCAAGTCTTGTTGCACGAACAGAGTTACAGCCATGAGCAATATTAGCGAATGGACCACCATGCATAATTGCAGGTGTACCATCAATAGTCTGCACAAGATTTGGCTTAATAGCATCCTTGAGAAGTGCTGTCATAGCACCATTTGCATGAATATCCTTTGCGAAAACCGGCTTTCCATCATATGAATATGCAACAAGGATATTTCCAAGACGCTCTTTGAGGTCGCTTATAGAGTCTGCAAGACAAAGAATAGCCATAACTTCACTTGCAACAGTGATAATAAAGCCGTCCTCACGAGGTACACCGTTTATCTTTCCACCAAGACCAGCAACAATGTTTCTAAGCTCTCTATCGTTCATATCGAGGCAACGCTTAATTAGAATTCTTTTAACATCAATGCCCAGTTCATTTCCTTGCTGAATGTGATTATCGAGCATCGCACAGAGAAGATTATTGGCAGCTGTAATTGCGTGCATATCACCTGTAAAATGAAGATTGATGTCCTCCATTGGAAGAACCTGTGAATATCCACCGCCTGCTGCACCGCCCTTAATTCCGAAAACAGGGCCGAGTGATGGTTCGCGCAAAGCAATAACTGTCTTTTTTCCAAGCTTATTCATAGCTTGTCCAAGACCTGTTGTAACAGTTGTCTTACCCTCACCTGCTGGAGTTGGGTTAATGGCTGTAACAAGAATAAGCTTACCATCTGGCTTAGACTCAAGCTTTTTGAAAAGCTCCTCAGAAAGTTTTGCCTTATATTTACCATAAAACTCAAGTTCATCTTCGGTAATTCCTATATCTTTAGCAACATCTTTTATAGGTCTGAGTTTAGTCTGCTGTGCGATTTCAATATCTGTTAACATTGTTATTTTCCCTCTCTTAAAGAAAATTTTTCAGTAAATTAATTATAGCATATTTCGTCAATCCTAACAAGCATTTTAATTATTTACTTTATCTTCATCACAAAATATGGTAAAAAAGTACAAAAAGAGGAGAACCCATAGTATGAATTCTCCTCTTTATATAGAGCCTTTCGGCTAAAATTTAATTATTTAGAAGATTCTGCGAGCTGCTTAGCAACCTCATCAGCAAGGTTGTCGCTTCTCTTCTCAAGGCCTTCGCCCTTCTCAAAGCGAACAAAGCCAAGAATCTTAATGCTGCCGCCGAGGTCCTTAGCAACCTTAGCTGTGTACTGCTCAACAGTCATCTTGTTATCCTTAACAAAAGCCTGATTTACGAGGCAGTTTTCCTCATAATACTTGCCAATCTTGCCAAGAACAATCTTCTGAGCGATAGCCTCTGGCTTACCCTCATTGATAACCTGCTCTGTCATAATAGCCTTTTCATGCTCGATAACCTCATCAGGTACATCGGACTTCTGGAGGTATGATGGGTTAACCGCAGCAATCTGCATAGCAATGTCCTTGCCATATTCAGCAAAGCCTTCCTTGCCTGCAACATCTGTTTCAAAGTTAACCATAACACCAATCTTACCGCCTGCGTGGATATAAGTTGCAACAGCACCCTCATAACGAGCAAAACGACGAATCTTGATGTTCTCACCGATTGTAAGAACCTTCTCTTGGAGAAGCTCAGCAACTGTCATATCAGAATCAGCAGCCTTTTCTGCGAGAAGAGCGTCAACATCAGCAGGGTTCTTCTCGATGATTGTATCGGCAACTGTCTTAACAAAGCTCATGAAGTCATCGTTCTTAGCAACGAAGTCTGTTTCGGAGTTGATTTCAACAACAACACCAACAGTAGCGTCTGCGTTTGTAGCTGCATAAGCTACACCCTCAGCTGCGATTCTTGAAGCTTTCTTAGCCTGCTTTGCAAGACCCTGCTCTCTAAGAATATCAATAGCAGCGTCCATATTGCCGTCAGCCTGTGTGAGAGCCTTCTTGCAGTCCATCATACCACAGCCTGTTTTTTCTCTAAGAGTTTTTACATCTTGTGCTGTAAATGCCATAATAATTTTCCTCCATTTTATAAATTTTCATTATCTTGAAAAATACCCACGAGCATAGCGTGGGTATTTTAATTTTATATTATTGAATTACTCTGCTGCTTCTTCAGCTTCGTCTGCTTCAGCAGCTGCTGCACCCATTCTGCCCTCGTTGCCTTCGATAATAGCGTTAGCAATAGCAGAAGAAATGAGCTTAACTGCACGAATAGCATCGTCGTTACCAGGGATAACATAATCAACTTCATCAGGGTCGCAGTTTGTATCAACGATAGCAACTATCGGAATACCAAGCTTCTTAGCTTCTGCAACAGCGATTCTTTCCTTGCGTGGGTCGATGATGAAGAGAGCACCAGGAATTTCCTTCATATCCTTGATACCGCCGAGGAACTTCTCGAGCTTTTCAATCTCAAGGTTGAGCTTAACAACTTCCTTCTTTGGAAGGAGTTCGAATGTACCGTCTTCTTCCATTGTACGGAGCTGCTTAAGTCTTTCAATTCTTGTACGAATTGTTGTGAAGTTTGTGAGCATACCGCCGAGCCATCTTGCGTTAACATAGTAAGCACCTGCACGCTCTGCCTCTTCCTTAACGGAATCCTGAGCCTGCTTCTTTGTGCCTACGAAGAGAACTGACTTGCCTTCTACGGAAAGGTCACGAACGAAGTTATAAGCTTCCTCAAGCTTCTTAACTGTTTTCTGGAGATCGATAATATAGATACCGTTTCTCTCTGTGAAGATATACTTAGCCATCTTCGGGTTCCATCTTCTTGTCTGGTGACCAAAATGTACACCTGCTTCAAGAAGCTGTTTCATAGATACTACTGACATTGTTTTGTCCTCCTTTTGGTTTTAAACCTCCGCAGAATCATATATGACAAACACCTCGGAATGAAATGCACCGAAACCATATAAAAGAGTCTGCGTGTGTTTTGCTCGAATATTTTAACACATATTTTCAGATAATGCAAGTCTTTTTTGAAAATTTATGTGTTTTCAGACAGCATAGTTACTTAAAAAATGGCAGCTTCATTCTTTTTTTCTTATATGGACGCTGAACATTCGTGACAATTATAGTATCCTCACCTATAAGCTCTATGTTATTCCATAATATAACTATATCCTCTTCCCTGCCGAAAAGTCCGAAGCATTTCGGTCTGCCAAAGATTATGATTGCTACAAGCTTAGCATTTTTAGTATCTATTTCAACATCATCAACACAACCAAGTCTACAACCGTCCTTGCCATTTATAACTTCTTTACATCTAAGGTCGGTTATTCTGCAAGTCATATTGCCCCTCCTATGCAAAAAGCTGTGAACCTCCATTATTCATTATATGCACATAATTAATGTATATTTCTAATTCAGTTAATTAATATTTTTCTTATTTAAGCCTATAAAGTGTAATTAAAGATATTATAAAGATGTGGCTTAATAATGGCTGCAAAGAAACACCAGAGGAAATCTGCGAGATTATTGAAACAGAATACAGCAAACGAACACTATAAAATAAAGCCGTCCTTTATAGGTAGGACGGCTTTTTGCTATTAAACTTCAGATAAACGCTTTAAATTATCAATAGCTTCCTTTGCGTCAGATGCTTTGAAAACGCCTGTTCCTGATACGCAAACATCAACACCAAACTTAGCAGCCTGAGAAATTGTTTTATCATTAACTCCACCATCAATTTCTACAAGCATATCTTTGCCCAACTCTTTGGCTTTTTCTTTTATAGCAGTAACCTTAGGAAGCATATCTGCCATAAAGCTCTGTCCGCCAAAACCAGGCTCTACTGTCATAACAAGTATCAAATCAACCTGTTCTAAGTAAGGGAATACTTCCTCAGCAGATGTCTTTGGCTTTATTACAAGTCCAGGTTTTACCCCAAGGGACTTAATCTTATCAATAGTTGCTTGAATATCAGATTTTGCTTCAATATGGAAGGTAATTATATCCGCTCCCGCTTTAGCAAACTGCTCTATATAATCAAGAGGATAATCAATCATAAGGTGAACATCAAAAGGAAGCTTAGAGTATTGGCGAAGTGCAGATACTATCGCAGGGCCTATTGTAATATTAGGAACAAAATGTCCGTCCATAACATCAAGATGAATCCAATCTGCTCCACCCTTATCTATTCTGATTAATTCATCTCCCATTTTAGCGAAATCACAAGAAAGCATTGATGGTGCAATCTTCATTATCAATCATTCCTTTTCAGAGTTTTTATGGTTTTCGTATAGTCGGTGCAACTATACCTACTATTATGCAGAAAACATACATAATCAGCAATTCAAGGATATTAAGTCTTGCAATTCCTGATATAAATGTAATTACACCAACAAGAACAAAACCTAAAATAATTCCTGCCATTTGCAAGAAAATTGAAAGTGTAACATTTGATTTAATTCTTATACAGCCCGAAATTGCTCTTGCGAATGACTGTATTCCACCCTTTGTTGCAATATATGCACGAGTTTCTTCATCAGGTGTATCTGTCATTTCCTTAGTTATATTTCCCAAACCTGTGGGCAATATCTTAACTGAACGATAGAAAACACCAAAATCTTCTGCAATTCTATCTTGAGTTATATTAGAATCAATCGTTCTTACAAGAATAGTAACACCATTCTGTTCGAGATTTCTAAGCTCCTCAGCGATATATGAGCTACCCTTATAAGTAACTATAAACATTGCAACAAGCTCTCCGCCAAGTGATAAATAAACCGCTTGCTTGCTCTTATCTGTATACTTCTTTTCATATTCAACAGATGGCACTTTAATTCCGTGAGCTTCAAGAAGCCTGCGGTTTCCGAGAAGTATTCTTTGACCAGCTACCCAACCAACAAGTCCAAGACCGTCCTCATAAATAACGCTTTCAACATGAGGTAATGTATCTCTCTTACTCTTGATAATATTATCGAACATACTCGACATAGGTGCTTTAACTGCAAACATAACCGCTGCCGCACCACGAATAGCGTCATCTACCTTACTTCCGCTAAAGGTTTTTATTCCGCTCATTGTAACAGTTCCTGATGGATATAAATCATTTGCATCTACAATAATAGCGTTTGTATCACAGAATTGCTTTACTGATTCATAGCTTGTAACCATAGACCCTTTTTTAACAACTGCTGAGCAGAGCTTTTTAATTGGAAGGTTGACAGCTACGAGCTGACAAACAGGTGTAAGTATTATTGCAAAAAGTGCGAATGCACTTGCACCCTCTGCAACTCCCCCTCCAATAAACGCATAAAATAAGGCTGCAACAATAGCTACAACAGAGGTAATCGGTGCAATCTTGGAAGCAATATTTTCGCTTGGGTCAGGTGCATATGAAAGCTGTAAGAAATTACTCAGGAACTTTGTCTTCTTTCTATATGCAATAAGGGGTTTATTAAGAGGTGCTCCCATAAACATTCTCTTTGCATTTCTTTCATCTGTATAAATCTTGCCCGCATAAAGCTCAGGATTTTTCATAATAAACTTAAAGTTATCATGTACACGAGTAATTATCAGCATTCTACCTATACAATTAAGCAAAAGTCCAAGAATCACAAGTGTTGTATAGTAATGCAGATAACCATTTATAAAGCTTTGTGGAGAGAAAAACGATACAAAGGCTTGAAGTATTCCTGCGAAAGATGCAACTGCAAGGCTTGTATCAGAATTGGCCTTGAAATGCCTTAGTGGTATTAGTCCATTTATTATCGGAACATAACAAGCCACTACACATACACACAAGATTATGGCATTTAAAAACGCAACCAAAAGCCAGCCAAAAGGCATACTCATAAAGGTTTCGCTTATAACACCAACAAGTATATCTAATGTTATTGAAAAGACAAGTCCTATCGCAACAATTATTGAACGGAATGTAAGCTTACGATAATTGTTATTTATCTCTGAACGAATTTCTCTCTCATCATTCTTACTTGAATATTCTTCAATTTCTCGATTTTCTCCATTGGAATCAATATCATCAATGTCAAAATCTTCATCATCACTAAAAAGCTTTAACATTTGAGTTTTCTTTTTTATAGCTTTTTTAGCCTCAGATGCCTTATTATTTTTTTTCTTTTCGGTCTTTGGCTTTGCAGTTTTTTCTGGTTCAGGCTGAACAGCTTCTTTTTTTTCCTTTATATCAGGCATTATTTCAGGACGCTGTTTTTTACGAATAAAACTCGGAACAGCCATCTTAACCGCAGGTGGTACTGTCGGCATTTTAGGCTTTGGAATTTTCACCTTGGGTGTTTCTTCTGCCTTTGTTTGTTGTACCTCTTGCTTATGAACAGGTTTAACTACTGATGTATGTTTTTGTTCTTGTTGTGGTTGAGCTTTTTGTTCTAGCTCAGGATTTTTTTTAAGCTTTTTAAATGAAAATTCACCAAAAACAGAAGTTTTTCCGCTCTCATCATTTTTTTTCTTCTGTTCTAGCTGTTTTGACTGTTCAGACCTTGGTGGATTTTGTTTATCATCAGGTGGTGTAGGTGGTTCAGGCGACCTTGGTTTGTATTTATATGCACGATATTCACTTCTTACCGTTTTAGTAAACTTACCCGCCATAACTACAAAATTATTTTTTTCTGATGGACGACTATATGTAAGCAGAGTTTTAGGTATATTATCCTTTGCAAAATCAAGCTTAAATTCCTGAATAAGCTTTTCATCTTCTATAATAATAGGATTAAATTGCTTTTGCTGAACTACTGGTTCGCTTGATTTCTGTTTAGACTTTACTCTATCAACAATTCTGACGAAAGGATTCTCGCTATCTTCAGCCTTTACCTCGGCAACTGCTTGCTTAACTGGTTCAGCCTTTTCCTCGGCAACCGCTTGCTTTACTGGTTCAATCTTTTCCTCGGCAACTGCTTGCTTGACTGATTCTGCCTTCTCCTCAACAACCGCTTGCTTAACTGGTTCAATCTTTTCCTCGGCAACCGCTTGTTCGACTGGTTCAGCCTTTTCCTCGGCAACCGCTTGCTTGACTGGTTCTGCCTTTTCCTCGACAACCGCTTGCTTAACTGGTTCTGCCTTTTCCTCGACAACCGCTTGCTTGACTGGTTCAGTCTTTTCCTCAACAACTGCTTGCTTGACTGGTTCAGTCTTTTCCTCAACAACTGCTTGCTTGACTGGTTCAGTCTTTTCCTCGGCAACTGCTTGCTTGACTGGTTCAGTCTTTTCCTCGGCAACTGCCTGCTTGACTGGTTCAGCCTTTTCCTCGGCAACTGCTTGCTTTACTGGTTCAGCCTTTTCCTCGGCAACTGCTTGCTTTACTGGTTCAGTCTTTTCCTCGACAACCGCTTGCTTAACTGGTTCAGCCTTCTCCTCGACAACTGCTTGCTTTACTGGTTCAGTCTTTTCCTCGACAACCGCTTGCTTTACTGGTTCAGTCTTTTCCTCAATATGCTTTTTAACTGGCATATCAATTATTTGAATGAAAGGACTATCGAAATCGAAATCATCGTTTTTAACTTCACTTTGAATAGGTTTTGATACTGTTTTTTCAACCTTAGTATCAGCCATTATTTGTTTTGCAACTGATTCAAAGTTAATATCATCTTCAGCAGATTTAATTTCTATTTCAGCTGGCTTTGTAGTTTCTTCTTTAGTTTCTTCTTTAGTTTCTTCTTTAGTTTCTTCTTTAGTTTCTACTTCAACTGATTTGGCAGTTTCTTCCGATTTAATTGGCTTCTCAGTCCTTGGCTTTTTAGACCTGCGTGGTTCTCTTAGAGCGTCACCTGCAATTTGCTCTGAAAGAATAGAAAAATCAAGCTGGTCTGAAAGCGGTGAATTTGAAATATCTTCATTCGATTCATCGTCATCAAGTGCAATATCTATTGAAATTCTATTTCGCTTTTCTTCTGCAAGAATTTCGTCAAAAGTTAATTCATCATCAGTTTTCTTCTTATATACTTTTGTATCCGACTTAATTTCAGCTGTTATAGGTTTTTTGTCAATTTTCGACTTAGTTTCTGTTTCAACAGGCTTTTCTTCAATTTCCGATTTAGTTTCTGTTTCAACAGGCTTTTCTTCAACTTCCGATTTAGTTTCTGTTTCAACAGGCTTTTCTTCAACTTCCGACTTAGTTTCTGCTTCAACAGGCTTTTCTTCAACCTCCGACTTAGTTTCTGCTTCAACAGGCTTTTCCTCAACCTCCGACTTAGTTTCTGCTTCAACAGGCTTTTCCTCAACCTCCGACTTAGTTTCTGCTTCAACAGGCTTTCCTTCAACCTCCGACTTAGTTTCTGTTTTAACAGGCTTTTCTTCAGATTCTATTTTAGTTTCTTTTGATTTATCTTCAGTTAAATTAAAATCGGTATTTATAGTTGTGTTCTGTGCAGCAATTTTTAGCAAATCTGGTTTATTATCTTTTTTCTCATCATCAGGCGCTTGATAAACAATATTTTCCTTATATTCCTCATCAAAATCAAGTGGATTAGCATTTTTCAAACGCTCTACACCACTACTTGTACTGAATATAACATCGTCATCGTATTCTTCATCATCTTCAAAACCGAGATAATATAATGCTTTTTCCTTTGCAGTAGAAAGAAATTTAGAAAACTTTGATTTAAAGCTTGGCTTTTTATCTGCTCCTTGAGACAAATCTTCTGAAAATTCGTTTTCCTTTTCTTTTAATTCAATTTTATGTTCAGCTTGTTTTTGAGTATTAGCAATATCATCTACTTCACTATTTAAATCTTGATTCTTGGTTTCCGAACTTTTTTTCTCAGTTTGAACATCTTCTTTTGGTTTATCTTCAACTTTTTTCTTTGTCATATCAGCTTGCTTTTGTTCCGCAATAATTTCAGCAAGCTTTTCATCAGTAATCTTAGGAATTTTCATAGTAATAGTTGTAACGCCATTTGATTCTTCTTCAGCCTTAACAACAACTACCGCTTCCTCTTTTGCACTATCTGTAACCTCCTTGCTAAGGTCAAGAATTTCTTGACTGTCGCTAAGATTCATAGAAGATGTCTTCTTTTCAGTTTCGGACAGAGAATTTTTTTGATTACTATTTTTCTTTTTTATGCGTCCGAAAATTCCACGAATTGCAGACTCTTCCTCTAATTGATTTTTCTTTGATTCAACATCATTTTTATCTTTAATTTCGCTAAAAACATCGTCGAAATCATTGGTCATATCATCAAGAACTTTATCTTCTGAGCTATCTGAAGTTCTTTTTTTCTCTGCCATTGAAATTCCCCCTTATTTAGCTTTTATTTCAAGTCGCTGACGAGTAAACTCATACATCAAAACACCAGCAGCAACAGACGCGTTAAGAGAATTAATTTTTCCGAGCATAGGCAAGGACAATATAACATCGCATTTTTCTTTAACAAGTCTTTGTAAGCCCTTGCCTTCAGAACCTATTACTAAAGCACACGCACATTTGAGGTCACTCGTGCAATAGGTTTCTCCGTCCATATCAGCACCGTATATCCAAAGTCCTTTTTCTTTAAGCTCATCAATAGTTGCAGGAATATTTGTAACTCTTGCAACAGGCATATATTCATATGCACCAGCAGAAGCTTTGCCAACAGAGAATGTTAAGCCTGCGGCTCTGCGTTTTGGTATTATAACACCATGGGCACCCGCACATTCAGCAGTACGGATAATCGCACCAAGATTATGAGGGTCTTCTATGTTATCAAGTATAATTATAAAAGGTTTCTCGCCTTTTTCTTCTGCTATTTTAAGAATTTCATCAACACTAACATACTCTTTCACTGCCGCAATAGCAATTATTCCTTGATGGTTAGCATTACCACACATAAAATCGAGCTTTCTGCTATCAACTTCTTTAATTGGAATACCCTTTTCCTTAGCCTTAGCAACAATAACCTTAACCGAACCGCTCATTTCTCCGTGAGCAACAAGTATTCTTTCGATAGAACGCCCAGATTTAAGTGCTTCTGAAACAGGATTTCTTCCCGCTATAATATCTTCGCCTTTTTCAAAATTATCGTTTTTCAAACTATATTCACCCTTCTATACGAAAAATATCTCAAAAAAATAAAAATATACCATTAAAAGTTATTCCATAAAATTATATCATAAATAAATTCAAATTTAAAGTAACTTTGCAAATACTTTTGCATTTTCTTGCAAATAAATACATAATACTTAATTAATATGATTTCTATAAAAATTAAAGCTTTGCTTAAGCTTTTTTAAGCATAAGTCAAATATACTTTTTTAATCAAATAATGCTCTTTGTCAATAAAGACTTGAAAATTTCAGAACTTATGTTATACTATAACTAACAAATGAAAGGATAATTACTATGAATAATAAAAAACGAAAGCTTATCATAAGAATTGTTGCACTTGTTCTTGCAGGACTTATGGTTGTAAGTATCTTCAGTATACTCCTTTCAACCATACATTTCTAAGCATAAATAAAATCGAGGTTAGCATTTTTGCTAACCTCGATTCTTTTTATTTATATCGCACTTGTAGCTGAATCTTCGGTTGCTTCTTGAGAAGCTTCACTTTCTGTGCTGTTTTCTGATTCATCACCTGATGTTTGAGATTCCGCACTTGAATCTGTTGAGGATTCAGAGCTTGAGCTTTCGTTTATAGGTGTAGAATTTTCTTTTGCAGCCTGCTTTTCAGGCGTAAGCCTAAGCTCGTTCATACCATCAGATTTAAGAGTGATTGTACCATTTAAATCTGTACGGAACACCTTAGTTTCATTTTGCTCAAGAGTTTTAAGTGTCTCTTGATGAGGATAACCCTCACTGTTATTTGCACCACAAGAAATAATTGCATATTTAGGTGCAACAGTCTTTATAAATGACTTTCCAGAAGCTGCTGAACTTCCATGATTGCCAATCATTATAACATCTGAGGTTACATCTATACCATTATCAATGATTTCCTGCTCAGAATAATTTTCTGCATCACTCATAAATATAAATTTCTGCTGACCATATTTTAAAAGTACAGCTGTCGAATAGTTATTCAAGTCGCTATATGCACTATCATTTGGTGAAATTATATCTACTGTAAGTGAAAGTGAGAAATAAATATGCGTTCCACTACTTGCATCAAGCTTAATAAGCTTTTTTGCTGAAAGTGCATTTGTGAAGCTTTTATATACTTCAGCTACATTTTTTTCTGTTTCGTATGAGTTGATAATATTTTCTACATTCGGTGCATAAACTCTGCCTATATCAAAGTTTTCTATAACACTTGACATACCGCCTATATCATTGACGTCAGCATTAGTTGCGATAAGATAATCTATTTTTTTAATTTTCTCATTTTTGAGATAGCTTACAAGCTTATCACTACTTTCCTTAGGACCTGCATCAATAAGAAGATTCTTGCCATCTGGAAGTAAAACTAAAGTCGAATTACCTTGACCAACATCAATATACCTTATCTCAAGACCACTTCTCTTAATGGTTTCTTCCTCTTTCTTAGAATCTTCGCTTGATTCTGCTCTTGAAGCCGTACTGACAACTGATGAATTCTGAGATGAAATCTGCGCAACAGGCTTTTGTTCTTGATTTCTATTTGTTTGTGAAGAAACTATCAATGCAATAACCGCAGCAATAACTGCGAGCGACAGTCCTACAATAAGCGATGGAGTACCCGCCCTACGGTTATAATTTTTATTACTGTTGCTCAATTAATCAACCCCTTTTCAAAGCTTTAGAAATACCTGAGGAATCAAGCTCAGTAAATTCCTTAAAGAAACCTTCTAACTTTTTAAGAATTGTTTCAACGCCACCAACGCTGTTACTCTCAATGTTCATAGGCATAATTGGGTCATGTACGCTCAATCTTAGCAAGAACCAACCGTTGCCATTATTCTTATCAAAAGATACTCTGATGCCCTCGTGATTATCAGGAGCTATAATAAATTCTGGCTGTGCCTCAGCATATTTTGTCAAGCTTTCGATAACCTTTTCTCCATATGCCCTGAAATCCTCTGTAAGAATATTCATTCTGATTTCCTTGCTTTCTATTGGTTCAGAAAGATTTTCGAGAAGTGATTCAAGAGTTTTGCCTTCTTTTCTAAGCTGTGCAAGTTTAATGATAATTTTTGTGCAAAGATAAGCACCATCATCAAGAAAATAGTTTTCTCTCATAGCTGCATGGCCTGATGTTTCGATAGCCAACGGACAGTTTACACCTATTTCATTTTGTCTGATAGCCTCGTTGATTACATTTTTATATCCACGCTTAAAACGGAGATGCTTTCCACCAAGCTCATTCTCAATAAAATCTTTAAGTCCGCTTGAGGTAATGGAGTCAGTTACAATAAGACCACCCTCATTGCCCTCAAGTGCGATAGCTGCTGCGATTGCAACAAGTCTGTTTCTGTTGATTTCATTTCCGCTTGAATCAACAGCACCGCCTCTATCAACATCAGTATCGAATATAACACCTAAATCAGCATTAGCCTTCTTAACTGCTGAACAGATTGAAGCCATAGCCTCTTCGTTTTCAGGGTTAGGTATATGATTAGGGAACATACCGTCTGGCTCGAGATAAACACTGCCCTCTGTATCTGCACCAAGTGGCTCTAAAACATCAGAAGCATAAAATCCGCCTGCACCGTTTCCAGCATCAACAACAATCTTAAAGCCTGCAAGTGGCTTATCATAATTCTCTGCATTAACAGCCTTTTTGATTATTTCACGAAGTCCAGCGGAATAATCCTTCATATAATTATATTTAGTAATAGTTCCGCATGAAACTTTCTCAGGTGTTTTGCCGTCTTGTGCGAATTGAAGAATTGCTTCTATATCCTCAGCCTCAAGACCACCATCTCTTGTGAAGAATTTAAGTCCGTTACGGTAGAATGGGTGGTGGCTTGCAGTAATCTGCAAAGCACCATCACAAGCTAAATCAACAGTTGTCATAAACATAGCTGGTGTACTTGAAAGTCCACAGTCAATAACCTCTGCTCCACTTTCTTTCATAACATCAGCACAAAGACCAAGTATATGTTCACCGGAAATTCTTGAATCTCGTCCAACAGAGATTTTAAGCTCAATAGGCTTTTTGCCGACCTTATTGCTAAGCCAAAGTACAAAACCACCTGCCATAGCACGAACAGCATCATCCGTCAGATTAACCTTATTTTCTTTATATTCAACTGCAACTCCTCTTATGTCTGTACCACTTTTAAATTGCTTCCATTCACGATTAAGCATTACCTTTTCCTCCGAAAAATCATTATTTAACAACTTTAGTAAGGTCAACATCATATCCATTGAAAGTTAAAGTCATTGTATCGCCCTTTAAAAGATACGGAATCGTAATTGTATTAACTTCTCCGTTATACATATATTTAACTATTATAGCGTCGTAACCGTCATCACTTTCTCCGAAATTATAAGTACCCTCTGTCTTTGAATTCCCAGTATCTTCAGAAAATCTTCCGTCCTTAGTAAATGTATATACTATATTTCCATCAGCGTTCCATTCGCCAACAACGCCATTATTAAGCTTAAAGTCATCGTCAGGGTCTAAGGCATAGCTATTGTCAGCTTGAGTAAATTCCATAACCTCATCGCCATTAATAAGCTTTAGTGTTCTGCCACTAAATATATTACCAGAAACTTCGTAATTATAGGAATAAGCACTTTGATATGCTGAGAAATAAAGCTGTAAGATATTCTCGTTAGCATCAGAGGTTGTCTTGTTATACCAACCAGACCAACTTCTTCCACCATTTATCATCTTTGCACTCGGAGAATTAGACTCTTTATCTGAAAAATAAGATTTCTCATTATCAAAGAAACTCATTTTTTCTTTATTACCAAATTCAAATTTCATAACAGCGGTTTTGGTATTTCCTGAATTATCTGTAAATTCTACATCAGTTGCCCAAACACCAGAAACATCATTATTAAAGAAAGCATACCAAGCACCAAAGGATAATGCTGTCACCGCAAAAATAGATGTTGCAACTACAAGCGTTCTGTTTTTGTGCTTTTTAGCTTTTGAATTTTCTTCATCAATATCTGCATTGCTTTCTTCAGTATCATCGAGTTCAGCATTTGTTTCATCAGCTGGAATTATTTCAGAATCATTCTGGTTATCCTCTGTATTGTTTTCAATCTCTGATGATACTATATTCTCATTAACTTCTTGAGTTTCTCCATTTTCAAGTTGATTTTCTGTATTATCGTTTAGACTCATAACTTACCTCCGACTATTCGTGAGTATATTTAGCTCTATTATATTTATATAGATTATATTTTACATTAAAATCGTACTAAATACAATAGCTACACAGAAAATTATAAAAAATGTAACCATTAGTGCTATTTTCAGAAATATTTTCGTTTGGAATTTCATATTATTTTATAAATAAAGGAGCGTGTTTTTTTATGTTCATAGTTTCAGTAAAGCCTAAAAAAAAGACTGTAATAATAGTAAGTGCCATTGTCGCAGCAGTAATTTTGCTCATAATTGGAATAACTGTATTGTCAACCGCTCCAGCAAGTGCTAATGGAGAAAAAGGTTCTTACAGTCTTGAGGCTGATGGAAACGCTGGAAGAATTGAATTTTTAGAACAATTTGGCTGGAAAACCTCGGGCAAAGCAACTAAGACCGAAAAAATTACAATCCCATCAGAATTTAATGAAGTTTACACAAGCTATAATGAACTTCAAAAACAGCAAGGTTTAGACCTTACGAAATATAGTGGCGAGGAATGTACTAAATATACATATAAAATTCTTAATTACGATAGTAATAGCAAAATCGTTGCAAATCTCCTTGTGCTTGATAAGAAGGTTATCGGCGGTGATATTAGCGAGACAAAAAAAGATGGTTTTATGCAGACCTTCTACAAAAACAAATAACAACAGAAATACCGTCACAGGCTTATCTTTCTGTGACGGTATTTTTAAGGCTTTAAGCCTTAGCAATAAGCTCTTTTATTTTAGTCTCAGCGGCAACAGCGTCTGCCTTGCCTCTTGAATTTTTCATAACAAAACCAACAAGTGATTTAATTGCCTTTTCCTTACCATTCTTATAATCGCTGACAGCATTAGGATTAGATTCGACAGCCTGTTCGCAAAGCGAAATCATAGTTGCCTCATCAAGACCACCCATATCGCTTTCTGAAATAAACTCAGTTGCCTTTTTGCCTGTATCAAGCATTTTTTCGAGTGTACTCTTAGCGAGGTTCATCTTAATCTTGCCATCATCAATAAGCTTAATAAGCTCACGCAAATCCTCTGCACTAACTTTAATATCAAAAGCTTCCTTATCGCTTTCTGTATCAAGTCTGCGGAAAATCTGACCGATAATGAAGTTTGCGGCAGTTTTAGGATTCTTTGTACCCTCGCTTGCTTCCTCATAAAATTCAGCAATTTTGCGATATTTTGTAAGAAGTGCTGCATCTGTTTCGGAAAGTCCAAGCTCGCTGACATATCTTTTAGCTTTCTGTACAGGAAGTTCAGGAAGAAGATTTCTAAGCTCCTCAACCTCTTCTCTTGAAACACTTATAGTAACAAGGTCAGGGTCACGGAAGTAGCGGTAATCGTTTGCATCTTCCTTACCACGCATACTTGAAGTAGTATTTGTAACATCATCATAGCGAAGTGTTTCCTGAATAACCTTACCGCCGTTCTCAAGAATATCAACCTGACGCTCGAACTCATATTCCATAGCCTTTGCAATAAAGTTTATGGAGTTCATATTCTTAATTTCTGTTCTTGTGCCAAGCTTATCACTGCCAACCTCACGAACAGAAATATTAACATCGCATCTCATAGAGCCTTCCTGCATCTTGCAGTCAGAAACTCCGATATATCTCATAATAAGCTGAAGCTTTTCAACATATTCTCTTGCTTCCTCAATAGACCTTATATCAGGTTCAGAAACAATCTCAATAAGTGGAACTCCACCTCTGTTATAGTCAACAAGAGTATCTCCGTGACGATGAATAAGCTTACCTGCGTCCTCTTCAATATGGATTCTTGTAAGACGAATCTTTCTGCCGTTTGAGAGCGGAATATATCCGCCTACGCACAATGGCATATCAAACTGTGAAATCTGATAAGCCTTTGGGAGGTCAGGATAGCAGTAGTTCTTTCTGTCCATCTTTGCAATTTCAGGAATAGTGCAGTTTGTTGCAAGACCTGCCATAACTGCATAACGGACAACCTGACGATTAAGCTTAGGAAGTGTACCTGGTAATCCTATACAAATCGGACAGCAGTGAGTATTAGGGTCACCGCCGAATTGAGTTGTACAGCCACAGAAAATTTTTGTCTTTGTTGAAAGCTCAACATGGGTTTCAAAACCCGCAACCATCTCATATTTCATTATTTGCAAACCTCCTTATAGCTTTACGCCAAAATCAGAAGCCCTAAATGCCTCTGGAACAGCTGTTTCATACTGATGTGCCACATTAAGTATAGTAGCCTCGGAGAAGCTGTCACCGATAAGCTGCATACCGATAGGCATACCCTTTGCGTTAAATCCGCATGGAACAGAAACAGCAGGAAGTCCGCAAATATTCACAGGAACTGTGCAAATATCAGTAAGATAGGTTTCGACAGGGTCGCTTATAGCATTACCATTCTCAAAAGCTGTCATAGGAACAGTTGGTGCAAGAATTACACTGCACTTTGTAAATGCCTCTTTGAAAGCATTTACAATAGTACCTCTAAGATTCTGAGCCTTTTTATAGTAAGCGTCATAGTAGCCTGAACTCAAAACATATGTGCCGAGAAGGATTCTGCGTTTAACTTCATCACCGAAGCCTTCACTTCTTGTTTTCTTAACCATATCGTTTACATCGTCATAATGTTCTGCCTTAAAGCCATAACGAATACCGTCATATCTGCCGAGGTTAGAAGATGCCTCTGCACAAGCAAGGATATAATAAACAGGAAGTGCATACTTCAAAACTGGTAAATCAAAGTAAACAATCTCTGCACCAAGTGACTCATAAACCTTTGCTGCATTCATAACAGCCTCACGAACATCGTCACGAACGCCTTCAATATATTCCTTTGCGATACCAATTTTCATACCCTTGATAGAATTGTTAAGAGTATCAACAGTAGCTGCACCCTGTCTGCCACGAGAAGTTGAGTCCATTTTGTCATATGCAGAAATTGCATCAAAAACAATAGCTGCATCCTCAACAGAAGTTGTTATAGGTCCAATCTGGTCAAGACTTGAAGCATAAGCAATCAAACCATATCTTGAAACCGCACCATAGGTTGGCTTTAAACCTACAACGCCACAAAAGCTTGCAGGCTGACGGATAGAACCGCCTGTATCAGAACCCAAGCCATATACAGCAATATTTCCGCCGACAGCAGAAGCTGCACCGCCTGAACTTCCTCCGGCAACATGATTTATGTTATGAGGGTTCTTAGCTCCGCCAAAGCAAGATGTTTCGCAAGATGAACCCATTGCAAATTCGTCCATATTGGTTTTGCCAAGGAGAACTGCGTTTTGCTTTTTAAGAATATTCCAGACTGTTGCATCGTAAATCGGAACATAGCCCTTGAGGATTTTTGAACAACAGGTTGTTTCAATTCCGTCTGTTGAAATATTATCCTTGAGAGTCATAGGAATACCCTCAAGTGGGGAAAGCTTTTCGCCCTTAGAGATTTTCTCATCGACCTTTTTCGCAGTGTCCAAAGCAATCTCAGGAGTTTTCTTAACATAGGCGTTAAGTTCGCCGTTGCTCTTTTCTATTTCGTCAATATATGATTGTGTAAGCTCTGTGCAAGAAATTTTCTTGCTCTCTAACATATCAGCTAATTTTTTTATGTTTCCTCTTGAACTCAATTACTTCACCACCTAAAAATTTATGCACGCTTTTTAACAAGGAAATGACCGTCATCAATATCCTTAGCGTTTCCGAGAATTTTATCTCTATCAAGAGACGGAACAACCTCATCTTCTCTGAGCACATTGCAAAGATTGTTGATATTATCAAAATCCGTACTTGCGTCCTCTGCATTATTGATAGTATCCGCAAATGCTATCATCTGTTCCATATCGGTTGTAAGCTTTGGTAATTCTTCCTCAGAAACAAAAAGCTTACTTAGTGTGGCAATCTTCAAAATTTCCTCGCGGTCAACCATTTTCATTCTCCCTTCTTTTGAGCTGAAAATATCCAATATTATCTGATTTTAATATGAATTTCTCTGAGTTGCTGTTCTGTAACCTCGTTTGGTGCTCCAAGAAGTACATCTTGTGCATTGCTGTTCATAGGGAACGCAATAACCTCTCTGATGTTTTCTTCATCTGTAAGAAGCATAAGCATTCTGTCGATTCCAGGTGCCATACCAGCGTGTGGTGGTGCACCATACTTGAATGCTCTGTAAAGTGAGGAGAATTTCTGTTGTAAGTCTTCTTCTGTATATCCTGCAATTTCAAATGCCTTAACCATAATGTCGAGGTCGTGGTTTCTTACAGCACCAGATGAAAGCTCTATACCGTTGCAAACTATATCATACTGATATGCAAGAACATCACAAGGGTCTTTTGTAAGAAGTGCCTCCATACCGCCCTGTGGCATTGAGAATGGGTTATGTGTAAAGATAACTGCTCCTGTATCCTCGTCATGCTCATACATTGGGAAGTCTGTTATAAAGCAAAGGTCAAAACGGCTCTTGTCGATAAGTGAAAGACGCTCTGCAACCTCTGTTCTGATTTGTCCTGCAAGCTTTGGTGCAAGCTCCTTGCTGTCAGCGATAAAGTAAATTACATCTCCAGCCTTAGAGTCGTTGATTTCGATAAGCTTTTCTCTGTCGCCCTCTTTGAGGAACTTATCAATAGGACCATCGAATGTTAAATCTTCACGAACCTTAACATAGCCAAGTCCTTTCATACCGATAGAAAGTGCAAATTCTTCCATCTTCTTGAACCAGCTCTTTGACTGTGAAGCTGCGTTAGGAACATTGATGCTGCGAACAGTTTTGCCTCTGAATGGTGCAAAATCTGTTTCAACAAACATATCACTTATATCTTTAATGAGAAGTGGGTTTCTGAGGTCAGGCTTATCTGTACCATAAGTTATCATAGCCTCTGCAAATGGGATTCTACGGAAAGGTGGCTTAGAAACCTCTTTATCTGAAAACTTAGAGAATGTTTCATAAAGGACTTCTTCTGCTACTGCAAAAACATCGTCCTGCTCTGCAAAAGCCATTTCAAAATCGAGCTGATAGAATTCACCTGGTGAACGGTCTGCTCTTGCGTCTTCATCTCTGAAGCAAGGTGCAACCTGAAAATACTTATCGAAGCCAGAAACCATCAAAAGCTGCTTGAAAATCTGAGGAGCTTGTGGAAGTGCATAAAACATTCCCTTGTGCTTACGGCTTGGAATAAGATAATCTCTTGCACCCTCTGGTGAAGATGCAGAAAGAATAGGTGTCTGCAACTCAAGGAAGCCAAGCTCTGTCATTTTATTTCTAAGGAATGAAATAACCTGTGAACGAAGTACGATATTATCGTGAACCTTCTTATTTCTGAGGTCAAGGAAACGATACTTCAAACGAACTTCTTCCTTTGTTTCCTTAGATGTAGCAATTTCAAAAGGAAGTGCAACAGGAGCTTTGCCGAGAACAGTCAATGTATCGGCAACAATTTCAACAGTACCTGTTGCGATTTTTGGATTATAAGTTTCCTCATCACGCTTAACAACTGAACCGCTTACTGTAAGTGAGCATTCCTTATTAAGTCCCTTGAGCATATTCTCATCGTGAATAACAACCTGAACAACGCCATACTGGTCACGGATATCAAGAAACATAACACCACCGTGGTCACGAATATTTTCGAGCCAACCAGCAACACGGACAGTTTGTCCGATATGACTTTCTCTTAGGTCACCACAGTATAAAGTTCTGTAACAGTTCTCTCTTAACATAGATAAAAATTCCTTTCGTACTCATAAATACTGCCGAGAAAAATCCCAACAGTTCAATCACAAAATTAGGTCATATTAAACAAATATAATATATTATATCATTATTGGCAGATTCTTTCAATATATTTTTTGCGTTGACTTTTTATTTATTAAGAAAAAAGAAAAAGTCTGTAAAACCAACTTAAAAAGGGTTTTCAGACTTTTAATTGCGATTTTAATATAACTTTCATAGTAATTTATTCAACTTATGCTTCTAAACGCTCTCTTAATGCTTTGCATACGGCATCAATCGGTATAGCAAGCAAAGCCCATAAAAAGCTATAAAACAAACAAACCTGACCAAATAGATTAAGTGGTAAACCTGAATAATCCCACACTTTCATATCAAATATCATATTTACTATTATTCCTGTAAGAAATTCTGCAGTTGTTATAACAGCACTTCCAAGTAAACACTTTTTCCAAATAGGCATTTTTTCTTTGCCTTTACTCAATTTATATAAAGTATAAAAGCATACTCCGCCTGTAATAACCATTGTCCAATGTGTATAATGTCGCCACATAATTTCTATTGCACCATAAGATAAACCACCAATCGCAAAAATCTTTGCATCTTTTATAAGTTCTTTCATAAATAATCACCAAGATTATTATGAACTTAAAATCTTAAATATATTCATTTTCTTACAATTAATTGATGTACTTATTTTAGACACTTAAAGTTTAGGTCAAGTCTTTTTAAAGGCAGTCATCTATGGTAGAACCATTGGTGGGAAGCTTTTAGCACCTCTTGACTACTAAAGTATCAAACCTTGTCCGACACTATAAAAGAAAAAGCGGCGGATAAAATCCGCCGCTCAAAGAGCAAAGAATGTTAAGGGCTTCGCCCTTAAAACCCACGAGGGACGCTGTCCCTCGACCCTGCAAGCTTTTGAAAAAGCTTGAGCAAAACTTTTAATTTTCTTAGGGAGGTTCATTAGCTCATTGTAGTTAATTCAACCTTGAAAAAACAAGCTAATTACTTAATTATGCCAAGAATTTCAACACTTCTTGCTACAAAGTCTTTGAGTTCGTCAGCAGTAAGCTTTCTTTGGCTGATAGTTGCAAGGTCAAGAATATGCTTACAAACGAGTGTGCGATTTTCTTCGCTTAATGTTGGAAGTGTCTTGATAATATCATTTGTTGTATTGATAACAAGTGTTTCTTTAGCCTCAGGTGAGCCTCCGAAAATTCCACCATAAAGCGTGTTCATATCATTCATTCTTCTCATATACTCATTTTGAAGAAGAATTGCAGGGGTTTCCTTAGCCTTAAGACCTTCTGTCTGAATTTCAAGCTTATCATCACCAAGTGCAGTCTTGAAGATTTCCTTTAGCTTTTCGTTGCTTGCATCATCAGTAACCTCATCAGATTTAAGTGCATCACCAAGCTCTGAATCTATTCTTGCAAGCTTTGTGCCACTCTCTTTATATTCAAGGAAGCTTATGAAATGTGTATCAATAGTATGTGTAAGAAGAACAGCGTCAAGTCCGTTAGCCTTAAACATATCAATATACTGTGCCTGAACACTTTCATCTGTGACATAGAAAATCTTGTCACCCTGCTTTGGACAATCTGCAAAAGTTTTATATTCGCCTGAGATAGTCTTAAAGAGGATTATATCCTTAACTCTGTCATAGAACTTCTCGTCCTTAATGCAACCAAATTTAATAAATGGAGCAATATCGTCCCAATATTTCTCATAGGTTTCTCTGTCATTCTTAAACATTGAAGAAAGCTTATCTGCAACCTTCTTTGTGATATGCTTTGAAATCTTAGCAACTTCGCCGTCATTCTGTAAGAAACTTCTTGAAACATTAAGCGGAATATCAGGGCAATCAATTACACCCTTTAAGAGCATAAGGAACTCAGGAACAACCTCTTTGATGTTATCTGCAATATAAACCTGATTTGAATAAAGCTTAATTTCACCAGGCATAACCTGAAGCTTGTCTGTCTGCTTAGGAAAATAAAGAATACCCTTTAAATTGAAAGGATAGTCAACATTGAGGTGAATCCAGAAAAGTGGCTCATTAAAGTCGTGAAAAGCCTCTACATAAAATTCCTTATATTCTTCATCTGTGCAATCTCTTGGAGCTTTAAGCCAAAGTGGAGTTGTATTATTAACAGGCTTTGCGTCGTGTTTAATCTCGTTTCCGTCTGCATCTTTTGTTACAACAGCCTCTTCTTCAGCAGGATTGAGATAAATCTCATAAGGCATAAAGTGGCAGTATTTGAGGAGTAAATCACGAAGCTTATCCTTGTCAAGAAATTCTTCCTCATCTTCAGTTATATGCATAATGATAGATGTACCGTGCTGTGTGCGAGTACCATCTGTAATTTCATAGGTTGTGCTTCCATCACTTACCCAATGTACAGGCTGTGAATTTGGCTGATATGAAAGTGTTTCAATCTCAACGCTTTCAGAAACCATATAAGACGAGTAGAAACCGAGTCCGAAGTGACCAATAATACCCGCATTATCCTCAGATTTATCCTTATATTTCTCGATAAATTCTTCTGCACCAGAGAAAGCAATCTGAGTAATATACTTCTCAACTTCATCAGCAGTCATACCGATACCGTTATCTGTAACAGTAAGAGTTTTTGCATTCTTATCGGCAATAACCTCAATTCTTGGCTTAATACCGTCATTTTCAGCCTCACCAATACTGCAAAGGCTTTGATATTTCTTAATAGCATCACAAGCGTTTGCAACAATTTCTCTAAGGAAAATATCCTTATCAGAATAAAGCCATTTTTTAATTATCGGAAAAATATTTTCCGAGCTTACTTTAATTTGTCCTTCTTTTTGCATTATAAAAACCTCCTATGGCGTAATTGCCGGATTTTTTATGTAGATTTAAACAGGCAATACCATATAGAACTATGGTGCTGCCTGTTATTTATATAATAATACCAATTATTCATTTTGTCAAATATTGCAGAAAACGACAAATAAGCACAGCTCGTTTTTGAACTGTGCTTATTTTGAGAGGAATTATAATGTTAAACTGTATACATAAAATCTTGGAAGCAAATTATATTGTGTGAATTTTTAAAGAGTTTAAAATATCAATGAGCTTTATTATATATTAAAATCCTGTCATTGTTGGCTGGTCTTATCAATAACTTATTTCATACAAGCATCAGAAGTTCAAGCCACATCACCACGATTTGGTACTTGCTTCATATGCAGTCTAAGTCTGTCAGAAATCATTGCCACAAATTCGCTGTTTGTTGGCTTTCCTCTGCCATTGTGGATTGTATATCCGAAGTAAGAATTTAACACATCTACATCGCCTCTATCCCACGCAACCTCTATTGCGTGGCGTATTGCTCTTTCTACTCTTGATGAAGTTGTTTCATACTTCTTCGCAACACTTGGATAAAGCTGCTTTGTTACTGCGTTGATTATCTCAGGGTGTTCTATTGACATAATAATCGAATCTCTGAGATACTGATAGCCCTTAATATGTGCAGGAACTCCTATCTGGTGCAAAATCTCTGTAACCTGAATCTGCAATTCGCTATCAGAGCTTTTTATAGCACCGCTTGTCCTTGAAGAATTTCCTCGAATAAAGTCACTTATTCTCTCAAGCAAATCTGCTGTTTTAAAAGGTTTGATTACATAATAAGCTGCTCCTGCTCCGAGTGCTTCTCTTTCAAGCATAGAACTGTCGAAATTTGAAAGTGTAATATAGATAATCTCCTTACCATTTGAGTTTCTTCTTGCATTCTTCATAACTCCGACAGCGTCAATGTTTTTCATAAACATATCCATAACGACAACATCAGGAGATTGTTTACGAATTTCCTCAAGAAGAGCTGTTCCGTCTTTCTCGCAAAAGCTTGGTGATACACCAAATTCTTCATAAACTTCTGTTCCTACATCAGCAAATTCTGCGGAATCCTCCGCAATAAGCATTTTAATTGTATTTTCCATGACCGTTCCCCCGTTTGATTTATTTGATGATTGAATATTACCATAAATTGGAAAAAATAGCAATAGTTTATCGCCAAAAAATTGGAAGAAAATGGAAATATAGTTGCTTGCATAAAATTAAGCAATATTTTCTATACTGTTTTGTGCAATTTCATTGACACTTTCATACATATTTTCCGCAAAAATCGCATAGCCTCTCGTTGGGTCATTGACAAAGACATGAGTAACAGCACCTATAAGTTTACCATCTTGAATAATCGGACTTCCGCTCATACCCTGAACAATTCCCCCTGCGGTATCAAGAAGTTCCTCATCTGTAACATGAATTACCATATTTTTCGTTTCTTGATTATCATTTCTGCTGACATTCTCAATCCAGATATTATAATATTTCGGTTCACTGCCATCTATTGTAGAAAGCACCTTTGCCTCGCCTGTATGAACATTTTGTTTCCAAGCAATAGGGATTTCTAAATTATCTATTGGTGCTTTTTCTGCCTTACCAAAAACTCCTCTCTCTGAATTTGTAAGAATTGTTCCGATAGCATTATCATCAGCGAAATATCCTCTTAAAGAACCAGCCGAACCAGTGGTACTTTTTGTAAGGCCGTTAATCTCCGCTGTAACAATATCACCGCTTAATAAAGGCAAAATAGTTCCTGCCTCACTATCGCATATTCCATGTCCAAGCCCTGCAAAACAGCCTATATCATTATCATAAAAAGTCATTGTTCCTATACCAGCAGAGCTGTCACGCACCCATACCCCTATTTTATATTGAGCCGTCCCACATAAAGCAGGCAAAAGCTTAGTTGTAAAAATAACATTATCTCTGCGAACTTTCAGCTTTATAGGTTTACCCTTTGATTTTGAAACTATTTCAGAAAGCTGTTCATTAGTGTCAGTTTCTGTTCCATCTGCGGATAAAATAATATCCCCCACTTGCAGCCCAGCGTCCTTTGCCGGATTAAGATTCTTGCCATCTACGACAATATCCTCCATATTTATGACTACAACTCCACGAGTATATAATTTTACTCCAAAAGGTGTTCCGCAAGGAATAACAGTTTTTTCGTCACTTATTTTAATATCAACCTTTTTTATGGGGATACTGTTAAATAGTTTAAGTTCTCCACTTCCAACTTTTGTGCAATCATTTTTTGTGCTTGCCGAAATAAAGCTATCCACATCAGTTGAAACACAAAGCGGATAAGGCAAGCTTATCTGGCTTTTATCTCCTGAAACAGTAAACGAAGATTGTGCTGAAACAGATTCATAACCTACAACATAAAAAATCATCATTGAAATAATTGAGCAGATATAAGAAAGCATTTTAAAAAAATTTTTCAATCGCTTCACCTCCCTTTAAGAATAGCTTTTCCGACTACGCATAAAATAACTAAGGAAAATGCTAAGCTACAAACTTTTAAGGAAATTACCAATGAGCTACCGCTTAGTTAATAAACTTTCCTAAGAAAATTAAAAGTTTCGCTCGAGGCGGCGAGCCGCCGCTCCCAAGACGCGGAATCGTTCGGCAAGCCTCACTCGACATTCTAAATTAACTTATATTGCCGCGAATAAGGAAATTACCAATGAGCTACCGCTTAGCTAATGAACTTTCCTAAGAAAATTAAAAGTTTCGCTCGAGGCGGCGAGCCGCCGCTCCCAA
>ERZ791905.104-NODE-104-length-106723-cov-11.301543_pt1 | contig 106723 bp, 88 predicted proteins | sample MGYA00510147_ERZ791905 | MGnify/ENA primary metagenome ERZ791905 (study PRJEB30046, sample SAMN00792084) | human gut metagenome | study: EMG produced TPA metagenomics assembly of the A metagenome-wide association study of gut microbiota in type 2...
GCTATGAATTTTTCTATTGCGTTCCCCTGACTTCGGAATAGTGGCAGGGCTGGCTGTCTTTGTTTTGCTTTGTGCTTCTCTACCGTACATGAGCATTTACACAAGGGAGCTATTTGCGATACTTCTTTTTTCACACGTTGCGCTCAACCCGGAACCTCTTAAAGCTCAATATCATTCACATTATATTAAGCACTATTCCTTTTTCATCATTCATTATACAAAAAGTCCGCCGTCTTTTCGGACAACGGACATTGATATAAAGTTTTAATGTAAAATTAAAGTGTGCCGTCCGCCGGTAACGGAGTTTAAGCCGATCGCTGATCGTCAGAACGGCGAACAGTTTGCGGCGACTCGCCGCCGCTCGCCGTAAAGGCTTTGCCCTTTCTTATGTAGTAATTGTAGAAGAACAGATCTACAACCAGCGCAAGCACCCAGCCTACGGGCCACGACAGCCATATTCCGTCCGAGCCGAAGAACGGAGAGAGGATATAGGCGAAAATAACACGCAATGCAAGGTCAAGACAGGTGCTTATCATAAACGGCGTCATAACGCCGCAGCCTCTTACACCGCCGTCAATTACTATCTTTATGCAGACAAAGAAATAGAACGGGGAAACGATAGTCAGAAACTTACTGCCTGTTGCTATAATCTCCGCATTTGCTTGTGTCGCAAACAGGTTTACAAGCGTTCCGCCGAAAAGCAGGAAGCACACTACAAAAGGTATCGCTATAACAAGACACATCAGCATACCCGACTTCACACCCGTTTTAACACGGTCGGTCTTGTCTGCGCCTATGTTCTGAGCGCAGAAATTAGACACGCTGTTTGAAAGCGTTGAGAAACAGGTTATTGCGAAAGTATTCAGCTTGATAGCAGACGCATAACCGCCTATTACCGATGAACCGAAGCTGTTTACAAGACTTTGCACGAACAGATTTCCTACCGATACAAAACTGCTCTGTAATATTGACGGTATAGAAATACGGCTTATCTGCTTGAGTGCGTCAGAAGAGAATATTTTAGGCTTTTCGGGAGTATCCGACTGTATCTTTCCGACACGTCTTAAAAGTACGAAGAACGCCGCAATACCTGCTGCACCCTGAGCGGCGAATGTAGCCCATGCAACGCCTGCGACGCCCATCTGAAATACTATTACAAACAGCAGGTCAAGCCCGATATTTCCGAGTGAAGATGCTATAAGGAAAAACAACGGTGTTTTCGAGTCGCCGAGGGCGGTAAATATACCGTTGCAGGCGTTATAGATAAACAGAAACAGCAGTCCGAGTACATATACCCTCAGATATATGTCGCTGTCCGCAAATATATCATCCGGTGTGCCGAGCAATGTCAGCATCGGTGAACATAAGGCACAGCCTATCACGGTAAGCACTCCGGCGATTGCCGCAAACGAAACCAGCGCCGTGTTTATCGCCGTTTTCATATATGTATAGTTCTTTGAACCGAAAAGTCGTGCAACAACGACCGACGCACCGACGCTTCCGCCTGTTGCCACTGCCATGAATATCATTGTGACGGGGTAACTTGCGCCTATTGCACCCAGCGCCATATCGCTTACAAAGTTGCCTGCAATAACGCTGTCAACAATGTTATAAAGCTGTTGAAATGCAACGCTGAGCAGCATCGGCAGAGAGAATTTCAGCAGAACGGAAAAGGTCCTGCCGCTAGTCATATCCGTGACCATTCTTTTATAATCGCTTCCTTATTTTTTCATAAAACCTTTTGGAGCGGCTTTAGTCATCCTTCCCGCATAGTCTTTTATCAGCTCCGCAAACTGCAGCTTTTTCACAAATCCCGACGGAATCTCCGAATATCCGAGCAGTGCGCCTTTCAGTGCGCCTGCTGTAAATGCGCATATATCGCTTATACCGTCCTGATTTGCGGCAAGCTGTACCGCACTGAGATAGTCATAATGTACACAGGCACAGTATACGCCTATGGCAAGCGCAGAGTCCGCCGTACTGCCGTTTCCAAGCTCCGCTACATCGGTCAGCGGCGAGGTTTCCTCGTCAAGCAGTGAAAGAGCCTTGTCGAGCGCCGCAAAGCACTCCTCAAAGCCGTCATGCTCCTTGAGTATCTTCATCGTGTTCAGCACCGAGCGTTCAATGGTATTTCCCTTGCAGATAAATGCGATAATGGCAGAAAGACAGCCTGTTGCAAGGTATCCTGTCGGGTGCGAATGTGTAATTGCGGCAAGGTCACAGCCTACCGAGAAAGCAAGTTCCGGGTCGCTGTAAAAATACAGCCCCGCAGGAATCGCTCTCGGCAGACAGTCAAACAGCTTGTTCTGATTTATCGGACGGCGCTTCCTGCCGTAGTCGTTTTCGGATTTTATTCCTGCAAGCGTCTGTACAAGCTGTTTCGTGGGATTACGCTTCTTGCAGAATGCGGATATTCCGAGCAGATCGCACGGAAAACCTGTTTCGTTGTCATCAAGTATCCACTGCAGGTCGATTGAAGAAGTACCGCCTGTCTGCGAATAAAGCCACTGCTGAAGCGCAAGGAAAACATAATCCGCACAGTTCGCTTCTCCCGTTCTCAGCCCTGCCGCATCAGCCCACAGTATACCATGTGCCGTGAACAGCATCATCTGGGTCTCGTCTGATATACGGGCGGTTTTCTGTCGCTTCTCGGGACTTAACTTAAGTATGCCCTTTTTGCCGTACAGATCCTTGATCTGACTTCTTGTCAATGTCTTTACGGGAGAACCGAGAGCGTCGCCTGCGGCGGCACCTACAATACAGCCCGAAAACCTTTCTTTCTTGTACAATTTCTTATTTGCCATAAAATGAACTCCAATATTTGCGGCAATGTGCCGCCCCAAACTCCGACCTTGTGAAAACAAGGTGCTTACCTTAGCTTTGCGTAACGGTCGGGAACAAATGATAATTATATTTATAACGCTGTACAGCGTTTTATTCACTTGCCTGCATTTTTTCGTAGCTTATCATCAGATCCACGAATCTGCCGTAAGACTTCTTGCCGTCAGACTGCCCCTGCGACTTAAGATAGGTATCGTTCACCGTTGTGGCGACAGCAGCGACCGGCGTTTCGTATTTCTTCCAGTATTCGCTGTTTGCTTTAAGTTCTGCGAGTATCTTACTGTCCGCATAGCTCATAAGTTCGTTGTATATTTCCGCTCCTGCCGCCGAATAAAGCGCATTTGCGGCATAGATAAGAGCATATACCCACCCTGCATATTGCAGATACACGTTATCCGAGCCTGTGCAGGCGAGATAAGCGATGAAGTTTGCCTCATCCTCACGCATAAAGCCCTTCAGGTGCGACAGCTCGTGACACACCGTGAACGGTTTCGCAAAGTCCGGCGCATTTGCGTTATAATTTGCCTCTATGGTAAACGGCGCATACATACCGAGTATTTTCATATAAGACATACCCTCTGACGCAATAACAGCCTTTGCGTCCGGATAAAACCCCGACAGGCTGTCATACCTTTCGCCGAGTCGGTTCATTGCCTTTTTACATTCTTCATCGAGATCGATTTTACCATCAAGCGATACCGTCAGCGTTTCGTCTGTTTCTATTTTTCCGGCAGCATCGTTTGCGTTCTTCAGAATATACACGCAAAGATCCGCAAGCTCCTGCGCCGTATATGTTTCAACGGTAAATCCGCTCACCTCGGAAAATGTAAAACGGTTGTAGTTTATTCCGCAGAAAAGCGTAAACACCATAAACACACTTACCGCAAAGCATACCACGACCGCAAGCACCCTCATCAACAGCTTTTTCCGCTTGCCCTTGCCCTTTACAAAGCGTATCACGGTAAAGACAACGCCGACGGCGGCAAGTATGATAACCGCATAAAGCAGTATCTCGCACAGCGAAAAGGGCAGTACGGACGAGATTCGTCCTACAGTACCCACAAAAAACGGGTATATCGTTGTGCTGTACCACTGCGCAAAGTCTGCCGTGTTTTTTGCAAGCAGTGTGAGAGCAAGCGACAGCAGGAACGCAGGAACGGCATAATACAGCCATTTCGGCAGCTTTTTAAAAAACGCTTTTATTGTCGCTGACAATGTTACCACAGCCTTTCGGATCAATACATATCTCTGAGGCTGTCGATAAAAGCGACAAAGTCGTTTCTTGCCGACAACGGCTCGATTATTTCCGCCTTTACACCCAGCTGGAACAGCCAGCCGTAAAAGGTCGGGCTTACGTTTATATCCTTTGATATATAGAAGTTATTCTCGTCCAGCTTGTGCATGGTTATATCCGACCCGAATTTATCCATAACAACGCTTGTGAGCGAGTTGTCGAACCTCAGCTTTATTCTTATCGTTTCCTTGCCTGAGAACATACCGAATATTTTCCGTGTATATTCCGCAAGGTTGAAGTCCTCCGAGATTATCGCAGGCTCGTCTGACACCTCAACGTCTTCCATACGGTCAACCCTGAAGTTTGAAACCGAGTTGTATTTTTCGTAAAAGCCTATGCAGTAGTAGTTTTCATCCTCCCACGCAAGATGATACGGCGACATAGTATAACGTCCGTCTGCATTTCTGAATATCTTTCTCTTTTTTATATCGTAGTTGAAGTAGTGGAAGGTTATCTTTCTGCCGTTTTCAATGGCTTCGTGTATCTTGTTTATGCTGTAGTATATCTTCTTGTTTACGGTCTTTACACGGTTTGCGACAATAACGCTCCGCTGAAGCTCATTTGCACGGAAGTTGCTTGTAAGGTGGGCGATCTTGCCGATAAGCGCCCTTGATTTTTCTTCTGAAATGAATTTCGAGCAGGCTACAGCGTCCGCAAGCAGCTGTAATTCCTCAAACTCAAAATCACGGGAGGCAAGATAATACGTTCCGTTCTTATCCGAGCATATATCCATTCCGAGAATGTCACGGAGCGTTTCAATGTCGGAGTAGAGCGCCTTGCGTTCCGCCGTTATTCCGAGCCTTTCCAGCTTTTCCTGTATTCCGGCAACCGTCAGAGCGTGAAGCTCGTCCGATTCCTCGCGGAACATTTTTTCGATATAAAGAATTTTCTGCTTCTGGTTTGATGAACGTGCCATAACATAAGTCCTTTCTATTCGTGCTTTATCTGCATTACAACCGATATTACCAGCACCGCCGCAAGCAATGCGGATATTATCACGGTAAAAACGTTGAACGTCATTATAATGTACGGTACAGCCGACATCGCAAGAGCAATGGCGGAAAGCACCGTGATCGGCGTCTGCCGTTTCTTCCCGAAGAATATCCACAGCAGAGAAAGCATAGCCGTAATAGTAGTTGTCACAGCGCATATCATATAGTGGAACATTGCGTATCCGAAAGGCGTGACATCGAAATATGAGTAATTTTCAAACCTGAAAATCAAATGACCGTTGTCGGACATCAATCCGTATTTAAGCACTGCGCCGAGCGGCAAAAGCTCTGTTATTATCGCCGCAATGCAGATAAACAGCCGTATAACACCGAGTTTTTTCATAATATTTCACCTTTAAAGCAGGGAAAATACCCTGCATATCTCACTTCACCCTTACAAAATGTGCAATAAACGACCTGAAATCCCCCCACAACGACGGAATGTCAAATCCGCTGTTCATCAGAAGCTCTGCCGAATAAACCCTTCCCGTCTGCTCGTGCCTGTAATAACAGCCCTTTTCAAGACCCTTCAGCTTTACTCTGTGCAGGAATACGCTCGGCTCCTTGAGAACCTGTACATATTCAAGGAGCGTTTCGCTCTTGTCCTTTGCGACAAACTGCCATGCGTCAAAGCGGTCGTTTGCGAACGGATCTCCGATTCTGTAATAATCGCCCGTTCTCACAAGTGGATTGTACTTGTTGAATTCTTCTATCTGTTCCTTTATCGCATATTTGTCATCGTCCGAAATCTTCGTAACGTCAAGCTCATAGCCGAACGTACCCGACATCGCAACATGTCCTCTCGTTTCAAACGGAGTGATCCTGCCTACACAGTGGTTCGGGCTGTCCGAAACGTGAGCGCCGAAGCAGGAGCAGGGATAGCACATAGATGTGCCGTACTGTATCTTGAGCCTTTCTATAGCGTCGGTATCATCGCTTGTCCATATCTGAGGAGAGTAGTAGAGCATACCTGCGTCAAAGCGTGAACCTCCGCCTGCACAGTTTTCAAGGAGCAGGTCAGGGAAGTCTGTCAGCAGTCTTTCCTGCATTTCATATACGCCGAGGACATATCTGTGCCATATCTCACGCTGTCTTTCGGGAGGGAATACCTCGTTGCCGACCTCGCTGAGCTGTCTGTTCATATCCCACTTTACATATTCTATGTTTGCGCTTGAAAGGATAGCCTTCATCTGCTCATAGATATAGTCACGCACTTCTTTTCTTGAAAAATCAAGTACAAGCTGACTTCTTACAGTCGTGCGGTGTCTGCCGGGAATGTGTATGCACCAGTCCTGATGCTCCGCATACAGCTTGCTGTCAGGGCTTATCATCTCAGGCTCGAACCATATACCGAACTTAAGACCTATCCTGTTTACCTCGTCTACAAGGTGCTTAAGACCGCCTTTTATCTTGTCCTCGTTCACAAACCAGTCGCCGAGGGAAGATTTATCATCGTTTCTGTGACCGAACCAGCCGTCGTCCATGACGAGCATCTCGATTCCGGCTTTCTTAGCCTCTCTTGCTATATCAAGGAGCTTGTCCGTGTCAAAGTTGAAATAGGTCGCTTCCCAGTTATTAATAAGTATAGGACGGCGCATATTCTTCCACTTTCCTCTGATAAGGTTGTTCCTCATTACATCGTGGAAGTTTCTCGACATCTGACCTAAGCCCTCGCCGGAATAGGTCATGATGACCTCAGGTGCCTGAAAATCCTCTCCCGGCTCTAAGTGCCACGAGAAGTCATACGGATTTATACCGAGCAGCGCCCTTGTCTTTTCATACTGACCTACCTCTACCATTCCGAGGAACGAACCCGAATACACCAGAGCAAAGCCATACGCTTCGCCGAAGTCCTCTGTTGCGGTGTGGTCGCACAGCGCAAAGAAGTTGTTGTGAGCGTGGCTTGTAGCACCTCTGTTGGAATCTATCGACTGCTTGCCGAAGCGCACGGGGAAACGCTGTACATGGCGTTCTCTTGCCCATGTTCCGTGCAGTGTTATCATATCGTAGTCCATTCTGTCAAGATCAAGGCTCATTGATATGATACGGCGCAGGTCGATAGCGGCAAGACCGTTGTTTTCGACCTTTACGCTTCTTGTAATAACGTCAAATTTCGGGAAAACGCTGTACATAAGCGTAATATCAAGACCGCTGTGCGGATCGTAGCAGAACACCTCAAGCGTCTGCGCCTCATCGTCTGCGGCGTATGTAGCGGGAAGCCCCTTTAATTTCGGCTTGCCGTTTGAAATTCTGTAATCCTTGTAGTAGCATTCACAGGCGGACATACCGTTTATATCCATTACCTGCATTGCCGGTTCTCTGAAATCCGCAACGCCCGATGTCGGAAATTCGATAGGCGCACAGTCAAAGCTGTGAGGTCCCATAGCGTCGTGTACCGCAGGTACAAACGGCTCGTCATTCGGTATGCGGAGCATATGAGTTATATCAGTTTCCGGAATATACCCGCCGTAGTACAGGTGGAGCAGGTTTCTGCTGTCGGTGATATGAAATGCGTAGCTCGATTTTTCCGTGTCGAGCTTGAATACACGCTTGTTTTCGTCAAATACGATAGACATAATTTTTTCCGTCCTTTTAATTTTTCGGGGATACGGCCAGTTCCCATATACAATTAATATAACATATTTCACGGCTTTTCTCAATCCTTTTAAGTAAAATTTTAAGCATTTTTCATTTTTGCCGAACGATCCCCAAACAATTCCGTTATATAAGAAGCATATTATAACACCGTTTTACCCACCCTTTTTATCACAAAAGCACAAATAACAGACTGTCGATAAACCTATATAATTTTTGAAAATGGGGTTTGGGGCGTAGCCCCAATGCGGGTTGTCAGTCGTTGGTGTCGCTGCATCGTGCAGCGACTGTGTGCGACTGACTGCAAGCGTCCTTGCTTGGTGAGGGCGGCAGCCCCATATCAGCCCCGGCACGGATGCCGGGCGTGTATGCCGCAAGGCTTTGCAGGACGCAGAGCCAACCAAGCATACACAGCCTTTCCCGGGGGGAAAGGGGTTTTCGGCAAGGATGCCGAAATAAGGACACGCCGAGCTTTGCACGAGGCAAAGCTATCAGAGTGTCCTAAAGGGGATAGGGATAATATATCAGAAGTTTATTTCATAAACAGGCTTTTCTATCCTATAAGCTGAAATTACAGCACCATTTCACCCACCCTTTTTATCACAAAAACACAACTTAATTCACCGTTAATCTTAAATTTACTTAAATTATAGCCTTAATGCTGTGTAAAGCCGTGAGTTTCAATAAATTTTCACATATATTTTAGGCATAATGCACATTGACATTAAAAAAGCGAAATGTTACAATAATTGTGTAAAGTTACATAAGTATGTAACAAAACGAAAATAAGTTTTATAGGAGGATTTTTCCAATGAAGTTAAGAAAAATCATGGCTGGCGTTGTAGCTACTGCTCTCGCAGCAAGCACATTAGCCGTAGCAGCAAGCGCTGCTTGCCTCACAAAGGTTGAAGGCACAGAATCAACATTAAGCACAGGCACAGGCATGTGGCTTCTCCAGCTCTACAACAAGGGCAATGAAGCTGAGAACAAGCCCGAAACAAAGCTCGACATCGACTACTCAAAGATCGCTGCTCTTACATTTACTTTCCAGGTAAATGAAGAAGATAAGGAACTGTGGGACGGTACAATCGGCGGTTCCGTTGTATTCTCATGCAACGGTGAAAAGCTCGGCGTTCAGAACGATGAAGACGCTGCAAAGGCAGCACTCTTCGATAAGTATAACTGGCCCAGCTGCGAATTCTGGGGCGTTCTTGATGAAGAGTTACTCGGTCCTGTAGGCGAAGGCTCTACATACGATGATACAAAGCCCGGTAAGGTAGAAAAAGTCGGTGATTACACATACGCTGTCACAAACGACCAGCTCGTTAACCCCATCACAGCAGGCGACGTTTCTTCTATTGAAGATATCGGATGCATGCAGGTTGGTCTTCAGGAATGGGGCAACGGTATCGCAGCAGTAACAGTTACTAAGCTTGAGGTTAAGGATGCAAGCGGTAATGTTCTCGTTTCATTCGATGAAAAGGGCGTTCCCACAATCGGCGGTGCTTCAACTCCCGCTGACACAACAGCTCCCGCTGACACAACAGCTCCTGCTGATACAACAAAGCCCACAACAGGCGATTCTACAAAGCCCAACACAAACACAGGTGTTGAGAGCGTTGCAGTAGTAGCAGGCATCGCAGTTCTCGCTACAGGCGCTGTTATCGTTGCTAAGAAGAGAAAGTAATTTCGGCTTTAAGCAATAAATAAGCAATTTATCCCCCGCAGAAACTGCGGGGGATTTTTGTCGTTTCTTTCACATCCGCACTATCCCACTCTACAAATTCACCATACACAAAAATCCGCAATCCCGCACCAACCCTCTCGAAAGCACACCTCTATCCCTCGCCTCGCACCATCCTTGCCTCCACTCGAAAAAGGGTGAGGTTCTGTTGCTCGGTCAAGCCGAGCCAACTATGGTGGGGATTGCTCCCCATCAGCACCATCAATGAGATTTTCCGCACTATCCCTCGCCCCGCACTAAACTTGCCTCCCTTGTCAAAGGGAGGTGGATTGACGGCAAGGCACAAACTGTCGCTTTGTTGCGTTTTGCTTGCGATACATCCGCCTTTTTTATTCACCAAACTTTTTGCCGTCAAGACGGAGGGATTGCTACATCACCCTTCGCTCAGCACCACATCTATGCCTCCCTTGTCAAAGGTGAGGTGCTGTCGCCCGAAAAAATTCGGGCGACTACCGGAGGGATTGCTTTTCTACCGCACCCTTTCTGTTTCTCAGACACCTCCGTTAACAATCCCTCAATAGTTGGCAGTGCTTCGCACTGCAACAGAAGCTCACCTTTACACAAGGGAGCTAAAGGTGATACTGCTTTACTAACCCTTTTAAAAACCGCACTATCCACTTGCTTTGCACCAACACCCTTGCCTCCCCTCGAAAAAGGGGAGGTGGCACGGCTGTAGAGTTTTTTCGCTTGCTGTACAGTATTCAGATAGTCCTGCTTTTACAATTCTGAAACTATTCCGAGCCGTGACGGAGGGGATTGTGAATACTTAGAAGCTTTTATGTTAGCACTCCTATCAATTTCAATTCCCTTCACCCCACACCAACCCTTCCACAACCTCACCCCTCAATTTTCCGTTATTCATTGTCCAACATTCATTTCCTCCCTGTATACCCTTGACAACTTCCGCCGATAATTCTATAATAAAAGCAGTAACTTCCATATCAATATAAAGGTGTGATGTAATGAACTTCAAATGGGATAAAAAATATCTCTACTGGGGAGTGACCGCATTCCTCGTTATCGCCGCCGCTATCGTGTTCTTCCTCGGTCTGTCACAGATTAAAGAAATACTCGACAGCGTCTTCTCGTTCCTGTCGATACTGACCCCCGTCCTCTACGGCTTTGTAATAGCGTATATTCTCTGCCCGATAGCGACTTTCATCGAAAAGCCGTGCCTGCGCAGATTGTTCTATACAATACAGGACAAAAAGCGTGAAAAGTTCGAGCGTGAACACCCCGGTGAAGAGCCACCGCCCAGGACTTTCCCCGTCCGCAAGGTCGCAAGAGTTATGAGCGTGGCTATAACTATGATTCTTGCCCTGCTTATACTCACAGGTATAATCTGGGTACTTCTCCCTCAGCTTATCGACACTATCACTATGCTCGTAAACAATATGCCTACCTATGTCACACAGGTCAGCGACTGGGTATCGCAGACCCTCAGAAACTACCCCGAGGTAGAGGCTTATGTCCTCCAGTTCACCGGCGGCATTTCCGATATGCTCAACAACTGGCTGTCAACCGAGCTTCTCCCTCAGATGAACAATATATGGAATCTGATTTCGTCCAACGTCATGAACATAATCAGCGTGTTCATGAACCTCCTGCTCGGCTTCGTTATCGCCATCTACTTCCTCAACAGTAAGGAGCTTTTCGCCGCTCAGTTCAAAAAAATCCTCTACTGCCTGTTCAAGCCTAAGGTCGCTACAAAGATTATCAACAGCACCCGTGAGGTAAATAAGTCCTTCGGTCAGTTTATCACAGGAAAGATACTCGACAGCTTTATTATCGGTATGGTCTATGTACTGCTTATGAGCATCTTCAATATGCCCTATGCTGTACTCTGCGGTGTTGTTATGGGTATATTCTGCATCATTCCCTATTTCGGACCGTTTATAGGATATATCCCGTGTATGCTGCTGCTCGTCCTCGTTGACCCGATCCAGTGCATCTATTTCACCATTATGGTCGTTATCATCCAGAACATTGACGGTAACGTCCTCGCCCCGAAGATTATCGGCGACTCGACCGGACTTTCGAGCTTCTGGGTTATATTCGGTATGCTTGTCGGTCAGGGCTTGTTCGGCTTTGTCGGTCTTATCATCGGTATACCCCTGTTCGCCGTTGTATACAGCTTCACAAAGAACAGGGTCAAAAAACGACTCGAAAAGAAAGACCTTCCCTCCGACTCAAACGTGTACCGTGACATCGACCATATAGATGACGAAACAAACGAGCCGGTCTACTTCCCTCACCCCCCTTATATGAAAAAGGAAAAGGAAAAGCACGAGTTTAAAGATATAAAGAAAATCTTCGTCAAGAACAAAAATTCCGACAGCAAAAACACGGATGACAAAAAGCAGAAATAATGTTATTATTTCAGTCTGTCGAAAAACCTCTATCGTTGATAAAAAAGGGGTCGCAGGGGCGTAGCCCCCGACAGGGTCTAGGGGCGGTAGCCCCACATTCAGCCCCGGCACGGATGCCGGGCGTGTATGCACAAGGGCTTTGCACGATGCAAAGCCAACCAAGCATACACAGCCCTTCACCACGGGGAAGGGGTTTGGGGTTTCGGCAAGGATGCCGAGATAGAACGCCCAAAGGCTTTGCAGGACGCAAAGCCCACAAAGCGTTCTTATAGGGATAGAGAATTTGCTCTATTTTTATAAAAACAGACTTTTTCTACAAGCTGAATGTAATTATATGCCTTTTATTAAGGCGAAAAACACCGTGTTTTTAAAAACTACATTATTCATCACCCTGACGCATCATTGATGCCTTACTTTTCGTGATAGGTAAGCCACTTAGCGTTTTCTGAATCATCAGGTGTGATTGTAAATCAATGGCAGGGAGAAAAATACTCACCTGCCATTTTCTGAAAGGAAGTTTTTATGGCAAAACAGTATGTTGTAACTCCGTCACAGATGAAAAAAGCGGAAGCGATGTGTGAGCAGAAAGGCACGTCATGTGCCGTTCTTATGCGGAATGTAGGCTCTGCCATCGCCCTTCACATCTCCCGTATCGTAAAGCCCTGCCGTGCGGCTGTCCTTGTCGGAAGCGGAAACAACGGCGGCGACGGCTTCGCAGTTGCCCATAATCTGCGTAAACGGGGCTTCTCCCCCCTCATAGTCCTCGTCGGCTCCGTCCCGAAAACCGACCTCGCCATAGACTGCTTTAACGAGTACAAACCCGATTATGAAGCCGTTTTAAGCTACCCCGACCAACCGGAAACGGTGCTGAGTGAGCTTGGCTCCTGCGGCATCATCATTGACTGCGTCTACGGCACAGGCTTCCACGGCGAGCTTGCGCCCACGGTCAGAAGGCTCTTCTCCTACTGCAACGGGAGTGCCGCCCTGCGCTTCTGTGCCGACATTGCTTCCGGCTGTAACGCAACCGACGGGAACGCCGATGAATACTCGTTTCGTGCGGATATGACCTTTGCGCTCGGAGCCGTAAAAACGGGTCAGCTTTACGTCCCCTGCAGTGAGTTTTCGGGCGATATTGTACTGCTCGACATAGGCATATCCGAGGCCTGCTACAGCGAATATGACGCCGAGTTGAACGGCGATTCCCTCGCCTCTCACTTTGTCAACCGCAGCCGTATCACCCACAAGGGAACGTTCGGAAGACTACTGAATGTTTCGGGTAGCGAGAACTGTATCGGGGCGGCGTGGATGTCCACCAATGCCGCTCTGCGAACGGGTTCAGGGCTTGTTACGCTTGCCTCGGTGAGCGAGGTCACAACAAGCGTTGCCACCTCGTTACACGAATGTATCTACCTTCCGCTCGGCAGTAAAACGCTTACCTCAGACTGTGCGGACAAGCTGTGCAAAAATGCCGGTACCGCCACTGCGATCCTGTTCGGATGCGGGGTAGGCAACAGCGACGAAGCCTACCGTCTGCTCTGTGCCTTGATTGACAATACCTCCTGCCCGATAGTTATCGACGCAGATGGAATAAATTCCCTCGCCCTGCATATAAATGAGCTGAAGGACAACACAGGCAGGCTCATACTTACCCCTCATATCAAGGAATTCAGCAGGCTGAGCGGACTTGACACCGACTACATCCTCCGCCACAAGCTGAGCTGTGCCAAAGATTTCGCTGTAAAATACGGCGTTCACGTTCTGCTCAAGGACGCATACTCCGTATATGCCTCGCCGGACGGATTTGCCGCCGTAAATATGAGCGGTAATGCGGCTTTAGCCAAGGGCGGAAGCGGTGATACGCTTGCAGGAACTATCGGCGGACTGCTCGCACAAGGCATTGAAACGGGCAATGCGGTAAGGCTCGGAGCGTATCTTTTCGGCTTATCCGCACAGTATGCCGCACGGGAGCGCAGTATGAGCGGGATTCTGCCGTCAGAGCTGCCGCAGCTTTACCCATATATCCTGCGTGAATTCTACGGAATAGCTTAACTCCTCACGTTGTCCTACATTACTTTATAAAGGACGACGTATTATGAGTAAAAGAATGATTATCACGACAGCAGTTTTATCCTGCCTTTTATGCACATCCTGCACTGCCGCAGAAAAGGCTGAGATCCCCGACCTGAAGGGAGATATGAGCATCAGCGGCAGGGTCGCCTGCGACGGTGTTACGGCACAGGCGGAGCTTACCCGCAGTGCAGGTGTATGGACCGTATGCTTTACATCGCCTGACAGCGTGAAGGGGCTTACCGTGACCGATGACGGCAACACCGTAAAGTACAGCCTTGACGGGATAGAGTATGAATACGGCAGTTCCTCGCCGCAGTTTGCCTCAGCCGCAGAGCTTCTCACACAGTGCATTGACAGTGCAGGAACAGCAGAAAACGTCACCGCCCGTAAAGGCACCGACAAGCTGACCTTAAGCGGCACGGCAGGCGATAACAGCTATACGCTGACGCTTGACGGCAACGGCGAAATAACCGGAATTTCGGTCGGCGGATATACGCTTGACTGCTCGGGTAATCCCGCACCTGAAACCTCTGCGCCTGCTGTCGATGTGGGTAAATACTTAAAGTAAAACCGATATATAAGACCGAATCCCCATTGCAAAAACAGGCAGTGGGGATTCTTTTTATGCTTTCCGATTCGGGTTAATTGTCGTCGTTGGGAAGTGTGATGGCGAAGGAGAGGTTTATTGTAGTTGTGGGAAGGGTGGTGTTCGGCGCAACGGCACTAATGGCTGACGAGGCAAGGATGCGAAATAAACAGAGCGTTCATTAAAAGGCAAGTGTGTTGGCGATTTTCGTGGGATAGTGCGGTTTTGGAAGGGTTGGCGAGGGGCGAGGGATGGTGGTGAGGCAATCCCTCCGGTAGTCGCCCGAATTCTTTCGGGCGACAGCACCTCACCTTTGTCAAGGGAGGCATAGATGTGGTGCTGAGCGAAGGGTGGTATAGCAATCCCTCCGTCTTGACGGCAGAAAAGTTTAGTGAATAAAAAGGCGGACGTGTTGCAAGTAAAACGCAACAAAGCGACAGTTTGTGGCTTGCCGTCAAGCCACCTCCCTTTGACAAGGGAGGCAAGTGTGGTGGTGCGGGGCAAGGGATAGTGCGGTTTTGGAAGGGCTGGTAAAGCGCTATCACCTTTAGCTCCCTTGTGTAAAGGTGAGCTTCTGTTGCAGTGCGAAGCACTGCCAACTATTGAGGGATTGTTAACGGAGGTGCCTGAGAAACGGAAAGGGTGCGGTAGAAAAGCAATCCCTCCGGTAGTCGCCCGAATTCTATCGGGCGACAGCACCTCACCTTTGACAAGGGAGGCAAGGGTGTTGGCGATTTTCGAGGGATAGTGCGGTTTTGGGAGTTTGGTGAGGGGCAGTGGTGCAAATTTTGAGCAAAAAACGCAAGTTTTGCAAAACGGTTGAAAACGGAGGGCGGAGAGTGTATTCTTGAATCAGGATGGCAGTATTAATAATCATATTATACTGTTGGTTTTTATTCTGAATTATAAGGAGAGGTTTCTATGAAGCTGAAAAGAACATTGACGGCTGTTGTTGCGGCGGTAATGGCTTTTACTGCGGTCGCTACACCGCTGGGCGACAATATCCCTGCGCTTGAAGGAGCGTTTTCCGCAGGTGCGTATTACAGCGTTAAGGATAGCTTTTATCCTGTTACACTGACAGGTGACGGCGCTGTGGATATGGTCAATGTTGCTGTGGCACAGAACGGTAGGAAAGATGATGATGCCGGATGGTATCCCAGCAGTGAGGCGTGGTGTGCCGATTTCGTTATGGATGTTGCCAGAGTTGCCGGTCAGACAGGGGCAGTGCCTGTTGCACCAGCGAATGCGGCTTGCGGTACTTTCAGAAATGCACTGCTGAAAGCAGGGGCGATGGAGGTTGAAACCGCACAGGCGGGCGACCTTGTATTTTACTGCAGTACAAGCGGTGATACTACATATCATGTAGGAATAATGAAAGACAGCAGATATTCTGTTGAGGGCAATGCACTTTTGAACGGTGTATTTCAGGTTGTAGACAACAGGGATACAATGACATACACTACCACCAAAGGTCTGTCTATCGCCAACGGCGATATTAAAAGGGTATTTATAAGACCGAATTATGTTACTTCTATTACTCATCCGGATATCAATATAGACTATATCACTAAAGAGCAGGGCGCTCAGTGGGCGCTTGACCGTGTAGGTAAGTCAATTGATGTTGACGGATATTACGGTGCTCAATGTAAGGATTTTGTCGAGAAATTCACAACTGAGAATTTTGGTGTTTCTTTTCCCGGCAATGCTATTGATTTGATTTATTGCGCAATACCATCCGGATGGCAGAGAATAAAGAATACTCCGGAATTTTTGCCTCAGCCCGGTGATATTGCGTTATGGGCATACGGTACATACGGTCACACGGGAATAATAGTCAGTGCTAATCTGAACACATTTGTATCTGTAGATCAGAACTGGTACAATGCCAGCTCCAATGGTTCTCCTGCCGCAAAGGTACAGCACAATTATACTACATACAATTTTTGGGGGGTGCTTAGACCTCCGTATTCATCAAATCCGCAACCTAATCAGGAAACGTGGAAAGTTAACGTTTCACAGGGAGTCAATGTACGATCCGGACCGGGTACTAATTATGGTGTTGTAAAAGCGTACCCGAATGGTACAACTGTAACTATCACCGAAAAGACTTCAAGCGGAGGATACACTTGGGGAAAATGCGGAGATGGCTGGCTTGTTTTAGATTACTGTCAATATTTAAGCGGTAGTCTGCAACACACCCATTCCTACGGCGCATGGTATGATAAAACAAAACCTACCTGCACGAGTGCCGGTGTTCAGGAACAGAAATGTTCATGTGGTGCAACCAAAACAAGAGAAACGGCGGCACTCGGTCACAGCTGGGGCGGTTGGGCAACAGCAACAAAGCCCACCTGCACGGCACAGGGCGTTGAGCAGCGTACCTGCTCCAGATGCTCGAAGGCAGAAACAAGATATATTACGGCACTCGGTCACAGCTGGAGCGGTTGGAGTACAACAACATATCCGACCTGCACGGCACAGGGCGTGGAGCAGCGTACCTGCTCCAGATGCTCGAAAGCAGAAACAAGATATATTACGGCACTCGGACACAATTATTCTTCTGAGTGGACGATTGACAAGCAGGCTACCTGCTCGGCAGAGGGTTCAAAGTCAAAGCACTGCACACGCTGTGACGCAAAGACAGAAGTAACCGTTATACCCAAGACGGCACACAGCTACAAGACTACTGTAGTAGCACCTACTCTGACTGCACAGGGCTACACACTGCATGAATGCACGGTGTGCCACTACAGCTATAAGGACAGCTACACCTCGCAGATTACACTGCCTGCTGTTACCGGTGTAAAGGTAAAGACGCAGGGTTCGACTTCGCTCACACTTGCGTGGGATAAGAACGCAAGTGCAAACGGTTATGTTGTTGAGCAGTACAAGGGCGGTAAGTGGACGCAGATTGCGAAGACGAGCAGAAATGCAACGGTTACATATACTGTAAACGGACTGAAGGCGGATACGACATATACGTTCAGAATAAAGGGCTATGTGGTTTCCGGCACAACGGAATACAGTGGTGAGTATACAAGACTTGCGGCTAAGACGAGAATAGCGAATGTCGGTACGTTCAAAGGCTCGACGGTTTCCGGCAGTGCGGTAAAGCTTGACTGGAGCAGGAATGACAAAGCTACAGGCTACGTTATCGAACAGTACAAGGGTGGAAAGTGGACGGCACTTGCTACCACAAAGAACAACACCACACTTACGTTTACTGTCAAGGGGCTTGCAAGTGCGACTGTATATTCGTTCAGAATAAAGTCGTTCAGAACCGTAAACGGCAAGACAGATTACAGCGAATATACAAGTCTTAAGGCGGCTACTTCATTCGGCGGCGTGAATAACCTTACGGTTAAGAGCTATACGGCTTCGGCAATTACGCTTGCATGGAATAAGAATGCAAGTGCAAACGGTTATGTTGTTGAGCAGTACAAGGGCGGCAAGTGGATACAGATTGCAAAGACTTCAAGCAATGCGGTTGTATCGTACACAGTAAGCGGACTTGCGGCGGATGCCACCTATACGTTCAGGGTAAGAGCGTATAAAACTGCGGCAGGCAAGACGATATACAGCGAGTATACAAGACTTGCGGCTAAGACGAGAATAGCGAATGTCGGCACGTTCAAGGGTTCGACGGTTTCCGACAGTGCGGTAAAGCTTGATTGGAGCAAGAACGATAAGGCGAGCGGTTATATAATCGAGCAGTACAAGGGTGGAAAGTGGACTGCACTTGCTACCACAAAGAATAACACCACGCTTACGTTTACTGTGAAGGGGCTTGCAAGTGCGACTGTATATTCGTTCAGAATAAAGTCGTTCAGAACCGTAAACGGCAAGACAGATTACAGCGAATATACAAGTCTTAAGGCGGCTACTTCATTCGGCGGCGTGAATAACCTTACGGTTAAGAGCTATACGGCTTCGGCAATTACGCTTGCATGGAACAAGAATGCAAGTGCAAACGGTTATGTTATTGAGCAGTACAAGGGCGGCAAGTGGACGCAGATTGCAAAGACGAGCAGTAACGCAACGGTTACATATACTGTAAACGGACTGAAGGCGGATACCACCTATACGTTCAGGGTAAGAGCGTATAAGACTGCCGGTGCTTCAAATGTTTACAGCAATTATGTGAGAATCGCAGGCAAGACGAGGATACCGAATGTGGCTACGTTCAAGGGCAGTGCGGTTTCACAATCGGCGGTGAAGCTCGACTGGAGCAAGAATGACAAGGCTACAGGCTACGTTATCGAGCAGTACAAGGGTGGAAAGTGGACGGCACTTGCTACCACAAAGAATAACACCACGCTTACGTTTACTGTGAAGGGACTTGCAAGTGCGACTGTATATTCGTTCAGAATAAAGTCGTTCAGAACCGTAAACGGCAAGACAGATTACAGCGAATATACAAGTCTTAAGGCGGCTACAAGGAAATAATCGTAAATATATGACAGGCATCACAGGCATCGTGCAGACGGTGCCTGTTTTGTTTTGCGGCGGGTTTGGAAGGGTTGGTGCAGGTGAAAATAATGCGAAATTTACCGAAAACTGCGTTATTACACTTGCAAAAGTATCGGATTTCTGTTATAATGTCTATCGTGTAGGCATAGGCTTTGATTTTAATTTCCATAAAAAGCCATATTACATAACCATATTATAATTAACCGACGCAGGAAAAATGCGTGAAAGGTCGTGTTATCAGTGGAACGATTCGGTTCCATCGTCTTTGCCTGACGGCGAGATCAAATACAGGATAATAAATAACGAGGAAAGAATAAAGGTATGAAAGAACAGTTACAGAATATAAAGGAGCAGGCGCTGAAAACTATCGGCGACTGCGTTGACGTTAAGCAGCTTGACGAGCTGAGAGTAAAGTACCTTGGCAAGAAGGGCGAGCTTACAGCTATACTCAAGAGCATGGGTAAGCTGTCCGCTGAGGAAAGACCTGTTATGGGTCAGCTTGCAAACGATGTAAGACAGTCGCTTGAGGGCTTTATTGCACAGAAGCAGGCACAGCTTAAATCTGCGCTTATGGAGCAGAAATTAAAGAAGGAAACGCTGGACGTTACTATGCCCGGAAAACAGCAGGCGATGGGAGTACGTCATCCGCTGAATATAGTTCTTGACGAGCTTAAGGAAATATTCAGAGGAATGGGATACACTGTAGTAGACGGTCCTGAGGTTGAGGAAACGAAGTATGTTTTCGATATGCTTCTGACTGAGGACGGTCACCCTGCAAGAGATGAGCAGGATACATTCTATATTACTGATGAAATCCTTCTGCGTACACAGACATCTTCCGTGCAGATAAGAACAATGCTTAAAAACAAGCCTCCTATAGCTATCATAAGCCCCGGACGTGTTTATCGTCCCGACGCTGTTGACGGCACGCACTCGCCTATTTTCCACCAGTGCGAAGGCCTTGTAATAGATAAGAATATCACATTCGGTGATCTTAAGGGTACGCTTGAAACATTTGCTAAGCGTCTTTACGGCGACGATGTAAAGCTCCGCTTCCGTCCTCACCACTTCCCGTATACAGAGCCGTCAGCCGAGGTTGACTTACAGTGCTTCAAGTGCGGAGGCAAGGGCTGTCCGCTCTGCAAGGGCGAAGGCTGGATAGAGATGCTCGGTTCAGGCATCGTTCATCCGCAGGTACTTATCAACTGCGGAATAGATCCCGAAGAATACAGCGGTTTCGCTTTCGGTATAGGACTTGAGCGTATTGCTATGATGAGATACAACATAGACGATATGCGTCTGCTGTACGAGAACGATCAGCGTTTCCTCGCACAGTTCAGATAAGAGAATTCAGAAATACCGATAGGAATCGTAAAAGGAGATATTAACGTGGATTTATCAATGAGATGGCTTAACGACTATGTTAAAGCCGATATGCCAATAAAGGAATTCGTAGCGGATATGACGATGAGCGGTTCAAAGGTTGAAACCTATCATAAGATGTCCGATCCTATAAATAACGTGGTAGTTGCAAAGGTGCTGAAGCTGGAGCGTCACCCCGACAGCGAAAAGCTGTGGATATGCCAGCTTGACGCAGGCAGGGACGAGCCTGTGCAGATAGTTACTGCGGCGCAGAACCTGTTTGAGGGAGCAATTGTTCCCGCTTGTATGCACAACAGTACGATCGCAGACGGAACAAAGATCACAAAGGGCAAGCTGAGAGGCGTTGCAAGCAACGGTATGATGTGCTCTTATGCGGAACTTGGTCTTACAAAGGATGATTTTGACTATCCTGTAGCAGATGACGGAATACTTATACTGAATAACGATCCCGATGTTGATTCTTTCAGAATGGGTATGGATATATGCGAGGCTTTACAGACAGACGATACTATAGTAGAGTTTGAGATAACGAACAACCGCCCCGACTGCCTTTCCGTACTCGGACTTGCACAGGAGGCAAGCGCAACGTTTGATATTCCTATGAACTACACCGAGCCTTCGTTCAAGGGCGTTGACGGGGATATTACAAAGGAAATCAGCGTAAGCGTTGAAAATACAAAGCTCTGCTCACGCTATATGGCGGCGCTTGTAAAGAACGTAAAGATAGGACCTTCGCCCAAGTGGATGGCAAGAAGGCTGAGAGCGAGCGGAGTAAGACCTATCAACAACCTTGTTGATATAACGAACTTCGTAATGCTTGAATACGGTCACCCGATGCACGCATTCGATTTAAGATATGTCGAGGACAACAGGATAGTTGTAAGAAACGCAAAAGAGGGAGAAACATTAAAGCTGCTCGACGAAATGGCAGAGCCTGTAAAGCTGACTCCCGAAATGCTGATAATCGCAGACGGAAAGAAGCCTATCGCCATAGCCGGCGTTATGGGCGGCGAGCATAGCGGTATTATGGAGGATACGACTACTGTCGTATTTGAGGCTGCCTGCTTTGACGGCGTATCGGTAAGACGTACCGCAAGAAAGATAGGCGAGCGTACCGAGGCAAGCTCACGCTTTGAAAAGGGTCTTAACTCGGTAAACGCAGAAAAGGCGCTCAAGAGAGCGTTACAGCTTATCGAGATGCTGGGCTGCGGCGAGGTAGTGAATACTATCATTGACGAGAACCACAGTGAGTATGTTCCCGAAAGATTAAAGCACGACTATAAGTGGGTGAACGAGCATTTAGGCTCGGATATAAGCGAGAACGAGCAGATAGAGATTTTAAAGAAGCTCGGCTTCGGCTATGAAAACGGCGAGATAATCGTTCCGCCTACCCGTATAGATATGCACCGTGCGTGCGATGTTGCGGAGGAGGTTGCCCGTATATACGGCTACAACAGAATCCCCTCGACTATACCGAAGCTGTCATCACAGGGCAAGAGAACACCCGAACAGATATTCGAGGACAAGGTAATATCACTTGCACTGGCACTCGGATTCTACGAGGTAATGACCTACAGCTTTATTTCGCCTAAGGACTATGAGCTTCTGCGTATGGACGAGAAGTCAAGAAAGAGCGTTGTGTTAAGACGTCCGCTCGGCGAGGATACAAGCGTAATGCGTACTTCTGCGCTTACTTCTATGATGGAAGTTGTAAGAAGAAACTGGAGCAACAGAAACCTTGAGGGCAGATTCTTCGAGATAGCAAGAGAGTATTTCCCGACAGGTGAGAATCAGCTCCCTGTTGAAAGAGATGTTCTGTGCTATGCGCTTTACGGAAACGGCGAGGATTTCTTCACGGCAAAGGGCGTTGCCGAGGAAGTTATGGCAAAACTCGGACTGAAGAATGTCGTATACACGGCTGAAAAGAACAATCCGACATTCCACCCCGGAAGATGCGCAAAGGTCACTGTAAACGGCGAACTTATCGGCTATGTCGGTCAGCTTCATCCTGAGGCTGCGGCTAATTTCGGCGTAAATGCAGAGGTTTACTGTGCTACGCTCAGCATGGAGGTAATGTTCAATAATGCGGACGGTGATGTAAAGTACACCGCACTGCCCAAGTTCCCCTCAACATACAGGGATCTGAGCCTTGTGTGCAACGAGGACGTGCCGAGCGGAGATATAGTTGCTGTGATAGAAAAGACCGCAAAGCATCTTGAGGCTGTACGTCTGTTCGATATGTACAAGGGCGAGCAGGTACCTGCAGGTATGAAGAGCCTTTCATACAAGCTGATACTCAGAAAGAAAGACGCTACGCTGACAGACGATGAGGCGGACGCAGTTGTTGCAAAGGTGCTTAAGGCACTTGAGGATATAGGCGTTACATTAAGATAACGGCGGAATTTGCAGAAATAATCGGGGCACAGCCCCTTATAAACAGTAAGGAGAAAAGCAATGAAATATTTTAAAAGGCTGGCAGCGGCAATATGCGCCGTGGCAATCACATTAAGCGTTGCAGGCTGTGCGGATGTATCGACTATAGGCTCGGTTGACAATCAGACCATAAATGCGGGCATATATCTTCTTTATGAGCAGACGGCTATAGGCGAGGCTCAGCAGGAGGTTGACGATCAGCTTAAGGCTATGGGAACAAGCTCGTCAAAGATAGAGAATTTCAGCTACTACAACTACAATGTACAGGACAAGACGTTCTCACAGTATGTTCAGGACCGTACATTAGAGCAGGTAAAGCAGTATGTTGCTATCCAGAACAAGTTCAAGGAGCTGAACCTTTCACTCACAGACGAGGAAGAGGAAACCGTAAAGACCTCTGTAAAGAAGATGTGGGATACGGAAATCTCGTATTACGGATACAGCACAGGAAAAACCTACGGTCAGAACTATGAGGCAGGCGGAATAAGCAAGAAGTCATACGAGGCTGTTCAGCTTGTAAACAAGATGAGCGAGAAGGTATTTGACGCTTACTATGAGAAAAACGGCATATCCGCAACAGACGAAAAGGATATAGCTACTTATTTCTATGACAATTACGGCAGATTCCAGATAATACAGGTTTCTCTTAAAGAGGGCAACGGCGACAAGATAACGACCGACGAGGGCAAGAAGGCAAAGAAGGAACAGGCTCAGGGCTATGTTGACAGACTGCTTGCCGGCGAGGACTACGATAAGGTATATCACGAGTATCAGGATCTTGTGGCAAAGGAAAAGGCTGAGGCCGAAGCCGAGAGCAACTCGGATGCCGAGAGCAAATCGGGCAATTCATCGGCAGCTTCTTCTGCGGCATCATCTGTAACTTCTTCGACAAGCGAAACCGCATCGGACGATACAACGAGCAGCGGAACATCGGGAAGTAAAGAAGAGGAGCATGACCACGAATTCCTGCTCGGCAAGACGGATACTTCACCGAGCGAGGAGTTTGTAAAGTGGGCATTTGAGCTTGATACAGACAAGGGCGGAGTTTACGAGGACGACAGCGTTTACTATGCGGTAGTACGCCGTGATATAAAGGAACGTGAGGACTGGCTCACGGAGAATCACAGCAACGTGCTTCACGTTATGAAGGATGACGACTACAAGGCTATGCTCAACGAGACGGCTAAGGACTATGCGCTTGATCTCAACAATGACGCACTCATCAAGTACAAGCCCGAAAATTTAAAGAAGTAAACAAAGCATAAAGAAAAGTACAAAGATATGCGGTCAGAGCAGGAAATACTCTGACCGTTATTTTTCGGAAAGGACAATGCGGTATGATAGTATTATCCGGTAATGATATTTCGGTGTCCTTCGGCGGTGAAACGCTGTTTCACGATGTGAATTTTCGGCTTGAAGAAAACGGCAGAGCCGGACTTGTAGGTGTAAACGGGTGCGGAAAAACCACGCTGATGCACGTTATAAACGGCAGGCAGGAGGCTGAAACAGGCGGTATAAGCAAGGCGGCGGGGATAAAGATCGGCTGTATGGAGCAGTATGTTATCCGTGACGATAATATCACTCTATATGACGAGGTACTGGAGATATTCCGTCCGCTTATCGACGCTGAAAACGAGCTTGCGGATATAGCGGTTGCGATAGATACGGGCGACCACAGCGAGCAGACGCTGTCAAGGCAGATGCAGTTGCAGGAAAGATTTGAGCGTGAGGGCGGACTTACCTATAAATCAATGACTTGCTCGGCGCTTGTCGGTCTGGGCTTTTCGGAAGAGGATTTCGGCAAGCCGATAAGCGTTATGAGCGGTGGTCAGAAAAGCAAGGCACAGCTTGCGAAGCTGCTTCTTTCGGGGAGTAATATACTGCTTCTTGACGAGCCTACGAACCACCTTGATATAACCGCCTGCGAATGGCTCGAAAAGTTCCTTACGGAATATAAGGGCGCATACATCGTAATATCGCACGACCGTTATTTCCTCGACAAAGTCACCGACACGACTTTTGAAATGGAAAACAAGACGCTTCGTGAATATAAGGGCAACTATACACGCTATCTTGAGCTGAAGGCTGAGGCGAGAGAGGCTCAGCAGAGAGTGTACGACAGGACGGTAAAGGAAATAAACCGTATCGAAGGCATTGTAGAGCAACAGAAGCGGTGGGGGCAGGAGCATAACTTCATCACGGCGGCATCAAAGCAGAAGCAGGCGGACAGGCTGAAGGAAACGCTCGAAAAGCCGGAGGATCTGCCGGAGGCTATAAAGTTCACGTTCAGGGCGAAGGAAGGCGGCGCAAACGATGTGCTTATCGCAAAGGGTCTTTCGAAATCGTTTGACGGGACGGCGGTTTTCACAAATGCAGAGCTTGACATAAAGAAGAACACGACAACATTTATATTAGGTGAGAACGGTTGCGGAAAGACTACGCTTCTGAAAATCCTTACGGGAGAATATCAGGCGGATAGCGGAGAGTATAAATTCGGCAACAATATACAATTTGGATATTATGATCAGGCACAGACGGATCTTGACCCGTCAAAGACGGTGATAGACGAGGTGTGGGACAGGTATCCCAAAATGACGCAGACGCAGGTACGCTCTGCACTGGCGCAGTTTTTGTTCAAAGGCGATGATGTGTTCAAGAATGTGGGCAAGCTCAGCGGAGGAGAAAAGGCAAGGGTGTCGCTCCTTAAGCTTATGCTGAGCAAGGCGAATATGCTGCTGCTCGACGAGCCTACAAACCATCTGGACATACATTCGAGAGAGGCTCTGGAAAACGCACTGGCAAGCTACGGCGGAACGCTTCTTATCGTGTCGCATGACAGATACCTTATCAACAAGCTGGCCGACAGAATAGTGTGGCTCGGAAAGACGGGTACTGTAAACATAGACGGAAACTATGACAGGTATATCGAACTCAAGGAAGCGAAGGCACAGTCCGAGCAGGCGGTACAGGTAAAGGCGGCTGAAGGCAAGAAGAACGACTACAAGGAGCGCAAGGAGCGTGAAAGCACGCTCAGAAAGCTCAGCGGTGCGCTGAAGCGTTGCGAACAGGCGATAGATGAGATCGGGCTGAAAACGGCGGAGCTGGCACAGCAGATGTCACAGCCGGAGATAGCGACCGACTATGAAAAAACGAGTGCGCTTGCACAGGAAATAGAGGCGCTGAAGGAAAAAGAGGAGGCACTTACTGCCGAGTGGATGGAGCTGAGTGAGCAAATCGAAGCGTTTACATGAGTTACACACAAAAATTAAGTAATATCCGGAATGATTAGCTAAAAAAATCGCCGAAAATATTTGTGCATATTCAACAAAGTTTGATTAAGCGAATTAAGGAATTAGCTAAATTAAGTTATAAGAATTTTCAATGTGGAAATCGTTTACACCAAAAATAGCACATAAGACGCCCGAAAAATCAAGATATTGTGCAGGTGAAATTCAAATTCAGCAATATGCACAAAATTTGCGTATGAAGTTTGTAACTGTTAGACAAGCGCAAAAGTGATTTGTACAGAAAATCAAAATCATTTGAGAAATGTGAAAGTTCTTTTATGAACCTTGACAGTAAGGTGATAATTTGGTATAATTACTACGTTATAGACCCTTGTGCTGTTTTGTACATTATTTCTAAATACGGCGTGTTTACAGCCGAAAACGAATAATACAATTGTGCATTTGGTACAAAAAGCAGATGAAACAATTTGCAGGGCAAACGTAGCTTACGGACTTTTTTGAGGATCGAAACTGCCTATGGAAACGATTTTAAGAGCGGAGAATATCTCCAGAAGCTTTAAAATAAACGATAATACCACTGTTGACGCTTTGAAGGATATAAATCTCGATGTTGAAAAGAACAAGCTGGTCGTGCTGAGAGGCAGATCCGGCTCGGGCAAGACCACGCTGATAAATATACTCGGAGCACTTGACCGTCCTACAGGCGGTGATGTCTACTTTGACGGGAAGAAGATAACGGGTCTTTCCGACAAGGAGATGGATAAGCTGAGAAGAAACGATATGTCGTTTGTTTTCCAGTCTGTAGCGCTTATACCGACAATGACGGCGTATGAGAACGTTGAGTTTGCGATGCGGCTTGTGGGTATGCCTTATGCACAGCGTGTAAAGCGGGCGAAGGAATGCCTTGTAAGAGTGGGACTTGAAAAGCGTATGCACCACAGACCCGGAGAGCTTTCGGGCGGTGAGCAGCAGAGAGTGGCGATAGCGAGGGCGATCTCGCACAAGCCGAAGCTGATATTTGCGGATGAGCCTACTGCGGCGCTTGATATGCCTACGGGACTTGCGGTTATGAATCTGTTTAAAGAGCTTGTACATACGGACGGGCTTACAATAGTGATGACAACGCACGACACTGCGATGATGGAGCAGTGCGACGTGGTTTATACACTTGATGACGGACGCATTACAGACGTCAGAAAGCAGGTGGAGTGATGCCTCAGAGAATGATGCTTGCGCCACCCGAAAATGTGATGGTGCAATGTGAGAACCTTGTCAAGATATATAAGACGACCGATGTTGAGGTCATGGCTTTACAGGGTCTTGATCTCACGGTTGAGCGCGGAGAGCTGATGGGTATCGTCGGTGCGAGCGGAAGCGGTAAATCAACGCTTCTTAATATGCTCGGTGCGCTCGATAAGCCTTCGGCGGGAAGTCTTTACGTTGACGGTAAGGATCTTCTTAAATTTGATGAAAAGGATCTTATAAAATATAAGAGAGAAACGGTCGGTTTCGTGTGGCAGAACAACGCCAGAAACCTTATACCGTATCTTACGGCGATACAGAACGTTGAAATGCCGCTTTTACTTTCGGGGCATAAGAACCGAAGGGAGAGAGCGGAGGAACTGCTCGACATGGTAGGACTTTCAGCGAGAAAGAACTCGGTACTCGGTCAGCTTTCGGGCGGTGAGCAGCAACGAGTGGCAATCGCCATAGCGCTTTCAAACAATCCCAGCCTGCTCCTTGCGGACGAACCTACGGGTGCGGTCGATACCAAGACGGCGGCGATGGTGCTTGATGTTTTCAAGCAGCTAAACCGTCAGACAGGCGTTACCATTATAATAGTAACACACGATACAAATCTGTCGAAGTCGATCGACCGTGTTGTTGCTATCCGTGACGGCCGTACATCGAGCGAGATGCTGAGAAAGAAAACCGAGATCCTCTCATTCGGGGAACTCGAAAAGATGAGCGAGCAGCAAAGGGCGGAGCATGAAAAGCTCATGCAGCAAAGCGGCTCGGATCAAGAGGAGCTTGTTGTTCTTGACAGGGCAGGCAGACTCCAGATACCAAAAGAATATCTCGAGGCTCTGGGTATAAGGGGCGGAGATAAAGTGCGTGTTGAGCTTGAGGACGGAAAAATTTCCGTTTACAACTCAGACTACAATATGCACGGATAAATTCCTTAACTCGTCGAAATTAGCATATTTTCGATTGAACATAAACGAAACTACAGAAAGGTGGATTATTACTGTGGCAACAAAAGTCAGCAGGATGAAAAGAACATTAGCGGGTATATTGTCATGTGCGACACTCGTATCCTCATTGTCACTTACATCAACCGCAGTCAGTGCAGAAGCGACAACAGATACTTCTGCCGGACAATCCGAGGAAAGCACAACCGATAGCTCAGTGAGCGGAATCACAATCACCGGTATGGAGGGCAAGTACAGCACTTATTACAACAGTCATAAGGACGCTGCAAAGCCCAAGAAGGAAATCACTATCTATGCTACCGACTACAAGGAAGGTACGATAGACGGCACATCCTTTGTCAACAACGTATCGGAGATGACAGCCGAGCAGGCTGCAGTCATAGCGCCTGCAGTTGAGGAAATCACTCAAAAATCAGGCGACGGCTACAACGGAATAAAGGCATTCCTCGCAGAAGATACCGATCTCAAGACAGATCACTACTCAACGATAAAGTGGAAGAGCGACAAGCTCACGCTTACATATGAGTTCAATGTCGAGGAAACGGGTCTTTACAATCTTGAGACTATCTATTATCCTATCGAGGGCAATGAATCAAAGAATACCGTTCTTGATATAGGTCTTAAGATAGACGGCGAATATCCTTTCACAGCGGCACAGGACATCACGCTCGACCGTTACTGGAAGGACGAGGGAGAGATAACCCGTGACAGCAAGGACAACGATCTTCGTCCAGGACAGGTAACCTATGATTGCTGGATAAAGTATCCTATCAAGGACAAGGAAGGTCTTTACAACGAGCCTTACTATTTCTATCTTGAAAAAGGCAAGCACACAATGACACTTGAGGGTATCAGAACCTACGGTGTTTTCCATTCGTTTACGTTCAAGAACTACGATGAGCTTGTAAGCTACGATTCAATCAAGCCCACAGATGATCAGCTTCAGAACACTCCCGCACTTTCTTCAAAGAACGAGGAGCTGGGAACGAACACCATCTTCCTTCAGGCTGAGGAGTCTGCATACAAGACAGCATCGACATTATATGCTACTTACGACAGAACGACCTACATGACAAATCCCAACCACCCGACCAAGCAGCGTTACAATACTATCGGTCAGGCAACGTGGAGTAAGGCAACGCAGGCAATCACCTATAAGTTCAAGGTTGAAAACGACGGTTATTACCGCTTCAACTTCAAGGCAAGACAGAATCAGATGAGAGGCTTCTTCTCAAACAGAAGAATCTACATTGACGGAAAGGTTCCATGTAAGGAACTTGACGATGTTAAGTTCATCTATTCTCCGGACTGGTACAACCTCACTCCCCAGGATGAGAACGGCAACGATATTTACGTTTATCTGACAGCGGGCGAGGAGCATGAACTTACGCTTGAAGCTATACCCGGTTCAATCGGCGAGGTTATGCAGAGACTTGACGACCTTGTACTTGAACTTAACCAGTACTACAGAAGAATACTTATGATAACGGGTCCCGACCCCGATGAATACAAGGATTACTTCGTAGAAAGGAAGATACCCGGTATTCAGGACGCATTCCGGAGAATAGTTGATTCTCTGCGTGCGGAGAAGGCAAGCATCGAGAGCCTTACAAAGAAGGGCTCTGAGGCGGCGGCACTTGAAACAATGTGTATCTACCTTGAAAGATGTATAAAGAGCCCTGAGGATATTCCGATAATGGCAAGCAGTATCAAGGACAGCATCTCGTCTATATCGGCGTGGATGCGTGACTACCGTGGTCAGCCTCTTGAGCTTGACTACATAGAGGTGGCAACCTGCCACGAGGATTTTGCGTCACCGTACGGCAACTTCTTCGGTGAACTTGCATTCGGCTTCAACGCATTTATCGGTTCGTTCTTCGAGGATTATACGAACCTTTCGGATTCAAGCGCAACATCGCTCGACGTATGGGTATCACTTGCCCGTGACCAGGCAACCGTTGTAAAGAACCTTGTTGACAACAAGTTCAACTCGAATCCCGACTATAACGGAACACAGGCTTCAGTCAACCTTGTACAAGGCTCTGTACTTGAAGCAACGCTCGCAGGCAAGGGTCCTGAAATCGCACTGTTCATCGGCGGCGACTTCCCGATACAGCTTGCCGCAAGAGGACTGCTCGTTGATATGACGCGGTTCAAGGATTATGAGGCGGTAACAAAGAGATTTGCGAAGGATGCAATGACTCTGTACGAGTATAACGACGGTGTATCGACAGGCGTTTACGGTCTTCCCGTTTCACAGACATTCCCGATGCTGTTCTACAGAACAGACGTACTTAAGGAGCTTGGATATGAGAATCCTCCCGAAACATGGGATCAGCTCACGGATATGCTCCCGACATTACAGAGAAAGTACCTTGACGTAGGTCTTATACTTCCTCAGAACATTTCATCGAACACGTTCGACTCAGGTAACACATTCATTATGCTGATGCTCCAGACAGGTCAGGACATCTACAACGAGGACCTTTACACAACGGACTACAACAGCATGAAGACTACCGACATAAAGAACGTAAACCTCACGAACTTCATGACTCAGGATTCTATCAGAGTATTTGAGCAGTGGACAAAGTTCTACACGGTATTCAGTTTTGATCAGACATTCGACGCATTCTCACGTTTCAGAACAGGTGAGATGCCCCTCGTTGTTCAGCCTTATACGTTCTACAACCAGCTGTCAGTTGCAGCACCCGAGATAAAGGGTCTGTGGGACTTCACACTGGTACCCGGAACAAAGCAGGCAGACGGAACAATAAATCACGCTGCAAACTCAGCAGGCAGCGGTGCGGTAATATTCAACAAGGTTTCAAATCAGGCTGCAGCCTGGGATTTCGTAAAGTGGTTCACAAGTACGGATATTCAGGTTGACTACGGTAAGCAGATCGAAGCACTTATGGGTCCCATGGGACGTTTCGATACGGCAAACGTAGAAGCTCTTGAACAGCTCCCCTGGTCAACTGCCGAGTATGAGAAGATCTCATCACAGCAGAGCTACCTCAGAGAAGTACCGATCATTCCCGCATCCTATGCAGTAACAAGACACATCAACAACGCATTCAGAATGGTTGTTAACGATGCAGGTAACCCCAGATACACGCTTATGAGCTACAACGATCAGATTAAGTCTGAAATCGTAAGAAAGTATCAGGAATTATCGTCCGTCAAAAAATGATCTTGAAAAGCGGTGAGGGCTTTTCGCCCTCACAGGCTTTGCTGAATTATAGAGGAGGTTATCGGTTTGTTTAACAGAGAAAAGCCGCAGTATATTGAAGACAGCAAGGTCAGATATACACTGCGTGAGATGAAGAAGAACGCAAGCGTATATGTACTTCTTGCGCCCTACTTCATACTCTTTACGATCTTTACGATCATACCGGTGTTGCTTTCGTTGCCTATGGGCTTTACGAACTTCAACATGGTACAGTTCCCCCAGTTTGTGGGACTGAGCAATTTCTATTCGCTGATACTTGAGGACGAGGTCTTCTTAAAGGCGATACAGAATACGCTCGTATTCGCAATTATAACAGGTCCGTTAAGCTATATCATGTGCTTTATACTGGCATGGCTTATCAACGAAATGCCCAGAGCATTAAAGACAATATTCACATTTATCTTCTATGCGCCGACTCTGGCAGGTAACATCTATACCACATGGCAGCTCATATTCTCGGGCGATACATACGGTATAGCAAACTCATATCTGCTTGACCTCGGTATCATAAACAGTGCACGTCAGTGGCTGACAGACGCAAACTACATCATGGGTGTTGTAATTGTCGTTCAGCTGTGGATGTCGCTGGGTGCCGGATTCCTTGCGCTTCGTGCAGGTCTTCAGGGTATACCGAAGGACAGATACGAGGCGGGTGCTATTGAAGGCATCAAGAACCGTACACAGCAGTTACTGCTCGTTACGGTGCCGGCAATGGGCCCTCAGCTGCTGTTCGCAGCGGTTATGCAGATCACCGCTTCCTTCACAGCCGGTGATGTAGGTCGTTTCCTTACCGCATTCCCCTCAACAGACTATGCGGCACACACGATCATGACACACGCTTTTGACTTCGGTTCAATACGTTATGAGATGGGTTACTCATCGGCTATATGCTTCGTATTGTTCGCAGTAATGCTGCTTGCCAACTGGGGTATCAAGAAGGTACTCGGCAAGTACCTTGACTGATCGGAGGATCTCACATTATGAATTTCTCTCTAAGAAAGGAAGGCAGTTATGAAAATAACTAAGAGGAGAAGAAAAAGATATGGCGGTTCTCTGGGCGGCGACATTTTCATATTTGTAGTGCTCGTTCTGCTGGGTCTGTTCATGATCTTCCCCATTTATCTTTCTGTTATACAGTCACTGAAGCCTGTTGAGGAGCTGTTCCTCTTCCCGCCCAGACTGTATGTACAGAACATCACGGATCAGAACTTTGCTGATCTGCTTGCTACGGCATCCAACATGTGGGTACCGTTCTCAAGATACGTTTTCAACTCTGTATTTGTAGCTGTAGTAGTTACAGTTGCACAGCTTTTATTCTCGTCATCGGCGGCATATGCGCTTTCAAAGGTTGCATTCCCCGGTGCGAAGGCTCTCAACAAGATAATCGAGGTTGCCCTTCTGTTCACATCTACCGTACTTTACATCATGCAGTACATGGTAATGGCTACACTTGGTATGATCGATACATATTTTGCAATCATTCTGCCGTACATCGCAACGCCTATGGGACTGTTCCTTATGCGTCAGTTCATGGGACAGCTGCCCGACAGTATGATAGAGGCCGCAAAGCTGGACGGCGCAAGCCACATCAGAATCTGCTGGCAGATAGTAATGCCCAACGTTAAACCCGCTTGGCTGACACTTCTGATATTCGCTTTCCAGGGCGCATGGCAGATCACAGGTTATTCATTCATTTATAATGAGGCATTAAAACCCATTCCGACCGTTATGCAGCAGATAAGTGCCGCCGGTATTGCCCGTGCGGGCGTTGCGGCAGCCGCAGTTGTTATCACGATGCTGCCGCCTATCATAGTATTCATTTTCTGCCAGAGCAGCGTTATGGAAACTATGGCTACCAGCGGTCTTAAAGACTGATTTATTATTAGATTATACAGAAAGGATGATTTTAGTGCCAAACATGAAGAAAATCGCTACGGCAGCCGTATCGGCCATAATGGCGGTTTCCATGCTGTGCAGTTCAGCGTTTGCCGATCAGCCGTACGAAGGTTACAGCTACGACTGGTGGGGCGATCCTGTTCCTTCACAGACCGGATACGTTGTAGACCGTGTAGTTACAGGTCTTGATTTCGGCTCCGGCACAAGATATAACACCGACGCTCAGCTGAAAGCGATTTCAGAGCAGACGGGCAGTGAGGTAACAAAGGATGTTGAGATCGGCGAGCTTAAAGAGCCTCAGGATCTTTTCATCGACCGTGAAACACAGAGTCTTTATATAGTAGACTCCGGTAATCACCGCATACTTGTTACAGACGTAACTTATTCAAGAGCATTTACTGTAATGGATTATTTCTATAATCCCAAGACAGATAAATACGAAACACTGAAGAATCCGCACGGAATTTTCGTAAGACACGTTGAGGACGCTGCAAACGAAAACGAGTCCACGATGATATACATTGCGGACTATGACAACAGCCGTGTAATCGGTGTTTATGCAGACGGAACGGTATTCCAAATATTCGAAAGACCTTCCGCTGAATTCTATGACGCAGATGTTACATTCCTTCCCAACAAGGTCGTAGTTGACGTTGCGGGCAACGTTTATGTAAACATCAAGTCAATCACAGACGGTGCGGTAATGTTCGCACCCGACGGTTCATTCAGTAACTTCTTCGGTGCAAACCGAGTTGAGCAGACAGCACAGGCTATCGCCAACAAGTTCTGGAGAACAATCCTCTCCCGTGAGGCAGCCGCATCATTCATTCAGGCGGTTCCGATGGAGTTCGATAACTTCGATATAGACGATGAGGGCTTTATTTACACCGTAACAGGTTCAAAGAGTGCCACAACGGATATATTCAAAAAGATGAACCCTGCAGGTGAGAACATCCTTATCAACCTCGGTTATTCGGATTACACCTACGGCGATATGGCTTCGTACTATTATAAGAACCAGACATACGGCTCACAGATTACAGACGTTGACGTTGATGAGTACGGAACGATAAGACTCCTTGACTTCGCAAACGGACGTATCTTTGAGTATACAAACGAATGCGACCTTCTGTTCATCTACGGCGGCAAGGGCAACCAGAAGGGTCTGTTCACAAACGTAACTGCTGTCGAAGCGTACAACAGCGTTGTATATGTACTTGACAGCCGTAAGAACTCTATAACAACATTCAAGCGTACAGAGTTTGGCAACATCGTACATGAGGCGATGGACCTTTACAACCTCGGTAAGTACGAGGAGGCGAGCGGTCCGTGGCAGGAAGTCCTTATCCGTGACAGCAACTACTGGTTCGCTTATATCGGCCTTGGTAACTCGGAGCTTTCTCAGGGTAACTACGAGCAGGCAATGAAATACTTCTACCGTAACAGCAGAGCCGGATATAACAGAGCGTTCAAACAGTACAGAATGCAGTTTATCAGAGATAACTTCAATATATTCATGATAATCGTGCTTGTAATAATAGTAGCGCTTGTTGTTCTCAGCAAGGTAAGAAAACGCATTAAGGCTAAGAAAGCGGGAGGTAAATAAAAATGAGATTTGATTTAGATATGCCCGCTTGGAAATGGCCGTTCTACGTTGCAAGACATCCTTTCGAGGGCTTTGAGGATCTTCGTTGGAAGAAAGCATACAACACTAAGGTTTCACTTGTTATAGTTCTTTGTTTCTTTGTTATAACGGTGTGCCAGCAGGTAATGACAGGCTTCCTTTTCAACAACAACTATGTAAAGATATTCAACATCGTGCCGCTCCTGGTTCAGACTATCATCCTGTTCTTCACATGGGTAATAGGTAACTGGTCACTGTGTACCCTGTTCGACGGAGAAGGTTCGGTAAAAGCAATCATGAGCGTCAGCGCTTATGCGCTCGTTCCTTATCTTATCACTCAGGTAGTGGTAATACTCGCAAGTAACGTGTTACTGAGGAGCGAGGGTGCATTCATCGTATTCTTCCAGTATCTCGGTATACTGTGGACGGTGGTGCTTATGATCTCGGGTATCAAGACGGTTCATCAGTACTCGGTACCCAAGACGCTTCTTGCAATGGTTTTCACTGTTGCGGCAATGGTAGTAATACTGTTCCTGCTCGTGCTGTTACTCAGCTTGTTCCAGCAGGTTTACATCTTCGGTTTCTCTATCTATACCGAGTTGATGTACAGATTCAGTTTGTAAGCGGAGGTGTGACAGAAGATGATAAAAATCAGAAAAAAGATACTTGCAGTTCTGCTCACAGCCGCAATGCTCGTTTCGATGAGCTCGCTTGTTGCATGGTCTGACGAACAGCCCGCAACGGACGACGGCACATCACAGACAGAGCAGACAACCGATGACGGCGCATCCGCTGATGATAAGCAGGACGACAAGAAAGACGATAAAAAAGATGACAAGAAAAAGCTCAGAACCGACGAGGAAGGCCTTGCGGATATGAGCGTAGTGGCTGAAAACGACAGCTACAAGTTATACTTTGACGAATCAAATACAAACTTTGCAGTTCAGTCAAAGAGCGACAACTATGTATGGTGGGCTACTCCTCTTAACGCAGACAAGGACGAAAATGCCAAGACTGCGCAGAAGAAGAATATGCAGTCTCCGTTATATGTAGTATACGGTGACGTTTCATCGCACACAAGTCAGAGAATGAGCATTTACGATGCTTCGATAAAGTCGGACGACTTCAGCTTTGAGCCGATTGAAAACGGTGTAAAGGTCATATACAGATTAAGCAAGATTGAAGCTGAAATCCCTATGACGATCACACTTGAGAAAGACAATGTAAATGTTTCGGTAATAACGGAAGAAATCAAGGAAAAGCAGGCAACCGACACGAGCGGTCTTGTGCTTCTTGAGATCGGTATGTTACAGTTCTTCAATGCGGCAGGCATGGAAGATGAGGGCTATATGGTAGTTCCCGACGGCTCGGGCGCTGTAATCAACTACAACAACCGCCGTTACAACGCACAGGCATACAACGGTGAGGTATACGGTCGTGATACATCGATCGGTATGCTGACACGTCCGTCAAAGACAGAGCAGGTTTATCTCCCTGTTATCGGCGCTGTTACAAACGGTGAAAAGACAAATCACGGTTATATGGCAGTTGCTAAGTCCGGCGAAACCTGCGCAAGCGTAAACGCTACTGTAAGCGGACAGAACTCAACATCATACAACAACACATGGTTTGAGTTCAAGGTAAGAGCAGAGGATACCTACTACATGGGTAACCGTAAGCTCACGGTTTACGAGCAGGGCAAGATAAACCAGCCCAACCTCACGGTAGGCTATTATCCTCTTGCAAAGGAAAACCTTTCTTATGTTGATATTGCGGAAGCATACAGAAACTACCTTATTGAGCAGAAGGGATTCAAGGATAAGAGCGACAATATAACAAACAGCTATTATCTTGACCTTTACGGCGGTACGATAAAGGCACAGTCGATTGCAGGCTTCCCTGTAAATCTTGAAACAGCCGCTACAACATATGAGCAGGCTCAGGAAATAATAAAGCAGCTCAACGAGCTTGGCGTTGACGATATAGTTGCAAACTACAACGATTTCAACGGCGCAGGCATCAAGGGTATGATCACAGCCGATGTAAATTACGCAGGAACGCTTGGCGGCAAGGACGCATACAAGACGCTTGCGGAATATGTAGGCTCGATAAACAGCAAGCTGTTCGCAAGTGCGGGAATCACCTCCATGAAGGACAGCGGTAACGGCTACAGCTACACGCTGAACGCCTGCAAGGCTATAACAAAGGCTTATGCAACAACGAATAACTGGGATATTGCATTCGGCATTCCGAATCAGGTAAGACTTGTTACAAAGACAACCTTGTCACCTTATTACTGGCCTGATCTTTACAACAAGATCATCAAGTCGTTTACAAGCGAAGGAATAACAACGATAAACCTTGATGACGCTACAACGTTACTTTACAGCGACTTCAGCCGTGAGAATTATTCCAGAGCAGATACAATGAATAAGCTGGTAGAAGGCTACAAGCAGTTCAAGGACGCAGGCTTCACGCTTCTTGCAAGCGGCGCTAACGCTTATGCGCTCCCCTATGTTGATTATCTGACAGACGTACCTGTTACATCAAGTAACTTCGATCTGTTTGACTATGACATTCCGTTCTATGAGATCGTTATCCACGGTTACCTGCCTTACACAACAAAGGCGGTAAACGCAAGTGCAAATGCAAACGATACTATCATGCTTGCACTTCTTACAGCAACACCTGTTCACTATGATATGATGTATGCCGATCCTAACGATTTCACAGACAGCGATTACGAGACGCTCTTCTATTCAAACTACAAGGGCTGGCTCGAACCCTCGGCTAAGGTTTACAAGCTCTATCAGGACGAACTGAAGGACTTCGCAAATCTCCACATCACAGGATACAACAGAATTTCCGGCGATGAGATGGAAACCGAGTTTGACGGCGGAAAGACAATCAGGGTAAATACCAGAGAAATGACTCTCACCGTCAACGGCAAGGAAATCGATCTTGCACAATATGGACTGAAGGGAGAAACAGATGAATAATTCGAATTTCAACCCGAATGAAGAAATTGAAGCAATGAAGACGACCGACGCCGCCGAGACTCCCGTTGATGACACACCCGCAGCCGACAAGGCTGTGGCTGCCGAAACGGCAACAGAAGCAACAGCTTCAGAGCCTGATGTAAAGCAGGAAACGGTCGAGGAAACAGCTTCAGAGCCTGCCGATAAGGCAGATGACGCTGACGAGGCACCGGCTTCCGTTGCTAACAAGTCAGCGCATATGACCGCAGCTGCTGCGGCACTGAACGTTGAGGATGAAGAGGTGGACATCCGCCGCAGACAACCCAGAGTTCAGAAGGAAATCAAGAAATCCCGTATTTCATACGAGAAGAAAAAAGGACTTTACGGTTACGGATTCATAGCAATATGGATCGTCGGCGTAATCTATATGTTCATTGTGCCGATATTCAAGTCGGCGTGGTACTCAATGTGCTATACAGAGCTTGTTTCAACAGCAGAGCAGGCCGCACAGAGAGGAATGACTTCAGCAGGTATCTATACCGAGTGGAACAATTTCGGAAACTATGAGGAGGCTCTTTTCAAGAACCAGGATTACCTCCCCAAGCTGACCGAGTCGCTTGGTGCAATGGTACCGCAGGTTATCGTAGTAATGATATTCTCGCTGTTTATCGCACTTCTTCTTAACCAGAAGTTCAGAGGCAGAACATTCGCAAGAGCGGTATTCTTCTTACCGGTACTTGTTGCGACGGGTCCTGTACTGGCGGTAATCAAGGGTGATATATCGACCAACGGTATTTCGAGCGGTGAGCAGTTCAGCGCACTGTTCCAGACCGACCTTGTTGATGAGCTGTTGCAGTTCTTAGGTATATATAATCTGAACGAACAGCTGACCATGACGATACAGACGATAACGAGTGATATTTTCAACTTATTATGGAGTGCCGGTATTCAGATACTGATATTCCTTGCGGCGTTACAGCAGATACCGGTTTCGGCAAAGGAAGCGGCATCTATGGAGGGCGCTACGGGATGGGAATTCTTCTGGAAGATAACGTTCCCGATGATAAGCCCGATGATATTGGCGAACCTGATTTATACGGTTATCGATACGTTCATCGATTCGGAAAACCCGGTTATGTCAATAGTTCTTGCACAGTCAAGAGCCTTAAGATACGGTCTTTCGGCGGCTATGGCATGGATTTACTTCCTGATAGTTGCGGTTGCACTTGCAATTATCGTTGCTATTGTATCTAAGTTCGTATTCTATGAAAATGATTAAGGAGGTGTAGTTGTGAGCGAAAAAGATTTAGAACAGTTCAATGCAGATGTTCAGGAAAACGAAGCAGCCGCAGCTGCACCAGTCGATAACGCTTCTCCGGAAGCAATCGGCGAGGCTATAAAGGAGATTAACGGCGAGGCTGACGCTTCTGCCGCTCCCGAAAAGGCTGATGACGAGCTTCAGGTAGGTGTTATCAAGCCTATCGCAACAGGAAAGCCCGAATCAAAGAGAGCTTTGAAGAAGGCTGAAAAGAAAAAGGCTAAAGAGCTTAAGAATATCTACCATGTAAGCAACTGGCAGATAATCAAGAATTACCGTAATTACAACCAGCAGGAAAGAAAGCACTACAAGTACATCTTCAGAAGAAGAATTACCGAAAAGGTATGGCCTGTTTTCCGTTTCCTTATCCTGTTCGGTCTGGGATTCGTAATTCTCTATCCTATGCTTTATATGCTGTCTACGGCAATCAGACCTCAGGCAGAAATGAGCGACCCTTCGGTAATGTGGATACCCAAGGAGGTTATATTCTCCAACTTCGTTGACGTATGGGTTGCAATGAATTTCCCGAAGGTACTTTTGCAGACTATACTTGTAAATGTAGTATGCTCGATGATACAGGTCGTTACCTGCGGCGTTACGGGCTACGGATTTGCACGATTCAAGTTCAAGGGCAAGGGACTTATGTTCGGTATCGTTATCTTACAGATCATCGTACCTGTACAGGTAATCCTTATCCCTCTGTATATGCAGTTCAGATTCTTCGATGTATTCGGTCTTATAAAGCTGTTTACAGGCAGTGCGGTTAACCTTGTAAGTACGCCTATGGCACTTTACTTACAGGCGTTCTTCTGCAACGGTATCAGAGCCGGCGTATTTATTCTTCTGTTCAGACAGTTCTTCAGAGGACTGCCAAAGGACCTCGAAGATGCCGCTTATCTCGACGGCTGTGGACCTTTCATGACATTTATCCGTGTTATGGTGCCAAACGCTAAGACTTCGTTCTTAACAGTATTCATCTTCTCAATCGTATGGTACTGGAACGACTCTTATGTAACGGGTATGTTCTTCACTGACCCGTATACGATAGCGATGGAAATTGACCGTCTTGGAACAACGATGATGCTTTATTTCACCGGAGAGCGAAACGGTATGGCGAGCGACTATCTCGTATGGATAGAAGCAGGATGCCTTATGTCACTTATGCCGATACTTATTATGTACATCTTCTTACAGAAGCAGTTCGTTGAAGGTATCGAACGTTCAGGTCTTGCCAACTAAGCGGCTGTGAGCCGCGGCAAATTCGCCTTCTAAAATACAGGCGGTATACTAAAAGCTACGCTGACGGCGGTTTGAACGATAGTGAAAACATAAATTAAGGGGAGTATCGGAAGATGCTCCTCTTTTTATATGCGAGTATTATCGGTTAAACCCGCCGTTAATCAAACTTTAGTAAATATGTATTGCTCGGAAAGGCGGAATTGAGTGAGGCAGCTTGCCGCAGGCGGAATTGGAGGTCGACGGTATGCCGCGTTTGCAAAGACGTGTACAAAGTGCTATAATAGTAACACCCGGAGGTGCAATATGGAGCTGTTTGATTTATACGACGATGAACGCAATTTTACAGGTGAAACAATAGAGCGGGGAAAGCCGCTCCCCGAAAGCCGTTACCATCTTGTTATACATATATGCATTTTGGGCAGCGATGGCAAAATGCTTATACAACAGCGTCAACCGTTCAAAAAGAGTTTTCCCGGTAAATGGGACGTATCGGTCGGAGGAAGTGCGGTCGCAGGTGAAAACAGCAGGCAGGCGGCAAGCCGTGAGCTGTACGAGGAGCTCGGAATAAGCCACGATTTTTCGCACGACCGTCCTATGCTGACGGTACATTTTGAGCGCGGGTTTGACGATGTTTATGTAATACACAAGGATATAACGATATCTGAGCTAAAATTACAGCCTGAGGAAGTGCAGGCGGCAAAGTGGGCAGACAAGGAAGAAATATATTCGCTTATCGACAGCGGCACATTTATACCGTACTACAAAAGCTTTATTGATATGCTGTTCAACTACAGAATAAAAAGAGGTAACTTTTCAAAGGAGTAAAATATGAATGACGTATGCCGAATGATAAAAAAACAAACGATAACGAACTTTAGTAATATGGAAACGGCGATAAAGACATACGACAGAAATGCGTCTGTCTGCGGTACACCTGCGTGGCGGTATGTGTATCACGCTATTCACTCGGCGGACAAGTGGTTTTTCAATCCCGCTAAATTTACAGAACCCGATTTTCACGAAAACGGAATGGATAACCCCGACAATCCCTGCGAAAAGGTTTTAAGCGATGAACAGCTGCTCGATTATCTGCATAAGGTGCAGGCTAAAACAGAAAAATATCTCGATGAACTGAGCGATGAAGAGCTTGACGAAAAGCCCGAGGGGTGTGAATATACAAGGCTTGAACTTATCTTAGGGCAGTTTCGGCATATTTCCTCGCATATAGGAATGATAAACGGTCAGACTATAGAGAGAACGGGAAAATTTCCTGTGTTTTCGGGTCTTGACGGAAAGCAGACAGACAAATTATATGACGAATAAGAACGAAGGAACAGAAGATGTACATTGATTTTCACATACACGCTTATGCGGACGAAATAGCGGACAGGGCGGTGCAGAAGCTGAAGGATACGGCAAACTGCAACGTTTATACAAACGGAAGAATAGACGATACAAGGCAGAAGCTGAAAGAGTGGGGCATTGATTACGGCGTTTTACTGCCGGTCGCAACAAAGCCGACACAGCAGACGACTATAAACAACTGGGCAAATGAGCAAAATCACGGCAACATAATATCGTTCGGCACGGTGCATCCAGACAGTGAAGAGCTTTGCAGTGAGCTTGAACGCATATCGTCCTTGGGGCTTCACGGTGTTAAATTACATCCGGATTATCAGGGGCATTTTATGTTCGAGCCGTGTATGCAGAGGATTTATGAAAAATGCGGTGAACTGGGGCTTCCGGTTATTCTTCATATGGGATATGACCCTATATCGACAATGACGTTCCACGCAATGCCGGCAGACCTTGCCGAAATGGCGAAGAAGTATCCCGATTGCACATTCATAGGGGCGCATATGGGCGGAATGGCGAACTGGGAGCGTGTGCTGTATTATATCAGGGACGCAAGGAATATCTATTTTGACACGGCGTACTGTGCAGAGTATATGTCGGACGAGATGTTTATGGAAATGTTCAGGGCTTACGGCGAGGACAGGATATTGTTCGGAAGCGACCTTCCGTGGAGCAATCCGCACGATGAGATAAGAATGATTGAAAGAATGCCGATAAGCGACAGCGCAAAGGATAAGATATTTTATAAAAATGCGGCGAAGCTGTTGAAGATAGATATATAAAATAAAGGACGTGACTTTATCGGTCACGTCCTTGCCTTATATCCGGTTATTCGGCGTCTTTACCTGCCGCCGCAAGTGCTATGGCGCATTCGATACGCTTTTTCTGAAGCTCGCAGGACAGCTTGTGGGGCTTCTTTACATCGCCCTCATAGATAAAGCTGTTTGCGTTACAGCCGCCCGAGCAGTAGAATCTTGCCCAGCAGTTACCGCAGTTTTCCTTGCTGTAGATATGTATTCCGGCAAAATAATCCTTTATCTTCTGATCGATCTTGTCTGAGAAAATGTCGCCCATCTTCCATTCTTCTATACCTACGAACTGGTGGCAGGGGTAAATATCGCCGTCGGGGGTAACGGCAACATATTCGTTGCCGCATCCGCATCCACGCAGACGCTTTACGGCACAGGGTCCCTGATTCAAGTCTATCATAAAGTGGAAGAAATTGAACTTACGCTTATTAGCGAGCTTCTGCTCCTCCATAAGCTTTTCAAGTCTGTCATATTCGGCGAATATAGTGGGGAGGTCGCTCTCAGTGATAGCATAGGGCATTTTGGGATCGGTCACAACAGGCTCCACGGAGAGCTGTTCGAAGCCGAGATCGCTTATATGCAGAACATCGTTTGCAAAATCAAGATTGTACTTTGTGAACGTACCTCTTACATAGTAGTCCTTTGTACCTCTGCCGGCTACCAGCTTCTGATATTTCGGAACGATTATGTCATAGCTTCCCTTGCCGTTCGGAGTGGGGCGGATATTATCGTTTACTTCTTTTCTTCCGTCAAGCGATAATACGCAGTTTGACATTTCCTTGTTTATATAATCTATCTTTTCATCGTCAAGGAGCATACCGTTTGTTGTAATTGTGAAGCGGAAGTTCTTGCCGTGCTGTTTTTCTATGCTTCTTGCGTACTTTACAGTTTCGACTACGGTATCCCAAGCCATTAAAGGCTCGCCGCCGAAGAAGTCTACCTCAAGATTTTCTCTGTTGGCGCTGTGCTTTATAAGGAAGTCCATAGCTCTTTTGCCCGTTTCGGGCTTCATCAGCATTCTGTCGCCGCCGAAGTCGCCTGTCTGGGCAAAGCAGTATTTGCATCTTAAGTTGCAGTCGTGTGAAACGTGCAGGCACATAGCCTTGATAGGCGCTTTCATTGCCATTGCGGCGTACTGCTCGTAATCGTCCTCGGTGAAGAGCATCTTTGCGTCATACAGCTCCTTAAGCTCTGTGTAGCACTCCTTTACATCGTCCTTATCGAAGCCGTCCATCTTAGCGATTATCTCATCGGGACATACATCGGCAAAGGGGGGAGCGACATAGTCGAGGAGCTTATATGTCAACTCGTCCACAACGTGAACGCCGCCGCTACATACGTCAAGTACAATGTACTGACCGTTTTGCTCATACTTATGTATCATTTCTTTCATTGGTCAAATCCTTTTCTGAGTTATATAAGGCGGTTTTCCGCCGAAATATTCAAACAAGCCAAAAGCTCCCGTATTTGTTCGGGAGCTTTCAAAGCTTTTCTCTTACCCGTGCCTTACTTGTTTAAAGCCTCGCACTTCTGGTTAGCTACTGTGCAACTTGTCTTGCAAGCAGACTGGCATGATGTCTGGCATCTGCCGCAACCGCCCTTAGCAGCTGTTTCCTTGAGGTTAGCCTTGTTAACAGTCTTAATGTGCTTCATAAAAACACCTCCGTTTATGTTATCATTCTAATTGTATCATAAAGATACGGAAATTTCAATAGTTATTTTGAAAAATTACATCCAGCCGCAGTCGTCATATTCGCTCCACTTGTCCTCAAGCTGTTGCTGTTGTGACGCAAACTTCATAACGATATAGGCAACGCACGCTACAACAGCTATGAGAGCGCCTATAACGGGAATGACATAATTCTTTTTCTTTTTTTCTTCCATAGTATTTTTCCTTTCGGTATTATTAAAGCCTGACGGCAGATTTACATATTAAGATATTCCTTATAGATCTCCGACTTTGAGAACGGGGTTTTTCCTGCAACCTGTTTGCAGGCATCGGACGGCTTTATTCCGCCGTCAACCAGTTCTTTTGCCATAAGTGCGGCATCGGCAAGCGTAATATCCTCGTTTTCCTTTACCTTTGGTTTTCCCTCGACCACAAGCACATATTCGCCTCTCGGCGTAAGCTCCTTGTAGCGTTCTATCATTTCTGATATAGTACCCTTGATAACTTCCTCGTGTATTTTGGTAAGCTCTCTGCAAAGGGCTATCTGTCGGTTTCCGAGAGCTCTGTACAGATCGTCGAGCGTGTTTTTAAGCTTATGGGGCGCTTCGTAGAATATAAGCGTTCTTGAAAAGTCCTTGATTTCGTCAAGGTGTTCGTCACGCTGTTTTTTGGTAACGCTTAAAAATCCCTCGAAGCTGAAGCGTGAGGTGTCAAGTCCGCTCATACAAAGTGCCGTTATTGCGGCACTGGGGCCGGGTACGCTTTCTATTTCAACGCCGTGCTCGTGGCACTCTCTTACAAGCTCTTCGCCGGGGTCGGATATGCAGGGCATACCTGCGTCGGTCACTATGGCGCAGGTTTCGCCGTCAAGCAGACGGGCGGTTATATCCTCGCCACGCTTGTTACCGCTGAACTTGTGGTAGCTCACCATAGGCTTGCTTATAGAGAAGTGGGTAAGGAGTTTCTGAGTTACTCTTGTATCCTCTGCGGCGATAAAATCGACCTTGCCGAGTGTTTCGACCGCTCTGGGTGACAGGTCCGACAGATTTCCTATCGGAGTGCCGACTATATATAATTTTCCTGCCATATTTCTGTGTCAGCCTTTCTTCATTTTTGTGCCGTAGTAGATTCTGTTCATTTCATCGCTGTAGCCGTTGTCACTGTAAACTTCAAAATCGGGGAGAAGCTCCATTCCGGGTTTTCCGCCCTTTTTTCCGCTTATAAGCACGAGCCACGGCTTACCGCCTGTGCGGTTCACTACATTCTGCATAACCTTCGGCTCGATCCCGTGCGAACGCATAGAGCAGATGACATCGGCAAGGCGAAGCGGTATCTGGCAGAGCTTGAGGCTTCCGCCGAACTTCAACAGCGATGAGGCTGTTTTCATAACATCGTCGATATTGCACAGTATCTCGTGTCTTGCCGCCGCCTGTACATCGGAAAGGCGTTCCTCGCCCGAGCCTTTTTTCCAGTAGGGCGGATTTACCGTCACTATGTCGAAGTATTCACGGGGTACACCCTGCGGGTCTTTAAGGTCGCAAAGCACAGGCTTTATTCTGTCTGAAAGGTTATTTTCGGCAACGCTTTTATCAAAAAGCTCTACCGCTTCGGGCATTATCTCAATGCCGTATATCTCTTTCGGGGGCTTTTTGGATATGTTTCTGCACATTATCAGCGGAACTATACCGCACCCTGTACACAGGTCGCACACCTTATGGTGAGGTGCGGGGTCGGCAAAATCCGCAAGGAGAAATGCGTCAGTGCCGAAACGGTGATCCTCGGAAACATATATCTTTGTGCCGGAAAGGTCGAAGCTCTCATATTTTTCTGCCATATCAGCCTACCAGTATATTTCCCTCGGGGAGAATCCTGTTCTTGTCCGAGTTGTGATTTTTTCTTATTATAAGAGAGGTCATAAGCGTTACGGGACCGATCCTTCCTGCAAGCATGGTGAATACCATTATCAGCTTTGCGGGGACGTTCATCTCTGCGGACGCACCTACAGAGAAGCCTGTAGTAGAGAATGCGGAAACTACCTCGAATATTGTTTTCTGAAGCGACATACCCTCACAGCACATAAGTATGCCTGTGAATGAAACGGCTATAAGAGTCAGCGACAGAACGATAACGGTGAATGTTTTATATATAGCGTCACGCTTTATCCTGTGACCCATAAGATAGGTATCCTCTCTGCCCTTCAGCACGGAAATTACCGTACAAACGACAAGTGCGACGGTCGTTATCTTGATACCGCCTGCTGTGGATGCAGGAGCGGCACCGATGAACATAAGGATAGTGATAATTATTTTTGTAAAGGGCATAAGATCGTTCATATCAAAGCAGGGGAAGCCTGCGGTACGGGAGCTTGCGCTTAAGAATATAGATGTGAGAATTTTTTCTCCTATGGGCATCTGTCCGAGCGTGTCCTGATTTCCGAATTCTACTATAAATATTATAGCGGCGCCGACAAGCAGCATAACTGCGGCCATTATAAGAACCAGCTTTGTATGGAGAAGCAGACGTTTTGTTTTGTTATAATGTCTTATGTTTCGCCATACGATAAAGCCCAGACCTCCGGTCGTTATAAGCACAATGAGAGTTATCATAACTAAAGGGTTATTTGTATATTCGCTGAGTCCCACAGCTCCGGGTGTTGCTGTGAGCAGGTCAAAGCCTGCGTTGCAGAAAGCGGAAACTGACAGGAATATTGCTTCAAAAATTCCGAGTGCGCCGAAGTCGGGAACAAAGACAAACGAAAGTATGACAGCGCCGACAAATTCTATAGCGAACGAGTAAAGGACTATTTCATAGAAAAGTCTTTTCGGTGTGGTTTCGAGGGCGTTGTCGGTAAGGTCGCTTGCGGCAATCTTTACGGTTGACCAGCCCAGCTTTTTGCCGAGTATAAGGTTGATGAACGTTACCAAGGTCAGAAAGCCGAGACCGCCGACCTGTATAAGAGCGAGTATGACACCCTGACCGAAGCCGTTGAAATAATTGAAGGTATCCAAAACAGTTATTCCGGTAACGCAGGTTGCGCTTGTGGCGGTGAACAGGCAGTCTATGAAGCTGCTGAACTGACCGCTTTTTGAAGATATGGGCAGGAAAAGAAGTGTTGCACCTGTCAGTATTATGATGGAAAAGCCCAGTACGAGCATCCTTGACGGTTGCATTTGTCGGGTTTTCTTTTTGAGTTTAGGCATTTTGGGTTATATCTCTCCTTAGCATTTGCAAAGATATTATTTACTCTCGGAAATGGTATTGTTTCCGGGCTTTTCGGGCGGTTCGCCGTTATCGTGGCGGATTGCATTATTTCCTATCGCATAGACGTTTATATCGTTGATGCGTCCGATAAGCACGCAGGCACCGCTGACCTTTACGGAGTCGGAGCTTACAACGTAGCAATCTGTCGGCAACGTTCCGCCCTCTTTAATATATTTTACCGTAGACGACTGGTTGTAATACTGGATACTCATAGCTGTCATACGGTCATTGTCGTAAACTATTATGGTTTTGTTTTCTGTGCCGCCGGAATATTCAGCGATACAGCGGTTTATCTCAAGTGTGTCTGAAACATTTTCACGGCTTTCTTCCGCATAGCCGAAAAGACCGCTTGAAGCGGACGCTACGCAGGCATAGCAGATAACGCCCGTGAATATAAAGGCGGTTATCACGGAAGCGTGGTTTTTTGTACAGCACACAACGGGTACTGCCGCCGCAAACACGGTGAAAAGAAGGCATATCGGGTAAAGCATATCAGAACTTGTAAGTCCGGCTGACGAGTCGCATCCGATAAGCATAGAGGCGATGCCCGGCGTCATTACGTTGCTGAGTATCTGTCCGCCCGACTGAGTGCAGTTATACATCAGCAGTGCGGCGGTTGCGGCAAGACCGTTTCCGGTCACAGAGATAAGAAGCCTTGTATAGCTTATGCCGTACACGAAAATATAGCAGAAGAACAGGAGGATAAAGGGAATCGTTACGGCAAAGACCGACGCTGCGCCGAATACCGTATCCTGTGCCGAAATGTCACAATCGGCTTTTATGAAAGCGTCAAGGGGAACGGCGAATATAAGCATAAGCGTACACAGCACGCCCATTGACACGAATCTGTCATCATAATACTGCTCCTCCTTGCGTCTTTTACAGCGGATGAAGCTGACAAGTGCAATTACGGCAAAGGTGACACCTGCGCCGCCAAGTCCCCACGAGGATATTATGAAGTAATATAAACGCCCGCCTATAAGAGTAAGCAGAGCCGCACTGTTTTCGGATAAAGCCTGCAAAGAGCCTGCGACCGATTGCAATATACCTCCGGAATAAGCGTAAAGGTCATTTGTGAGCCACGTCAGAATAATATCAGCGGCAAAAAGAAGTATAAACGTTATTGCGTATGTGCTGAAATATATGCTTTTTCTGACTCCTGCGAGCTTTGCATAAAGGCAGTAAAGGCATACGGCGAGGAACACACCTGCACACGACGGCGACAGGAAATAAGCACAGGCGGTAAGAACGCCTGCAGTGACCGAAGCAAAGAAGGCACCTGCTTTTTTCCCGTTTTCCTTTTCGCCTCTGAATATGACAAGCAATAAAAGCCAGACAAAAACGGCGGAAAGCGGTTCTGAAAGCAGGTAGTGGGAATAGATAAGCACTGACGGGAATATTCCGCACAATGCCGTTACGAGAAGCCTCTGCCACAGCTTTGTGACACCGAGCTTTTCTGTCAGACGGAAAGCGGAAAGAGGGATAAGCGCATAAGCGGCTGAATTTATCAGCATAAACAGCTTATACTGGAACACGGGGTCGGGGCAGAGCATAGTCGGAAGGTAGGGTATCCCACGCAGGAAGCCGCTTATGCTTCCCACGGGCGACATTACACCTGTCCAATCTCTGCCGAGAAATGCGGCGGCCGCCGCCGCTCCCGTAAATTCTTCCTCAAGAGATGCGGTCTGCATAAACATACCGAGTGCAGAGCCTGATATAAAAAACACAAGGAAAACAAGGAGCGACATTCCTTTTTCGCCCTTTTTTCCGTAAAATGTTTTAAGTCTGCTCAAAATGCCGTCCTCCTTTCATTAATGTCGTTTATCTGCAAAAATATCAGTTTACCAGTTCCTTAAGAACGGAGATGCTGATGCCGAGCGTATTGTTGATAAGCTGGAAAACGAGCATCATAGCTATGGCGGTGCAGAAGGAGAATGCTATCGCATAGAATACTCCGGGTTTTCCTGCCGCTTCAATCCTTGCAAGTATGCGTTCACGGCTTTCATCGGGGTATTGCTGTTTTATCGTCTTTATTTTTCTGACCGCAGTTTTCAGATAGAAGTAGTTGAAGAACATAAGCGCAAAGATATTCAGCGCAAGGGATATCATAGCGGTAACGATATATGCAACGGCAAGGTCGCTTGAGGACAAGCCGAGATTATCGGCAAAATAGTTGAGAAGAATCCTTGTTTCCGTACTCAGAAAAAGCAATATCATCATAATAACGCCGAACAGATTCATCCTGCGGTAAAAGCAGTGTATAGGGAAGAACAGGAATGACGCAAAGTTCAGCTTGAGCAATTTGTTGTTTTTTCTGATGTCCTTGAATACAGGAAGATAGTAATATCCGTTCTTTCCGACAAATTTCAGAAGCTCCTGAGCGGTCACGCCGTCAATCTCTTCAAAGTCCTTCTGCTGTTCAAGCAGTTTTCTGTCCATTATCTCACGGTATTCATCATAGCTTTCAACGTGGAATATTTCGAAGCCGTCCTCGCTTGTTTCGGGCTTGTTTATCCGTGCGGATTCGACGTTTTCGAGATGTTCACGCAGTTCTGCGCTGTCGCCCTTCCACTCGTAGCTGCCGTGTTCGGCGGAGTGTATGCAGGTGCCTACCCTGTTCCAGCATTCACGGTGATACGGAGCGCCGCATTCGGGGCAGACTACAATGTCTTCATCATCAAAGAATTTCATGCCGCAGGCGGCACATTTTTCGTTTTTAAACTGTTCGTGCATTTTATATCCTTAATCTGATTTTGTTCAGTGACTATATTTAATATATTATAACACGGTTTAAACACGCCGTCAAGTTAAAACGACGTGTTTAAACCGTGTTAAAACGTTCTCAGACACAGTGCGACAGCACACCGCATAATTATGCGGGTAAAATCGGCACATTGTCAAGGTGTAAAAACCGCTTGTATAAGCAGGCGTGACGGTGTATAATAACAGCAGTGAACAGCTTAAGGAGCGTGGATATGAGAAAAAGGATATTATGGATACAAACGGGCGGAACATTTTCGTGCGCAGGCACAAAATGCGGACTTGCGCCGCAGTCCAGCGAAGAGCAGGCAGGAAAAATACTGGCGCTTATGCCGCGGGTTTGCGAAAAATATGATATTGTGCCGATGACGCTGATGAACATAGACAGCAGTGATATGACAATATCCGACCAGAAGCGCATTGCAGATACGGTCAATGATAGCATCGGGAAATATGACGGAATAGTTATAACGCACGGAACGGACACTATGGCATATACCGCCGCCGCTTTATCGGTCATGACGGAAAATCCGCCCGTGCCGGTCGTGCTTACCGGCTCGCAGCGTCCGTTCTTTGAAAGCGGCAGTGACGCACCGGCGAACTTTGAGGATGCTCTGGCTGTGGCAGGAAGCGGTACGGTGTGCCGTGTCTGCGTTGTTTTCGGCGGAAAAATTATGGACGGAAGAGATTGTACCAAGATCGATACCGTATCGGATAACGCTTTCACCTGCGTGAAGGGGGATATTGGCACTGTAAAAAGCGGCAGGGTGAAAATCACCTGCAATGAGCCTTGCGTCGGTAAATACAGGTATGACTGCTCTTTATGCAAGGCGGACGGTAAAGTCACCGTTCTTGATATGCATCCGTCATTCAACCCGGATATGATAAAAATGCTGTATGAGGGCGGTATCAGTGGTTTTGTCATACGTTGCTACGGAGCAGGAGGAATACCCGAAAGAGTGAGGGCGGCGCTCGGCAGAGTAATAGCTGTGGGAGCAAAAGCGATTGCGGTTACTCAGTGCCTTTACGGAGGGGTTGACCTTGGTATTTACGCTGTGGGCACAGACGCAAGAAAGGCGGGTATATCGGACGGAGGGTATATGACGACCGAGTATGCCGTGGCGTGGATGATGAGGGAGGTGGGGAGAGATTGATGTTATTACAACCTCATATTGCTGTGCTTTCGCCATTCAACAAAAGAGATTTATATTAAAATGTTTTTAGACACTGTGTAGCAGTAATGACAACATATTGTTTTTGTAGACTTTTTGTGCTATAATGGTAAACAGCATAGGGGCTATTTTTATGACTTACAACTATAACAGGCTGTGGAAACTGTTGATAGATAAAGGTGTTAGAAAAACGCAAATGCGCTTGCAGGCAGGTATTAGCACAAACATACTTACTAAAACAGGAAAGGGCGAACCTGTTGCAAAGGAAAGCCTTGTAAAGATTGCAACCGCCTTGAATTGCGGACTTAACGATATAGTGGAAATAACGCAAGAATGTGAGGTGACAAAATGACAGCAAAGATCATCGTGAAATGTATCATTTACAACAGGGCGCTAAATAGATTTCTCTTAGTTCAGAGATGCGAAAATGACCACACGGGTGCAAACACCTGGGAGAACGCAGGCGGCAACATTGAGGACGGCGAAACGCCCGAAGATGCTGTGTTCAGAGAGGTCAAAGAGGAAACAGGCATCACGGATATTGAGATAAAAAAGATCGCTTATGTCAGCATTTTAGAGGGAGAATTGCTCAATCTGCTGATAGTTTATCTCTGCGAAACTGCGACCAAGAATGTTACGGTCAGCTTTGAACATCAGGTTTATGTATGGGCAGATGAGGCACAATGCAGGGAGCTTCTCCCGAAGGCAATCATCCGTGATTTTGAAAAGAATCATGTGTTTGATATTTTACAGAAGACATAAGGCAATCCCTCGGAAACGCTGCAAACGTTTTTGATATACATAGCAGCATCGTTATTCATGCAGAACACCTCATATCAATCTTAGTTACTTGTATTATATCACATTCTTTTAACAATTGCTATAAGAAATATATTTTGTGTAATCGTCACCCAACTGAACCTTCCGCAAGGAACGGCGGCATCGCTTGCATTTGAAAGAAAAACGTTTGAAAAAAATGTATATTTCGGCTGTTCTGACGGGATTTTTTGAAATCCTGCATTTTTCGCTTGCAAAATCGAAGGAAATGTAGTACAATTAACATATGTAAACATTCACAAAATTTGGCGGAATGCCGGAAGGATATTAAAATGCAGGAAGATCTACTTGTTCAGATTGAAAATAAAATGAGCACATTCTCGAAAAGTCAGAAGCTCATAGCAAACTATATTATAAACAGCTATGAAAAGGCGGCTTATATGACCGCACTGAAGCTCGGAAACGCAGTAAACGTCAGTGAGTCCACAGTCGTGCGCTTTGCCATAGAAATGGGCTTTGAGGGCTATCCGGAACTTCAGAAGAGCTTACAGTCGCTGATAAAGAACCGTCTTACAGCGGTACAGCGTATCAATATCACAAACGACCGTATCGGTGACGACGGAGTGCTTAAGAACACGCTCACGCAGGATATGGACCGTATCCGCAGAACGCTTGAGGAAATCGACCCGAAGGCTTTTGACAGGGCTATAGAGAAGATATGCTCGGCAAGAAGAATATATATACTCGGCGCTATGAGCAGCAGTATTCTTGCAAGATTTCTTGATTATAACTTCCAGCTTATATTTGACAATGTGCATTTTGTACAGGCTATCAATACAAGCGGTATCTATCAGCAGATCATACATATGAACAGCGAGGACGCATTTATAGCAATATCTTTTCCCAGATATTCGCAGAGTACGATAAAGGCTACGGCATACGCAAAGAAATGTAACGCAAACGTTGTGGCTATAACCGACAGCGTGACATCGCCGCTCGCCGCTTATGCGAACGAACTGCTTATAGCAAGGAGCGATATGGCAAGCTTTGCGGATTCGCTGGTTGCTCCGCTCAGCCTGCTCAATGCGATAATCGTTGCAGTAAGCGCAAGAAACAAGGATAACATCGAGCAGACCTTCGGCAAGCTGGAAAAGCTGTGGGAAGAAAATCAGGTATATAAAAAGGACGTATAATGAACTACGACTTAGCAATAATCGGCGGAGGTGCGGCAGGTATGGCTGCCGCCGTTTTTGCCTCCGAAAGAGGTGTACGCACCGTTGTGATAGAGCATAACAGACAGCTCGGGAAAAAGCTCGCCATAACGGGCAAGGGCAGGTGCAACGTCACAAACAACAGTGACAACGACAATATAATGAGTAACATACCCACAGGAAGCCGTTTTCTATATAGCGCTCTTGCGGGTTTTTCGGCGTATGATACAATGAATTTCTTTGAGGGGCTTGGAGTGCCTCTTAAAACGGAGAGGGGAAATCGTGTTTTCCCTGTTTCAGACAGTGCAAAGGATATAGTTGAGGCACTGAAAAAACGCATGGGTACGCTTGGCGTCAAGGTTATCACAGCGCACGCAAAAGGCGTTATAACCGAGGACGGCAGAGTAAAAGGAGTAAGGCTCGGTGAGAGCGAGGTTTATGCAAACAGCGTCATAATAGCGACGGGCGGAGCGTCATACAGCGGTACAGGCTCGGACGGCAGTGGATATGAGATAGCACGGGCGCTCGGTCATACGATAGTAAAACCAAAGCCTATGCTTGTGCCGATATGCGTAAAGGAAAGCTGTTGCTGTGATATGTCGGGACTTAGCCTTAAAAATGTAACGCTGTCGCTTATTGATACTGCGAAGAACAAGCCTGTGTACAGGGAGCAGGGGGAAATGCTGTTCACGCACTTCGGGGTCAGCGGTCCGCTGGTGCTTTCCGCATCGGCTTATGTCAAGAAAAGCACTTACAGGCTTGAGATAGATCTGAAGCCTGCGCTTGACGATAAAAAGCTGGACGCAAGGCTTCTGCGTGACTTTGGCGAACAGCACACAAAGCAGATCTCTACCGTTATGAGAGGGCTGTTGCCGCAGGCTATGGTAGAGCCTGTGCTTGACAAGGCGGGAGTTGCGATCGATACCAAAATAAGTGAGATCACTAAGATGCAGAGAGCGGCGATTGTAAATGCGCTGAAGCACTTTGATCTTACGGTGACGGGACTAAGGCCGATAGAAGAAGCGATAATCACAGACGGAGGAGTATCGCTCAAGGAAATAGACCCGAAAACGATGGGCTCGAAGCTGATTGACGGGTTATATTTTGCAGGGGAGATAATCGACTGTGCGGCTTATACGGGCGGATATAATTTACAGATAGCGTTCTCAACGGCGCATAGTGCGGCTGCGGCTGTGAGCCGCCTCAGATTCCGCCTGCGGCTGTGAGCCGCTCCAAGTTCCACCGTTCTGACGGATTGAGCTTGGCTCAGCCTCCGTTACCGGCGGTGCGGAAATGTGCCGCTTCAGATTACGTCTATTAAAATAATTGTGCTGACGGAGAGCAATCCCTCCGTTTTGACGGCAGATAAGTTTGGCAAATTAAAAAAGGCAGGGGTATCGCAAGCAAAACGCAACAAAGCAACAGTTTGTGCCTTGCCGGCAATCCACCTCCCCTTTTTTGAGGGGGAGGCAAGTTGTGATAGTGCGGGGTGAGTGATAGTACGAGGGCGGTGGAAGCTGTGATGTTATTAGAGTGATAAATACGCAGTTGCGTAATGTTGTCGCCGGTAACGGAGGTTGCTCATATCGCTGACAATCGGAACGGCGAATTTGAGGCGGCACATTGCCGCTCGCCGTGCTTGACAACGGTGGGAAAAGGTGATATACTAAACCTATATCAAACCGTTGACCGAGAGTAGTAATATCGGCAGAGATACTACAGAGAGCCGCATTAGCTGAAAAGCGGTGTATTTATCCGATACGAATGGACTTGCGAGGGCAGACCGAAAGCGATTGAGCGAGTAGTTTCTGACGGAAGGCTCTGACCGTTACACAGAGAGCGCATTTTTATGTGCGTAACAATAAGGTGGCTTGCAGATACGGCTTCTGTTCCTTATTCGGAACGGGAGCTTTTTTATTAAGCCGTATAAAAAATGAGGTAAATATTATGAGCAAGATTATTTTAACGGGTGACAGACCCACAGGCAGACTTCACATAGGTCACTATGTAGGCTCGCTCAGACGCAGAGTGCAGTTACAGAACACGGGCGATTTTGACGAAATATACATCATGATCGCAGACGCACAGGCGCTGACCGACAACTTCGACAATCCCGAAAAGGTACGCAGTAACATAGGAGAGGTAGCGCTTGACTATATGGCGGCAGGACTTGACCCCGAAAAGTCAACGATATTCATTCAGTCGATGATACCTGAGCTTACCGAGCTTACATTCTACTATATGAACCTTGTTACAGTATCAAGATTACAGCGTAACCCTACCGTAAAAGCGGAAATTACGATGAGAAACTTTGAAGCAAGCATACCTGCAGGCTTTTTATGCTATCCGATAAGCCAGACCGCTGATATTACAGCCTTCAAGGCTACGACAGTACCGGTAGGCGAGGATCAGCTGCCTATGCTTGAACAGGCAAAGGAGATAGTCCACAAGTTCAACTCCATCTATGAGCCTGTGCTTGTTGAGCCGGAAATATTACTTCCCGAAAACGAGGCTTGTATGCGTCTGCCCGGCACTGACGGCAAGGCGAAGATGAGCAAGTCGCTGGGCAACTGCATTTACCTTGCGGATAGCCCCGCAGACATCAAGACAAAGATAATGAGTATGTTTACCGATCCGCTTCATATACAGGTATCAGACCCCGGTCATATCGAGGGCAACACGGTATTCACCTACCTTGACGCATTCTGCACAGACGAGCATTTTGAACGTTATCTGCCCGATTACAAGAATCTTGATGAGCTGAAGGAGCATTATAAGCGTGGCGGTCTTGGCGATATGAAGATAAAGAAGTTCCTTAACAATGTAATGCAGGAGGAGCTTGAGCCGATAAGACTGCGCCGTGAGGAGCTTGCAAAGAATATGGACTACGTTTACGATGTGCTGAAGAAGGGTACCGAAAAGGCACGTCAGTGTGCCGCTCAGACTATGAGCGAGGTCAAGAAGGCTATGAAGATCGATTATTTCGGTTAAGGCGTGAATAAATGAATATAATAACAGCCGTATTTGTTTTATGAGCAAATACGGCTGTTTATTAATCTGTGATTTTACCGTCTGAAATGCGTATAATGCGGTCGCATTTTTCGGCAAGCTGATTATCGTGTGTTACTATGACTATTGTGCGGTTGTCGTTGCGGTTGAGGTCGATGAGAAGCGAAAGAACATCGTTTCCTGTCGAAACGTCAAGGTTGCCTGTAGGCTCATCGCAAAGAAGAACCGAGGGGTTGTTGACAAGCGCTCTTGCGATAGCCACACGCTGTTGCTGACCGCCCGAAAGTTCTGACGGGTATCTGCCGAGCAGGTTTTCGACACCCAGCTTTTTTACGGTATCCGATATATCGGTTTTGCCCTTTTTGGCGAGCTTTGACGGGAGAAGTATGTTTTCTTTTGCGGTAAGCTCAGGTATCAGATCGTAAAACTGGAACACAAAGCCGATCTTGTTCAATCTGAAATCCGCCAGTGCCGTATCTGCGAGTTTTGTTATGTCGGTATCGTCATAGCAAACGCTTCCGCCTGTTGCCTTGTCCAGTCCGCCGAGTATGTTCAGCAGAGTGGTTTTTCCGCTTCCGCTCTTGCCTGTTATTGCTACAAGCTCTCCGTCATTTATGCGTATATCGAGGTTATTTACAGCGGTCACGGCGTTTTCGCCTTTGCCGTATATACGGGTAAGTCCGGTTGTTGTAATCATTGCCTTTTCCTTTCCTCGTTCAGTTGAACAGAAATTTCAGATGTGAATTTTTTTGTTGAAAGCACAGTGAGTATAACGGTTATTATCGAGATGGCGATAAAAATTATAACAAGCGGTTTTATAAGGGGAACCATCCAGAATTCATCATTCAGAAAACAGTTGTTTATAATATCCGAAGCCGCCGATTCGTCAAAATCGGCTATACCGCTTTCAAGCTGTTCTTTCATAATATCGACCTTGTCATACATCCTGCTTGTAAAGAGCTGTACTCCGTAAGCGGCAAGACCTGCAAAGGCGGTCGCTATGACCGGTATTCTGAGGTTTGAGATAAACAGCTTTCGCCGTATCCGTGAAAGCGGTGTTCCTAAGGCACGAAGCACAGATATTTCGTAAGACTTCATTCTTATTTTAAGTCCGATACAGCTGAAATAAGCCGCAAAGCCGAGAAGCGACATTATAAGAACGGTAGCGAGAGTTCCCGACATTCTGTTCAATTTGTCTATGGCTTCCTGCCTTTTCATCTCGCCTAAATTGGTACGGGTCATACCTGCCGCCGGCGGAACAAGACCGCCGTCAATATCGGTCGATGAATAGACGCTGTTGTATACCGCTCCTGAGAAGCCCGAAGAAGCCGCACCTGCGGCAGTGGTCAGCAGGAAACATCCGCTGTTTTCTTTTTCCTGAAAGCCGAAATCTAAAAGGCAACGAAGCGTTTTATCTGACAAATTGTTCAGCGTTAGCGTAGCGCCGATATTGAAGGTATGGTCTGCTACCTTGCCTATGCCGTAATTACTGTCGTTTGCGGTAACGCCCATAATCCGAATGCTGTCACCGACCTTATAGGTGTTACGGCCGCTTTCCTGCACCATAATGACCTTTTCTCCGCTGTTAAGTACGGAAATGTCGGGCAGACCGCCGGAAATATATGAGGAAAGCGCATTCAGCGTCTTTTCATCGGCAAGTCTTATCGGAATATTATAGCAGAATTTGCCGCCGATACCGTCTGAGCCGAAAAAGCTCTTATATTCTTTGTCGGAAAGCTCTGAAACGGAGGCTATCGTGTCATCGTCTGTCTGAAGTATCGTTTCGGGGCTGTTTTTATAGGCGGAGGTTTCACTGTCGCACACGGCGAAGGTATTTTCGATATATCCGAAAGACAGGGCATCGGTGAATTTTTCCGTGTCGTTGTCAGACAGACCGTAGGTGTAGCCGTAATTTGCTATTTTAAGGTTGTGTGCTTCATCCTGTCCGAGAGAGGTCGCCGTTATCGGAGGGCAGGATAAAAAATCGGCTATGCCGTCCTCCTCCATATCGAGTGAATCAAGCGAACCGATAGTATAGGTCGGCGGAAAGTCAAACAAAAGCCAGTTCATTACTACCTTTCCGTCACGGGTGTATCGCATATAACCGAGAACGGTACCGAATACTATCAGCGAAAGTGCGACGGTCTGTATAAGCGTTATGCCCTTACTGCCGAGCGAACGTGAAAGCATCCCTTCCGCCGAATCTGAACAGTGGAGCAATCTTTTTTTCTTTTGCTTTTTTGACGAAAGAGTGATCGGTATAAACACAAGGTATCCGAGTGTGATGGTTATTGCAGAGAATATAACGGCGATAATAAGTGGGTCGGCGGTCGCACCGAGAACGATAGGGTCGGTCGTAAAGGCGCTGTATCCGCTCATACCCATAATTCCTGTACGCACGGAGTAGGAAACGGAATATAACAGTATGCCGAGAGCTATCCCGAACACGGTCTGAGCGATAAAAAGCATAACCGCTTCGGTTGCGTACATAATAGTGCTTTTGCTTTTTGAAAAGCCTATATTGTGCAAAAGACGGCCTGTGTTTTCTCTTTCCCTGAAAACTATATTAAGCACGCAGATAAAAGACAATACGGCAATCAACGCACAAATGGACGACATAATAATAAGCCATAGCGTATTTCTGTTGATAAGATGCTGTTCATCCGTGATATTTTCTTCGTGGTTGTTTGCGTAGAAATGTAAATATGCGTCATCGCCGTTTTGCGATGAATATTTTTCTTCAATCAAGGTAACAAACTCACGGTCGGAAATCCCGAAAATGCTGAGCTCGCCGCTTTCCTTATTTTTGACTGTAATGCCGCCGCCTCCGTACAGGTCGATAGTGTAGCCTGTTGTCGCAGTGTCTGACGGTCTTCCGACATATATAAGAGGAAGGGGATCGGGAGGTATCTCATCGTCATCGGTATATTCGGCTTTTTCGCACAGCGGTCTTTCGGAGTACGCCTTGTCGATAATGCCCGTAAGAATATACTGCTTGCCGTTTATTGTTATGCTGTCGCCGGTTTTTCCGAGATAACCGACACTTTCAAGAAGCGACTGCTCGACAGCGGCTTCATTTTCAAAAACAGGCATCGAACCGTTTTTCATCGGAACGTGAAGCAAATCGCAAGCCTTGTCTGTATAGCCGTAGTTATATTCCTTGCCGTAGAAACCGGCTTTTCCCGGTACGGTCACGGTCTGGTGTGTGAAGGTCAGGTCGGAAGGGATCAGCTCGTTTTTTACATCATCGGGAATGTCGCTCAAAATAAGATCGTATTTTCCGAAGGTGTCATATCCCGTTTCGACCTCACGGTTTATCTCTTCACGAATGAAAAGAAAAACCGATGTGATTATTGCGGTGAGCAGTAATCCGGAAAACAGCAGTGACAGAGCGGTACGCAAATGTTTTCTCCAGTATTTGCAGAGAATATAAAAATAACAGGACATCTTTTTACCTCGGCGTAAGAATATAATTGAAAGAAATTTGTGCTTGAATTGATAATCGGACAGCGGAATAAAATGTGATAATAACACACAAATAATACGCACTGAATATTATTTAAATTATACCATAGCAAAAAAATATGTCAATCGCATATTTATATCATTTATCACTCGATATGATATTTTGTAAATTATTCATAAAAATCGTTTTGCAGAATTGGCAAAAATAACAAACCCTGTTTTGTCGCATCAGAATTTATCTGCAAAGTATGCGATAACCGACATTTCTTTACCTGTTCCTTTATCAATGCCCTTGACCGTTATGCCCGACAGGTTCATAAGCTCGCCTACACGCACCTCCGTAAGGTCACAGCGCATTACATCCCTGCCAAGACACACAAGGACAAAGTCGCCGTCCATTATATTCACTGCGCCGTTTTCACCGAGCCGTACTTCCTTATAGGTTTCGGGGTCACGCATTGTGACGTATTTCAGCGGTCTTTTGTCGAGCCGTGTCATATCCTTTACGGACATTGTATCCTTAGGACGTTTGCTTTTACCGAACATAGTTATCACCCTATCAGAATTTTTTCTTTCAGTATAGCGTTAAAAGCAGGCTTTGTCAACTTACACAAAATAATTTATAGAAAGAAATACCAATATTATTTAAATTAACACCGAATTTTTTAAAAAAGTTACAATATTATTACAAATCGGTTAAAAGCGTTGACATCCGGCGGTTTTTAAGTTATTATATAATAGCTGAATTATAGAATTACCGCTGTAAACGGCGGTTCAGTTTGTAGAAAAAGTCTGTTTTTAAAAAAAGGTGCTTGTTCACAATCCCTATCCCCAAACCCCTTTCCCAAGGAAAGGGGCTGAGTGTGGGGCTGCCGCCCTCACCCCGCTTGGGGCTACGCCCCAAACCCCATTTTAAAAAGTTATATAGGTTTTTCAACAGACTGTACTGTCGGTAGACGGCGGTTATATACATAAAACTTTGCGAGGGTAACCCTCTTTTGAAAGGAATGTCTGAATGACAGAGATAAACAGACTGTGTTTAGGTTGTATGAACGAGAAAGAGAGCGACGGACCGTGCGAGAAGTGCGGCTACAGCAATGACGCTCCTTATCTGCCGTCATATCTGGCACCGGGAACGATACTCAACGACCGTTATATTGTAGGAAAGCTGCTCAGCTATAACGGCGAGGGCGCTACATATATCGGCTTCGACAAGGTGACGGGTGCTAAGGTCACCGTCAAGGAATATATGCCGGATACGCTTTGCTCACGCAAGAAGGGCGATCCTCAGATAGTGGTTGACGCTAACAGGCTTCCGCTTTATAAAACGTATATGTCGGAATTTGTTGAACTTAACAAGGCGCTGCTCAAGGCACGCTCAATGACGCATATACAGACGGTGCTTGATATTTTCCCCCAGAACAATACGGCGTATGTAATATTCGAATTTATAAACGGAATCACTCTGAAGGCTTATCTTGCGAACTGTTCGGGCGAGCTTACCTGGGACAGAGTAAAGGAACTTTTCCCTCCGATACTGACAACGCTGAGCCTTGTGCATTCGGCAGGGATAATCCACAGAGGAATCAGTCCGCAGACCATACTTGTAACAGAGAAGAACGAGCTTAAGCTGATAGATTTCCAGATAAGCGCAGGAAGAACAACAGGTACGGAGATCGCCTGCGAAATGTACCCCGGATATTCCGCTCCCGAGCAGTATTCCTCAGCCGAGTGGCAGGGAACGTGGACAGATGTGTACGGCATATCTGCTACTTTATACAGGGTGCTGACGGGCTGTGTGCCTACAGAATCTATTTCAAGGCTGGGAAATGATAACTGCCCCGAGCCTATGGTGATAAACAGAAATGTGCCGAGCCACGTTTCAAAGGTTATAATGAACGGTCTTAAGCTGAATACGTCAAACCGTATACAGACTATAACGGAGCTTGTTGTAAAGCTGTTTGAACAGCCAAAGTTCAACACGGCAGAGCAGGAACCTGTGCGCCCCGTTCAGCGTGTCAGAAAGGTTGAAACGAAGGAAGAAGCAAAGCCCGCTCCCACAGGCACAAAATCGGCTAACGCAAAGAAAAAGAAGCAGAATAACAAGATTGCCGTTATCGCAACGATAGTTGTATGTGCGGTCATCGTGATAGGCTTTGCGATAGCGATAACTGTACTTGCAATCACGGATAAGGGCAACACAAGCTCGACAGATCCCAATTATTATTCCGCTCCCGAAAGCACGACATCCTCGAGCGCTCCGGAAACCACAACGACAAACACAACGGTTTCCTCAGATACTGCGCCTGATATAGTTTACGGATGCCCCACCTTCACAGGCGCACTGTTTACTTCTGTCCAGGATACATATAACTTTGTAAAAATAACCGCAGAGTATAAGTTTGACGATACGGTAGCAAACGGTATTGTAATAAGCCAGAGCATAAAGCCCGATACCGAAATAAAGTCCGGAACGGAAATTAAACTCGTTGTGAGCAAGGGTCCCGCTTCAATAAAGCTGCCGGATTATACGGGTCTTAAGGTTGACCAGTATACAGCTCTGCTTTCACAGAAGAATGTAAAGTTTGAGAAGAAGGCAACGAGCGATACGCACGGCGTAAAGGACGGATATGTTGTTAAATGCAGTAAGGAGATAGGCGAAACGGTAAACGTTAAGGATTCAGAAAAGGTTACGGTTTACTACGCAAAGTCAGGCGGCTCGTCTTCATCATCTTCAACATCATCAAAAACGAACTGATAAAAAATTACGATTGTCGCAGGACTTCCTAAAAGCTCTGCGACAATTGCTGTATAATGTATAAAATGCCGAAATAAAGAAACGGAGAGTAAAAATGGATCTCAAAGAGATAAGAAAAGAGATAGACGCTACGGACGATGAAATACTGAGATTGTTTTTGAAGCGTATGGATCTGTGTGTTGGAGTTGCAAAGTACAAGAAAGAAAACAATATGCAGGTATTTCAAGGAAAGCGTGAGCAGGAAATACTTGAGCGTATAAAGAGCGAATCTCCCGATGATCTGGCGGAGGGCGCAGGTCAGCTTTTCACCTGTATAATGGATATATCGAAATGCTTACAGCAGAGAATATTATCCGACGCACCCGTGCCGCATTTTGAAAGCCCGAAAACACAGCCGGTAAGAATCGCCTGCCCCGGAACAAAGGGCAGTAATACGGAGGAGGCATCGGTCAAGCTGTTCCCCGACTCTGAAATAGATTTTTATCCCGATTTTTCGGACGTGTTCGAGGCGGTAGAGAACGGAAGTGCGGATTACGGCGTACTGCCTATAGAAAACAGCACGGCAGGCGATATAAGGCAGACCTACGACCTGCTTGCGAAGTACAACTTCTATATCTGCAAGCGTACGCAGATAAAGATAAACCACTGCCTTGCCGCAAAGCCCGGTGCGGATATAAAGACTATTTATTCACACGAGCAGGCACTAAAGCAGTGCTTCGGATTTCTTAAGGGATATCCTGCAAGGCAGGTGCCTTATGCGAACACGGCTCTTGCCGCAGAAATGGTCGCAAACAGCGATGATAACACGATAGCGGCGATATGCTCAGAAAGATGCGCCGAGCTTTACGGACTGGAAACGGTAAAGCGTGATATTGCCGACAACCCAGATAATACCACACGGTTTATATGCATATCAAAGCGGCCTGAGGTGACACCGGACGCAGATATAATTTCTATCTGTATGTCATTGCCGCATACGACAGGCTCACTGTACAGAATGCTGATACGTTTTGCACTGTACGGCCTTAATATCACAAAGATAGAGAGTGCGCCCGTTCCGCAGGCAAAGCAGGATATAAAGAGGGAAACGTTCGACGTGGTGTTCTATCTCGACTTTGAGGGAAATGCGCTTGACCCCGAGGTAGTAAGGCTTATGACGATACTTGAGGAGGAAATGAAGTATTTCAAGTTCCTCGGCAACTATAAGCATTTTGACTGATCGTAAAGGAGAAGTATGTTTATAAGTGTGATAATACTTGCCGCAGGGAGCGGCAGGAGAATGGGCTTTGACAAGATGACGGCACGGCTTTGCGGCAAGGCGGTCATACTGTACAGCATAGAGCGGTTTGTCGAAAGCGACGCCGATGAAATAATAATAGCGGCAAGCGAGGATAATACAGATAAGATCAGAGAGCTTGTAAGCGAAAACATACATACCGATAAGCCGATAAAAATCATCACGGGCGGAGCGACACGCTTTGAGTCGGCGGTGAAAGCGGTAAGGCAGACCTCGTGCGAGTGCGATGTGGTGTCGGTGCATGACGGAGCAAGGCCTTTTGTGACGACAAAGACGGCAGACAAGGTCGCACTGGAGGCATTTCGGCACGGTGCGGCACTGGCGGCGGTAAGAGCGAAGGACACGGTAAAGGTATGCGAGGACGGTGTTGTCACAGCTACTCCGGACAGAAGCGGTCTGTGGCTTGCACAGACACCTCAGGCTGTAAGAAAAGCCGACTATCTTGCGGCGGCGGAAAAGCTCGATGTGAATGACGCAAGGATAACTGATGACGCATCGGTAATGGAGCTGTACGGGATAAAGCCGTTTATCGTTGAGGGCAGTTATGACAATATAAAGCTGACCACGAAAGAGGACATAGCAATGGCGGAATATATTATCGGGAAAACAGGCACACCAAAACTTCGTGTAGGTCACGGATATGACGTACACAGGCTTGTAGAGGGCAGAAAGCTGATACTCTGCGGTGTGGAGGTGCCGAATAAGGATAATCTGGGGCTTCTCGGTCACAGTGACGCAGATGTTGCGATACACGCACTTATGGACGCTATGCTCGGTGCGGCGGCACTGGGCGATATAGGACGGCATTTCCCCGACAGCGACGACAGATACAAGGGTATCAGCAGTATGAAGCTGCTTGAACACGTCAGAAAACTGCTTGACGGGAAAAACGCTCACGTCACGAATGCGGATATAACGATAGTTGCGGAAAAGCCGAAGCTTGCAAAGTTCATTCCCGATATGCAAAGGAGTATAGCGGCGGCTCTGGGACTTGACACGGACGATGTCAACGTAAAGGCGACTACCGAGGAGGGTCTTGGTATAGCAGGAGAGGGTATAGCCGCCCACGCTGTATGTATGATAGCAAAGCAGGGTTGAAAAACAGGTAAATTGAATGAACGGCTGTGGAAAATTCATGAACATAAAAGCGTTACGGGAATGTAAAAATCCCGCAACGCTTTTGTTTATGCCGATTTGAAAGAATTCAGCCGAAAAAGGAAATACTTTAAATGTCAGCTTTACAAATAACAGTATTGCAAAAATGAATAACGAGCCATTCAAAAAATTCATGGAAATTTGTCAAGAAAATTATCCACTTATAACAATTTTGTTTGGTAAATTTATAGATTTTGACGAAAAATTTTGTTTTAACATTCAAGGCGGATTGACATATTCTAAATAGGTGTTATAATACGGGCATACAGAAAAAACAGGGGCTATATCGCACAGCTGCGATATAGCCTTTGTGACGAAAAGAAAAAGTAGAACAAAAGGAAAGGAAGATGAATTATGGATTACACATATCTGCTTTATATAGCGATAATCCTCATTTTCACAAAAGCATTCGGACTGCTGTCAAAGGTTATAAAGCTGCCTCAGGTAGTCGGCGCACTGGTTGCGGGCATTATTTTAGGTCCTGTATGTCTTAACCTTGTATCTCTTGACAACGCTCCGATACTCAGCAATCTGTCGGAGATAGGCGTTATCGTGCTTATGTTCGCCGCAGGTCTTGAAACGGATATCCGTGAGATGAAGAAGTGCGGACTTGCAAGCTCGATAATAGCTCTTATCGGTGTTATCGTTCCTCTGGTCGGCGGTGCCGCTACAGCGTTCCTGTTCGGTACGGCAGATCCCACTCTTTCGACATCAACATTCCTGCAGGACGTTTTCGTAGGTGTTATCCTTACTGCAACATCGGTAAGTATCACTGTCGAAACGCTTAAAGAACTCGGAAAGCTCAACACAAGAGCGGGCAACGCAATACTCGGTGCGGCTCTTATAGACGATGTACTCGGTATCATTGCACTGACGGTAATTACATCGCTTGCAGATCCCAAGTCGGGAAACATAGGTATAGTAATACTGAAGATACTCGGCTTCTTCGCATTCGCACTGCTGTTCGGTATATTCTTCCACTTCGTATTCAACAAGTGGACACAGAGAACGGAAGAAAATCAGCGCCGTTATGTTATTGTCAGCTTTGCGCTCTGCCTTCTCTTTGCGTATGTTGCCGAGGAATTCTTCGGTGTTGCCGATATTACGGGCTCGTTCGTTGCAGGTCTTGTAATTTCAAGTACGTCAAAGACGAAGTATATCGCACACAGATTTGATACAATGTCTTATCTGCTGTTGTCACCTATCTTCTTCGCAAGCATAGGTCTTAAGGTAACGCTTACAAATATGACACCTACAATCATCATATTCGCCGTTGTACTGCTGGTAGTCGCTATACTGTCAAAGGTTGTCGGCTGCGGACTTGGTGCGAAGATATGCAGATACACGAACAAAGAGGCTTTGCAAATCGGCGTGGGAATGATTTCCCGTGGCGAAGTTGCGCTGATAGTTGCAGATAAGGGTCTTAATATGGGCCTTATGAGCAGCGGACTTTTCGGTCCTATAGTAATTATGGTGGTTATCACTACTGTAGTAACTCCTATCCTGCTGAAGTTTGTATTCAAGGATAAGAATGATACTTCGGGAGAAATAAAGTCTAAGGAAGCTGCAGAGGTTACAACTTCAGACGACAGCCTTGAGTATGTTCCCGGTCAGGATAACGTGTGAGCTTAAAATAAAACAGAATAATATTCAGAGCCGCCGATGAGCATTAAAGCCGTCGGCGGCTTCTTTACACAAGTTTTTATTGACAAGAGGGCAGTTTTACTATATTATTATATTAGCTGCGTTTATTGCAGATATTTCTCCGAAAGGTTGTGTGTCTGTTGGAAAAAAAGCTGAAGCTGTACGGTTTCAACAACCTCACAAAGACTCTGAGCTTCAACATATACGATGTCTGTTATGCTAAAGGAGCAAGAGAGCAGAAAGAATATATAGACTATATCGACGAGCAGTATAATTCCGAGCGACTTACGGGTATACTGTGCGACGTTACGGATATAATCGGGGCGAACGTGCTTAATATTTCAAAGCAGGACTACGATCCGCAGGGTGCGAGCGTAACACTGCTGATAAGCGAAAAGGCTACGGACAGTATGGAGATAGACAAGTCGTGCAACAGAGGAATGGTGGACGGAAAGCCGCTCCATCCTCAGCGTAACGGTGCCGGCAAGGCTCTGTCATCCGAAACGGTGGTCGCACATCTTGACAAGTCGCACGTTACGGTGCATACCTATCCCGAATATCACCCGAATAACAGTATTTCTACATTCAGGGTGGATATTGACGTTTCGACCTGCGGAGAGATTTCGCCGCTTAATGCGCTGGATTATCTTATCGGCAGTTTCGATTCCGATATCATAACGATAGATTACAGGGTGAGGGGCTTTACCCGTGATGTAGGCGGAAGAAAGCTGTATCTCGACCACGATATAACCTCGATACAGGATTTTATCAACGATTATACGCTGACGAAATATGACGCTACAGATATAAATGTGTATCAGGCGAACATATTCCACACAAGGCTTATGGTACGTGAGATGGATCTGAAAAACTACCTGTTCAATACGGATATATATGACATTCCGCCTAAGGAGCGACTGAGAATTACGGAGAGCCTAAGGCGTGAGATGATAGAGATATATTCGGGGATGAATATTTATGGGTGAGCGGATCTCACACTTTTGACTGATGAACCGGCAAAAGACATAATCAATAAATCTGCGGGAGGGGCAAGCCCCTCCCCTACAAAAATATCAATGTGATATTATGACAACATTACTTCCTTCCCGAAAGGACTGATGATATGCTCTCACAGGAGCGTGCGCCTATATATGAGGCGTTAAAGGAATACCGGGCAAAGCGCATGGTGCCTTTTGATGTACCCGGTCATAAGATGGGCAGGGGCAACCCCGAACTGACGGAATTTTTAGGCAGAGAATGTATGACGGTGGACGTGAACTCGTCAAAGCCGCTCGATAACCTCTGTCACCCGGTTTCCGTAATAAAAGAAGCGGAACAGATAGCCGCAGAGGCTTTCGGCGCAAAGAACGCATTCTTTATAGTAAACGGAACGACAGCCGCAGTGCAGGCTATGGCGCTTGCCGTTGCAAAGCGTGGCGAGAAGATAATAATGCCCCGTAACGTACACCGCAGTGCGATAAATGCGCTTATTCTCGGAGGAGCTGTGCCTGTTTACGTTAATCCCGGAGTAAACAAGGAGCTGGGCATACCGCTGGGAATGACGGTCGAGGATGTTGAAAAGGCGATACTCGAAAACCCCGACGCAAAGGCGGTATTTGTAAATAATCCTACCTATTACGGAGTATGCTCGGATATTAAGAAGATAGCCGACCTTGCACACGCACACGGAATGTATCTTCTTGCGGACGAGGCGCACGGAACACATTTCTACTTTGGTGACAATATGCCGCTTGCGGGAATGAAGGCAGGTGCGGATTTTGCCGCAGTAAGTATGCACAAGAGCGGCGGCTCGCTGACGCAGAGCAGCTTTTTACTTACAGCGGACACGGTGAACGAGGGCTATGTAAGGCAGATAATTAACCTTATGCAGACGACAAGCGGAAGCTATCTTCTGATGTCTAGCCTTGATATATCAAGAAGAAACCTTGCGCTTCACGGCAGGGAAATATTCGCAAAGGTGCAGTCCTATGCACAGTATATGCGTGACGAGATAAACGAGATAGGCGGATATTACGCATTCTCAAAGGAACTGTGCGACGGCGGTGCGTTCTATGATTTTGACGTGACAAAGCTGTCGATACACACAAGGGATATAGGACTTGCAGGTATCGAGGTGTATGATATTCTGCGTGACAGATACGGCATACAGATAGAATTCGGAGATATAGGAAATATACTCGCTTACGTTTCGATAGGCGACAGGGAGCTGTATTTAGACAGGCTCATCGGAGCGCTCAACGATATAAAGCGTATCTATTCGAAGGATAAGACGGGTATGCTTGACCACGAGTATATCAATCCTATAGTTAAGCTGTCGCCGCAGGACGCATTCTACGGAAACAAGAAAAGCGTACCGATCGAACAAAGCTCCGGCAGGATAAGCGGTGAATTTGTAATGTGCTATCCGCCCGGAATACCGATACTTGCACCGGGTGAGCAGATAACAGACGAAATTCTCGCATATATAAAATATGCAGGGGATAAGGGCTGTTTCCTTACGGGTACACAGGACCTCGAAATAAAGAATATTATGATACTGGACGAATAAATTCGTCCGCCGTACCACATTGACTTATGCGTTTACAGATTGAAAGGACGGTAATACAAATGGATCTTTGGTTTACGGAAAATCACAGCGACAGTGTAAGATTTTCTATAAGAGTTGACAAACAGCTTTACAGTGAACAAAGCGAATATCAGCGCATAGACGTGTTTCAGTCGCTCGAATTCGGCAGACTGCTTGCGCTTGACGGATATGTAATGATAACGCAGAAGGACGAATTTATCTATCACGATATGATAGTTCACGTTCCTATGGCGGTAAAGAAGGATATAAAGAACGTGCTTGTTATCGGCGCAGGCGACGGTGGTACGGTAAGAGAGCTGTGCCGTTACAGCACGATAGAGCATATCGACCTTGTCGAGATAGATAAAAAGGTCGTCGAGGTCTGCGAGGAATATTTCCCCGAAATGACCGTTTCGATGCACGACCCCAGACTTGATATACATTTTACCGACGGACTTCGCTTTGTAAGACGCAAGCAGGGCGAATATGACCTTATAATAGTGGATTCTACCGACCCGTTCGGACCGGGCGAGGGACTTTTCACACCTGAGTTCTACGGAAACTGCTATAATGCGCTGACCGATACAGGCGTACTTGTGAATCAGCACGAAAGCCCGTTCTATGTAAATGACGCAAAGGCTATGTGCAGGGCGCACGAGCGTATAAAGTCGGTGTTCCCCGTGTGCGCCGTTTATCAGGCTCATATCCCGACATACGCAAGCGGACACTGGCTGTTCGGCTTTGCGAGCAAGGGACTTGATCCGATAAAGGATCTTGATGAACAGCACTGGAATTCACTCGGAATTAAGACAAGATATTATAATACAGAGCTTCACAAGGGCTGTTTTGCTCTGCCGAGTTATGTAAAGGAAATGCTGGAAACGGGAGAGGTGCTTGATGTGCGCCGCTGATTTCAAGAGCGCCTGCGGGAAAGCGGGGCTTGCACTTATAATAATATTTGCGGCACGTTGTATTGCAGATGCGGCGGCGTGGCTTATAGGCACTGTTATGAGTGGATGCGACAGTCAGATAGTATCGTCTGTGCAGTCGCTTTCGAGCATAATTATATTATACGGCCTTGCGATAGCTGTTACCGCAAGGGTTTTCGGCTATCGGTTTGACAAGACAGTGTACAAAAAGCCGAAAAGGCTCGGCAAGGCTATATCGTGGTTTGTACCTATGTACGGCGCAGGTCAGATAGCTAATATAATAGTGCTTGCCGTATCATTTCTGCTTATACACAATCAATCGGCGGTCGAGGATACGCTTACTCCGATAGTTTCTTCGGGAACGGGAAGCGGTGCGTGGTATCTTGCGTTTTTGTTCATACAGATGGTGATCCTTGCTCCGCTGTTTGAGGAATACTGGTTCAGAGGCATTATACAGACCTCGCTTATGCCTTACGGCAACGGCTTTGCGATACTTGTTTCCGCTCTTTGCTTCGGTATGGCGCACGGAAATATACACCAGTTCTGCTATACGTTTATAGTGGGTATCTGCCTTGGATATGTGAGATATGCGACAGGCAGTATTATGCCTACAACTATAATGCACGCAATGTTCAACTCGATAGCGGCAATAGCCGTTGTTGCAGTCAAAACCGACACGTTTGTAACAGCGATGTCAAAGGTGCAGAAGGGAAGCCCTGTGACAAGCGGCGAGGAAGCCTATCTTACTGTCCTTATGATATACATTGTGTTGGTACTGATAATTGCTCTTGTGGGTATTGGTGCGGCTATAGGAAAGCTGAAGAACAACCGACTTTACCGTCCGGTAAACAATTACCCCGAGCTTTCGAAAAAGCAGAAATTTGCCGCAATTGCTAAGAATCCGATTTTTATTGTGGGATTTCTTGCGTGTACTGCGTATATAATAGTTGTGATGATTATTTAACGAAAGGACTCTGTTAAAATGCAGAAAAGCCTTATTGCTGTCATAGCGGACAGATACAGACAGCAGGATTTTGATGCGCTTACTTCGAAGGACGACCTGAAGCCTGCGGATATACGCAGGATATGCTTCGATCTGGGAATAGCACTTATCATATCCGTGCTGTTTCAGAAGGTAATATTTGTTGCGATGGTGTTTTTGCTCAGGGGCTTTGTGAGTGCAGGACTTGACACGGGCAGTACACTGTTTACCGTACTGAATTACACGTTCAGCAATATATCGACATATCTGCCGAAAATACTGGCATTCGGTGCGGTCTATCTTAAATACCGACCGCTGAGGCGGCTTGATACCCAGTATGAAAACAAGTCATATTATCCGCTTATATTTATCCCTGCGATGTTTGCCTTTGCAATGTGGGGAAGTAATATAACCACCTGCATAAACTATATTCTTCAGCTTCTGTTCGGAGTGGGAGAGATAGAGAATGTGATGGACGCTATTGCGCCGTCGAGCTTCTCATCGGGCATTGTAACGCTGATATTTACCGCATTCGTTGCGCCGGTATTTGAAGAAATGATATACCGTCACTTATTGCTCCGTTCGCTGAAGCCCATAGGCGATACGCCTGCAATTATCCTGTCGGCGCTGATATTCGGGCTTGCTCACGGAAATTTCGACCAGTTTGCGTATGCGTTTTTAAGCGGCGTGATTTTCGGACTTATGGCGGTGAGATATGACTCGATAATTCCCGGAATGGTGCTTCATCTGATAAATAACTTCTTTGTTACGGTCATAACGTATCAGAAACAGCTCACGGGCATCGGCGGTTTATGGGACGGCCTTGTAAATGCGGCGGCGGCACTGGGAAACATTATCGTGAATATCTCCTACTTTGCGGCGCCGTTCGTGGCGGTACTGCTTGCGTTCTGCGGAGCGGCAAGGCTGACTGCCGTGGGCGGCGAAAACAAGCACAGAAAATTGCTTGCAATATTCTCACCTGTGTTTATAATAGCGCTTGTTGTTATGCTGATGCAGTTTAATTGAAAATAACGGCGGAATGTGGCTTCACATTCCGCTTAGTCTGTCTATAAACCTATATTTATAATAATATGGGGTTTGGGGCGTAGCCCCAAGGCAGGTCGCAGGGACGCCAGTCCCCGTATTCTCCCCCCGGCACGGATGCCGGGCGTGTATGCACAAGGGCTTTGCACGATGCAAAGCCAACCAAGCATACACAGCCTTTCACGGGGGAAAGGGGGCAGGGGGATAGGGATAGTAAGTTAGAAGTTTGTTTTCAAAAACAGACTTTTTCGACACGCTGGGCGGAATGTGGCTTCACATTCCGCTTTGCTATACCGATTTTCTTGTATGCAACGCAAAGTAGCACAGAAAAACAACGATTGTAAGCATATGTTTATTGCGGCTACTCAAAAAACGGGGTATGATATAGCTGTTCACAAAAGCCAAATGAAAACAGGAGGAAGACAATATGGATTTCAGCGAAAAGTTAAAGCAGATAAGAAAGAGCGAGGGCAAGCCGTTTGGATATTCTGACAATTCTTATTGGCTATATTTCACAAATCGGGGGGAGAAATTGACATCTGATTAACTTCGTGATAGTATAAAAGCGGTAGATATACTATCAGTATCAATCTATCAGTATCAATCTATACCTGCAGTTTTTATTCACAAAGCACAACTATGCGAAAGGAAAAAATCATGAAAAAACTAACTAAAACAACAGCACTGATCTTATCGGCACTTATGTTATTCGGCTGTACAAGTAACTCTGCAACCGGCAGCGTTGGCGATACTACTCCGCCTGTGGAAAATTCGGTCACTGACAGTAAAAATGAAAGCTCTGCAACTGATAATACAAGCAAGGAAAGTGAAGAAAACCTTGTAAAGAATATCGAGGGGTATCAGACGTTTTCTTACGATAAGGACAAATACGAGATTACAAACGACTACATATATTGTAACATACGTTATTCCATATATGATATGTTTACTCCTGTTGAGCCGAATCTTGATGACTTGTATAAAGAAACGACAGACGTTAAATCATCGGAACTTGTAGCGCTCAAATGCAGAGTTGCAGGCGACAGTTATGTTATCATTGACGGTAAATGCGGTGAAACGTTGATTATGAAGCCGTTTTTATCTTTCATCTACACGCCTGTTGTTATAGAAGAAGTTGTCGATTCCAATAACGGAAAATGCTTGTATAATAAAGGTGATATATTATATATCCGTGAATCTTATGATATAACAGAACAGTATAACGACAGAAGCTTAAATTTTGTGCAAAAAGCGGAAGAAAATCTGAAAGCTCAATTTGAAAATAAATCGGGTGAGTTTGACAGCAGTTATTACAGTGAAATTGAAAAAAAATATTATGACGGGCAAATGGAATATTACAACACTTTAAGAAGTGGAAACGGGAAATATATACAAACAACGTGGAATCCTGTTTTTTTGCAAAAGGGTCAATCTTATCTGATTTTTGCCGACAATGATACTACTGCAAATGAAGTTGACGGAAATATTTACAATAGTGCTTATCCTATCGTTTTTGATTTAGAACAAAGCAAACCGTCTGTATTAAAATCAGAAAGGAAAGACGACGGAGTGTTCACTGCAAGCTATGCATACCGTTATCAGTGGAAGATACTTAAAGAAAAGTACGGGGAGCATTTCAAGAGCTGATTACAATTAAATAATGCACAGCCGTGGCGGTGAAGTCACGGCTGTTTTTGCACAACAGACTGAGTGATACCGCTTTTTTCCTCATATCCGCCCCTCTTCACCTTCAATTATACAATATGCACAAAAGCAACGGTCTTATTTTAGCCATTTTCATAGAAAAAAAGATTGACAAAATGCGCTTCAAATTGATATAATGATATTGTTAAAAAAATAACAAATGGGTAAACCGCCGACCCTGCGGTAAACTATAATAGCAGACCGCAAAAACGGTACAATAAGAAAGAACAGTTTAAAACATTCAGGAGGACAAAATGGCTAAGAAGCAAATCGTAAGCAACAAGACAGCTGAATCTGCTCCCGTAAGCCCGCTGATCGTTGACAATGTTGACGCTCTCAAGGCTCGTATGGCAGAAGTAAGAGCTGCACAGCAGGAATTCGCAACCTTTACACAGGAGCAGGTTGATAAGATCTTCCAGGCAGCAGCAATCGCCGCTAACCAGATGAGAATCCCGCTCGCTAAGATGGCAGTAGAAGAAACAGGCATGGGTGTTGTTGAAGATAAGGTTATCAAGAACAACTACGCAGCCGAGTACATCTACAACGCTTACAAGAACACAAAGACCTGCGACATTATCGAAGAAGACAAGGCTTTCGGTACAATGAAGGTTGCAGAGCCTATCGGTGTTGTTGCCGCAGTTATTCCTACAACAAACCCCACATCAACAGCTATATTCAAGACACTTATCTGTCTTAAGACAAGAAACGGTATCATAATCAGCCCCCACCCCAGAGCTAAGAAGAGCACAATCGCTGCCGCTAAGGTAGTTCTGGACGCCGCTGTTGCCGCAGGCGCACCTAAGGGCATCATCGCCTGGATCGACGTTCCTTCGCTCGACCTCACAAACGAAGTTATGAGAAGCGCTGATATAATCCTCGCTACAGGCGGTCCCGGAATGGTTAAGGCTGCTTACTCATCAGGTAAGCCCGCTCTCGGCGTTGGTGCAGGTAACACACCCGCAATCATTGATACTACAGCAGACATCAAGCTCGCTGTTGCTTCAATCGTTCACTCAAAGACATTTGATAACGGTATGATCTGTGCTTCTGAGCAGTCAGTAATCGTACTCGACAAGATATATGACAAGGTTAAGAAGGAATTTGCATCACTCGGTTGCTACTTCTTAAATCCCGAAGAAACAGAAAAGGTAAGAAAGACGATCCTTATCAACGGCGCACTCAACGCAAAGATAGTCGGTCAGAAGGCCGCTACTATAGCTGAGCTTGCAGGCGTTAAGGTTGATCCTAAGACTAAGGTTCTTATCGGTGAAGTTGAAAGCGTAGACATCGAAGAAGAGTTTGCACATGAAAAGCTCTCTCCCGTACTCGCTATGTACAAGGCTAAGGACTTCGAAGACGCAGTTGCAAAGGCTGAAAAGCTCGTTGCCGACGGTGGTTACGGTCATACATCATCTCTGTACTGCAACGCTGTTACAGAGCGTGAGAAGATCAACGAATTCGGCAACAGAATGAAGACCTGCCGTATCCTCGTTAACACACCTTCTTCACACGGCGGTATCGGTGACCTTTACAACTTCAAGCTCCTCCCCTCATTAACACTGGGTTGCGGTTCATGGGGCGGTAACTCCGTATCCGAAAACGTTGGTGTTAAGCACCTCATCAACATCAAGACAGTCGCTGAGAGGAGAGAGAATATGCTGTGGCTGAGACTTCCTGAGAAGGTTTACTTCAAGAAGGGTTCTATGCCTGTTGCTCTTGATGAGCTGGGCACAATAATGAACAAGAAGAAGGCATTCATCGTAACAGACTCCTTCTTATATCATAACGGCAACACAAAGGCTATCACAGATAAGCTCGATCAGATGGGCATTTCTCATACAGTATTCTTCAACGTTGCTCCCGATCCTACGCTCGCTTGCGCTAAGGAAGGTGCAGAGCTGATGAAGCAGTTCCAGCCTGATGTTATCATCGCACTCGGCGGCGGTTCTGCTATGGACGCAGGTAAGATCATGTGGGTACTTTATGAGCATCCCGATGTTGACTTCCTCGATATGGCTATGAGATTTATGGATATCCGTAAGAGAGTTTACACATTCCCCAAGATGGGCGAAAAGGCTTACTTCGTAGCTATCCCCACATCTTCAGGTACAGGTTCAGAGTGTACTCCTTTCGCAGTTATCACTGACGAAAAGACAGGCGTTAAGTATCCTCTTGCTGACTATCAGTTACTGCCCAACATGGCAATCATTGATACAGACAACATGATGACACAGCCTAAGGGTCTGACAAGTGCTTCAGGTGTTGACGCACTCACACACTGCCTCGAGGCTTACGCATCGATCATGGCTACAGACTACACAGACGGTCTTGCTCTCAAGGCTGCAAGGAACATCTTCGAGTATCTGCCCAGAGCTTACGCTGAAGGTCAGACAGATGTTGAAGCAAGAGAGAAGATGGCTAATGCTTCTGCTATGGCAGGTATCGCATTCGCTAACGCATTCCTCGGTGTCTGCCACTCAATGGCTCACAAGCTCGGTGCTTTCCACCACCTGCCTCACGGTGTTGCAAACGCTCTGCTTATCACACACGTTATGCGTTTCAACGCAGTTCCCAACCCCACAAAGATGGGCACATTCTCACAGTATGATCACCCCCATACTCTTGAGAGATACGTTGAAGTTGCTGAATTCTGCGGCGTAACAGGCAAGAACAACGAAGAGAAGTTCGAGAAGTTCATCGCTAAGATTGAACAGCTCAAGGAAACTGTAGGCATCAAGAAGACAATCAAGGACTACGGTATTGATGAGAAGGACTTCTTAGACAGACTTGACGCTATGACAGAGCAGGCATTCGACGACCAGTGCACAGGCGCTAACCCCAGATACCCGCTGATGAGCGAGATCAAGCAGATGTACCTCAATGCTTACTACGGCGTTGACGAAACAGTTTAATCGCAAGCTCCATAATGTTTTAAACTAATATAGAGAACCCCCTCCGGCGATATGCCGGAGGGGGTTCTTGCTTTATAAGAGCGGTTTCACTGAAAACTTGGTCGGATTTTGTGGTAAGTTTTCAGTGGGATTATTATAAAATGCAACAAAAGATGCGTTGCGTGTAACTCTGTTACACGAGCATTGTGCAAAATATACCACAAAAAGAAATCGCTTATATCTAAAATTCACTAAAATTGAAGATTAACACAAAAATTAGCAATTTGGCTATTGCTTTTTTGAATGGAGTATGATATTCTTAGTGTACAGAAAACACCAAGGGTAACAGAAAAGGTGCTGAGATGAAATTCTTCGGCATATATTTATTCTGAACCCCCACGGGGAATTTTGGATTTAACGGCGCAGACCGTTAAACATAAAAAAACTTTTACATTTTTCAAGGAGGTAATTTCCCATGATAAAGAAATTACAGAAACTGAAAGCCAAGAAAGGCTTCACACTCGTTGAGCTGATCGTTGTTATCGCTATCATCGGCGTACTCGCAGCTATCCTGATCCCCACAATGCTGGGCTTCGTTACTAACTCAAGAGTAACATCTGCTAACACAACTGCATCTGAAGTTCAGAAGCAGATCAACCAGTTCTTAACTGATTCTGATACAGCAGGTTACGGTCCTCTGAAGGGTACAGCTACTACAACAATCGCAATCGAAATTTCAGGCGGTACATGGAACGTTACAGTAAGCGATCCTACCGCATTCAAGACAGGCAACGCTATCACATGGACAGCTTCAGGTACAGGTACAGCAGGTGCTACAAAGGTTGGCGTTACAAACGCTACAGATCTGTTAGCTATCAACCTCGCTGACTTATTCCCCTCAGTATCTAACGGTGCTATCAACGCTAACGTAATCAGCGGTAGCTGCACAGCAGTTTGGTACACAGCAGATGCTTCTACAGTAGCAGCAGTTACAGGTGCTCCCGGATTCGGTGCTGACGCTCAGCACGCTTGGGCTACAGATCCTTTTGCTTGGGATAACAGCACAGCAGGTATCACAACAGACGGTTTCACAGTAGGTACAGCTCCCGTTCTGTCACTTGGCTAATCTTCTGATTAACTTAAAGTACATATTATCCCCCGGCTTTGAGTCGGGGGATTTTTGTATACTGTATAAAGTTCATGCGGTAAAACTTTCTTAAATACTATTGATTTTTATGTAAAGGTATGGTATCATTAAACTAATAACTTAAAATCGGAGGGTTCATGAGAAAATTCATATCATCAAAAAACTATAAAAAACATAGGATTACGAAAAAGGGTTTTACTATAATAGAACTGATAGTAGTCGTAGCGATACTCGGTGTACTTGCCGCAATACTTATTCCTACATTGCTCGGAATAACAATAAGAGCGACTGTGGGTTCTGCGAATACCACAGCATCGGAACTGAAAAAGCAGATAGGCTACTTTCTGACAATGGCGGACGCAAACCGCAAGAACTATATGCTTATGGGGGAAGATTGTCGAGAAGTATTTACTATTTCCGTTGTTGACGGAACGTGGCATATTGATGCGGCGCAGAACCCGTCAGCATTTTCTCCCGACACTGTAACATGGGGAAATGCCGCAACAGTAACGCAGGCGACCAATACTGTCAATTCTCAGTACGGCGAAGAACTTCTCGGAATGTATCTGCGCGATGTTTTCCCTACAATATCCAACGGCGTGATAAGAGCCAACTGCATAAAAGGCGTATGTGTGTCGGTGTGGTACACGCCCGATACGACGAACGTTTCCGATATAAGCGATGTTCCCGCCTTTGGCACAAGCAAGGCGTGGGTAGATGACAACGGCGATGAAATCACAAAGTATCGTTGGGATGGCACTACCGCAGGAGTAAGTACGGACGGCTATACGATAGGTACTGCACCTGCACTTGATATAGGAGCATAAAATTACATAATGTCTTACCCGACTGTCCTCACAGTCGGGTATATCTTACTTTGCCGAAAGGAGCGGATATGACGTACAGCGAGCTTATAAAGAACTTTGAGAAAATACGTTCATATATGCGTGAGTTCTATGTATACGGCTTCAAGAGCAGGAGCGGTTATGACAGAAAAAGCGCACGCTCGTATGACGATGAACGGCGCAGGGTAGAAAGCTGGCTCGGAGATTATATGCGTTTTGCAAAAACCGCCGAGGGCAAGAATGTATTTCTGTCGGTAGACAGCCGCACCGCCTGTAAAAACCCTTTCTACAAGGCGTGGAAAGCAAAGAGCTTTACGGACGGGGATATAACTCTGCACTTCGCAGTGTTCGATATACTTTGCGCTCCCGAAATAAAGCTCACCTTATCGGAGCTTGTAGATGAGATTGATTCATTGTTGTCGGGGGATTTTACGTTTGACGAATCGACCCTCAGAAAAAAGCTCAAGGAATACACCGCCGAGGGCATTATCATAACCGAAAAGCAGGGCAGAAAGGTGCTTTACAGCCGTTCTCCCGATGTTGATGTGTCACAGCTATGCGATGTTGTCGACTTTTTCGGAGAAACCGCACCGTGCGGTGTTATCGGCTCGTTTATCTCGGACAAATTGCCGCCGCACGAAAAGCTTTTCACATTCAAGCACCACTATATCACGCAGGCGCTTGACAGCGATATAGCGGCTATGCTTTTTGACGCAATGCAGAAGAAAAGCTGTGTCACTGTGGAAAATCTCGGCAGGCACAGCGACAAGCCGATGTCAATAGGGCTTGTACCGCTGAGAATTTATATCAGCGCACAGAACGGCAGACAGCACCTTATAGCCTATAATATAAAGCTGAACAGGCTGTTTTCGTATCGGCTTGATTATATATCCGATGTAAAAATCGGCGAACCGTGCGAAAGGTTTGATAAGCTGAGGGAGAAGTTGAATGCGGCTGAAAGCTGTATGTGGGGCGTAAACGGCAGGCTTGATAAACAAGACACTCAGCACGTTGAGTTTGATATAAGAATAGCCGATGATGAGCAGTATATCGTAAACCGCCTTGAGCGTGAAAAGCGGTGCGGTACAGTTGAAAAAATCGACGATAACCATTACAGATACTCTGTCGATGTATTTGACACTACTGAAATGATACCGTGGATACGCACGTTTATCTGCCGTATAACAAGGCTCGATTTTTCGGACAGAACAGCTGAAAATAATTTTAAAGCCGATATAGAGAAAATGTATGAAATATACGGCATAGAGGATAACACGGAGGATAACACGGTTGAAAGCGGAGGTGAAAGCGATGATATTCAGTGAGCTTTACTCGGCATATTATAACACGGTCGCAAGGATAATCACCGCCGCATTCGATAAGAATACGACAGAGAAGGATCTTGACCGTATCGTAAGCGAAAACGCATTTTCTGAAAGCGTGCTGACTATAATGCCGTCGCTTAAAAGCGGAAAGTGGAAACTGCTTGACAGCGATTTAATGCCGCTTTTAAAGCACGAGCCGACAATGCCGCTGACATTGCTTCAGAAACGCTGGCTGAAAGCCGTATCACTTGATAAGAGAGTGAGACTGTTCGATGTACGGTTTCCCGACTTATCAGATGTCGAGCCGCTTTTTACCGAGGACGATTATAAGGTATACGATAAATACTCGGACGGTGATGATTTTGGCGATGAGGGCTATATCGGTCGGTTCAGGCTGATATATTATGCCATAAAGAACGATCTGCCGATAATCGCAAGGCTGAATAACCGCTATGGCAAGGAAGTAACGCTGAGATTTTTCCCCAAAGGGTTTGAATATTCGGAAAAGGACGATAAGATAAGAGTAATAATGGACGGCTGTAAGTACAGACAGTTAAACCTCGGCAGAATTATAAACTGTCAGCTGTACACAGGCACAGGTCGGTGGAACGAAAAGCCGGAAGCAATGCAGATAAGAGAGCTTACCCTGCAGATAAATGACGAGCGGAATGCGCTCGAGCGTGTAATGCTCCACTTTGCACACTTTGAAAAGCAGGCGGAGCGTGTTGGCGATAATAAGTATCTGCTTCATCTGAAATATTACGCAACCGATGAAACGGAGATCGTTATCCGTGTGCTGTCCTTTGGCCCCTGCGTTAAAGTTATCAGCCCGGATAGCTTTGTCGGATTGATAAAGGAAAGACTGGAGGAACAGATGGCGTGCGGAGAGGTATGAATATTCATCAGCTGCGAACAAATAAAGTTCGCAGTTCAGACTGTCGAAAAACCTCTATCGTTATCAAAAATGGGGTTTGGGGCGTAGCCCCAAGGCGGGTCGCAGGGACGCCAGTCCCCGTATTCACCCCCTTTCTGGGGGAAAGGGGGCAGGGGGATAGGGATAATAAATCAGAAGTTAATTTCAAAAACAGACTTTTTCTACAAACTGAGCTGCGAACAAATATAGTTCGCAGCTTTTTTTCCGTGAAAAACCAAATCCTATCCTGTATAATAAACTCATGCGATGAAGGAAAGCTTCACCGCAGACAAAAGGCACTGACAGCAGTTTTTATATGAGGATAAAAACAGTGCCTTGCAGAATGTTTAAGGCACAGACAGCAGTTCATATTATTTATATATGGAAAATAGCAGTGCCTTGTAAAGACGCATACAGCAGCATCTTACACCCGTGTTTTTTAAACACCATTTTTGCCGACCTGACGGCGACACAGCCTTACGGCTTGTTACAGTGCGGTTAAAGTCCGTACACCCATTTTTAATTGCGTCTTGTTAACAGACAGCGTCCCTGCCTATTCCCATCATAGTTTTTATAAGGGACGTTGTTCTTATTTTTTGAGAAAGGAGAGCAGAGATATGCTTGAAATCAAAGGGAAAATCAACACAGCAATATGTTACGCAAAAGTAGTCGAGGACGAAGCGATAGAACAGATACGCAGAATGTGCGACTATGAGTTCACCGCTGGCTCAAAAATCAGAATAATGCCCGATGTACACGCAGGCAAGGGTTGCACTATCGGTACGACAATGACGATAACCGATAAGGCAGTACCAAATGTCGTAGGTGTGGATATCGGTTGCGGAATGTACACAGCAGAGCTTGGAAAGGCGGAAATCGACCTTAGCAAGATAGATGAAGCCGCACACTACATACCGAGCGGAAGAAATGTATGGGACGGACGTTATGAACGTTTTGACCTTACGGGACTTCGTTGCTACAGGCATCTTGAACAGGCAAAACGGCTTGAAAGAAGCCTCGGTACGCTTGGCGGCGGTAATCATTTTATAGAGATAGATGTTTCCTCGGACGGCAACAAGTACCTTGTTATCCATTCGGGCAGCCGTAACTTAGGCAAGCAGGTAGCTGAGTATTATCAGAACCTTGCAATTGAGCTTGCGTCCGGTAAGGGCGAGCTTTTTGAAAAGAAAGCAGAGCTTATAAAGACATATAAGGAGCAGGGCAGACGCACCGAAATTCAGTCTGCGTTAAAGGCGATGGAAAAAGAGTGGCAGGCGAAAGTCCCTGATACGCCCGCAGATCTCTGCTATCTTTATGATAATTACCTTGAGGATTATCTTTATGATGTCGAGATATGTCAGCGCTTTGCAAAGCGTAACCGTGAGCGTATGGCTGAGATAATCCTTGACAGGTGCGGTCTTACTGCCGTGTCTGCGTTCCATACGATACACAATTACATTGATACCAAGGAGCGCATACTCCGCAAGGGCGCAATTTCCGCAAAGAGCGGCGAGCTTGTGCTTATTCCGATAAATATGAGGGACGGAAGCGTGCTTGCAAGAGGAAAGGGAAATCCCGACTGGAATTATTCCGCGCCGCACGGCGCAGGCAGGATTATGTCGAGAACAAAGGCTAAGGAAACGCTCGACATTGAGCAGTATAAGAAGAGCATGGAGGGCATATACACGACCTCGGTCAATAATTCAACGCTTGACGAAGCGCCTATGGCGTATAAGTCGCTGTCGGATATTATTGACGTTATCAGAGAGTCGGTAGATGTTATCGAAGTGCTGAAACCGATATATAATTTCAAGGCGTGTGAGTAACCTGCTCTGCGCCGCAGAGGAGGAAATCACAATGCTTGACTATTTAAAAGAAGAATCAAACATGACCCTGACCGAAAACGGCGCAGCGACCTACATAAGCACAAAATCGCACTGCCTTGATCTGTTCGGTACGATAGGAGCGATCCGCAGCAGCACCGAAAAAGATATTATCGACCGCTTTGTTAAAGCGTATTCGGAGGATAAGGAGCTTGCCGTAAAAACGCTTTTCTTCGCCCGTGATGTCCGTGAGGGCCTTGGCGAACGCAGAGTGTTCCGTGTAATACTGAACTATCTTGCAAAATATGAGCCTGAGAGCGTACGCAGAAACATAGAATACATCGCTGAGTACGGCAGATATGACGATCTGCTGTGCCTTATCGGTACGCCCTGCGAGAAGGACGCTTTGCGGATTATAGAAGGTCAGCTCAAAAAGGATATAGCGTCTGACACGGGCGTGTCGCTTCTTGCAAAATGGCTCCCTTCCGTCAACGCATCAAACAAGGAAACGGTATGCACGGCACGCCGTCTTGCACGTCTGCTCGGAATGAGCGAAATGCAGTACCGTAAAACAGTTGTCGCACTGAGAAAAAAGATTGATATAGTTGAAAACCGCCTGCGTGTGCAGGACTATACCTTTGACTATTCAAAACTGCCCGCTCTCGCAATGCTGAAATATTGTGGTGCGTTCTATGAAAACGACTATGACCGCTACTGCGAGTATATCGACAATGTGAAAAACGGCAAAGCAAAAATGCACACGGGTGTACTGACCCCGTATGATGTTATCGCTCCGTGCTTCAACCGGCGTACAGACGGGCTGTCCGCAGAGGAACGCAACGCAATGGACGTGACGTGGAACGCCCTCGAAGATTTCGGCAACGATGAAAACGCTCTTGCCGTGATTGACGGTTCGGGTTCGATGTATCCCAGAGCAATCGCTGTTGCGCTGTCGCTCGGAATATATTTCGCCGAAAGAAACAAGGGCAGGTTCCATAATCATTTTATAACCTTTTCTGAAAGACCTCAGCTTGTCGAAATAAAGGGCAGTGATATTGCAGGAAAGGTGGAGTACTGCCGTCGGTATAGCGAAGTCGCAAACACGAATATATCGGCTGTGTTCAATCTTTTGCTGAAAACCGCCGTAAAGTATAATCTTCCGCAGGAAGAGCTTCCGAAACGGTTATACATAATCTCGGATATGGAGTTTGACAAGTGTGCTGATAACGCAGGCAAAACAAACTTCGAATGCGCAAGTAGAAAGTATGCCGAAAAAGGATATACGCTCCCCGAGATAGTTTTCTGGAATGTTGAGAGCAGAAAAGCTCAGCAGCCTGTCACAATGAACGAGAACGGTGTTGCGCTCGTTTCGGGCTGTTCGCCCAGACTTTTCTCGATGGTGGCAAGCGGTGAGCTTAACCCTTACAAAGCTATGCTCGATACGCTTATGTCTGAGCGTTACGCTCCGATAAGCGCCTGATATTACCGATATTTTCTGTTTCCTATAAGAATAACCGCCGTTTCTCATAACGGCGGTTTTGCTTTTATATGAAGAACAGCGGTACCGGAAAACCGATGCCGCTGTCTGAAGGAAAAGATCTTCGTCACATTAAAGTGACATTAAGAAAAACAACTGTAAGGAGCTGTTGTTTATAAAATTATTCTTTTACTGCTGTAGATGAGCCTATTTCCATAGTACCCTTCTTCATAACGTAGTCGTACTCTTTGCCGTCAGTGCCCTTGAGCTTGAAAGAGAGCTTGTCGTTTTCAAGCTTTACGCTCATCTGAATCTTGTCTGTGCTGCCTACTTCCATTACTTCTGCACCGTTGCTCTTGTACTGAACGTTGTGTTCTTCCGTAGCGGTAACTGACTTTATTATAACCTTATCATCTGTGAATGTCCATACGGATGCGAATGCTGATTCGTCAACGCCGAGCTTAGCTGCATAGTCTGCTACAGAATCGCCTGCGATAGTTTCGTAGATCCAGTCGCCCTTCATCTTATCCTTTGCCGAGCCTGAGCAAGCTGCGAGTGCCATTACCATTACTGCTGCCATTGCAAGCGCAATGACCGACTTGATTACTTTCTTCATAATTATTCCTTTCTTTGCGGTATGTCCGCCTCTGATTATGTAATATCGGTTGTTTTTCCAACCTTAACAAATTATACTCACCGATATGATTTAATTCAATTGACTGGCGTAAATCGGTTGCATTTTGGCATTAATCGGTTCAGCCCTTGAAGAAGCTGGTGATGTTGAAGCCTGTGGGCATAGGCAGGGTGAACATATAGATTGTTGCGATAACAAATGCGACAAGAGCGATAATTACCACAGCATATTTGTTCGCCTTATGATTGAATGAGCCGGCAATACCGAGTAAGAACAGTACAACGCTGTAGATGACCGTTACAAGACCGAATGCGTCACCGTTTGAATTATCCTTCTGACCCTGTTCAAGTACCTCCTGCGACTGTGCAAGAAGCTCGTTTGCTTTTGTGAAATAGCTGTTGACATAATTCTCGTCAAAGAAGGGCGAGCTCATACTGTTTTCCTTTTCGAGCCACGCAAGTATAGTTGCCTGAGGATCGCTGCTGCTGTTGTCGGCAGTGTTCCAGTCGATCTTTGCCGCCATTGTTTCACTAACGTTCTCCGCCATCTTGTAGAACAGCTGGTTGCACAGCTTTGCAAGCTCAGCCTCGTTATTATTGTTCTGCGCAAAGACGATTTCAATCTGCAATGAGCTTATATCGTTCCAGAGTATCATATCCTGATTCATCTGCTGAACGCCTGCATTATATTCCGAATTGCCCTCGGAAGCAAGATTGTTGCTGGTGGCGTAGTTGGTAGCCTGATTTCCGCCGTGAAGCGAGCCTATCCAGCTTGCCCACGCTGTGAGCAGGGCGGTAACGCCCAGCATTATTACTATTATAAGCTCGGTGAGCTTGTCCATATCCGGCTTTTTTCTGACAGCAGTGTCGGCTGTCTTTTTTTCGTTCTCGTTTTCCATAGGAACCTCCTGTTTGATGTTTTGCGATAAATATTATAACAATAACGTTCAGCTGTAACAACAAATTGGCTTTAATCGGCGCAAATCGGGCTTGAAAAGGCATTGCGGGGCAGAATTTTTATTGCACAAAAAGCGGAAATATAGTATAATCATAACAGGACATAATTACAGCGATGTAAACCAAGCAAAGCGGAAGGTGCATAACCAATGGATCTAAGAATAGCAATTACGGACGACCTTAACTCAGAGCGTGAAAAGCTGTCATCGGCAATAATCGCTCCGTTTTCAAAAGTGGGGCTGAACGTAGGCAATATAGACGAATATACAAGCGGTGAGGAATTGCTCAGGCAGTTTTCCGCCGGCAGATACGATCTGATATTTCTTGACATATATATGGGCGGAATGAGCGGCGTAGAAACCGCCAAACGTATCAGGACGCTGGATAAGAATGTTATGCTGGTGTTTGTCACCACAAGCAACGAGTTCGCAAGCGAAAGCTATGCGGTAAAGGCGAACTTCTATCTGCTGAAGCCCGTAAGGGCGGAAAGCATAAGACAGCTTGCCGAAACCGTAGCGCAACAGCTTAAGAATACGGGATGTGCGGCGGCACTCCCCGACGGTACGGTGATACCGCTGTCATCGCTTGTCTATACCTCGTGTTCCGGACATTATGTAAACGTATTTCTGGTCGGAAACGAGCCGCTGAAAATCCGTACAACGCATAAGATAATGGAAGAATCGCTTTCAAAATACGAAGGAGTGATTTCCTGCAACAAGGGCATGCTTGTGTCGCTTGCAAATGTAGCCCGTATTGACGGTGAAAATTTTCTGATGATAAACGGCGATACCGTTCCGATAAGCCGCCGTAAGATGACGCAGATCAAAAACGACTATACACGTTTCGTTCTGAATCGTATTCACAGCGAATTTGAGAAAGATCAGGTGACGGTCAGATGAATGAGATGCTGAGTAGATTTGTAAACGAGGCATTATCCTGCCTTATAATCGTACCTGCGACGGTGCTTTGCTTACTGCCTATGAAGGACAAGATGAGATATTCCATCAAAAATGTCCTCCCGTTGTTTTTAGGCGTGCTTGTTATGGTGACGGTGATAGTTTCGGGCGCAACGGCATTGCTCCCTGTAGAGCCGAAGGTAGTCTTCTATATTCTGCTTGTGCCTTTGTTCCTTGCGTACAGGGTCATTGTCGATGCGGATATTGTCAAATGCTTTGCAACATTTCTGCTGTCGTTTACTATAATGAGCTTCTGTAAGAACTATGCTATAATGTGTGATGCAGTTATACACCCTGAGCTTGGAGCGCCGACCTTCAGCACTGACGGCGCATTGATACAGCTTGGAATATCCTGCGCAGTGACTGCCGCTATTGCTTATCCGGTAGCAAAATACGGCTCTCATCTTATAAACGGGCTTCCGTACAGAAGGGTATGGCTGATTTCGATAGTAATGTCGTTTATGTTTATCGGATTCAATTTTACGGTACAGCCCGTGCATTATCAGACGCTTTATCTTAACCGTGTTTTTCTGGTTTATATCCTGATAACAACGCTTATGTTCATTATGCTCGTGCTTATGTATACCGTGTTTTATTTCATAGCGTCCGCTTTGCTGAAAGCCGGCAAGGACAAGGAGCATATAAGTGTGCTTGAAATGCAGAAGAAGCAGTATGACGCCCAGCAGAAATATCTTGAGGACACCTCACGCATACGTCACGATTTCAAGCACTCAATCATTGCTATAAAGACGCTTGCCGATGACGGCGATATAGAGGAACTGAAAAGCTATCTTGATAACTATATAGATACGTTCCCGAGCAGATCGCCCGTGCGTTACTGCGGAAACTATGCGCTCAACGCTCTGCTGTGTCACTTTGAAGAGCAGGCACAGCAACACAGCATTACTCTCAGATTGCGGATTGATGGCGATAACAAGGAGACTGCGCTGACCGACGACGAGCTTTGCTGTATAGTCGGTAACATACTTGAAAATGCGGTAAACGCAAGCCTTATGCTTCCTGAAAACAACGATCGCAGAATCTCACTTTCGGTAAAGGCTGACGATGCGTCAGGCAACCTTTACATAGTAGCTGAAAATAATTTTAACGGCAAAGTACGTTGTGAGGGCGGACACTATTATTCCACCACCAAGGGCGGTAACGGCATAGGGCTTGAATCGGTGCTGTTCACAGCCGAAAAACACGGCGGTACGGCAACCTTCTATCATAAGGACAAGGTGTTCTGCTCCGATGTGGTCATACCGCTGAAATAAGCTAAATTAAGATAATATAAGAATAAGCACCCCCGTTCAACTGAACGGGGGTGCGCAGTCTGTCAAAAAACGGTTATTAACTCCACACAGTGAAATATATCGCCAACACCGCTGAAAACATTTTCTGTATTGATAAGGCACTAATATTTTCGTGAGTGTATCAGTGCAACTGCTCTAACATTGACTCTTCAAAAAAACGCCACTAACCTGAGATATATGTACTAATATGCGGACGTGTAGCGTTAAGCGTCCCTGCATTGACAGGATATACAATGTTCAGGTGGTTATTCAAGTTCCACTAACACCCCGACGGGGTGGGGGTGTGAGTAAGGAAAGAGGGAGCCACGAGGGAGAGAACCTAAGAGTATAGGGCTGAGTCTTGCTTACGCAAGCACTCGGACGTTTCGCTTTGCTTCACTGGGCTGTCAAGTCCAGCGGAGCTTTAGCGGAGTGCACGAGCCTTGCGTAAGCGAGGCTCAGACTTGCACCTAGTCTCTTTGGTTCTTTCCCTCGTTAATATTGACAAGTGCATCGCTTTGAATAGCGAACCCGAGAAGTGCTGTCAGACAAAAAGAACTATCGGTAGCTTGCTATCGTGGTCTAAGCTGAATGATATAGAAGAAGCGCATTAAATATAATACTTTTTCTGCAAACTGAAGCACCCCCGTTCAACTGAACGGGGGTGCTGTTATTATTTATTCTGCCGATTAAAGCTCGATAACAATATCATTCTCAGCCTTTAAGATGCTGTCAAGAATGAGCTTGCCTTCAATCTTTTCGCCGTTTACCGTTACACTCTTAACGCCGTGTTCACTGCCGTTGGGGTTCTTAACGGTAACATTCAGCTTCTTGCCTCTGAATGTCTTCTTCATTGTGTATTCCTTCCACTCTGAAGGGATAGAAGGATCGATTACGATACCCTTTGTTTCGGGGTTAAGACCGAGGATACCCTCTGTAGTACCTACCATAACGGTAGAAGCCGTACCTGTCAGCCAGTGTACATGAGCACGACCTGCGAAGGGGCTGTCCTTACCTTCAACGAACTGACCGTAAACATAGGGCTCAAGAACTCTGTGCTCTGCGTTCTCGTTGTAGGTTGCGGGAGCTGCTTCCTTCCAGTACTTATATGCACGGTTGCCGTGACCGAGCTTTGACTCTGCGAGTATCAGCCAACCCTGAGGCTGTGAGAAGATACCTGCATTTTCCTTTGTGCATTTGTTGAAGCACTGCATAAGAGCGCCGTCAAAGCCGTGCTTAACATAAGGAGGATACATAACCATTGCGCCGTAAGGAGTGTTAAGCTCTCTTTCTACGCTGTCCATAGCCTTTTCAGCCTGTTCCTTGCTTGCAAAGCCGGAGATGACTGACCAAGACTGAGGATTGAGCCACATTGAAGCCTCGGGATCTGTTCTCTGACCGATAACAGTGCCGTCTTCCTTGTAGCCTCTTATCCATCTGTCCTCGTTCCAGCAAGCTGAAAGTATCTCATCGAGCTTAGCCTTCACTTCATCAAGGTACTTTGCGTACTCTGCATCGTTCTTCTCAAGAGCGTATGTCTTTAAGATCTTTACTGCATAAACAAGCTGGAATGCTACGAATGTAGATTCGCCCTTCTTGCCAAGACGTAAGCAGTCGTTCCAGTCAGCGTGAAGACCTGCGGGCATGCCGTGGTTGCCGAGGTGGTTCATCGAGAAGTCGATAGCCCTCTTTAAGTGATCGTATACTGTGCCGGATTCGCCGTCGTTTGCATACGAGATAACTTCGTCAAGGAATGCGTGGTCGCCGCTTTCGGAGATGTACTTGTAAACTGTCGGGAACAGCCACAGAGCATCATCTGCACGGTATGAGGGGTGACCTGTCTGCTTAGCGTATACGCTGTTTTCGTCATTTTCGTCGGGGTGGTTTTCCTGTCCTGCCTTGTGATCGTACTTAACGAGGGGCAGACCTGCGCCGTTTGTAACCTGAGCAGAGAGCATGAATACGATCTGCTTCTTTGCCATTTCGGGTGCGAGGTGGATAACGCCCTGAATATCCTGTACAGTATCACGGTAGCCGAAGCCGTTTCTCAGACCGCAATACTGGAATGATGCGGCTCTTGACCAGATGAATGTGATGAAGCAGTTGTAAGCGTTCCATACATTTACCATATTGTTGAAGTCTGCATCGGGAGTATTTACCTGCAGATTGTCGAGCTTTGAGTGCCAGTAGTTCTTAAGCTCTGCAAGATCCTTCTCTACAGCGTTCTCATTCTCGTACTTAGCGATGATAGCCTCAATTTCAGCCTCTGTCTTCTGACCGCCGAGAACATAAGTGAGTACCTTTGTTTCGCCGGGCTGTAAAACGATGTCGCTCTGGAGTGCGCCGCAGGAGTTTGTATTGTAGTTAAGGTCGCCCTTTAAGCCTTCTTCAATGCCCTTGGGGTTGTTGTATGTTCTGTAAGAGCCTACGAAAGCGTCACGGTCGCCGCAGTAAGCGTCAACCTTAGCAGAAGCAAGACCTAAGAAACGTCCGCTGTTGGGGTTGTATATCTCATTCTGCATCTGGTGGATATACTTGTTCTTGAAGTATGTTCTTGTGATGAACAGGGTGTACTGGAGGTTGACCTGATCCTGCTCGTAGTTGGGATCGTTAACGAACTCGCAGTAGCCTGTAACGCTCAGCTTACGGGGCTTTGTATCTGTGTTGGTTATCTTTGCAGCCCATACTTCATAAGTAGCGTCCATAGGAACGTAGTATGTAACCTCAGACTTTATCTTCTTGTACTCCGAGGTGATGACAGTGTAGGCTGTACCGTGACGGCACTCGCTCTTGTAGCTGTCGAGGGGCTTGCATACGGGTGCCCACGAAGCCGACCAGAAATCATTGTCCTCAGCGTCCTTGATATATACATATCTGCCGGGCTGATCGTTGGGGACAGCATTGAAACGGTAACGGATAACACGTCCGTTTGCACCGGATTTAACGAAGCTGTAACCGCCTGCGTTGTTTGAAATGATAGCACCGTATTCGGGTGAGCCTAAGTAGTTTGCCCATGCCGACGGAGTATCGGGTCTTGTGATGACATATTCCTTGTTTTCAAGGTCAAAATGTCCGTAATTCATCAGAAAGTCCTCCTTGATATTATATTCCCCGTAAACAAACTGTTTCACGGGTTTTAAATTCCTTTGCGTAACTTCATTATATCAGTAAATCGTTTTCATTTCAAGGGCGGTATTGTGCACAAATTTAGCTGTCGGTTTTTGTGCAGTATTGCTATATCACCGATTGACGTCCGACAGATGAAATTTATCTGTGAAAAATACTGAAAATTACCGCTCATTCCCCTGTTTACAGTATTTTAACATTGATTTTACCGATTTTAAGTAGTATAATTATTCAAAGAAAAATAAAAAGAACAAAAGACAAGAGGTAAACTTATGAACTGGGCAATTATTGAGCAGGTCTTTATAATGGCTCTGCTCGCAGGCGTCGGCATACTCTGCCGTAAGCTGAAGCTGCTTGACGATGCCTGCACCAAAAAGCTTTCAACCGTTGTGCTTAATTTCGCAACACCTATGGTTATTCTGGTATCCTATCAGAAGCCGTTCGACCCCGAAACGCTGAACACACTGCTTTTATCGTTCCTCATAGCGATAATAAGCTACGTCATAGCGTTTATACTTGTTCCGCTGATAATACGCAGTAAGGACAAGGAGGGACAGCTGATAGAGCGATTCAGTTGTCTTTACTCAAACTGCGCCTTTATGGGCATACCGCTGATACAGGGCGTGTACGGCACTGAGGGCGTATTCTGCCTTACAGCATACGTTACTATGTTCAATCTCTGCTCGTGGACGCATGGAGTTGTTATGATGAAGGGTGGAAAGCCGAACTTTAGGCAGATGCTGAAGTCGCTGTTATCTCCGAGCATCATCGTTACAATAATCGGTATTATCCTGTTCCTTTGCAACTTCACTCTGCCGAATGTTATTCTTGAAACGGCACAGCACCTTGCAAACATAAATACACCGCTCGCAATGATAATAGCAGGCTCAACTATAGCTACGGTAAAGCTGCTCCCTGCGCTGAAAAAGCCAAGACTTTACTACACCTGCTTTGTAAAGCTGTTCCTGCTTCCTGCACTGCTTACCGTTATCTGCCTTGTGTTTAAGATAGATCAGACCGTAGCGGGCGTAAACATACTCGCTACCGCCTGCCCCGCCGCTGCTATGTGTACAATGTTTGCCCTGCTTTATGACAGGGACGCAGGCTACAGTGCGGAGATATTTGCGGTAAGCACAATACTTTCGATGGTCACACTGCCGCTTACACTGATGTACTATACGGCGCTTGCAGGGATATTTATGTAATTTAAGCATTATTAAAAGGAGCATATCTCATGACAAATATCACAACAGAAAACTGTGCCGCATTGCTTGATATACTCAGGGAGAAGAATCCCCTTGTACATTGCATTACAAACTATGTTACCGCAAACACCGTCGCAAACGGACTTCTTGCGGCAGGTGCATCTCCCGTTATGGCGGACAGCCCGCTTGACGCTGAGGATATAACCGCAAAGGCATCTGCGGTACTGTTCAATATGGGTACGCTCAGCAAGGACAGGCTTCGTGCAATGCTGATTTCCGCACAGAAGGCGGCGGATATGGCAAAGCCGATAGTGCTTGACCCCGTAGGTGCAGGCTCTACAGATAACAGATTACGAAGCACTATGCAGCTTCTGCGTCAGTTCAGATTCGCCGCAGTAAGAGGCAACGCTTCCGAAATATCCGCACTGCTCTCGACAAGCCCAATTACGATGAAGGCGGAAAAGGGCGTGGACAGCGCCGAAACAACGCTTGAGGACAAAATATCGCTTGCAAAAAAAGCGGCAAAGCGTTACAGCTGTACCGTTATGGTAACGGGCAGTACCGATGTCATAGCAAACGGCGGCAGGGTAGCGCTTGTTTCAAACGGCGTGCCTATGATGAGCAAGATTACCGGCACGGGCTGTCTTGCGTCCGGACTTGTAGCGGCGCTGTGCGGCTGTACCGAGGACAGCTTTGAGGCGGCGGTAACAGCGGCGGCGCTTATCGGAACGGTAGGCGAGATTGCAAGCGAAACCGCAAAGGGTACAGGCTCGCTGTATGTCGGTATGCTTGACACGCTGACGAATATTACTCCCGACATTTTCACACAATACGCAAAGATAGAAAATTACACAGGAGAATAATAAGATGGAAGACCTGGATGAGATCCGTGAGTTTTTTGCAAAAGACCGTTTCGCTACGGAAAACGGCGCAGTGATTGAAGCTGTAGGCAAAAATACAGCTACAGTCGGTATGAAGATAGAACCACGCCATCGCAATGCCGCAGGAATAGTAATGGGCGGAGCGATTTTCACCCTTGCGGATTTTGCCTTTGCGGTAGCGTCAAACCACGAAAAATTAGGCACTGTATCGCTAAACGCAAATATTACGTTTTTAAGAGCCTCTAATGGCGATAAGCTCATAGCAACGGCTGAATGCGTCCGTGACGGAAGAACGACCTGTTATTATCGTGTTTCGGTCACGGATAATACCGGCGCACTTATAGCCGAGATTACAACAAGCGGATATAAGACAAGCTGATTTGAGCAAGACCGCCGGGCAGTTTTCAAAGTATAATACTTTTTGGCGGAATATTCTTAACTCCTCTTAAATCTTAATTGCCGTCAAGCGTAGATTTTATGCCGTTTTACGCCATATTTCGACCGTTATACGCCACACTATTGACAAAAAAGCGTGAGTATGGTAAAATGTGACTGTGTTGCAGCGCTGAGAAGTACTGTAAATACGGTTATATTTTAAGCTGATCGGATATAGGAGGATTTTATTATGAACAAAACTGCGGCAATACTTATTGCGTTTTTCCTCGGCGGACTTGGCGTTCACCGCTTTATGGCAGGAAAAATCGGAACAGGCATTATCTGGCTTCTTACAGGCGGATGCTTCGGTATAGGCTGGCTTGTAGACCTGATTCAGGTTTGCACAGGCAAGTTTACAACTAAGGACGGCGCACCCTGGGTAACAGATTAATCTGTAAATGACAACTCCCGACTTATGCTGAGCATAGGTCGGGAGTTTTTCTTTATCGGTCGCTGACGCTGTATGCGATCTTCTTTTCGTCAAGATAGTCTTTGACGGCATTGAAAGCCTTGAGCGTTGAATTTTCATCGTTTATTTTTATTGTTGCACCGGCTTCAAGTCCGTCTATTTCCGATTTTAATTCTTCGATGCCAATCTCGTGATTATTGACAAAATACTTATCCTCTGAAATAGTTATCTCCAGCGCAAAGCTGTCGGTGTTACCGGGGTTTCCGCCCTCGGCGGATACGTTGCTTGTCTGCGCTTCCGATGAATTATCCGCACTGCTTATATCAGATGCCGTATCTGCTTCGGAAGACGTTACCGTTTGTTCGCCGTTTATCAGCTTGCTGATTTCGGGATAGCCGAAATACACCAAAGCGCCGCATACGGCAAGCAGGAGTATCACAATAATAAATTTTTTCATATTATACCTCTTTTACTGTGCTTCAATAAAGCTGATGCTGTTTTCCGACAGCTTGGCTTTAAGAGCTTTGTACGCCTTAAGAGATGAGCCTTCATCGGCTATCTTTACGGGCAGATTCTTGTCGAGCGACTTTATGCTGTCGATAAGCTCGTCAAGGGTAACCTTTTTGTTATCGTATATGTATTCGTTGCCCGACACGGTAACATTGATATATTCAAGCTCCTCTACGACCGATACGGCATCGGAGTTATCTGCAATGCCCGAGCCTTCGCCGTCACCGTTTCCGCCGCCAAAGCCGAAGCCCTTGAACGCAAATACCGCAACAACCGCCAGAGCGGCAACAACTAATAATATTATAAGTCCGACAGGTACTGCACCTTTATTATTTATCTTTTTCATTTAAGCTCCTTCGTATCAGCTTGCAAAAACCGAAACATCGGTTTCCGAGTAGAATAGATGCGTATATTCGCTTTTCATCGTGTTTATTATTTTCGTGGTGTCAAGATATGCCGATGTAGTTCCGCTTTCTGTAGCGTTATACGAAAACTCTATAAGAATAGTATTATCGGCGGTGTAGCCCTGCTCCTTGAACAGTTCCCGAACTTCATCGGTCATTACGCTTATATCGGCTTTTGGTATTTCCTTTACTATCTCTTCACCCTTGGCAAACTTCAGCGTCCAGCCGTTCTCACCGCTCATATCAAGATGCAGCTTAAGGTTCTTGTTTTCGCTGAAATCCATTATCGCATCTGTGTTTTCGCCGCTTCTGTCAACAGCAGAATCGGCTTCTTCAAGCCGTTTGTCCGCCTGTTCGTTTTTCTCCTGTGCTTCACCGAGAAGCTCGTCCGCCTTGTCGTTTTTCGCTTTGGCTTCTTCCAGCTCGGCGCTTACCTGCTGCTGTTTGTCTTCAAGATCTTTCTTCAGATTGTCTGTTTCCAGATTGCTGAAGATTATAAAGAAGAACAGGATAATCATTATAACGTCAAGCAGGGAAGTGAAGTCGAGGATTATCTGTCGTTTCTTCATTTTTTACTGCTTTCCTTTTTGGTGTAGTGGCTTTTTACGAGAATATCAATTTTTTCGATCGCCGATTCTACCGTTGTCTGAAAAACCGAATTCAGTACCTTGAAAAAAATCGAGAACACAAGACCCCATGCGGTAGTGTCAAGCGCTAAGAAGAAGTTTGCTTTCAGTTCCTGTGTTGCTCCGCCCGTTATATCAAGCGACAATAACGCAAGCACCGTTCCGAGCATACCCAGCAGAGGAAATATTGATACAAGCGCAATAAAAGCAGAGTAGCAGAAGTTTATCCAGTTGAACGAGGTGTTCTTATAGTCGATTTCGTTGTTTACGCTCATACTTTTCAGTATCTTCCTCGACCATACCACCGATATGATAAGAAGGGTAAGGCACACCGGGAACAAGGTAAATATAAGCGGTGACACGAATGGTCCGAAATTTTTCAGTGCGTCTGTTAAAGCTCCCATAGCCCTTACCTCCGTCTTTCGACAAAATCCTTTGAATTTCTACATAATTATATCACCGGCAAAGTTAAAAGTCAATTAAAAGAAAGTATTTCATTTTGTAGTTTTACGGGATCATTCCTGAACCGATACACCTATATCGGTCAGTGTTGCAATTGCCCTCTTGTCTGTCTGTGCAAACCGCTGTGACAGATACCTCAGAGCCGCACCAAGCTCTCCGTCCGGTCCGCCGTACTGCGACAGGATATAGCTTGCGAGCTTCGGATTGCGGTTTTTGATGACGACAGGTATCTGCGTCCTTTTTTCAAATATAAACATAAGCCCTCCTTATAATATCCACTGACCGCTCAGCCAGTCCCAACCGCAATCTTTTCCTGCACACGAGGCTCTCAGCGGATAGAATTCATTCTCAAACGCACAACGGCACGCTTCGGTCTGCTTCACTGCCTCACGGTACAGTTCCAGAGCCTTTTCATCGTCCGGGTGGGTGTCGAGGAACAGCTTTAAGTCCTGTGCATAGAAGTCTGCGGCGGACAGCTGTCTTAACAGCTGAGAAGCTCTTGACGGCATATTATACGCCATTGTAAAGCCCCCTTTCATATTCGTCCAACGTAATGTTGAGTTCGGGGAAGACAGTTCCCGCTCTCATTGCCGTTTCCGGATCGTACAGCTTTCCTAGCCGCTGGAACGGTGCGTAAGCATATCCTGCCTTCTTTTTTACAGGAATACTGCCGTCACTTTCCGTGCAGCAGAAAAATCCGTCCTTGTTCATATTCGTTTTGCTCCTTTCGTTCGTGTTTTTTCGGCTTTACAGTACATTTTATGCGTATTTGCACTTGTATGTTACAAATGGAATATTTTGACATATACATAACAATGGTATCTCAAAAACAGCATTGACACCGCCGCAAATGTGTTATATACTGTGTCTGTCAGACAGATCCTATACGATTTTAACATCTATAAAGCAAGGGAGCTCGTGAACGGGCTGAGAGGGAATTGCAATTCCGACCTTTGAACCTGATTTGGATAATGCCAACGTAGGGAACGGTTGTTTTAGTGCGCATAAAAACATCGGCTCCCGCAGACAGTGTGGGAGCTTTTTTGACGGACAAAAGAAAAGAGGTATTTTTGTATGAATAAAAAGGTAAGTATTCAGAAACTCGCAATTTCAGGCGTTCTCATCGCATTGGCGGTAGTGCTGAGCGGATTTTCGATCCCGATAGGAGCGTCAAAGTGTTTCCCCATTCAGCATATGGTAAACGTGATAGCAGGCACACTGCTCGGACCGTGGTACGCTGTGGGAATGGCATTTGTTACATCGCTTATAAGACTTATAATGGGTACAGGCACACTGCTTGCTTTCCCCGGAAGTATGGTAGGCGCACTCTGCTGCGGACTTGCTTTCAGATACATTTTCCCGAAATGGTCGTTTGCTAAGCGTGTTCCGATAGCTTTCCTCGGCGAGATAATCGGCACAGGTATCCTCGGCGCTATGGCGGCTTTCCCTATTGCCACATTTGTAATGGGCAAAGAGGCGGCTTTATTCACCTACGTTATCCCCTTCGGCGTAAGCACGGTAGGCGGTGCGCTGATAGCGTCCGTCCTCATGTTCGCCCTCGCAAAGACGGGAGTTATAAATATGATGTTCAGACAGACAAGCGAGAAAAAAGCGTAAACGCCCATAAATAAATCAAAGCCACAGAGATTATTCCCTGTGGCTTTTTGTTTGCAGAAAAACCTATCCTAATGTCTATCCTTTTGTTATATACAGCCTCTTAGTCCCCGTATTTTCGCAGAAATATCTGTCATGCTCCGCAAGAAGCATTGTCGGCGTATTCGCACCGAGCAGCCGCTCAAGCTGTATCCTTGAAATAATATCAACGAAGTTCAGCGGCTCATCCCATATATAAAGGTTTGCGGGCGTAGCAAGACTGCCCGCTATAAGCACCTTCTTTTTCTGCCCGGCACTGAGATTTTCCGTACGGCCGATAAGCTCCCTGCGTGAAAATCCGAGCTTTGCGAGTATTGCACGGACAAGTTCGGCATCAACACCGAGCTGCTCCGAGAATTCGTCAAGCGTTCCGCAAAGCCCGTTTGTATCCTGCGGCAATACAGATATTTTAAGTCCGGGCGCTTTTGCTATACTTCCGCTGTAGCTTATATCCGCCCCTGCGATGATTTTAAGTATCGTCGATTTTCCACAGCCGTTTTTGCCCGACAGACACAGCCTTTCCCCGTCGGACAGCGTAAATGAAACAGGCTCGCATATAGCGTTGCTGTCGCCATTGTCACAATAGTACGGCACGAGCTTCTGCACCGAAAGCACCGTTGCCGATTTCGCCTTTATTGACGGTATTTTCAGCGTATCAATGTATTCACGGTTTTTGAGAAGCTCCGATTTTTCATCTATAGCTGTCTGCCTGCGGCTTTCCACCGCCTTCATACGTTTCATCATAGCTTTTGCCTTAGCGCCCTCAACGGCTCTCCTGTCAGGCGATTTTTCCGTTTTCGTCGGGTCAATCCCTATCTTTCTCCCCTCCGCTGTGTCAGCCCACTTTTTACTGCGCTCTGCGGCGGCTTTGAGATGCCCTATCTCACTTTTCAGCTTCTTGTCACGCATAAGTTCGTTTGCTTCTTTTCTGTCAAAATTTTCTTTCCACACGCTGTAGTTACCGTTTATTATTTCGGTATCACTGCGGTTTAATGACAGTATGTGGTCGGTGCATTTGTCGAGCAGGTCACGATCGTGCGACACGAGTATAAATCCGCTCTTTGTTTTAAGATAATCGCCTATCGCTTCTCTTGCGTCAAGGTCAAGGCAGTTGGTCGGCTCGTCTATCAGCAGGAAAGCATTGTCACGCAAAAACAGCAGGCACAGCAGAAGCCTTGTCTGTTCACCGCCCGACAGCGTACTGAACGGTCTGTACAGAATGTCGCAGTCCGTATCCATATAAGACAGCTCACGGATTACCTCCCACTCCTGCACCTCAGGACAGATTATTCCGATAAGTTCACTGCCGCTCATATTCTTGTCCTCTACGTCAAACGGAAAGTACAGGAACTCTGCCTTTGTGTTTACCGCACCGCCGTTTTCAAGTTCGCCCGTCAACAGCTTCAGAAGTGTGGTTTTGCCACGTCCGTTCCTGCCGATAAGCCCCGTTTTCCACGTTGTGTCAAGCGTGAATGACACATTCTCATACACGGCTTCATCACAGCCGTCATAGTAATAGGTTAAATTGTTTACACTGATTATAGACATAATATCATACCCCTTTCTGTATCAAAAAAGCCGCAGGAACATACGCTCCCACGGCTTTTTATCCCGATTTTCGCATAAACACACGGCGAAAAAGGGCATAATACAAGACCGACAGCAATACATTCCTGCATTGCAGACACGAAACCAAGCCCGTTTCATCGCCCGTCTTATCATATAGGGCGGCAGGGGCTATAAGGGTATTTCGTTCTGCTCTTATCAGGAATTTGTACGCATTGCATTCGGTCCTTTCATTTTGAATTTTGAATATCGGAACTTCCGATACAAGCGGATTATAACACAGCTTACTTTATTTGTCAAGAGGCAGTCTGAAAATTCAACTCCGCATTTGAGCAGTTTACGGCAAAATGAAGACGGTTGACAAAAAATAACTGATATGCTATAATTTATTTTACAGGGATATTTTGCCTGTATTTTACTTGAAAGCCGAATGCGATACTATTAAAAGGAGCAATTCGACCGATGAAAATTAAAAACCGTTTTAAAAAAGCTGTGGCGGTACTGATGCTTGTCACAATGACCGCAATTTCCGTATGTGCCTGTGCCGATAAGAGCGGATCTGACAAGTCAGGCGAGCCTGGTGCGGTGCAGGGAAACTACTATCTTGACGCAGACAAATCAAAGCAATACATCAGCTTTAACGAGGACAACAGCTTCAGATTTGTCGGATATGATTTTGAAGTGCTCGCAAAAGACCTTGTCGGTGATATGATAGAAGATAAGACGGCTCTTGCCGAAAGGCTTGACGATGCTTATACATATCATTTTGATAAGGATACGAATGAGATTTGGTTTAACGTTCTGCAGTCCGATAGCTCCGATTCCGCTGAATTTGTGATTCCGATGCAGCTCGGAGGCGACAAACAGAGCGTGACGTTTCTGAATAAAACATATAAAATTGCACAGTAACAATTACGGCACACTTAATATACACGGTGTGCCGTTTTTGGTATCGGAGGGATAACTTATGGGCAGTATAATGTACCGGACGGAAAATCTTAATAAAAGCTATGCTGACGGTGACGGAGTGTGCTATGCTCTGAAGGATGTAAATCTTGATATAAGCAAGGGGCAGATGGTGGCGATTGTCGGCGAGTCGGGGAGCGGAAAATCAACGCTTTTGAACATACTCGGAGCGATAGACAGCGCAACCGGCGGAAAGGTCATAGCGAACGGAAAAAATATAGCAGGTCTGTCGGAAGAACAGCTTAGCACTTACCGCAGTAAAACTGTGGGATTTGTTTTTCAGGCGTTTCATATCATTGATTGCTACACGGTATATGACAATATCGAGCTTCCGCTTATAATAAACAAAGTGCCGGGATCACAGCGTGACGATATGATCAGGAAAGCGGTCGCACGGGTGGGGCTTGATGATAAGCTGAGAACCAAGTGCAACAAGCTGTCGGGCGGAGAAAAGCAGAGGGTGGCTATCGCAAGGGCGCTTGTTCATTCGCCTGATGTAATACTTGCGGATGAGCCTTGCGGAAATCTGGACAGCCGTAACAGTGAAAGCATAATGGAACTGTTACGTGGGCTTGTTGATGAAGATACTCTTGTGGTGATGGTCACTCACAGCAAGACAGACGCACGGTTGTGCGACAGAATAATTACGCTCAGTGACGGTATGGTGGTAAGCGATGAAATTATACGATGAAATAAGGCTAGCTGTAAGAGAAGGAAAAAAGTGTCTGCCTTATCTTATTATTACCGCACTTATGTTTGCGATAGTTTCTGCGGTTGCGTCCTGTCTGTTTCTGACAGCAGTGAATTTACGGCGGGATTATTACGATTATCTTGATAAACAGACGCAGGGAGGACACGAATTCATTGTAACCTGCGGTTATACTGCCGGTGTTAAGGACAAGCTGTCGGAGTGCGGCTTTGATAAAGCTGTACATCTGTCGTCGGCGGATTATGATGCCGGTATATATGTGTCTGACAGCGGAAAGAAAATCGGGCTTCTGCAAAATCTTCCGCTGTACTTCATTGATGAGCTGCTTAGCGAGTCCTCAGGCTTCGACTGTGAAATGATCGACGGAGAGGATATAAAACCGTGTTTCGATACTCCGGAATCTGACAGTATGTGGATAAATGAATATATAGCCCTTTCGGAATCGCTTGCCGTCGGTGATAAGTTGAGTGTTAAAAGTAAAGAAAAAACGATAAAGGAATACACGATAGCAGGAATATACAGCGGAGAGAACACAGTTTTTGCGTATCCCGTTATCGTTCCGTTTAATTCATATTACGACAGTGCGGTTGCAAATAACCGACAGATTGACAGCGTTTTTTCATGCACGATAAACAGCATGCACCAATATGACAAAACGGTCACGGCGGCAAGGCAAAACGGGTTTGATATAGATACAAGTGCGTTTGAAATGGGTATAACCGCTATTAACTATGCGTACATACTTTTTATCGGGCTGGCTGTTTTGTTTGCAGGGATAGCTTTCTTTTCTGTTTTAAATACATTTTCGGTAACAATAGCGAAACGCTCGCATATAATGACAAATTTCATACTGTTGGGGGCGAGAAAAAACAACGTATACGCAATATATTTTATCCCTTATTTTTCATCGCTGCTGCTCGGCGCTGCAATCGGATTTTTGCTGATGCACCTGCTGTTTTCCTATGTTTCATCCCTGACAAAAAGCCTGCTTTGTTTTGAGGTGGCTTTGGAAACGGCAAGCGGCATTGTGGGCATATCGGCATTCGCTCTCTTGTTTATAGCCGTACTTGCGGTTATGCTTTATTGCAAATTCCGCACGCTGAGCGGAATAAACCTCTCTGATACGGTAAGAGAATATGACAGATAACAGAAAGGCGTAAGATGAAAATAACCGATATATTAAAGCTGGCAATGAAGAATCTGACCGGACACAAGCGTATTATGCTGAGGGTGGCCGTAAGCGTTTTGACTGTTGTGCTGCTGTGTTGCTCTGCGGCTGTTTTTGTGTCGGCAGTTACCGATGAATTATCGGATATACAGTACAAGCATATAGATCAGGCGTGTGCAACGGTGTCTGCATATTCCGATACCGCAAAGCAGGCAGAGGATACTGCGGACGATATTATATCAAAAATAACCGCCGTGTCAGAAGTAATCTCCTGCAACGTCGGTTATCAATACGATATATATACGACAAGCGAATATCTGAATTCCATATCACAGTCAAATTACAGTGAAGACCATCTGGTGAAGGATATAACGCTTATCTGCGGTGACGATATGAAAAAAACTACGTCTGTGGATATGATGCGGCAGTACAAGCATATTCTTGCGGTAGATATGCGGTATGATGTGATTTCGGAAAATCAACGCATCAGCTTTGAACACAACTATCCCGACAAACAAATCTTTTTGTACGGCAGAAACATAAGCGGTGATGACGAGGTCGTTATTTCGGAAGATTTTCTGTCCGAACTGGGATTTACCCGTGAGGAAATGGAAAGGCTGACAGGCAATCGTGTTTCACTGAAACGTACCGACAACGGTGAAATATATCTTGACGGGTTTACCGTTTGCGGAATAGCAAGCAGTGAGGCCGCCGCAAGTGTGTTCGGGCAAAACTCGATGATGATTACAAAAAGCGCCGCCGAAAAAACAAAACTCTGCTACAGCAATGCCACAGTACATCTGTATTATGACAGCTTTCAGAAAGCGCTTGAAGCGTGTGAGCAAGCCGAAAAAAACGGTATTCACGCAACTGCCGGACTCAATCTTATGATATATTCAAGAATAGACAGAGTAAGTGCCTTTATCGAAAAGATTCTGATTGTTATACTGCCGCTTATATGTGTTTCAATGCTGCTGTCGGCGGCATCCGCACTTTTGCTGTATTATTCGGACACCGCACAGAGAATAGCTGTGATGAGAGCGCTCGGAGCCACAAAAACGGATGTGTACGGAATAACTCTTGCGGAAACGGTTCTTGCTGTTTTTGTTTCGGGTATAGTCGGATTTCTGCTGTCGGTCGGTGTAAATGCCGTGTATAACATATGGCTTGAAAGCTATTTTGATTTATCTGTGCAGATTATAAGCGCAGTTCAACTTATCGCAGGTGCGGTATCCTGTATGTTTATGTTTGCTTGTGTACTTACAGCGTCTTTTGTAACAACGATAAAAATCTCATCTGCATCTATAGACCGTATGCTGAAAGGCGAGCGTTGACGCCCTCACGCCTGCATCGTTCCCTTCAGCATCTGTCTGTCACGAGGCCGCTTTCTTATGCGGAAAATAATATCCGACACGATAAAAGAAACTATAAGCCCCGCAAGCAGTATCGCCACTGCAAGCAACGCCGCAACAGGCAAACTGTCGGAAAGCTCGGTCGGCATAAACGCAAAGCCGTCTGCCATATATCCGTCCCCGAAAAAGCACGACAGTAAGTTGAATATCGAGTATCCGCAGAAGACCATCCACATGAGGAAATAAGCCGATGAAAGCGGCAGACTGATGCCGATTATTATTGCCGATACAAGCAAAAAGTCGGGCAGAGCGGAGGGGTTCACAACAGCGGTAACAATAACCGCCGGTATCTGAGCCGCAACGCTTATCATCAGCAAAAATACCTGCACAGCCCTTGTCCGCAGACACTTGTAAAGCCCGCTTGTACGGATATAGACGCTTGCATAAATGTCTGAATACAACGATGACAAGCCGAAAGATAAGAACACTGTCAGAAACGGTTCAGTCGCCAGATAAAACGGATAATCTTCACTGCCTCTTATTTCAGTCACAGCCGCCATAACAACGGTTAGTGCCGCAATAACTGCGGCAAAGTATATAAGCCACGCAATATTGGCGGCGGTAAGCCTGAAAACACGCTTTATAACGAATCTAAGCGATAAAAGAAAATTCTTCATATCTTCATATACCTCCTCAGAACTGCCAGTTTTCCTTGATATAACGGCAGGCGGATACTGTTGATACTGCCGTTCCGACCGCCCCGACTACTGTTAATATAATGCTCATAGTAAGTGCGGCAATGTAGCTTATATGGCTCGCCGCCGTTGTTGTTGCTGACAGAATAAACATAGCGACAAGCAACGTTATCAAAAGAAGAACGCTTCTTGCGTTAGCGGTTTTTGTAGATACGAGCGGACGTATCAGAATGCCGGACAGAAGCGATGCACCGAGCGAAAACAGCACCATAGGCGGCAGATCTGCAAATTCAAGGTCACCGCCTATAAGCGTGAAAATTCCGAGTACGAGCGATACTGCCACCGCAGTAACAGACGAGATTATAACAGAGCCTGCAAGCGATTTGCCAAACTTTTCTCCGCCGTGCTTTATCGTTCTTGCGTACTTACTGCCGTCAACCTTATAGTAAAGGTTTATGGCGTTGCCGTTTATTAATAACGCACCTGCAAAGCCGATAACACAGCACACTGTGTTAAGGGCGGAATATGCAATATCGTCATTTTCCTCTGCGACCGCTGTGCTGTCATCTGTGTTTTCTCTGTCGCTTTTTCCTGCGGCAGAGCCGACTAAGAAGCCTATAACATATATTGCCGCAACCATAACGATCATAATGAGGGAAACCTTGAACAGCGTGTTAGCATTGAATAAGCGTACCGATTTCATCATACTTATGCCTCCTTTTTAAGAGCAAGGCGTTTTTCTTCCGCAATCTTCATAAGGTCAATGCTGAGCTGGCTTAATGTAGGACGTTCCGTAACAGCACCCAGTGCTTCGAGCTTCTGCTTGTTTTCGGCTAAGGCAAGACCTGTTGCTGTAGACGATGAATGAGAGGAGCAGAGCAGAAGCGGCGATATTTTGTCAAGGCTTTCAGGCTCGGCACTGAGGGCAATATACTTGTCCTTTAAGTCCTCTGTGAAGCCCTGCTCGATTACCTTGCCGTTATCCATAAATATTACATAGTCTGCGGCATTCTCCATATCAGCTATGTTGTGGGTCGAGAAGATTATACTCCTTTCGCCGTTACCGCTGTCTATATAGTCACGGAAGCGGTCGCACAGCCTGTCACGCATAAGCGGATCGAGCGATGAGCCCGGCTCGTCAAGCACCAGTAAATCTGTATCTCTTGCAAAAGCTGATGCCAAGAACACTCTCATCTTCATACCGTCCGACATACTCGATAAAGGCTTTTTGCTGTTTTTCTCATCGGTAACGCCAAGCTCACCGAGAAGCGAATAAAATCTGTCCTTGCTGAATTTATCGAACGCAAGGCTCATAGAAAGTGCAATATCCCTCACCTTCCAGTTAGCCGGGAACATTGCCTGCGATGCACAGTAGCCGATGCGCTCCTTTACATTACCCTTGTCGGCATTGTCGGTTTCTCCGAAATATGTTACTGTGCCGTCTGTCTTTGCGGTAATTCCGCAGATTATATCCATAAGTGTTGTTTTTCCTGCGCCGTTAGCGCCGATAAGCGCCGTTGCGAAGCCTTTCGGGAATGAAAGGTCAACAGGACCCAGCGAAAAATCTTTATATTTTCTGGTAAGATTACTTACCTTGATTACCTCTTCCATATTATCTCCTTTTATATGAATCATTCAATACTGCCGAGTGTTTTCAGCACCTCGCATACCTCGTCAACGGATAGCCCCGCAAGCCTTGCACAGTCGAGTGCGTCCTGCAGATGCTGTTCGAGAAGGCGCATATACTGCTCCTTTATCATACCCGTGTCCTGAGCGTTGACTATATAGCCCTTGCCCTGAACTGCACTGACAAGCCCCTCCGAGCAAAGCTCCTCATATGCTTTCATAGTGGTTATTACGCTGATTTTAAGCTCTTTTGCAAGTCCTCTTATCGAGGGAAGATATTCTCCGGCGGAAATCGTGCCGTTCATAATACGTTCCTTGAAATCGGCTGAAATCTGCTTGTATATCGGAATATCGGAATTAAGAAGAATTTTCATATTTCCTCCTTTTCAGATTAGTAAGCTTACGTCACATAACAGGTAATCGAACTGTTTATGTGTTATATATACAGTATATACTGATACAGGCGATTTGTCAATAGGGAAAATGAAAAAAGTCGGAAAAATGATATGCACCCCAAAAGTTAGACACATTTGGAGGTGCATATTTTTATGGGCAAA